>JAEEGG010000544.1_pt1 | contig 118890 bp, 103 predicted proteins | sample 9134161 | NCBI WGS metagenome assembly JAEEGG01 (sample SAMN16246543, study PRJNA631951) | gut metagenome | biome: gut microbiome; feature: rumen; material: CR-attached | host: Bos | place: Iran: Karaj | collected 2018-10
GAAGCCGTGGCGGAGGATGTCCTCGCCGAGGAGGCCGGACTCGCGAGCCTGACGGATGGCGATTTTCAGACGCTCGATAGCGAGAGGATATTCAGCACGGATATAGATAAGACCCTTGGTGGCGCCGATAGCGTAACCGCCGATAGCCATAGCCTCGACGATGCTGTTGGGGTCGCCCTCAAGGATGGAACGGTCCATGAATGCGCCGGGGTCACCCTCGTCGGCATTGCAGATGATATATTTCTGTTCGGCTTTGTTCTTGGCGCAGAGGCCCCACTTCACGCCGGTGGGGAAACCAGCACCGCCACGACCGCGGAGGCCCGACTTGGTTATCACGTCGATAACCTGCTCAGGAGTCATCTCGGTCAAGCACTTTGCGAGAGCCTCGTAACCACCGCGAGCGATGCACTCTTCGATGTTTTCGGGATCCACAAAGCCGCAGTTACGCAGAGCGATACGGATCTGCTTGCGGTAGAAATCCATGTGTTTGGAGTCGCTCACATGCTCCTTGTTTTCGGGGTTGGTGTAGAGCAGCTCGGGCACCTTACGACCCTTGATGATATGTTCCTCGACGATGCGGAGCACGTTCTCGGGTTTCACCTGGGTGTAGAAGGTGTTGTCGGGCATTATCTTCACGATAGGGCCTTTCTCGCAGAAGCCAAAGCAGCCCGTTTTGATTACCTGCACTTCCTCGGTGAGTTTTTTCTCGGCGAGGACTTTGCGGAACTCTTCAATAATCTCGAGGCTGTTCGAGGATTTGCATCCCGTACCGCCACAGATTAAAACATGCATTTTGTATTTTGCCATAATCTTTTATTTGGGGTAAAGTCGGACGGGTCTGACTTGTCAGACGAGTCGGACAGATTCAACCTTACTTATCTATCGTTTCGTAGTTGACGGGGATGATACCCTCGACGAGTTCGCCGTTTTGGACGTACTTGGTGAGGATTTCGTCGGCACGGTTGTTGTCAACGTGACCAAAGACGATGGGGTCCTTGCCAGGGATGCGCACCTCGAGTGTAGGCTCAGCGTGGCAATAGCCCATGCAACCGGTCTGAGTGAATACTGCAGCAATGCCGAGCTCTTCAGCTTTCTGCATCATGTGTTCCATCACCTGCTTAGCGCCGGCGGCGATACCACAGGTAGCCATAGCAACCTTGATTTGGACAAGGGATTCAGGGTTTTCAGCCTTTTCTCTCACATCGAGATTTGACTGCAGTTTTTCCCTCATGGCTTTCAGGTCTGCCAATGATTTTACTTTTGTCATGTGTAATCTCCTTTTATTTGTGGATTAATAAATAATTAATTATAAATTGTTTACAATAAAAACGCTATTGCTTGGTAGATTGCAAACTTACTCATTTTCCGACAATAAAGCAACCTTGAGAGCAAAAAAGTTTTTATCAAAGAAAATAATGAGGCGTAACAGGCTGTAAAACAAAGTAAAGCATGTGATCAACCTGCAATGATCAGAAAACAAAAATATGCCGGATTACAAATCCGGCACAACGGGAACTGTTTTGAGGGCGCAATGTAGTGGCATTGTAACCGAATTGTCGAGAAGAGCGAGAGCAATGACTCCGCAGGAGGCAATTGTACCATATCGAGAGCAATGAACTACTTCAGCATTCATGAACACCACTGAATCAATTAAATCAGGTGAATAAAAATTAAATCCCTTCTCTTAGGAATTTCCTCAATGACAAGTGTGTGATACCGTTCTCGTCGCGCTGTGTCAAAAGTGGATTGGCGCTGATGACATACTTCGGGTGGTTGTCGCGAATCTTCTCCAACGGACCGAACTCGCGCTTACGGGTTGATTCCTCAGCAATGATATAGCTTGCTTGCACATAAATGGTTTTGCCTGGTTTTGCACAGACGAAATCCACTTCGCCAGCATTCAGTACACCCACCTTCACGTCGTATCCCAGATAGCAAAGATGCTTGTAGATGGCGTTCTCTATCACCTTCTCTATGTAAGAATCCATACTTCCTGCTGCCTTGAGGTTGCGTAGTCCCAGGTCGTCCCAGTAGATTTTCTCGTTCGACTGGAAAATCTTCTTTCCGTGTATGTCATAGCGAGGCACTATATCCATCATGAAGGCTTCGGAGTAGAACCCTCGATAGAGGAGTATGAGATTCGACGAGACATCCTCCTTCTGCGATTTCATGTATTTCGAGATGCTGTTGGCCGAAGTGAGTTTGCCGGTGGTGTCGGCGTAGAAGGCGATGAGGTTGTTCAAGAACGGGATGTTGCGTATATCGTGCCTCTCGATGATGTCCTTGAGCATGATGGTGTTGAATACGCTGGTGAGGTATGCCCACACCTGCTCGTCGCTGTCGAGCCCCACTTTCCTCAGCCCAGGTAGTCCTCCGTAGTTCAAATAGGTCATCAGGCACTCGTCGCTGTCTGCGAGGTTATGGAATTCCAGAAACTCCGTGTAGGTGAGGGGGTGGATGCGCACCTCCACATGACGGCCGGAAATAAGGGTGGCCAGCTCGCCAGAGAGCATCTTGGAATTGCTGCCGGTGATAATGACGTCGGTGTTCTCCTCGGTGTACCAGTTGCAGAGACTTTCTTCAAAATGTTCAATCTCCTGTACTTCGTCGATGAGGATATAGTTGTGCTTGTCTTGGATGAAACGATTCTCTATCCAAACGTCGAGGTCGTTTTTGGTTCGGATCTCATTAAATGCCTTTTTCTCCTTGTCGATGTAGATGATGTTAGCATCTGGGTCGTCTTTATGACGCTGGATGAAATCCTTCACCACATAACTTTTGCCCACGCGACGGGCCCCGACTATGGCAATGATATTGCCTTTTCCTATCCAAGAATCCACAATATCAGCATAATACCTTCTTGTTAATACTTCCATAGCATTGATGTTTCAACGTGCAAATGTAATAAAAAATATTGTCCATACACAACAAAAATGAATTTTATACAAATTTTATTGTGCGTGTGCAATAAAAATAACCTCACATTCCCTGTTAACATATCAACCCAACATTGGACATAACGAAATCCCGTAAATCCATAATTCCTTTTCATCCTTTGTGCATTTCAGTGTCGTTCTCGCCGCCACCCCTCACTCTCCCTATAGCTCCTATCACCACCACAAACCATTAACCGTGAACACTGAATCATGAACCATAAGTAACTTTTTCCTTCTTCCCTCCTCCATCACCAGCAACTCCACTGACGACACAGTAACTGCCACAACAACATCCGCCAGTAGAAAAAAGAAAGTGTCGGATTTTTCGCTTGGTATAATTCATTATTCGCTTGATTTGATATTATTAAGCGGCGCTCAAGAATGCCTTGCATTTCAGCGGAGCTCAAGGTCACGACCAGCGGTCAGGCTCGGAAATCCTGCACAGCGGGTCGTAGTATAGTCGTGGTATGGTCATGGTAAAGTCGTGGTATAGTCATGGTAAAGTCGTAGTATAGTCATGGTAAAGTCGTGGTAAAGTCATGAGAAACATAAATTGTAGCGAATTTAAGTTTTTTTAGGAAGGCTCGTGACTAATTTAACATTTCGTCGGGTCATTACATCTATGGGGGAGAGGTATGCAGCAGGATCTACCTTTAGCCAACAAAAAAGCCTCGATTCTCAAGACGAAGCTTTCCCATGATTTGGCAACCCACCCCAAAAAAGCGGCGCGTTGTTTGAGCCGCCATTATTCACTTGTTTTCGTTTGATGCCGGGGGCCGCCTGTTGCATCTGGGGAAAGTTCCACAAGATTGTGGTCCACAAAGTTGTGTACTTTTGCAAAAATGTTGTATCTTTGCATCTGAACAACCAATGATTTTAAGGTTATGAAAAAGTCGTTTATATATGGAGTAGCTGTTGAAGGTGAGAATTTTACCGACCGTGTATCCGAGACCAGGCGGTTGAAGCAGGATTTCGAAAACGGACAGAATGTGGTGCTTATCTCACCTCGTCGTATGGGGAAGACCTCTCTTGTGAGGCGAGTCATTTCCCAGGTCGATACCAACAAGGTCGTTGTCGTATATCTAGACATCTACGATTGCCGTACCGAATATGACTTCTACAACAAGCTGGTGTCTGCCACGCTCAATCAGACTGCAAGCAAGGTCGAACAAGTGCTCCGCAATGTCAAAGACTTCCTCACGCGCTTGGCTCCAAGAGTCTCGTTCGGTTTCGACCCCGCCAACGAGATGTCCGTCTCGTTGGGCATCACCCCGAAGGAATATTCACCCGAAGAACTTCTGCAGTTGCCGGAGAGGCTGGCAACAAGGATTGGCAAGCATATTGTGGTTTGCATTGATGAATTCCAGCAGATAGGGGCTTTTGACAATTCGTTGGATGTCCAGAAACGCGTACGTGGAGTCTGGCAGTTGCAACAGAACGTCTCTTATTGTCTGTTCGGCAGCAAGAAACAGATGCTCACCGACCTGTTTCAGAACAAGCGTATGCCGTTCTATCAGTTCGGCGACATCCGCCACCTCCAGCCCATCCCCACCTCCGACTGGATTCCCTTTATACGGCATAAGTTCGAGGAGAACAGTCAGACCATCACCGATAAGCAGATAACGCGAATCTGTGATACTGTCGAGAACCAGTCATCCTACGTTCAGCAGCTGGCGTGGAACGTGATGCTCGATAGCGGAACCAAGGTCAGCGATGCCACAATCGATGAAGCTGTGAACGACTTGATTGACCAGAATTCCATTCTTTTCTTGCAACAGACGGATGGCCTTTCCGCATACCAGATTAATTTCCTCAAGGCTCTTGTAGTTGGCGAGACCGGCGATTTCACATCTTCGGCCATCCTTCAGAAATACAACCTAGGCTCGAAGTCCAATATCAGTCGCATACAAGAGAGCCTGATAAAGAAAGAACTGATAGAGAAGACAGGTCGCACTGTAACCCTAGCCGACCCAGTCCTAAAACTGTGGCTCCTCCGTGAAAAATAGAAAGTTTTTCTCCTTTATCAACTAACTCAGACCTGTGAATTGTTGTGCAATAGTGAGAGCAATGAACGCTTGTATTCATTGCTGAACCGAAGCCGACATTGACTTCGAATGAGGCAGCCATCCGTAATCTCCGGAAATTCCGAAAGCTGTAAAATGATTCCATATAAAAGCAGGCAGCCGCTGTGCGGCTGCTTTGACTGAATCCATTTTTTCATCAATGTCGTATTTGCTTATGTCGCAATTTCCCCTATAGGTGATTTTTAATGGAGGATTTCGGGCTCTTCTGTTTGCACCGCTTTTTTATACAAATCAAACTCTCTTTTATTTCACCCTTTTAACATTTCGTCGGGTCATTACATCTATGGGGGAGAGGTATGCAGCAGGATCTACCTTTTGCCAACAAAAAAGCCTCGCTTCTCAAGACGAGGCTTTCCCATGATTTGAGCAATAAATATATTATCTCACCACAACCTTCTGCAGCTGACGGTAATTTAAATTCCCGAAAAAAAGAAGTGCCATATTGCAAATCCGTCACAACGGGTGCAACACCTCGACAGCATGCTCTAACAGAAAACCTTAGAATCCGCAAAACCCTCAAAATCCTCAGATCCTCTCCCCCTCTCGGCGAGTGGCGGGCGGCAGAGGCCGCCCGCCACAATGTTTTGATGATTTTAATATTTTAATTCAATCCCGAACTAGGCGTACCGATCGGCCGCGGTGGCGAATGTAGTTGCTCACGCTGATATCGTCGTCGTTGAAGTGCATGTAGTACACGGTGCTCTCACCGTAGCACGTACTCGACCAATAGTAGCCGTTCGTACCTACATTGTCCACCTCCGTACCGTAGCGGTAGCCCGCAGCAGGGAGGAATATGCAACCAGCTGCCTCAAGTTGACCCCACTGGCTGGATGTATATGTATTGCTTGTATAAGCACCTGAAGAGTTGTTGACATTTGTCACAGTCATTCCTGTTGGCAGGGTAAATGTGTCGGGGAATATTATCACCCCACTGGTTCCGTTCACCGTTGCCTTGGCGTATCGTGCATTGGCTGTGCCTCCTACGGTTGATGCACTGCGGGTGGTGATAAGATAGTCCCACTCGTCGTATGTCATCGTTCTCCACATTCCTGGCTGGTTGCCGCCATTCGATATCGCGTTATACACGCCCCAATCCGCTCGGGCGTATGTGCCTGTCAGGTTGTTCGTATAGCTGCCTCCAGGATAAGAATCGCTGTACGATGAGCTTGTTGCCCAAGGCTGGTAAGCGTTTGCGCCGCTGTTCCACCCACTGGTTCCCCATTCGAAGAGGTCGATCCAACCGGTATATGACGATGAGATATTGCTGTTGGCACCACCGATCGTGTCGTACTGATGCTCTGCAAAGCGCCATGTGCCAGTCTCAGTTCCTCCACCACTCACAGTATGCGTCCCTGTAGTCGTGTATTGCAGATTACCTCTCGAGAACTTCACAGTCCGTCCCGCCGCTACGGTAAACACCGCGTTAGACGCTCCATTCTCATCAAAGGCACCGACAGCCTCGGCTTCGGTTGTGAACGACTGCTCTGTTCCGTAAGCTGTCCCTTCACTGTTTGTGGCATAAGCTCGCACATAATACGTCGTGCTAGCCGACAATCCTGTAATGCTACTGCTGAAACCTCCCGTACCGTTTCCGTCCGTGGTATGGCTATCACTGACGGTTGGGTTGTGACTCGTACTCCAGCACACGCCCCTCGCCGTGACGGTAGCGCCCCCGTCATCAGACACATTGCCTCCACAGTTTGCGGAATTTGCAGTAATATTACTGACTGTAGAGGTTGTAACTGTTGCCATACTTACCCTGTCCCCGTCACGTACCAAACGTACCGATAAACCACATGAGCGGACGTAGTATCCTATGTTTAAATTTGTGTTTTTAAAGTACACACCATATGCGGAGCCTTCTGCTTTGTAATCGCTGGTCCAATAGCTACCGTTTGTACCAACATAACCGACTCCCCCACCGCCACCACGATACCCACTTGTAGGCAAAAATATTGCCCCTTGGGTCTCCATTTTAGACCATTGTGTGGCAGTATAAATGTTTGATACAAAATCAACACTGACCGCATTTATACTTGTCGGGGCAGGTATTCCTGATGGATGATAATAAATATCAGGGAAAACTATAAGGCCACAAACTCCATCCACATTTGCTTTTGCATAGCGAGCGTTCGCGGTTCCACCCACAGTACTTCCTGTACGAGTGTTTAGAAGATAATCCCACTCATCTTTTGTCATATTCCGCCACATCCCTGGTTGGTTACCGCCGTTGCTAATAGCGTTGTACACCCCCCAATCGGCTCTTGCATAGGTACTCGTGAGATTGTTGTTGTAACTGTTACCTGGGGTATAATCATTAGATATTGAACTATTCGACCACGGTTGGTAAGCGACGGCACCGCTGTTCCACCCGCTCGTCCCCCATCCGAAAAGGTCTATCCAACCAGTGTAGGATGACGATATATTACTGTTAGCTCCGCCAATAGTGTCATACTGATGTTCTGCAAATCGCCATGTGCCAGCCTCTATACCACCACCTGACACCGTATGAGTACCTGTCGTGGTATATTGCAAATTCCCTTTCGAAAACCTTACCTGTTTCGTTGCCGAAACTGAGAATAGTGCAATTGATGCACCGTTCGCATCAAATGCATTTGTCTGAGAATTATTTATATCTGATATTAGATGGCTTAACGTGTCTATCACACTGTCCTGATATGCTATTATCGAGTCCATACTGCTTGCTATAGAATCGAACCGATGAGCCAACGAATCAAACCGATAGCTCCAGTCAGCCACAACCGTGTTTACTATGATATTTAGTGTCCTCAGGTTTACTGCGTCCAACTCTTCCGTTGGATCACCAAGTTGTTTTATCTGCGTCTCAACAGCATTGCCCTGTGCCGCCACATTTGCCAAAGTCTGGCTCTCAGTAAACGATGTCAGATATCCAGCATCATTGGTAAACTCACTAACATTGGTCGGCACAGTCGGAATTGTCGGCTTGTTCGTCAAATCATTATAGTCTCCGCTAAAACCCGCAGGCAACTTCACATAGCTTCCTCCTGTCAGGAATATCGTGTCGTGTCCAATGCTCAATATCTGACTCTCAGTAAATGATGTTAAATAACCAGCGTCGTTGGTTAGCTCGCTCACATTGGTTGGCACACCTGCAGAAGTGATATACCCAGCATCGTTAGTGAACTCGCTAACGTTTGTCGGCACAGTTGGAATAGTCGGCTTGTTCGTCAGGTCGTTATAGTCTCCGCTAAATCCAGCAGGCAGTTTTACATAACTGCCACCAGTGAGATATATAGTGTCATTACTGATGCTTAACACCTGTGCCTCGGTGAACGATGTCAGATATCCAGCATCATTTGTCAATTCGCTGACGGATGTCGGTATCGTCGGTCGATTGATAAGATCGTTATAATCTTTGTCCCATGCCGTAAAGATCGGATCGCTCTCACTAGTCACGGAACCCATGTTATTGATGTAGTTCGTCACGTATGTCGTATCCACATAGCCTTGCTGCGCATTGTAATTAATCACGTAACTGCTATCCACATACCCGTTCTGCGATATGTAGTTGATAATGGTGTCGCCTAAATGGTATTCGTTCACAATCCTCGACACGCTGTCGGCAAAATTGGGTTTATTTGCCAAGTCATTATAGTCGCCGCTAAAGCCAGCAGGCAACTTGACATAGCTGCCGCCTGTGAGATATATAGTGTCGTTGCTGATGCTTAAAACCTGCGTTTCGGTGAATGAGGTTAAATAACCAGCGTCATTGTTTAGTTCACTAACGTTTGTCGGTATAGTCGGCTTGTTTATAAGGTCGTTATAGTCCTTGTCCCACGAGGTAAATACTGGGTCGGTTTCGGTGATATTCACTCCACCGACGATGTTATCTACAGTACCTGCATGCAACGCGTATGGCACACTCACCATCTGCTGTGTGGTGGTAAGAATGTAGTTTGTGCCTCCATCGGGATCGACTTCGCTCTTCATAAAATAGGGGCCGTTGCTCCAGTCGATAGCGTCAAAACCGTCACCTCCAATCATGGTTGTGAAAAGTCCGTTGTCGTTGGTGCGAACGGTCTCTGTCTGACTATATACTTCTGCACCCGTTTCTGAACCGCGAACAATTGTAATGCGAACACCCACGTTGCCGTTGCTAACCAGATGACCGTCGTTATCACGTACTACGGCCTGGTAGGTCATCTTCTGCGGCGCCTGCGCCATCGCCACCACGCTCATCAACACCGCCACTAAAACTAATAAACTCTTTTTCATAATCATATCTTTTATTGTTTTGTTGCTTGTTTGTGAATTGTAAATTGTGAATAGACAAATGTATTTGCTGACTGCTAACGTACTTTTGTTATCCTGTAACCATTTTCCGATGCTTTGCCTTTAACGCGCAGGATGTAACTCCCCGCTGCATGATCGGACATATCAATTGCTGTCTTGCCGTTCTGCAGTTTTCCATCCTTCAGTTTCCGTCCGCTTGCGTCATACAAAGTGTAGCTCAGCCGCACTTCTCCAGCCACCCTGACGGTGATGTTGTCCGTTGTCGGGTTGGGGTATATCTTGATGTCCACTTCTATCGGTGTCGCCCCTTCAATCTTCAGTTCCTCCACGCTGTAAGCCTGCTGCACACCCTCGGTCAGCCTTGCCGACAACCGCTCTGCGTTCGTGACCCTCGTCTTGGCGGGCTGCGTCGCCACCTGCCCTGCGGTGTAGCTCAGTTTCGCCGAACCCGACACGGCATCGCCGCCCACAGTCGAGAATGTTGACTGAGCCGATACTGTACCAACAAATACAATCATCAAGATTAAAGCAATTGTCAATTCCCTATAACTATTCATATTATTGTATTTATCGTTATCGTTTTAATTCTTTTCCAAAAGGTATTCCCACCCTCACGGTAATCTCGATGCCCCGTCCGAGGCGTCCACCTGTGGCCAGCTGCTGATCCATACTGGGGTTCAGCACCGTGGCGTTGCCGTTTCGCTCCTCGTTGGCGAAGTTGCGCACCAACCCCCAGTTGTAGCCCACCTCGCCCGAGAGGTATATCGCCCAGCCTTTGCCGAACACGGGATATTCCAACCCGGCGCCGCAGAACATGTCGAAGTCGTGCATCCGCATGTTGCTTCGCGACAGCGGCATCTCTATCTCCCCGGTGAAGTCGTCCGAGTAGTTCACCCGTCCGCCCAGAGTGGCGTTCCACATCGGAGCCACCACCACGTAGGGCGACAGCAGGGTCTTGTGTATCGTGAAGTTGTATATCACGCCCACCCGCACGTCCAGGCAGTGCGCCCGCATGCGGTATTCCACGTCCACCCATTCCAGGTTCGCCCCTCTGCCGACGTAGGCGATTTCGGGCCTGACGGAAAGACCAAACGGTGTGCGGTACTGGAAATAGGCGCCGGCCACGGCGTTGGCAGTCATACGGTGCTTGTACATGTCGTAGCAGTCGGCCGTAAGCCGCATGTCGCCGATGCTTATGCCTGTCTTCACTCCGGCAGAGAACATCTGCATCGAGAGTCGGCTCTGTGCAGAAACGGAGAAGCTGACTGCCAGCAACACCACCGCCACAACAACTCTCTTGTTAATCCTAAAAGCATTCATCCCTTTTTAACTTTTAACCTTTTAAGCGAAGCGACCCTTTTCATCCCCTTTCACAGACTTGTGATGGGCAACGAGATGCCGTCGCCGTCGGTGAACACACGGTAGCTGTCGGGCTCGATTATCACGCCACGTTCGTCGGTTTTGTTACGCATAACTATGGCATAGCTGTAGCCTTTGATGCCGGCCTCGCACTTGGTGCCGGACACTAGCGTCACCTGCTCGCAGCTCCAGCCGCGCACGGCGTTCTCCGACCGCTCGACGGTATAAATCGTGAAGTCGTCGCCCGAGCCTATAACGTGAGCCTCCCTGCCCTGCGCCGAAGCATCGCCCTGCCACTCTTTGTAGGTGGCGAAATTGCGCTCGTTCTGCCGCTCCAGGCGCCAATGCATGTCGTAGAATTCGCCTGCATAGCCGTCAGACGCAAACGTCAGCGTCATGGGCGACGCCAACCAGTCGCCCTCCACATTGGGCGGCTCACTGCCCTCGTGTATAGGTATGTACTGCGAAAGCGTCGCCTGCTCTTCTGCCGAAAGCACCACCTCGGGTATCGTGCTGTTTTTTACCGGCAGAAGGATTATCTCGTCGGTCGGCTTCATACACCCCGATAGCAACAAGGGCAGCAAAAGCATAATCGTTAATTTCCTCATATTTGAAGTGTTTGGTCGGTGTGGTGTTTATCGGTTTTTCCAAACCCTCCAATGGAACATTATAATAAGAAAGGCATGAGGGTTATGTGCTCATGTCCGTCAACTTGAGGGTTCTGCAAAACCTTAATCGGGAACGGGTCTATTGAACATATCTCATGCCTGACAGTATGTCGAATACATACACATTCAAGCATAAAGCATAAATGCTCAGTCCTCCCGATTGTATTATTTGCAGATTTACAAGTTGGGACAAATGTCGCAATGCTTTTCTCGCATACTTACATTCTCTCGTAAGCGACTGCAAAAATACTGAAAATTTGGAAACAAGCAAAATCGGCAGTTTTTACTCGCCGATTGTAAGATTACGCAATGCAATTATACAAAAAAATGAACGAAAAAAACCGACTACACTACAAAAAAATGAACGAATAATCATTATGTCGTTACATTTTTATGAACGTATGATGGCGTTTAGGGTTGCCTGAACACCGTTAGCGCCAGAATAATTCGTACCCCCCCATTGTGACAGGTCTGCTGTCGTGGCGTCTTTGGAAGGGTGAGGTTTGGATGGCTTGCAGGTAGAAGCGGAATAGGAGAAGCCTATGATCAGAATAGGAGAAATGTAGGGGCAGTAGAAAGTCAGTATATGGTCAGTATATATCCGATGTGGGTAAAAAGTAGGAGAAAAGTAAAAGAAAGGTAGGAGAAAAATAGGTGAAAGGTAAAAGAAAGGTACAAGAAAAATAGGCGCGCAATCATCTGACAAGGAAAAAATTGCAAGAATCAAAAATTCTATATAGATTTGCAGATTGTAATATTGCATCTATAACCAAGCTGTAACAGGTGAAAACGGGTATCAAAATAGTTCTCTTATCGGCGCTTGTCGCCATCGCTTCCGTCTCATGCAATAAAGAGAAGATAGAGCCGGACAATGTGCCGCAGAAGCCAGAGGCGGGCATATACCAGTTGGCGTTAATCGAAACCAGCGACATCCACGGCACCATTGTGGAGACCGATACCGGGGGAAACCATTTCCGCATGGCATACGTCGCCGACAAGGTTAAGGACATCCGCGGACATGGGACCCTGTACAGCAAAGAACGACTGCTTCTGCTCGACGGGGGAGACATTTACCAAGGCACGGCATTCTCAAACCTGCAGTTGGGCAAGCCTGTAAGCATCGCGATGGACATGATGGGTTATGACGCCGTCACGGTGGGCAACCACGACTTTGACTGGGGCTTTGAGGAGACGGTTGACCCTGACGGCACGCTACGCGAATATGAGCGTGGCGGTCGGCAGTGGAGCAACGAGGTGCCTGTGGTTTGTGCGAACCTATACCAAAACGGCAGCCGCACCGCCATGACCAAGGACTACGTAATCGTTGAAAAGACAGCCGTCAACTCAAAAGGCGGCACTGTGAAGGTGAAGGTCGGCATCGTGGGTTTCGCGCTCGACTACTCCTCCAGCATCCTGGCTTCGCAGTTTGCCGGCAAGGGCTATTCCATCAGCGAGAACTATTCGACAGCCAATGGCATTGCCGCAGAGTTGGAAGCAAGCGGAAGGTGCGACGCCACCATATTGCTCACGCATGGCGAGGCGGAATGGACCGCAAGCCAACTTGGCGAGGGGTCGGCGTTCGACCTTGTGCTCGGAGGTCACACGCATGTAGCCTCTGCAGGGCAGACCGAATGGGGTCTGGTGTATGCCCAGACAGGTCCCCGACTTGAAAACTACGCCTTCGCCAACCTAAAGTTCTGCGTCGATGATGATGGCAATGTCTCTTTCTCGAGCGTAGGCGACCAACAGACAGTCAGCGTCGATGACACCCGCAACATCCATACTTACGAGGGCCAGAATGCCGAAGATCTCGACAGCGACATCCTGAGTTTGTCAAACGAAGCGCTGGCGTCGGTAAACGAGGAATTTGCCAAAGTCATAGGATACATCGACACCGAAGCCAGCACATACTATATTGCGGGCAGCAGCGACCGCGCGTCAAACATGTCAAACTGGATGTGCGACATAACGTGCCGTATAGGTGAGGCCGACGTGGCCTTTGTGAACAGCGGTGGAGTGCGCACATATATTTCCCGTAACGGTCAGCCTACGAGAGACATCACCGTAGCCGACATCTACGAGATATTCCCCTTCAACAACAAGATATATGTTTTTAGCCTCACCTATGCCGAGCTGCTTCGGATATTTGAGTACTCCATGACGAGCACGGGCATGACCGTCTTCTCGCACATGACGGGCATCGACTGTCGCTTCACGCGAAGCGAAGAGCAGACCTCTTCGTCGGGCACCACCTACCGCACCTACGCGGTCCACTCGCTCACCAAAGACGGTACAGTCATCTATCAAGACAACACATGGGTTGGCGACTGGGCCTCGCGCAGCGTCACCGTCGCCGTCAGTGAGTTCGTTGCCACAACCTTGCGCGCCGACAGCTATACGGGACTTGCCAACCCCTTGGTTGACTGGATTGGCACCCAAAGGCTCCTTTTCAACGACCTTATCGACAACGAGAACGCCATCCGGGTACTCCAGGCCGAGGCTGCCACTTCGGGAGGGTTGCTCCACATCGACACAGCCCCACACTTTATATTATACGGGGAATAGTAGCCACCACACACCCCAAAACCACATACCCAAACTCAGACTTCATACAGACCTCACTCAGACTTGATACAGAGCAAACCGTTTGCCAGCCCTGTAAGACAACGTGACCTAGATCCCAAAACATGTCCAACACAGGAACATGGTAGGACCAGCGTTATTTGAAAACATGCTCGCCTACCTCCTCCACCGTCCCCGGTAGCTGTTGGCTCGCAAGCATCCCGCATGCCCAGAAGCACCAACTGCCCACATGCCGCAGCCCCTGCGGATAACGCACCGTCTCCAGCGACGAGCAGCCGCAAAACGCTGCGTCGCCCACATGCTCCAACCCCTTTGGCAAACTTACCTCTTTGAGCGAACGGCACTCCATAAACGCATTGTCCCCTATAAACCGCAGCCCTTGCGGCAACCGCAGCGTCGCCATCGCATGGCAGTCGCCAAACGCCCTCTGCCTTATCGTATCCACGCCCTCAGGCAGACGCACCGCCTCCAACGCCGAGCAGCCGTAGAACGCCTCGTACTGTATGGTCTTCAGGCTGTCAGGAAAATCGACAGCCCTCAAACTGCGACACTTTCTGAACGCACAGTCGCCTATAACTCTCACACCTTTCGGTATGTTCACCTCCGCCAAACTCTCACACCGCGCAAACAGACTTTGCGGTATCTCCTTCATCCCAGCCGGCAGATGCACTCGCCTAATCCCTGCGCACCGCTTGAAAACCCCTCGGTTGACCTCCGTTATCCTGTCGTCTATGGTCACCTCCGTTATATCCTCGCAGCGCTTGAACGCCTTCTTCCGTATCGACTCCACAGCGAATGTCTGCCCATGATAAGTCACCCGCCCCGGAATCACCAGCGGACCGGCCTGATAGTGCAGGTTGTCGTTGAATCCGAAAAGCTGCACACTGTTGGTATTGGCATTGACCACCACATACTTCAGCGTCTGCCCCGTCGGGCACTCGGCCCTGATAGTGTCGCCATAGAAGAACTCTTCGGCATCAGAACCTCCATGACACGAAACCAACATAAGGCCGAAAACCACAGCCAATGGTAAACCAAAGAGCGACAAAAAAAGCGAGTGTATATTAGTTTTCACAGCAGAAAGAGTTTTTAGAAAGCATCCTTTAACTTGTCCAAAGCCTGTGCAAGCGTCGCACGCGGACATCCAATGTTGATACGGAAACAGTTGCGGTATGCGTCGCCGCCAAAAGAGGTGCCGTCGTTGAGCGCAAGTCCAGCCACGTCTTGAATACGGTGCAACGTCTCCTCATGGCTGAATCCATATTCGGAAAAGTCGAGCCACACCAGGAACGATGCCTCCGGAATGACGACCTTCACGCGGGGTATGTGGGAAGCAAGGAACTGGCGTGTGTATTCGGCGTTGGCCTTCAGATACTGAAGCAACTGCCCTAACCATTCCTCACCGTGTCTGAATGCCGCCTCGGCACCCACGAAGGCAAAGACATTGCCGCCCGCAACTCCGTAGTTGTCGAGATAGGAGTGGAACCTGGAGCGGATGTCGGGATTGTGAGTGTAAGACACAGAGCTGGAAAGTCCGGCAATATTGAACGTCTTGCTGGGAGCCATGAACATGATGGATATGTCGGCAGCGGTGGCACTCACCGTGGGGAACGAGGTATGGCGGTGAGGCGGCAGCGTGAGGTCGGCATGGATTTCGTCAGAGATAACCAGAATACCATAACGGGCACAGATGTCGGCGATGCGACGCAGAGTGTCTGGCGACCATACCGTACCACCAGGGTTGTGAGGATTGGAAAGGATAAGGAGTTTGCAGCCAGCTGCATATTGCTCAAAGCTGTCGAAATCTATCTCGAAGCGCCCATCCTTGATGACAAGCGGACACTTGACAAGGCGACGACCGGAAGAGGACGGGATATTCAGAAACGGCGGATAGACAGGGGTTGTGACAAGGATGCCGTCGCCAGGCTTGGTGAACTCCTGCACCACAAAAGAGATGCCGGCCACGATGCCAGGAATGAAATGCAGTTCTGCGACTGTGGCTTCGATTGCATAGCGACGGCCGAGCCAACCGATTACGGCGTCGAAATAAGACCGCGAGGGCCAATGGTATCCGAGAACGGGATGGTTGAGGCGGTCGCGGAGAGCGTCGATGACGCAGTCGAGCGACTGGAAGTCCATATCAGCCACCCACATGGGCAACAGGTCGTCGCGATGGAAGAAATGGTCGAGGCCGTCATGTTTGACGCAGTCGGTCCCCTTACGCTCGATTATTTTGTCAAAATCGTATGTCATTGTTTTTGTTGATATGTTGCCCGTTGATATGTTTTATGTTAGTGGGTTGGGGTGTTGGGTTATGTGAAACGCCGCAGGAAGTTCTCTACACTTACCTGCGGCGTTTCTCTGGCGGAAAGGAGGGGATTCGAACCCCTGAAGCGCTTTTAACGCTTACTCGCTTTCCAGGCGGGCCTCTTCAACCACTCGAGCACCTTTCCGTTTTTCTACTTTCAGAGGGTTATAACACCCTCAAAAAGCGAGTGCAAAGATACAACTTTTTTTATAATTATCGACACGTGATTAAAATTCACGGCACGGGGTCGAAGCCGGACCCTCCCCAAGGCGTGCACCTCAAGATCCGTTTGAAGGCCAGCCAGCCGCCTTTCAGCGGGCCGTATTTCTTTATTGCCTCCACCGCATACTGCGAGCAGGTCGGTGTATAACGGCACACCGGGGGGAAGAGTGGCGAGATGCACCGTTGGTAGAACCTAATCAACGCGAGCATCACAGCAGCAACAGCCTTACCTATCGCCTTCAGCACCCTGCGCATGGCCTATTTCTTTTATCAGACGCTCGACAATAACATCAAACCGTTGCATTGACAGATGAAAGTCGGGAAGCTGGCTGTCTATATAGCTCAGCGACAGGAGCAACGGAGCGGCACCTGCCACGGACAAACGGCAGTAGAGGTCGGATTTGTGGAGACGGTAGCATTCGCGAGTCACGCGCTTGACGCGGTTGCGGTCAACTGCATGCTTGAAACGGCGCTTCGACACGGAGACAAGGACGCTTACCGGCGCCGAAGAAGTGTCATCTGCAGCCCACATCCACCGCACACTGTATGGAAAACAGACAAAACCCTTGCCTTCCGCAAAAAGGCGGGCAATCTGCTTGCGGCTGTTGAGCCGCTCTGATTTGTTCAGGGTGTTCACTTCTTGGCTTCGGCCTCTTCACGTGCCTTCTTCTCGCGTTCTGCCTTGCGCGCCGCTCGACGTTCTGCCGCCTCCGCCTTTTTCTGTTCCATACGTTGCTTGTACTTCTCTTTGTTGGCAATCACCGGCTTGGCTTTCTTGCCGCCGGGGAGAGTCTTGCCACCATGGACACGCGGCTGCGCCTTCAGTGTCGAGGGTTTCACCACAATCACGTCGTCCTGCGGCTTGCCAAGGATGTAGTTTTCTATGGCCATAGCCATCGACGGTGCCGACGGAGTCGGAGCTTTGACGGTCAGCGGTATGCCAGCCTCTTTGAGTGCGGCGTGAGTGGAAAGGCCGAATGCGGCAATGATGATGTTAGACTCTGCCACATTGGGGAAATTCTGTATCAACGAACGGACACCGATGGGCGAAAAGAGCGCCAGCATGTCATAATCGTCGAGAGAGATGTGCGACAAGTCGCGCGGCACCGAACGGTACATAGGCGCCTTGGTATATTTGAACTTGGCTTTGTCCAACAGTTTGGTGTATTCGGTCTGTTTCTCGTCAGAGCATGGGAACAGATAATTCTCCTCGCGATGTTTCGACATGACGTCTATCAAGTCGGCGAAGAACTGTTTGCCAAAGAAAATCTTGCGCTTGCGGTATTGGATGTAGTTCTGCAGATAGAGAGCTATGGCCTCAGAGGTGCAGAAATACTTCATTGATTCAGGAATCACCTCTCTGAGCTCCTTGGCCATACGGAAGAAATGATCCACTGAATTCTTGCTGTTGAGAATAATCGCAGTGTGCTCGTGGATATGGATACGGCTTTTGCGAAACTCGGACACCCCGATGCCTTCAACGGAGAAAAACTTGTAGAACGTGAGCTTTACGTTGAAGTCGTTGATGAGAGACTTGTAGGGTGATTTGTCTATATCGGCAGGCTCGGGCTGCGATATGAGTATTTTTTTTATTTTTGCCACAGCGTAGTCGCTTTTTTTAGGACAATGCGGAGGTTTTTTCAGTCTTTTTTCAACCTTTCTTCCACATTAATCCTGTTATGATTTTTTATTAAATATCTGGTTTACAGCTGACTTATAATCTTTGCAAGTATCAGTATCGGTACTATTTCGACGATGCAAAGGTAGTAAAATAAATACAATTTTGAACCATGCGACCTTGACATCACCATGGCAAGCCCTCTGGCAAGGCGCATGACGAAGACGATGCCGACTATGGCAAGCGCAACCCATACGAAAACGACATCGACATATTCGGCCAATATCGTGGCCGGAATGACAAACGTGGTTCCCATCATCTGGAAGAGGTTGGAGGCTACGGTGTATAGCTTGACTGTCTCGCGCTCGTCGCACGCTATGCCGAGCATCTTGGTGATGAGGTGTCTTAAAAAACTGAAGAGAAGCAGTGATCCGACAAGCACCGGCAAATCCACAATCCCGTACAACTGAATTCCAAACATGTCATGCAGTGCCACGTAGGCAGCGGCGCCCAGCGCCGAATAGTAAATCAACGGTATGGCAAAGAGTGAAAAATCGTTTTTCACACCGCTGTCGCGAATCAGCACGTTCATGTGCCTGTCGCTGAAGGACGACATTATCACGTTTTTGACCGTGAGACGACGCAGTATGGTGAATATCAGCATGAGCACCGTAAGGGTGACGCACACGGCAAACACGTAGCCACTGTCGTCAGAGCCGGTGCGCTCGAGTGCTTCGCGGTGTGTCACCTGCAGCTCGTGGCCAGAGAACAAACTTTTGTGGAAAGGAAGCTGCGACTGATCGGGCGACTTGAATATAGAATCCTCACAAAACACGGCACTGCTGTAGGGATACAGCGAGTCGAGTTCTCCCAAACCCTCTTCCATTGCGTCTTGAACTATTGAGATACGGTTTAGCGAGGTTGCCTGGCGGGTTGCGAGCCGTCGCGGCGCATCAGACGGTCATTATCTCTTTTTCCTTGGCGGCGAAAATCTTGTCGCATTCGGCCACGAACTTGTCGGTGATGTCCTGCAGTTCTTTTTCAACCTGCTTCACCTCGTCTTCGGGAACCGACTTGTCTTTAAGTTTCTTGACCTTGTCGAGAACATTGCGGCGAGCGTTGCGCACATTCACCTTGCCGTTCTCAACCTCACTTTTTGCAATCTTGGTGAGTTCTTTGCGGCGTTCTTCTGTCATAGGCGGAACGACAATGCGAAGTATGTCGCCCTCGTGGCGCGGGGTAAATCCGAGGTTGGCATCGAGGATGGCCTTGTTGATGGCGCCAACGAGAGTTTTCTCCCAAGGCTGGATGATGATGTTGCGGGGGTCAGGGGTGTTGATGTTGGCCACCTGGCTTATCTCAGTGGGGGTGCCGTAGTAGTCAACCTTCACGCCGTCGAGCATAGCCGGATTGGCCTTGCTGGCACGAATCTTACCAAGTTCCTTGTTCAGAAAATTGATTGCACCCTGCATACTTGTGCGGGCTTCGTCAAGACATGCTTTTGATAAATCGTTCATAATATCCTTGTGTTTTAAATTATCGATTAGGGCAGTCAGCAGACCTCTGTTCCAATATTCTCGCCTTTTACCACGCGCAGCAGGTTGCCTTGTTTGTTCATGTCGAAGACGTAGATAGGCAACTTGTTTTCTTCGCACAAGGCGAAGGCGGTGAGGTCCATCACTTTGAGGTGTTTGGTGAGGGCCTCCTGGAAAGAGAGGCGTTCGTATTTCGTGGCCGACGGGTCTTTCTCTGGGTCAGCGGTGTAAACGCCGTCAACTCTGGTGCCTTTCAGGATGGCGTCAGCCTTTATTTCCACCGCGCGGAGAGCCGAGGCGGTGTCGGTAGTGAAGAAGGGGTTGCCGCTTCCGCCGCCGATGATGACCACCTTGCCGGCGCGCATGGCCTCGATAGCCCTGCGGCGCGACATGGCCTTGCAAATCGGCTCAATCTGGAGGCCGGCGAGCAGTTCGGTCTTGAGCCCTTGGCGTTCCAGCTCGGCTTGGAGGGCCATGCTGTTGATGAGAGTGGCAAGCATGCCCATATAGTCGCCCTGAACGCGGTCGAGGCCCTGAGCGGCGCCGCTGAGGCCGCGGAAAATATTGCCGCCGCCTATGACTATAGCCACTTCGACACCTTGCTCGACCGCCAAGCGGATGTCGGTGGCATACTGTTCGAGCATCTTCGGCGAAATGCCGTAGCCTTGGTCGCCCATCAGCGATTCACCGCTGAGTTTCAGCAAAACCCTATTGTATTTCATTATGGTTAGTTTTTATATTAACGAATTGCAAAAATACAAACTTTTTGGAACTTAAACACAAAGGATGGCTATGTCTCGGCCACAAGGCGCTGTGGGCGGGAAGCTAGTCGTCCAACATGGCCGGGCGGCGCTGTCGGGTGCGCTCGAGGGCCTGCTCGTAGCGCCACTGCGCAATCTTCTTGTGGTCGCCAGAAAGGAGGACGTCAGGGACCTTCCATCCGCGGAAGTCAACAGGGCGAGTGAATTCGGGCGGAGCCACCAAGCCGTCTTGGAAGGAGTCGGAAAGTGCCGACTGCTCGTCGCCCAGCACGCCGGGGATGAGGCGGACGACGGCATCGCTTATGACCGCAGCGGCCAACTCGCCACCGCTGAGCACATAGTCGCCAATAGAGATTTCCATGGTGACGAAATGCTCACGTATACGCTCGTCGACACCTTTGTAGTGGCCACAAAGGATCATTAGGTTGTTTTTCAGGGAGAGAGTGTTGCACAAGGGCTGGTCGAGTTGCCGTCCGTCCGGGGCGGTATATATTATTTCGTCGTAGGGGCGTTGAGCCTTCAGAGCTTCGATGCTGTTGGCGAGCGGTTCGACGCACATCACCATGCCTGCGCCACCACCATAGGGATAGTCGTCGACGCTGCCGTAGCGAGTGAGGGAATAGTCGTGCAGGTCGTGGATTACGACCTCGGCCAAGCCTTTCTTCTGCGCCCTCGCGAGTATCGACTCAGCGAAGAACATCGACATCATAGAGGGGAAAAGCGTGAGAATATCTATGCGCATGGTGTGCAAATTGTTATCTTACCCTCAAGCGACGGCCGATGCTCAGTGTGGTGGTTTGTTTGATGCCGTTGAGCTGGCATAGGCGGCGGACGGTGGTGTGGTGACGGGCGGCAATCTTGCCGAGGGTGTCGCCAGAGCGGACTTTGTAGTACTGAGCGCCAGAGCCTGAAGCCACAGCACCAGAACCGCCGCGGCGTGAATCGCCGACTTTGCGGAAGGAGTTCTGCGTCAGCGTCAGCTCGTTGCTTAGGAGTTTATGATTGGTGCAGTCGATGACATGCTCGGGATTCATGGCGTTGCCCATATAGCGGATCTCGAAATGGAGGTGGCTGCCGTAGCTGCGTCCGGTGTTGCCGCAGAGGCCAATGACATCGCCGGCTTTGACCTGCATGCCCACTTTGGCGTAGCGCTGTGATAGATGGGCGTAGTAGGTCTCGAGCCCGTTGTCGTGGCGGATGACGATGAGGTTGCCGTAGGACTTGTTGTATTTCGAAACCCTGACCACACCGTCAAAGGCGGCATAGATGTCCTTGCCGGTGGGTTGAGCGAGGTCGACGCCGTAGTGGAAGCGGCGGCGGCGCGGGCCGAAATGGGAGGTGGCGCGAGCCTCGTAGGGTGTCGGGAAGACGAACTTGTGCTTGTCGTCAACGAGCGTGATTTTCACCTCTTCACCGGCCAGAAACTCTTTCCTGGGGTAGTGGATTATGCTGGAGTCGAAGCCTGCGATGAGGATGTCGTCCTCATGCTCGGCGCCTTCGTCTTCGCTCTCCTGGAGGGTCAAAGGCTTGACGGGAGCGTAGTCGTCGTCGTACCTCAACGGAGGGGGAGCGAGAAGGTTGGGCATCGTCTGTTTGGAATATTCCTCCTGAGCACGCTCGTCGATCATCAGGTCTTCGTAGTCATCTTCGTCGTATATGACATCCATCTCGTTGACCTTCACCTCTGTTTTTTTTGCACGAGGGTTGACATTCTGCGCGCCGACCGATGCGGCAGTCATGAGGAAGACAACTGAAAGAAGGGACGTTATGCCGGGGTTCAAAATTCGCTTCATAATCAGATATTTTAGTCACGGCAGCAAAAGAGAGGATACACCGCCTTTTCATTAAACGCACGAATGGGAGAATTATTGTACAGGGAAGAGAAGCGGCTGGGGAAAAAATACAAATACCGCACAGTAACCTGCGCGGTATTTGCTTTAAACCAAACTATATCTTAAAGGCCATCTCAAAGAGACACGTGCCGCAACGTCAAGTTAGAGCGTTTGACACAAGAGGCAAACCAACAAAACCTCTCTTAACCTCTAAGACGTTGCAAAATTACCACTTTATCTTGTTATGCAAACCACCATTAGTGCCTCAATAATATGCAATTTTGCAGATTGACGTATCTATCGGCATTTTGATGGTATTATTTTTTCATATTTCTGCAATTTTCCATCAAAATGAGTGGGATGATGAAGCATAATTTGACACTTTTGGGACAAAATGTATCAACTATTTTGGATGTGAAAAAGGAATAATTTTTTGATAAAAAAAGGGGATGTTCCTCGTAAATCTCAGAAAAGATTTCTACCTTTGCATTGTTGCAATAGAAAAAAGAATTGCCACAAAAAGGTGGACACCAGCGGCTTAAGTCATATTTCATAAATACGACGGAACGTAACGATGCTGGAAGCCAACCCACAAACGCCTGAAACACAGCGTAGAAAATTGTTCCCCTCCGTATCACCTACCAATCAACGCCGTATCGACGCCGTATTTGGTTCGTATCATCTACTATGTACATTCGAGACACATAGGAGACACATTCGGGACATCTCCTAGTTAGTACTTACCCGGTGGTTGGAGGGAACCTAGTTGGGGGGCGGTGGAAATGGATGTGCCTTTCGGATAAAACGTATAGGGCGGAACGCGAATGCGTTCCGCCCTATATGCTTGATATTTTGTTGACTATCGCTCGACGTTGAGCGCACGGAGCACTTCGGCGTCGTTGGTCAGCCACTGGCCGTTCTTGTATTCGACCGGTTTGGTGTAGAGGGGCTCGCCTTTTGATGAGTACCAGGTAAGATAGAGGTAGAAATCAATATTTGACGAGTAGTTTGCCCAATTATAGTAGGTTGTATAGTTGTTGTTCTGCGAAGAAGGCGTCCACTGGCAACCAACCATAAGCTCATCGGTATCGACGTTGTCATCGTCCCAGAAGGAGATGTTGTAAGTGGCCGTGAGGTTGTAGAGAGTGTAGTTCACATTGTTCCAGATAAGCGGGCAGTCGCTATTGGTGACATCCTCCAAAGTGGAGCTAGTGTAGTAGGTGGTGGTGCGATTGCCGTCCATTATCTTGAAATAGATGTCGGGTTTGCCAGCCAAATCCCAGGAGCCGCTACTTGGAGCCGCGGGGAACTCCATGAGTTTCAGAGCAGTGATTTTCACCTGTGTCGGAGTGGAGCTACCGCCGCCGCCAGGAGTATCGCCACCACCGCCGGGGGTGTCGCCGCCACCACCACCAGGGTTACTGCCCGATGAGATGGTCACCGTGCGCGATGTCATGTCGGTATAGCCATCGATGCTGGTGACTTTGAGAGTGATGGTGTAGGTGCCTGCCGACGCATAGGTGTGAGATGACGTGTAAGAATAATCATACCTTCCATCACCCCAGTTCCACTCGTAGCTTGACGCATTGGATGAATAGTCGTCAATGTAAACAGTGTAGTTGTCGTAACTGCTTACGGTGACCGTGAAGCTGGCTGTCGGATACACTGGGTCTTTCTTGCAGGCGCTAGTTATCACCAGCAGCGCTGCCGCAATAAATGCTAGTTTTTTCATGTTTGTTTATTTTTAGTTGATAAAAAAGGGTTCGTACAGGTTGGGCTTGCTATTGCGCAGGACACAAAAGCAAAAGCATGGAATCAATGTTCTTGGTTCCATCCCCTTAGAGGTTTTGCCCGACCTTTGTTAGTACGAAACCTCAAACTTTTTCCATGCTCGTATTTGCATCGCCATACGGCGACACATAACCGCACGAACATAAGTCATTGGTATTCGAGTCCACTAACAAGCTGAAAATTGGGCAAATTTCCAAGGAGAGACCCATACACATGCTATTCGCATCCTCGACGTTACTCTTGTCGATTCACGACTGCAAAGATACGAAAAAATAAATATAAAACAGGATTAACGCCGTAAAGCGGTCGTCGCAACCCTATTGTTTGGGCTCATAGGTTTGGTAAACTATGAGTAATCCGCCTGTGGGGTTGATGGTGAAATTGTGGCTGAGGGCGGCGTTGAGGGTACCCTGCCAGAGGCGTGAGAGGGGTTGGCGTTGGAGGGGGTATTGGAGGCCTTCGGTGGATATGAGGCATCCGGGGGTCATGGAAAAGAGCGAGACCTGCTGACGCGGGAAGCTGGGGAAAGTGGTTTCGGCGTTTATCGGGGTGAAGACGCCGTAGTCGGTGAGGAGCCGGAGGGAGGGATGAGAGGAAGACTGGAAGGATTCGAGATAATCGGCGAGGAGGGAGATGTTGCCGAGGGTATGGTCTTCGCGTTTGCCAGTGGCTCCGAGGATGGAGATGGAGGCATCGGGCCATTTGGAGCGAACGTAGCGGAAGGCTTTGGTTTGGTCGTTGGTGTCCTGCTCGTCGATGCGGATGGCCTCGACATTTTCGCGCGCAGCAATCGAATCCAAGTCGCCGATGACAATCAGCGGGGTACGGATGTCGTGGTTGTGGCGCATAAGCGTGTCGTAGGCACCGTCGCAGCATATAATACGGTCGGCCTCGTCCAAGGCCTTGAGCGGCTGTGGCGCCGTTGGAAAATCGCCGTTGCAAAGTATTACTATTTTCATTGGTTCTGGGCTTGTATGTTGTATTTTCTCCTCCACTTGAAATAACCCATCACAGCCACCACCATATAGACGGAGTACATCACCGCCGTGGCGTACATGCCAGTCATAACACCGAGGGCAATCATGATGGGCTCGGTGGCGATGCAGAGGAGCCACTGCTGGTACCAACGGCGCGAGAGCATGTACATCATCACTATGGAGAGAGCGGTGCTGAGGGCGTCGAGGAGCGGGTACTGGCTCTCATGGAGCAAGGAGAGGACAAGGTAGAGAGCAGCGGTGAGGAGGGCAAGAACGAGAAGGATGGCAAGCCAATAGCGGCGCGGGCAGCTTTCTATGATTGTCTCGTCCGACTGCTGGCCGCTGGCTCGACGCCACATCACGAAGCCATAGACGGAAGCCACGATATAGTAGATGTTGATGGACATGTTGGCGTAGAGGCCGTTTCGGAAGAAGAGATAAACATATACTATCGGCATCAGGACACCGAAGACCCAGGTCCAGATGCTGGCGCGGTATTCGAAGAAGAGGTAGGCGAGGCCAATGACCGCGCCTACCACCTCTAGTGCATCAAGTTGAATACCGAATATTGAGAATTGAAACATATTGAATGCTTGATTGCAGCAGCCACTCACGCAATAACATATTCACTACAGGCTCACCACTATGCGACCCATGAAGTTGATGCCCGGCTGCTGGTAGTAGCCGCGATAGAAGACGCCGCCATCCTCGGAACCCCATGCCGAGAGGCGGTAGTGGTTGTTGAGCATGTTATTGATGAGAAACTGCGCCTCGATAGTGCTATTGCCCTTGATGGTCCAAGTGTAGGAGAGTTTGGCGTTGGCAACGAAATAAGCCGGCTGTTTCATCTCCTCGCGTGAGGTGTTGTCAACATACATGCTGCCGACATACTTGCCCACAAGCTGCAGACGAAGGGTCTTCCAAGGGTTAAAGTTCAACATCAGAGCACCTATGATATTGGGCGACATGGCGAGGTCGGTGGTGCCTTTGTGGTAGTAGAGGTTGTAGGCGGTGTCGGACGACTCGTATTCATAGTCGATGACCTTGTTCTGGCTGAGGGTGAGGTTGGCACCGAAATCGAACCAGCGGCAAGGTTTGTAGCCGCCTTCAAGCTCGATGCCGATACGGTAACTCTTATCTACGTTCATCATGAGGGTATAGCCAGAGCTGCTGAGCAGGCCGTTGGGTGTGAGCTGATCCTTGTAGAGCATGGCGTAGGCGTTGGCGTTGAACATATAGTTCCTGCCCTTGAGGCCATAGCCGAGTTCGAGGTCAAGCATGTGCTCAGCCTTTACCTCCTCGCCAATCTTGAGGTGCTCCTTGATGTCGGAGCGGTTGGGTTCGCGATTGGAGATGCCCGCCACGAAGTAGATGCGGTGCATGTCGTTGAATGCATAGTTGATGCCCGCACGCGGGTTGAAGAACGGATAAAGGTGATGGTATTGCAGGCTTGTAGAATCAAGCTCATAATAGTCGTCGTCGGTACCTGAGAAGGTATAGTCAACGAAGCGCGCCTGGAGGTCGGCGTATATGTTCATGTGGTCTTCGAGCAGGTTGAACGAGGCTTTGGCAAAGACCGAGCCGTCAAACTTTTTGCCGTCGTTGCTGTACCACTCATAGACGTCACTGTTGATGTTATAGTATGCGAGGGTGTTGTATAGCGCCGAGTCTTTCGACCAAAGGACATTACCGTAGTGCTCGCCTTTGAAGTAAGTGCTGGCGCCACCGAAGGAGAGGTCCATGAAAGAGTTCTTGTATTTAGCCGATATGGTGCCAGTGAAGTTATTCCCTTCGGAGAGTTTTTGTGTTATATAGTCGGATTTGGCGGAGCCGCTAAGACCGAATTTGACGGGTTTCTTGTTATACTTGTAATATTCGTCGTAGCCCTTGCCGTGGGTGTAGTCGAAGGCAGCATTGAGGCTCCATGCATTTGACAGACGCTGCACCCAGTAGAGCTGATAGTGTTGCTGGTCGTAGTTGTCGGTCTCGTTGCCATAGTAGCGTACGTTGCCAAGCTCGTCGTAATACTCGCCAGCATCGTTGTAGCGGGGGTCTTTGTCCAAATCTTCAGCCGACACACCATTCCAGGTGATGCCCGTCTTCTGATGGCCGATAATCACGATGGCTTTCAGCAAAGTCTTGTCGTTGGACCAACTGCCAGTGAGGAAAAGCGAATGTTGGTCGCCGAAACCGTTGCGCACATAGCCGTCGGTGCCAAAGCCGTTGTAGGCCACATCGAAGGCGAAACCATGCTTGGTGCGACCGCTACCCGCTGTTATTCCGTATTGCTTAGTGTTGAACGAGCCGTAGGCCACATCAGCCATAGCATAGGGGTCGGCCGCCGGCGTGAGAGTCTGCAGGCTTATGGTGCCGCCGAGAGCGGCGCTTCCGCCAACCGAAGTGCCGACACCACGCTGCACCTGGAGGTTCTGAGCCATACCTCCGAGGTTAGGAATATTGACCCAATAGACAGCCTGGCTCTCAGGGTCGTTGAGGGTGATACCGTTGATGTTCACATTGATACGAGTGGCATCGACACCACGAATGCGGATCGAGGTGTTGCCGGTCTTGCCCTGTTCGCTTTCCACCACCACGCTAGGTTGCAATTCCAGCACATAGGGCACAGAGATTTCGCCTTTGCGGTCGTTGATTTCGTCGCGCGAGACGGTGGACGTGGTCATAGGAGTCGAAGCGTTGACGCGACTGTCACGCACGATGACTTCCTCAAGCACTCTTACAGAGTCTTGTTTGGTTTGCGCCCGCAGAGAGGCAGGCAAAGAAACGGATGCAATGATTGTTGCCACAATGGCAACGGCTCTCATGGAGAGCATGAAAAAGTGTTTTTTCATAAGTGTTTCCTCCGCCGGTATTGTCCGGATCAGGTTGTATGGGTATGTTCTCAGCTGTCTGGGACGTCAACTCTCGCGCCCCGCAGTTTTGCAGCACCCCATGGGTTTATACTAATTGTGAATTACTAATTTCGAAGGTTGAATTTTGAATAATATTAACTGTTTACTCTTTGATAGAATTTCCACCAGAGGTCGGGTATCTTGTTTTGCAGAGCCTGCTCATAGTCGTCATAGAGACAAGGAACCAAGAGTTTACGCTTGGTGTCGCCGTGAGTGTCGGTGGCGTATGGTATCTCGACCCACCAGCGGTCGCTTTTCTTGCTTTTGTAGAAGATGACCTCGACCCCATGTTCCTCGAGCGGCACAATGACCTTGCGGTAGTTTTCGGTGTCTTTGTATGGGTTGTCCTGCTTGCGCTTGCCCACACCCTCGATGAAATACCACAGAGCGTGCGCCAGAAGGTGTGCCGTCTGCCCAGAATTGTCGTGCATAGGAGAAAAGTCGAAAAATCCAATCGAACTTGTCTTATCGCTCATACCAGCAAAGCGAGCCAACTGGCACATCTCCTCGCCATAGAAACCATGAGGCGAAGGATCGGTGGTGGCAGGAGCATCGCTCTGCCTTATCGCTCCCACGTCGATGCTCACGCAGTCGGCATTGCGGAGCAACGGTTCGGACCTCACCAGATTCTCCCTCACCCAACCGAGCCTGTAGGCATCGAACTTCAACTCGTCCATCAAATCGACATACTGCTGTCCAACAAAATAGGACTGATAGCCAATATTGGTGTAGTTAAACAGATAGTTTGGCTGCTCCATGATTATATATCTCAACCAGTTACGAGAATCGAGAGCACGTTCCTCGTCAATATCGAAGCGAGGGTCAACAGCCGAGATGTTCATCACTTTGCCCAGCTGCGCATAGGCACGATAGAGGGCCCAGGTATAATCCTGACTGCCACCGAGAGTCACCACTATGCAATTCTGTCTCAACAGTTCCATGGCCACCTCGGTCAACGCCTGGCGAGAGTCATCAATGGTTGCGCCCTGAACCATATTGCCAAGATCCAATACCTTCACACCGTCTTCTATTGCAGCCAACGGATAGAGATAGCGACGCACCATGTCGGCTGCATTGGCACAATTCAGGTTCGTTGACGAGCCGCGCCCGTCAGTGATGCCCAAAAGCACCACACTTTTCTCATTCACAATAGGAAATCGTCCACCGTCTTTATTGTAACTCACGACAAAATCGCCAAGGCGAGGCACGAAATTGCCCCTCTTGTAGTCAATCTTGCCTATGTCAATCGGTTCAAAAAAACTGCTTATGTCCATCCTGTCTGGATTTTTTCGGATGCAAAAGTACAAAAATATACTGAAAAGCTGTGTTTAATTTCGAATCAATGTCTTTATTGTGCGTCATAAACCGCTCACCCACTGCTAATGCAACTTGGCACCCCATAGCAGTTTGTTCTGCAACGCCGTGAAGAAATTCTGCCCAGGTAGTCGAATCAACCGCAACGCGTGCGGATGGCGACACACTTTAACTTCCGAGCCACCACGTATCACACAAGATGACGAGTCGGTGCCCAACGTCAGCTCGTCGCACGACTCGTCAGGCAGAAGACTGATGCACACTTTATCAGATAGCACTATAGGTCTGAGAGTCAATGTGTGAGCCCCGATAGGGGTTATGACAAGCGAACCCGAGTCGGGCGTAAGAATCGGACCTCCGCAACTCAGCGAGTATGCCGTAGAACCCGTGGGAGTGGCTACTATCAAACCGTCACCGCTGTAGTTTGCCAGATACTGGTTGTCAACATAGACCCTCACCCTTAACAAGGCACTTCCCAACGGACGATGCAGATAGACCTCGTTAAGCACAAACCCCGGCATCTTACCTTCGGGAGCCTCGGCCTCCACTTTCAGCAGGGTGCGCGTTTCGACGTTATAGTCACCGTTTTTCAGACAGTCAGCCATAAGTTCCACATCGTCGCGGTTGGCCGATGTCAGAAACCCCAGATGGCCGAAATTGACACCAAGCACCGGGATATTGCTGTCGCCGAGTAGATGTACCGACGACAGTAACGTACCGTCGCCGCCTACCGAAATCAACATGTCGAGCCCATCAGGCAACGCCCTGTTTACGCTCCCTACTATTTCTTCTGTCTCGATGCCACGCGAGCCAAGACGCTCTGCAAGCAAGGCTGTCGCTTCCTGATTGGGTGTTCTGGTGTAAAGTGCTATTTTCATGTTTTCATTGTTTTCTGGCATTACTTTAACAGCAACAGCTGTCCTTTCCTAACCTGTTGGACCCCACCAACACTGTAAAAAAGTAAATATACATACGCACCGCCCTGTAGTTCGCGTCCGTTGTGATGACCGGTGAAAGCCTCAGCCGGATTCTCACTGCGAAACACCCTACGGCCAGTACGGCAAAAGATGTCGAGACGGTAACCGCTCACACCCTCAGGGAGAACGCCAGTAGGACAAGGCAAAAACCTGTCGTTGGGCGGTTGTCCGTATATCAACGCATTAGGCAAGGCGAAGAGGTCGCTGTCAGGGTCAATATCTCCATGATGAGACTGTCCACATTCAACATTAGAGGTGTCGCCTACCGCCACGGAGGCGGTATTAGAATAGGCAAAAAGCCCCGACTCGAGACCACTCACACACAATCTGAAATAACAGCTGTCGTACACATCCTCAGGCATAGGAATACGTAATGAGTTGCCCGATGTAGAGTCGGCAAGACGCCATACGTAAGGCCTGCCAAGAGAATAATACAGGCAATACTTTCCCATCCCGCCCGGCATGTTCCTATAGTCGTTCCACCGCGCTGTGAGCGTACCACCACAACTGTCGGCACTAGTGACGAGATGCAGGTTGTTGCACGGGAGCGAAAGCTGGCTTGGATTGCCACAGCTATCCACCGCGAAGATTCGGAACGTTATAGGTGCGTCGTGATATTCTACCGCATAACGCGTGCCATAAACGGTGTCAGGCGACACACAGGGGCTTCCAGTGCATATAATATATGCGGCGACATCCTCAGATTTCGACGGCAGCCAACTAACGACAACACTGTCAGCAAGCGAATCCACCGACACTATCTGTATATCCGAGTGCAACGGCGGTACAGCGTCTGCAAACCATACCGACGTCTCAATCATCGCTCCGCCCCCGTATATCAATCGGTAATGCAGAGTGTCACCACACAACGCCCGTCGGAGTGTATCGCGATATGCCGTCCCATCCACCGCACCAAGCGATGTATAGCTTTCATCCTGCGGCAGACGGCGCAGAAGCTCCAACGGGCCGCTCACGTCACGCCAACGCAATTCCACATACATACCCTCCCTTACCTGGGCGCCTATCTGCTGGGCAAACGCCTGCGACCCGGTGAAAACAAAGAGCAATAATATGTAGAGTATTCGACGCAAAATACTATTAGATTGTAAAACTATACACTATTGACCATTCTGTGATATATGCCGCCTAAGGCAAGAAGCTCTTCATGCGTACCAAGTTCCGCCACACGACCTTTGTCGATCACCACAATCTGGTCAGCGTTACGCACCGTTGAAAGACGATGAGCGATGACCACTGCCGTACGCCCTTTCAACAACGTGTCTATGCTGTGCTGCACCTGCTGCTCCGCCTCAGAATCCAGAGCACTTGTTGCCTCGTCGAAGATAAGCAAGTCAGGGTTTCTCAGCACAGCCCTGGCTATGCATAGCCTCTGGCGCTGCCCACCGCTCAACATCGCACCACCGTCGCCAACATAAGAATCGTATCCCTCAGGCATAGCGCAGATGAAGTCGTGAGCATCGGCTATCCGAGCCGCCTCTTCGATTTGTTTTCGGGAAGCCTTCGGCATACCGTAGGCGATATTGTTAGCCACAGTGTCGTTGAAAAGCTGCGGCTCCTGAGCAACTACTCCTATCCTGGCACGCCACGACGCAAGGGAATAATCACGTATGTCACGCCCATCAACCGAAATGCGCCCCTCAGTGGGTTCATAAAACCGCAGCAAAAGGTTGGCTATTGTTGACTTGCCGCTGCCCGACATGCCTACTATGGCGGTGGTCTTGCCGTTGGCAATGTGCAAATCGACACCACTCAAAGCATGCACCATGTTTTCCTCCGATTCCTCATTCTGACTTGGATACTCCATTGCGACACCCTCGAACGCTATGGTGCCGATATGCTGTATGGCAGGCTTTGCGTCGTCCCGCGCCTCTATCGAACTGTCGTCCAGGAAGTCGATAATCCTCGTCACACACCCCTCACCACGACGTATCTGTGCAACCGACGTAGCAAGGCTTTTGGCCGGCGGAAGCATGAGAACGAACAACATCAGATACGAAACGAAGAGCTCGGCCGTAAGCATGCTGCCGCCCCTGATAACAAGCACCGTGCCAAACAGCAGCACGGCAACCACCACCGTGCTTCCCAAGAATTCGCTTACAGGCGAGGCTGCATGAATGCGTCGCAACATTGCCGTACGACGACGAGTATAGTCACGGTTGAGCGACTGATAGCGTTTGTTTGAAAAGTCGATGGCGTTGAAAGCCTTAATGACACGCAAGCCACGTATGGCTTCCTCGGTGAGCGAGAGCAGGGTACCCCCCTGGTCCTGCACCTCTTTCGACTTGCGTTTCAGCCGACGCGAAATGGAAGAGATGACCAGCGAGATGACAGGAATTGAAACCAGAACCACGCCCGTGAGACGCGCATCTATATAAAAGAGCATAAGGAGGTAGAGCACCAACGTGACCACCGACGAAACGAGCGTATGGATTGACACCAACACATTTTCCTCGTACTCTACAATGTCGTTGCCGAAGCGAGAAAGCACATCGCCTTCACGCCGGCTCGAATAGTAGCCGACCGATAGACGCATTGCCTTTGTGAACAAGTCGTTGCGTATGTCACGCGTCACACGGTTGCGCATCACTCCCGCCACGACGGCAGACAGGTAGCCGAAGAGGTTTTTGAAGAAAAAAAGCACAATCAGCAAGGCCGCAAACAGCCACAGTGCCACAGACTTGCCGAGAGCTATCATCCAAACATACAACGCTTCCAAAGCCTGACTTATGAGGTTTCCCCCTTGAGTCGGCATCGGCGAGTCGGGTTCAAAGAGAAGTTTCAGGAAATCGGCCACACTCAAAGCCGTCGCCATCATGAAGACCGTGCTCAATACAACAAACAAGCCATACACCGCTATGCGGGCGGCGTATGGCTTGAGGTAGCTGACAGTAAATCTCGTTTCTTTGCGGCGCGGCATTGGTTTCGTTGGTTTCACTCGCAGGCGTAGCCTGTATAGTTGCTAGGCGTTACAGCACGTATTCTGGACTTGACCTCTTCATCGACATCAAGCCCGTCGACGAAAGTCTCTATGGTCTGCTGAGTCACATGCTCGTTGGTGCGTGTGAGCTGTTTCAGCGCCTCGTATGGGTTGGGATAGGCCACACTGCGCAGAATCGTCTGTATAGCTTCGGCCACGACTGCCCAGTTACGCTCAAGGTCGGCTTTTATCGACTCTTCGTGGAGCAAAAGCTTGCCCACCCCTTTCTCTATCGACGCAAGGGCGATAAGCACGTGACCCAGCGGCACACCGATGTTGCGGCTGACGGTAGAGTCGGTCAAATCGCGCTGCAGACGCGAGATAGGCAGCTTATGACTCAGATGCTCCAATATGGCGTTGGCAAGGCCTAAATTGCCTTCGGCGTTCTCAAAATCTATGGGGTTCACCTTATGCGGCATGGCAGACGAGCCCACTTCGCCAGCCTTGATTTTCTGCTTGAAATATTCCATCGAGACATACGACCATATATCACGGCAGAAGTCTATCAGAATGACATTCAACCGCTTGCAGCAGTCGAAATAGGCCGCCATATTGTCGTAGTTCTCAATCTGAGTGGTAAGTTGCTGGCGTTCAAGACCAAGATGGTCCTTCACGAAGCGATTGCCAAAGGACACCCAGTCAATTCCAGGGTAAGCCACCCTGTGAGCGTTGAAGTTGCCCGTAGCGCCGCCGAATTTGGCGCTGAACGGAATCTGCTGCATCTGTTTCAGCTGATTGCGCATACGATAGGCAAAAACGGCTATCTCCTTGCCCAACCCGGTGGGCGAAGCCGGCTGACCGTGGGTGTGAGCCAGCATCGGGATATTCTTCCACTCCTTGGCGCGTTCCTCTATCAGGTCGGCAATCTTTTCATAGCACGGCAAGACGACCTGCTCGTGGCACTCCTTGATAGACAGGGGCACCGAAGTGTTGTTGATGTCCTGGGATGTGAGGCCAAAGTGGATAAACTCTTTCAGGTCGGCCAGCTGCATCTGGTCGAAACGACGCTTAATAAAATACTCCACGGCCTTGACGTCGTGGTTGGTGGTCTTTTCTATCTCTTTGATTTCGAGCGCATCTTCGTCCTTAAAAGTGCGATATATCTCTCTTAACTGTTCAGCTTTGTCGAACGGCTTGCCAAGCTGCTGCATAAGGGCGATGAAATACTCAATCTCCACCCTCACCCTGTAGCGTATCAGGGCTTTTTCAGAGAAATAGGAGGCCAGTTGCTCCACTTTTCCACGGTAACGACCGTCGATAGGGGAAATAGCATCAAGTGTGGTCATAGTTACTTTGATATTTGATAGTTGACTATATTATCCGAAAATTGTGTAATTCTAACTTATCCGTTTAATATTGGCACCGAGACGGCGCAGACGCTCGTCGATATGCTGGTAGCCGCGGTCGATCTGCTCGATGTTGTCGATACGGCTCACCCCTTCGGCGCTGAGAGCCGCAAGCAGCAGCGCCACGCCAGCGCGGATATCGGGCGAGGTCATACGGACACCTCTGAGCCTGTGGGTGTGGTCGAGCCCGATGACAGTGGCCCTATGCGGGTCGCAGAGGATTATCTGAGCGCCCATGTCTATGAGCTTATCGACAAAGAACAGGCGGCTTTCGAACATCTTCTGATGAATCAGCACGCTGCCCTTGCATTGAGTGGCCACCACCAAAGCAATACTCACCAAGTCGGGAGTGAAGCCCGGCCAAGGGGCGTCGGCAATAGTCATAATCGAGCCGTCCATGAAACGCTCTATCTCGTAGCTGTCACGGCGTGGCACATAGAGGTCGTCGCCTTTCTGCCATATCTCGATTCCAAGGCGGCGGAAGACCTGCGGAATAAGTCCAAGATGCTGCACTTGGGCGTTCTTTATGGTGAGGTCGCTCTGAGTCATAGCCGCCATACCGATGAAGCTACCCACCTCGATCATGTCGGGCAGGAGGCGATGGTTGCAGCCGTGCAGGGATTTGACACCCGTTATTTTCAGGAGATTAGACCCCACGCCCTCGATATGCGCGCCCATGTTGTTGAGCATACCGCACAACTGATAGACATAGGGCTCGCAGGCGGCGTTCATGATGGTGGTCTCGCCTTCTGCCATCACCGCAGCCATCACTATGTTGGCGGTGCCAGTGACGCTGGCCTCGTCGAGCAGCATATACCTTCCCTTCAAGCCATGCTTGGCTTCGACCACGAAACCCATGGAACTGGTCTTGATTCTGTTGCCGCTCTTCTTGCCGACACCATACTCTTTATACTCCACTTTGGCACCGAGCATCTCCATACCTGTAAAATGCGTGTCGAGACGCCTGCGCCCAATCTTGTCGCCACCAGGTTGAGGCACCACCGCCTTGCCAAACCGCGCCAGCAGGGGGCCCACAAGCATTATGCTGCCCCTCAACGCCGTAGCCTTCTCGGTGAACTCGCGGCTTTCGAGCGCCGCAATGTCTATATTCTTGGCGCGGAACGAGAAACAGCGGCAGCCGTCGCCTTCAGCCGCAAGCTGCACTGCTTCTTTTTTCAGCTCCTTGACCTCGACACCTATCAGAACCAGCAGCTCGATAAGGCGGTTCACGTCGCGTATGTCGGGTATGTTGTCAATAATGACTTCGTCTTCCGTCAGCAAAACTGCGCAGATAACCTGCAAGGCCTCGTTTTTTGCACCCTGCGGCTCAATGTCACCTTTGAGGCGGTGACCTCCAATTATCTCGAAACTACTCATCGCCAGCCTTGTTTTCTTGCTTGTTTTCGACCTGTTCCTGCTGCTTGACGCTTGCAAAACCCTTGCGGTAGTCAAGCACCCCGTCGCTCATCTCGTACAACTGGTTATATATGGCCTCGGAGGCAGAGACGGAATTGTTCCAACTGTTATAACTCCTTTTCATAGCCTCCACCAACTGAGAGACCAGCTCGTCGCGCTCGGCACCCTCAGCCATCGACTTGGCCTTTTCGATGAGCGACTCGACAGTACGCCCATAATGGCGGTATTTGAGTCTTTGTTTCTTGTACTGCAAATGGCGCGGGCGCATCTCCATTTCCGTTTCGGGCTTGACCTCGGGCTTCTTGCCAGCCCAAACGGGCCAATCGACATCGAGCTCCCAGTCGGACAGCACCATCATGTGATCCCACATACGGCGTTTCCAACCGGCGTTTTCGCGGCTTCTGGGCACCACCCTCGACATCATCTCGACTATCGTCTGAGCCGCCAAATTGCGTTCTTCACGGTTCTCTATGGTTTTTGCTTTTTGGATGAGGCCTTCTATGCCGCGGCCATAATCCATGAATTTTAGTTTTTTGCGCTGAGTATTGTATCTCATGTTGTTAGATTAATAATAGAATCCGAAGCTGCGACCGAATCCGTAGTGGAACGAGTCGCCATACCAAAAGGAGTCGCCCCAGCAGGGGTCGTAGAGGTAGGGGCTGTAGAGGTAGGGGGCCATCAAACCACCTTTGTCGTTGATGTAGGAGAGGTGGAATCCCAGCATATTGCCGCGTCTGGTGCGGTAACGCAACTCGGCGCTGAACGCCGTAGCGCTGACCGAACCGTCGCCTGCGCCATACCACGGGACGAAATCGAGCGTGCCGCCGATATGGAGCAAGGAGGCCGCAAGCCAAAGCCGCTCGTTGACCTGGTATTCTCCGGCGATGTAGGCCTGGTATAGCCTCGTGCCGCTGCGTCGAGGGGCGAGGCTACGACCACCACGGGCATCGAAGCCATAGTCGCGGCCAAGGCTGAAACCCTCGGTCAACTTGACCCCGGCGCTGAGCGAGAACCTGTCGTTGAAATGGTACCGCACCTCGGGAGCCACTCCCGTGAAAGCATACCCCCTGCCGAAAATATTTCCCACACCGGCCTCGAATGTCATACGGCAGTCGATTTTGTTGTGCCTCAACGGACGGAGGTCGACACTGTCTTGCGAAAAAACCACCATCGGGGACATGGCAACCACAACAACCAACAAAACCACCCACATCTTTCCCGACACAGAAAAAAACGATGCTATGTTTTTTATTATGTTCATCTTTTTAATAACGACGAAACGGTTTTTTTATTGAGTCGAGCGATTTTCGATTATTCGACTCAAGATGTCGTAATCCTTGTCGAAACATATTATTATCTGTCAATTAACATATTAGGACACATAACAGGGATCTTTTTCCTCGACGAGAATTGCCTATTTCGCCCCGAAACGGAAAGCGAAGCCCCCTACCCTACTCTTCTATAGCTTCCAAAAGGAAACTTACCGGACGGAAGCCGTCGTTGCAACTTAGCATGGCGCTCTTCGGATTCTTCATCCAGCCGTCGTAAAAATTTCCTCCCCCCTTGGACAACTCCTCGACAAATTCCTTTATCGACTTCCACGCCTCCTCACAAAATCCTTCGGGACGTTTTGCATCCCTGCTCACCCACACCATACCTTCTCGAACATCGCAGGTGTGCTCGATGGGATTTTCATATTTCGCCTGAAGGTCGCGGTAGTCGGCACAGCGTATGGCGGTAATCTTAACAGCAAACATTTTTTAGTTATTTCATCAATTCAAATCCAACTCCACTCTGGTCGCAGGTCGCTCTTTGCAGGTCACTTCCCCACCTCCATCAACTTCTCGAACGCCGACGGATATGGGGTGGAGAACTGGAGTTTTTTGCCTGACACAGGATGGACGAAACAAAGCCTGAAAGCGTGGAGCGCCAATCGGTTTATCGGGGCGGCGTCTTCTTTGTATCCATACATCGGGTCGTGCACCACCGGATGGCCGAGCTCACGCATCTGCACACGAATCTGGTTGCGCCGACCAGTGTCGAGACGCAACTCGATAAGGGTGAACTTACGGCTGCGCCTCTTCACCATATAGTGAGTCACCGCCTTCTTCCCCCCGTTGTCGGTAGGCGACGACAGCACACAGTATCTGCCGTCGGTCAACCAGGAGGTGATGGTGTCTTCCTTTTCTTCCAGCACACCCCACACCACAGCGACATACGCACGGTCGTACACTAACCCTTTCCAGTCTTCCTCGAATTTTCTCGACACCTCTTTGCTCTTCGCCACCAGCATCAATCCCGAGGTGTCGCGGTCGAGACGGTGCACCACATGGGCGCGGCATTGCTGATGAGTCGAATCGAAATATTGGTTCACTATGGAGATGGCTGTCCTGTCGGCAGGCTTGCTGCTGTACGACACCAAGCCCTCGTGTTTGTTTATGACCATCAGGTGCTTGTCCTCGTAAACGATGTCGATGTCTTTCGGCACGAAGCGCTCCTTGAATTTCTTGACACCTATGGTGACGGTCATTCCAGGCATCAAGGGGTAGTTGAACTGTGAGGTTTTCTTGCCGTCAACGCACACGCTGTGCGCCAGTATTTCTTTCACCTTCGAGCGGCTTGCCCCGTTGAATTTCTCGATCAGGAACGGGAGCAGCTCTATCGGTTTGTCGACTTTAAATTCTGTCTGATTCATCACTCTTGTCAAAATAATTTCCGAATATTTTACGAGACACAAAAATGTTTCACGTGAAACATTCGAAAAACATCGATATTAACAATTTTCTTCAACATATCAACACGCTGGATTTTTATTAACCGACAGCGTTTTTTCATTATCTCATCAGCATCACCATGCCCGTCTTCGACTTCTTCGTTATCGGGTGGTTGGTCATCAGGTAATTTATCGTATAGACATAACTTCCTCCGGGGCATTTTTCGCCTGTCCGCTGGTTTGTGCCGTCCCACGGTTCCTCGACATTCGTCGTGTGGAACACCTGCATACCTTCTCTGTTGTATATCCACATTTCCATCTCCTCTATACAAGCGGAGGCAACCCTAAACCTGTCGTTGCCTTCCAGCTCCGGGGCAAAGACATTGGGCACCCACAACGCACATCTGTCATAATATACCACTGCTTCAGCCGTGTCTCTGCACTCGTATCCTGTAAACGAAACGAGCGTCAGCTTCACGGAGTCTTTCTCGATAGGATAGGTAAACACCATCGTCGATTCGTTTCCCATATATTCCCCGTCAAGATACCAACTGCGGGTGGTTTCCCACTTGCTTTGGTCGTACACTTTTATCTCCCGACACTCCACGTCCGCCCTGTCCGGTTCAACATGCATCCGTGCTTCGGGTTTTCTCGCAACATCAAGATGCAGATAGTGGCTGCTGTCGCACCCTTGCGCGGTCACATACACTATCACATAATCCCCTTTTTCCGAGAACTGCTGTCCTTCCAACTCGTACACCTCTCCTTTGCAAATCTGCACTGAGTCGTAAGTAGCGTATGTGACATAAAGGCTGTAGAGCACCAAGCTGTCGCAACCGTACTGATCTGTCAGCATCACGCTGTCGTTCATCACCGGCATGGTGTATGTAAGTCCTTCATAACTCCAGGGCAGATAGCTCTGCGCTATGGTGTCGTTTTGATAGCTTGTCGCGTTTGATTCCCTGACATGCAGGAAAAGCGTAACCGACGACCGACCTTCGCCGTGCACATACATACCGTCGTCGCATACCGTCGTATCGACAAACTGGTAACACTCGCCGTAGCATATAGTGTCATAAATGGTATCGACTATCGCTGTCAAACTGTTTGCCTTCAATAACACCCCCGAATCATAAGCCCAATCAGAGGCATCGGCCAGCGCCAATATCAGGTGATATGTCGTATTAGGCACCACCCTCGCCGCGGCAGTCAAGGGCACCGTGAAACCGTCGTACTGCACCCATTCACCACCGGTGTTGTCGATATAATATTCCGAATTATCACGATCGTTCACATTGTTGATGGTTATCGGCATATCGGTGTTCGGGATAAGCGCAATATTCTTGTTGACATACGGCTGCCCCCCGTAGGGATTTTGTCCGCTGATGAAGAATCCGAACGCATCGTTAAAAGAATAAACATATTCGGGGTATTCTTCCGACCCGAACACATATTCGAACTCTATCGAGTCGCTCGTGGGAATAAAATCGAACTCCAGCACCACGACATCATTGGCAATATTCCAACCGATGACGTATTCATCACCTATTATTTCTTCAAGCAAACTGGATCTATAAGAACAGGTACAATCCCAAGCCGTGAACATTTCGTCATCGTTTACGCCTGCCACTCCGCTCACACATCCGTTGGCAAGTATAATACCCGCCTCTATCCCGAGGTTCGTCTCGTGCTCGCCCGTTGTGAAGATACCTATCATACCGCAGCTGTCGCTGCCGTTGTTTATTATTCCAGAGCTTCCGTTCAACCTCACGTTGCTCACCCTCACACCCGTTCCGAGCAGCATGTTCCTCACCAGCGAGTCGGGCGTCCAGTTTGCCGGAAATTCGCAACCGGGGGTGATCGCCAGCTGCCCACGTACACCGACAGGCGTCACAACCACCACCGCCAGCAGCAGCAAATAAAGAATCCTCCTATGTCCACATTGTTCCCTCAAAAACTTCTAAGGTTACTATTGTATATTCACTATTTAATTATCCCCAGCTCATGCGACATATCCAGCATGCGCACTATGGGGCGCTTCGCCGCCTCTATCAGCTCGGGCGTCATGAGGATTTCGGGCTTCTCGTCGCGCAGGCACGCCAGGAGGTTTTCCAGCGTGTTCATCTTCATGTAACCGCAGTCGTCGCAGGCGCAGCTCTTCTCGTCTTTCAGGGTGATGAACTCGCGGTCGGGGTTCTGCTTTTTCATCTCATAGAGTATGCCGCTTTCGGTCACCACGATGAAACGTTTTGCGTCGCTCTTCTTTATGTAGTTGAGCATCGCCTTTGTGGAGCCCACGAAGTCCGCCACCTTCAGCAGCGCTGCGTTGCACTCGGGATGCGCGATCACCGGGGCGTCCATATTCTCAGCCTTCAGTTTCAGCACTCCTTCCGCCTGCATGGCGTCGTGAACGGTGCAGACACCGTTCCACAGCAGCATCTGGCGTCCCGTCTTGGAGTTGATATAAGATCCCAGGTTTTTGTCGGGGGCGAAGATTATCTTCTGGTCTTTGGGCAAGGCGTTGACCAACTTCTCGGCGTTTCCGCTGGTGCATATCAGGTCGCTCTCCGCCTTCACCTCTGCCGTGCAGTTGATGTAGGATATCACTATATGGTCGGGATGTTCCGCGTGAAACTTTTTTAGGTCTTCGGCCTTGCACGACTCGGCCAGCGAGCATCCTGCTTCCATGACCGGCAGCAGCACCTTGCGGGAGGGGTTCAATATCTTCGCCGTCTCAGCCATGAAGTGCACGCCGCAGAACACTATGATGTCGGCCGTGCAGCGCTGAGCTTCTTGAGCCAGCGCAAGGCTGTCGCCGATATAGTCAGACACTTCCTGAATCTCCGGCCGCTGGTAGTAGTGACCCAGTATCACGGCGTTCTTCTGACGTTTGAGTTCGAGGATTTCTTGTTGTAGTTCTTTTATTGTGGACATCTGTTTTTTATTAGTTATTACATTTTGTACTATTTATAAACTGCAAAGATAAGAAAAATTAGCGATATTGAAATAGTTTTGTAATCCGTATAACCATATCTAATCCCCCATCCTCCAATAGGTCGTCTTAGAAAACCTGTCGTCTGCGCTGCTGTACGCAAAGGCGTATATATGCAGATTGCCTCCTTCCCAACCTTTCGGCACTCCGAATTCTCCTTCTCCTTCCGACATCCGTCCTTTTGTCACTTTACATTTCAGCGTTTCTTGGCTGACGGTACACACATACACCACATCACCATCAACTACTTCCCTACCCGTCGATTCATACTTCACTCTCACTTTCCCTTCCTCGGTTCGCTCGGCTCCTTTTATGCGGACTTCCGACACCGTGCCCCAACTCAACATAAGCTTTTCCCATTTCACCTCTTCCTTCTCAAAACAGCGTTTGTTCAGTTTCTTGAACAGATCTCTCGGCTGCACCTTGTCCCTCGCAGCTTTCTTCATCAGCCCTAGTTTGTACACATCCTTGAGCGCCGAACTCACCTTTATCATCGTTGCGAACGACCTCCTCTGATTTGCCTGGTCTTCTGTCCACTTTACCTCTTTCCTCTTGTCCGACGCCTTATGTCCCGCAATCGCTGCCGTCAGCTCCACTACGGCATCCGTCAGAATTCGCATCTGCTCCTTCAACTCCGCTATCTGGGTCATCATCACATCATCTTTTTTCTTTACCATAATATTTATCGTTTAAGCATTTAACTAAACATTATCTTTATTCTTTCACCCATCCTGCTATATCCTTTACACATACTATACTTACCCTAACCTCGTCCTATCCTCGTATTTTAATAGGGAAACAATACAAAAACAATACAGAAGTAATACGGAACTATTAGAGAAAACTTCTATCCCTAATAATCAACCTCCTAAAAAATAATAAGTTAACTGTTTTTTCTATATCGATAGGCCTATTTTCTCTTCGCTATCTCGCTTTTTTTCAGCACAATTAAAGAATTACATTCTCTGTCCTACCGCACTACAAAGATACGAAACTTTATCGCCGCTCTACAACAAAATCCGTCTTTATAAATAACTTTTTTCTCTTATCATTCACCCCTCTCTAAAGAGAGGGGATGCTTGTCGTTCCTTACACTATAATTAGTAACAAAAAACTTCAAAAACCGTCTGAAGGTAAAGAATTTTTTTCATCACACTATGAGGTAAAGGAATGAAAAAAGAAAATAAAATTAAGTTTAAATAATTTTTTATTTTTTTTCTTCTTTGTTAATTTGGTTGAAAACTCCGTAACCATCGCCATTACACCCAATGATTACATATTTGCTTCAACACCATTTTCAACCTCTCATCCCTTTCGTCGAGTGGCATTTACCTATATTTTCAACAATTGTTCATTTCGACATAAACAGCCACTTGTTAATTGTCATTTACGCCATAACATTTTTGTGTAAAATCGCTCAAAAAATGCCTGTTCATCAACAGGGTACCCCCCTACCCTACTTTTCAACACCACTTTTTCGAGGTTATCAACAATTATCCATAAAAAATTAATCACGCTGTGTAAGATTTTCACTTTTTATGCGTCTTATAGATATGAAATCGTCCTCCGAGCAGTTTCTCGAAAGATACCTTTATTTGCAGCCACGCATGCAACGTATGGCTGAATCTATTCTGCACGACGAGGATATTGCAGCCGACATTGTTCAGGATTGTTTCGTCTCTATCTGGAACAATCGTTCCAATTTTAAGAATATTCAAAACCCTGCCTCATGGTGCCTCACTTTGGTTCGCAATCGAGCGATAGATTATCTCCGTCGCCGGCAGCAACCTATACAGATAGACTTGCCACTGGATGAAGAAGACCATTATGAAGAACGCCTTCATCTCGTTAAAAAACTAATACAAAAACTTCCGTCGCGTCAGGCAAAAGTATTGATGATGAAACACTTCGAAGCCAAAGACACATCTATTATCGCCAAAGAAATGAATATCACCGAAGGAAATGTTTACACCTTGTTGTCAAGGGCATACACCACACTTAAACAGTTAGTAAAAGATGAACAAATTTGATTTTTCCGACCTACTCTCAGCATTGGAGCAAGAAGGCAAAGACGCACGACGCCGGCAGCAGATAACCCAGACAATCAAGCAACTGGAGGCTCACCGACGTCGCAAAGTACTCTACTTCAGCGTCGCAGCCGCCTGTGCGGCACTGCTCATATTGCCCGTTGCTATCAACCTCTTTCTCAACCGCCATCACTCGTCACAACCTGTCTATATTGCCCAACAAACGGATAATGTCATCAAACACTCTCTTCCCCCATCTCCAACAACTTCCTCCCCTACCCTTCTGGCTAATAACAAACAAGTTAAACCTCAATCGCAAGCTCAGATAAAGGAACCTTATATGGAAGAGTCCCTTCCCGGAGAGGTTTCTGCCGAAGACAACATCGAGGCAATTACAACCTTCGAAATTGATGATTCTCAGATAGCGGAAACCGATCCTCAACAGCCGACAGAACCTGCAGAATCACAACCGCTTGTAACGCCCACACAACTCGTAGTTTCCATAACACAGGAACCCGAACCGCAACCATCCCAACCAACTAAGAAAGAGAAAAAACGACGTCATTTTCGTTTCGCCAAACCCAGCAATATGGATGGTACGGTCCTCGCATTCAACCTGAAAAAATAAAAACTCAATACTATGAAAAAGATTCTTTTCATAATACTCCTTTTTCTGTCGGGCATCCTCTCCGCCCAAACGTCTGTCATCCAGACAGAAAAAGCGATCTCCGACAGTTCCTCTTCCAGTAAGTGGAATATAACAGTCGGCCTTTCAGCTGGTGGCACTATCTTTATAGCCGACGACTCTTCTCCCTATTTCTCACGTTTCGGCACCACCCTCCAGGTTCCTCTCTCGTTCAACTATCGTTTCAACCCTCATTGGCGTCTTTCCCTAGGTCTTCGCTACGATTTCAACTGGGCACCGCTCACCAATTGTGTCGATATTCAGCATGATAACCTTAACCGCACTTGTGGTATCGCCATCGACACAACCCCTCATGTAGGCACACAACGCGCCGACGTCTTCCACAACTATATCGGCATCCCCGTTCAGATCTCTTGGTATCCTTGGGTTCGCGAACGCGACATCCTCTCCCTCTCTCTCGACTTCTACGCTGGATACGCCATCTCGAAGGACATCTGCGTGAGAAAGAACGGCTCGAAAAGCTGGCTCAACAAGCACCACGACACCAGCGACCCCTCACTCGTCCCTTGGAAGATGGAACTCGGATTCACCGTCTCCACCGATATTATCGGCATCATTCACGGTGTCCGCATCTTCACCAACCTACTCCCTACTTACAAAGACCCCAAAACCAACAAAAATATCTACACCGCAGGCATAACCTTTTTCCTTTAAAACAATAAAACTTATTTAACAATGAAACAAGTTGTATCACTTTTAGTTGCAATCCTTTTTACGTTGAATCTCTCAGCTCAAAACGAAACTGAGTCGGCTCAAGCCACCGACGAGAATCCTCTCTTCCAAACCACAGGCGCCAACGTAATAGGTGCCGGAAAGATAGAGCTGAACGGAGCTCTCGACTATTACTATTTCAGCAAGGACTATCCCGAAGACAATCCTTATCATCTTCGTATCGACCGGTTTGGCGCTAATCTTGGTGCTCGTTTCGGTATAGGCCATCGTGCCGAGCTGTCCGTCTCTATGACTGGCTCTACCGCAGCTTCCGAATATAACCTCACTCGCCATAACTTCTTCTCCTCCGGCACGCTGACTCCTTCTGTTGGTGCTCGTCTGCTCCTTTTTGGCGGCAGGAAGTGGATTCCGATGGTCACTTTCCACACTCAGGTCTCCTTCCCTATGTCTTTCTTCCCTAAGTATTTCAAAAGCAGCTTCCAGTATGCTGTCCAGCCTCTTATCGCTCTCCAGTTCCGCAATAGGATAGGGGAGAGGTGGGCTCTCGATTACTCGCTCGGCTATATGTGGGGCCAATCCGTCCCCGCTTCCCATCTGTTGGGCGCTCTCCGCTATTCCATCTTCGCTCGTTGTCTGATAACCGACCGCTTCATGCTGGGATTCGGCATAGAGAATTCGGGAGCCAAAATCGAAGCTCTCTGGCAACTCAGACCCGACCTTCAGCTCAAAGCTCAGTCCTCCTTCTCCGCTGCCTTCGGTGGTGGGATGCAGTCCTTCGAATCCTACTCCCTCATCGGCATTAACTGGATGATAAAATAGTTACTAACTCACACCTCTCTATCTTTCAGCAACATTGGCTGTTAGTTAAAAAGTTATTGCCTCCTCCCGCCATAGAGGAGGCTTATTTATTGTATCTTTGCACCAAAATAAAAAACTATTATGGCAGAAATAATACCAATCGCCTGCGACCATGCAGGTTACGACTTGAAACAGAAAGTGATGGCCCGTCTCGTCGAGATGGGATTCGAACCGAAAGACTTCGGCACCTACTCCTCGGACAGTTGCGATTATCCCGACTTTGCCCACCAGGTAGGCTCAGCCGTCAACAACGGCACCTACCGTCGCGGCATCGTCATTTGCGGAAGCGGCAATGGCGTTCAGATGACTGTCAACAAATACCCCAACGTGCGTTGCGCCCTCTGCTGGAATGTCGAGATAGCACATCTCGCACGTCAGCACAACGACGCCAACATCCTCTCCCTCCCTGCCCGCTTCATCTCCGAAGACCTCGCTCTACAGATACTTAAGGAATATATCGAAACTCCCTTCGAAGGTGGCCGCCACCAGCGTCGTGTGGAGAAAATCAACAAGCTGATATAAAAGACATTGTCAGCTATCTCTCGCCGTTCAAACCTATAACCTTTCAAGCGAAGCGAAACTTTAAAACAAACAACATCTTATGGACGATCTCCGCACTTTTTTCAGTTGTATCGACCACACAACGCTCAACTCAACAGATACCGAATCCTCTGTCGAACAGTTCTGTCAAGAGACATTGAGTATGTGCGAAACCGTCGATGAAAAGGTGGCTGCTGTGTGTGTCTATCCTCCTTTTGTTGCCAAAGCCGCCGAGGTTTTGAAGGGGTCGGGCATAGCTGTCGCTGCCGTCGCTTGCGGCTTCCCCTCAGGTCAGATGCCTCTGCGGCTCAAGCTTGAAGAGGTGAAATACGTGCTTGACCAAGGCGCCACAGAGGTCGATATGGTTATCTCGCGGGGCGATGTGGTCGAAGGCAACCTTGTAAAGGTATTCGACGAGATTGCCGCCGTACGCGAATACTGCTTTAGCCAGAAACTGAAAGTCATCATCGAGACGGGCGAACTGAAAACCGAAGCCAACATAACAGCCGCCTCCCAGACGGCCATCGCCGCTGGAGCCGACTTCATCAAGACTTCAACAGGCAAGATTCCCGTTGGAGCCACCATCGAGGCAGCTGAAATTATGTTAAAAGTTTTAACAAATAACATCGAAATTTCGAAAAAAACAATCGGTTTCAAGGCTTCGGGAGGCATCTCGACGATAGAACAGGCAATGGAATATGCCGACCTCACGCGACTCCTTTTAGGTGAGCAATGCTTTAATAAACAATATTTTAGAATTGGTGCAAGCCGTCTGACGTCTAAAGTGTTTGAACTTTTGAAGCAAAAAAATTAGATATATTACAGGAATTTTTTACTTTTGCAAGTTCCGTAATACATCAACAAGCACAATGAAACCATTACGAAAGAAACTAGCACAGTATAGGGCACCGCAAGAGGCCAAAGCCAAAGGCATCTACCCGTACTTCACCCCTATTTCGTCCGAACAGAACACCGAAGTACTCGTTCATGGGAAGAAAGTCCTCATGTTCGGATCCAATTCTTATCTGGGTCTTACCAACCATCCTAAAATCAAAGAGGCAGCCAAAGCCGCCATCGACAAATACGGCACAGGATGCGCCGGTTCACCTTTCCTCAATGGCACTCTCGACATACACATTCGTCTCCAGGACGAGCTCTGTGAGTTCCTGGGCAAGGACGCCGTGATGCTCTTCTCGGCGGGTTTCCTCGCCAACTCGGGCACTATCCCCTGCATCACAGGTCGTAACGACTTCGTCTATTTCGACGAGCGCGACCACGCCTCCATAATGGAAGGCAAACAGATAACCTTCGCCGCCAACTACAAGTACAAGCACCTTAACCTCGACGACCTCGAGCGCCTGCTACAGAAGAACAACCCCGACGACGGCAAGCTCGTAGTCACCGACGGCGTCTTCTCAATGGAAGGCGATGTGGCTCAGGTCGATAAGATGGTCGAGCTCTGCAACAAATATAACGCCACCCTTATGGTTGACGAGGCTCACGGCCTTGGCGTCTTTGGACGCGAGGGACGCGGTGTCTGCGACCATTTCAACCAGCTTCCCAACGTAGATATCGTGATGGGCACTTTCTCCAAGTCGCTGGCTTCCATCGGCGGTTTCATCGCTGCCGACGCCGACACCATCAACTGGATGAAACACAACGTCCGCCCCTATATCTTCACCGCTTCCATGACTCCCGCCACCACCGCTTCCGTCCTCGAGGCGCTACACATCATGCGCTCCGAACCTGAGCGCCAGAAGGCCCTCTGGGACAACACCCACTATGCCATGAAGGCCTTCCGCGACCTCGGATTCGAGATCGGCAACACCGAAACGCCTATCATACCGCTCTTTGTGCGCGACAACGACAAGACCTTCCTCCTCACCCACATGCTGCTCGAAGAGGGCATCTTCGTCACACCAGTCATCGCACCTGCCGTACAGTCACAGGATACCCTCATCCGCGTCGCCCTGATGGCTACCCACACCAAAGCGCAGATCGACTTCGCTGTGGACAAAATCCACCAATGCTTCAAGAAACTCGAGATACTTTAATAAATGGTTGAAATCCACCCAGTAACCTCCCGCCGGGAACTCCACAGATTCATACAGTTCCCTAACCGTCTTTTCAAGAACGTTCCCACCTACATCCCGCCTCTCGTCAGCGACGAGGTCAAACTTCTGACCGACAAGAACCCCTCGCGTGAATACTGCGACATGCAGCTCTACCTCGCCTATCGAGGCAAGGAGATAGTGGGTCGCGTCGCCGCCATCATCAACCACCGCTGCAACGAGCGCTGGGAGAAGAAGGCTGTCCGCTTCGGATGGATGGATTTCATCGAGGATTATGATGTATTCTCCGCTTTGATGGACGCTGTGGTCGATTTCGGACATCAGCACGGCATGGACGAGATAGAAGGACCTTTCGGCTTCACCGATATGGACAAAGAGTGCTGGGTTATCGAGGGTTTCGACGCCCGCCAGAACATCAGCACCCTCTACAATCCGGAGTATTACATCAAGTTCGTCGAGCGTTACGGCATGACTTCCAAGTGCCAGTGGGCGCAGTACAAGATGCCAGCTAACCAGCCGGTTCCTCCAAAGGTGGCACGCATCAACGGTCTTATCCTTGAGAAATACAACCTCAAGCTCCTCAAATTCAAGAACCGCAAGGAGGTCTATCCCTACGCCAAGAAGTTCTTCCACACCCTCAACGACGCCTTCAAGGACCTCTACGACTTCGTACCGCTCACCGACAAGGAGATTGATGTCTATGTGAAGGAATACTTCCCCTTCATCAACCTCGATTTTACCACTTTTGTCGTCGATAAGGACGACAACTTGGTGGCCTTTGGACTTAGTGTGCCCGACCTCTCGAAAGCTTACCAGAAGGCCAAAGGACACCTTTTCCCGTTCGGCTGGATTTATATCCTGCGTGCGCTGAAGAAGTTCGACACCATCGACGGCCTCCTCAACGGTGTCCATCCCGATTGGCAGAAACGTGGCGTACACTCCATCTACTATGCCGCCATGAGCGAAGCCGCCATCCGCTACAACGTCCACACCGCCTACACTAACCCCCAGATCATAGGCAACGAGGCCGTCAAGATCTGGAGCACCCAATACACCGCCACTCCCTTGATGAAGCGCGCCGTCTTCGGCAAGAAAATTTAAAGGTGTAGAAATACGCGTAAAGCAAAAGCCTGCAACACCATAGGTTGTGGGCTTTTGATGTTTTTATTCCCTCGTACAAAAAATATTAGTATCTTTGCAATCGGTTTCAGAAGGAAACCACGAAGCGTTATGCCTCGTTCTTGTAGTTGAAAACGTGAGAAATTTTCAAAGTAATGCAAGAGGGCGTATGACGGTTTCGCGCGTCTGGCGTGGGCTGTTTACTGTTTCTTCATTACAAGGTTTTTCTCACGACCCTCAACTAGAGAAGTGGTGTACGGTGCCACGCTTCTTAAGGAATGTATCCAAATTTGGCACGGTTTGGTATTGTATTACGATATAAACCATGTTACAAATGAAACGAATAAGTAGCATCTGTTCCTGTTTAGTAAGTATCATTGCAATAACAAGTTGTACGAATACTCGTTATGCAACATCTCGGTTAACATTAGACAGATCAATTGAAGAAGTAAAACTTGATCTAGCCCAAAAAGGTTATGCTCTTACGGGTAGTGGCAGTGATACAAAGAATAACATGTATGTTGAGGGTACATCATACTCCCAATATACGGGATATGGAACAAAGATGGCCAATGATATAGTAACAACGGATACTTATAGATTTACCAATGATGATGGAAGTACAATGAACTTTACACTTTCATATAAGGTTCAACAAAACGCTGAACTTATATACGTTACTGATGTTATTGTGGCTGGATGTGAAACGTCAGTTGCAACAGAATATGAAAAACTATGTGGCCAGTATTCTTCTGTAAAGAAATTGGAAAAATTACCACAAGACACAACGTTCAAGGTTACAGATGTTGTAGGAACTACATTATTAGCCACAGTGCTTGGTACAGCTGCAGCCGTTGTCCTAACGCTAATATTATTGTTATAAATGAGCTTTTATTGCGGATTTGTATATCCGTTGTTGTGGATTACAAATCCACAACATATAAATCATGGATTTACAATCCATTGATATAAACTCACAACACGGGTATTGTCTAACAAGTCGACGATACCCGTGTTGATTTCTAAATAAGGACTTCCTTTTCCCTCTTCACCACGCAACTTTTCCCCGAAACGACACCTTCTTCTCGCCCATCAGGCAGTCGAACGTTAGCGTCGTGGGCGACATCTTACCTACAAAATTGTATATCGTGTGCTTTTGATGCGGCTTGCCGTTGCTGAGTGGGATGATATTGTGCCCTTTTATCGACAACGTTCCTTGTTGCTTGTTCCCCGTCAACCCTTTCACCTCTACATCAACCTTTACTGGCATCAGTTTGGCAAATTTCACATGTTTCATCAACAGGGTTACGGTCGTCCCTTGCTCGGTAAGCTCCATCTTGGCGTTTTTATAGGTGTATGAGTTTGTTGTAAGCTCTCCCACATACATCTGTGCACAACCTGCAACGAACATCACGAGGGCGCTGCAAAAAAGCAGGAAATGTTTCATGAAAAGAAAGCAATAAACATTACAATTGTCTAATTACAACTCACTCTTCACACCTTATAATACCCCCGCAACACATCCACAAACCAGTTGCCGGGAAGTATCGAGTGCAGCAGTATTGAAAGCCGCTGTTCGAGGTTGGCAACCGGGTAGCGCAACTTCGGTCGTCGGGCGTTGACTATCTTCTCTATCGTTTTGGCCAGCACCTCGGGGGCGAGCCCTCCGTTCTCTTCTTTCTCTATTATCTGCAGCGACCTGCGAAAACTATCGCCGTAAGCATCGGATTGCATAGTGGCGTCAGAGTTGCGCCGACTGGCCGTGAAGCCAGTTTTAAAGTCTCCTGGCTCGACGATTGACACCGTGATGCCACATCCCTTCACCTCGGCGCTCAAAGCCTCGGAGAAGCCCTCTATTGCAAATTTCGAGGCAGAATAGAATCCTTGATAAGGGAGGCCCATCACCCCGCCGATGGAGCTGAGGTTGATAATACGTCCCTCACGTTGTTTTCTCATATAAGGCAGCACCTGCTGGCAGACGTTGACGCACCCCGTGAAGTTCGTCTGCATCTGGAGCTCTATCTCGTCGTGGGTGGCCATCTCGAGCGACCCTCCGATGCCCATCCCTGCATTGCAGATGGCTACATCTATACGCCCTTCTTTCTCGATAATCGTCTCCACACCAGCCTTGACCGACTCTGCGTCGCGCACGTCCATCTGAAGGAATTTGATGGTTTCGTGAAGAAATGGCCGGCGGCTGGTGCCGTAAACGGTGTGACCTTTAGCAGCAAGCCGCTCGGCAGCTGCCTTTCCAAAACCCGATGAGGCACCGGTTATAAGTATCACTTTGCTCATGATAAGAAATGTTCATTGTTGACTGCAAAGGTACTTAAAAATGTTCATATTGCGTAATTTTTGTATCTTTGCACGTTTATACGAGCCATGAAGCACAAAGGTCTGCTCATAGAAAGCCTGGATTCTTTTATCCGTAAGTACTACAAGAACCGTCTGATACGTGGAATTCTGTATGCTTCCGCCTTGCTTCTGTCGCTGTTTATTGTGCTTGTGACGGCAGAGTATTTCGGATGGTTTGGAAGGGGTGTTCGTACCGTTGTGTTCTGGTTTTTTATTGCTGCCATCGTCGTTGTGGCTGCGGTGTATGTGTTGTTGCCGCTGCTCAGGATGCACCGTCTGGCTGGCGGCCTTTCATACCCTGATGCTGCCCGTATTGCAGGTGCCCACTTCCCTGAAATACAAGACAAGCTGCTCAACCTGCTGCAGTTACAGGAGATGGGAGGGAAAGCTGATGCAGCAACGCAGGAACTGCTGGAGGCAAGTATCGACCAGAAGTCGGCCTTGTTAAGGGTTGTACCAATCAACAAGGCTATCAACCTGAAAGTCAACTGGAAATATGTAAAATATGCGGCAATACCGCTGCTTGTGATAGTAATCTTGTTGGCCGTGAATCCGTCATTCATAACTGCTCCTACTCAACGTATCGTCCATCATAATGCTGTATATGAAAAGCCTGCACCATTCTCTTTCGTGGTGACAAACGAAAGTCTTGAGGCCATTCAACAGGAGGACTTCACGCTAAATGTTGCCGTCGAGGGGTCATCGGTGCCGGAAGAGGTGTACCTCAACATAGATGGCTATTCATACAAGATGCAGAACATTGACCGCACTCATTTCTCCTATACTATAAAAAATATCCAACACACGTGTGACTTTAACGTAAGTGGGGGAGGTGTGACGTCGAAAATATTCACAATCAGCGTATTCAACCGTCCGTCGGTTGCTTCGTTCAGCGTGAAACTCTCTTATCCCGCCTATACGGGTAAGGGGGCGGAGACCTTGACAAATGTCGGAGACATCGTGGTGCCTGAAGGTACTTCATTAAGGTGGTATTTTCAGTTGAAGCACACAGATAATCTGATGTTTATCATAGATAGTAACGCAACATCGTTCACTCCGGACAAGAACGGAAGACTTGAGATACCTCATCGTGCCGTTCGTTCGTTCAGCTATGCTTTCACCGTCTCAAATGATGCGGTAAACGCTTCTGACACTATGCGTTATGCTGTCACCACAATACCTGACGGCTATCCTCAGATTGCAGTAATGGAAATGCGGGATTCCGTTTATGGAGAACATCTCTTTTTCAAGGGTCGCATAAAGGATGACTACGGGTTCCGTAAGATGGATTTCGTGGTGGTGTATGGTAATAAGTCTAATCAAGAACTATTTGATACTCTGTATTATCCGATTGCTGTTTCACGTGAAACAGAGCAGGATTTCTCCTATTCATACAACCTCAACACCCTCGATATCTCGCTTGGCGACCAGCTGTTCTATTTCTTCCAGGTGTGGGACAATGACGAGGTACATGGAAGCAAATCCACAAAATCACGTGTATTCGAGTTTTCTGTCCCTTCCGAAGAGGAATTGAAGGAGACCATTTCGCGCAATGCCGCTGATGCACAAAGCCAGGCTTCCCTCTCAATTGCCGAGATAAAGAAGTTGCAGCAGGAGATTGATGAGATGGTGCGCAAGCTGGTGGACAAGAAAGAGCTCAACTGGCAGGATAAGCAGGAGTTGAAACGACTTTCAGATAAACAAAAGGACCTGCAGAACAAGCTGGAGCAGATGAAGAACTCCATCCAGCAGAACAATCAGTTGAAGGAGAAATATTATGAGCAGAGCGAACAGATAATGGAAAAACAACGTGAGTTGGAGAAGATGATGGAGAATCTGATGAGCGAGGAGATGAAGAAGACTCTCGAAGAGATTGACCGGCTGATGCAGGAGGCCGACAAGAAACAGGTACAAGAGCAGCTGGAAAACCTCAAGATGCAGAACTCCGATTTGGAAAAACAACTCGATCAAAACCTTGAGCTGATGAAACGTCTCGAGCTGGAATCTCGTGTTGATAACGCTAAGGAGTCGGCCAAGAAACTGTCGGAAGAGCAACGCAAACTGTCGGAGCAAACCAATGAAGCCAAAGGTAAGGACAACGAGCAGCAGAAAGCCCGTCAACAGGAGCTCTCAAACCAATTCCAGCAGCTGAAGCAAGACTTGAAAGCCATAGAACAAGATTACAAAAAACTTGAGCCTTCGGCCAATTTCAAACTTGGTGAGCAGACGCAGCAGAATATAGAGCAAAACCAGCAGAACGCACAGCAGCAGATGAACAAGGGCAACAACAAAAGTGCCTCCAAATCGCAGCAGCAAGCTGCCGACGGACTTGACTCACTGGCTAATCAGATAGAGCAGGAACAGGAGCGTATGGAGCAGGAGGAGATGGCTGAGGATGCTGAGCTGATACGTCAGTTGCTGAAGAACCTTGTGGGCATATCTTTCAATCAGGAAGCTCTCATCGGCAGGGTTGGGGAGACGTTTATACAAGATCCGCGCTATCAATCAATCATCCTTGACCAGAACCAGATAAAAGACGACTTTGGTCAGATTGAAGACTCTCTTCGTAGCATCGCCAAGCGACAGTTTGCGGTAGCATCTGCCATAAACCAAAACCTCGGTGAGGTAAACGCCAATATAGCCAAGTCGCTGAATACTTTACTAACTTATAACCAGTCTTTCTACGGTAGTTCGAAGAATACCGGTGCCGCAAAATGGATGCAATACTCCATGACATCGGTAAACAACCTTGCCTTGTTGCTCGCCGAGTCGCTCGACAAGATGCAGGATCAGCAGCGACAAAGTAAGAACAGCCAATGTAAGAATTCGTCGATGATGAAGTCGAAAAGTCAATGCAACAATCCGGGAAAGAATCCATCCCCCAAGTCGATGCGAAAGATGCAGGAGGAGCTCAACAAGCAGCTGGAGGCTCTCAAGAAGCAACTTGAGAAGGATGGCAAACCTATGGGACGCAAGCAGATAGGCGAGAAGAACAGCATGAGCGAACAGCTGGCAAAGATGGCGGCGCAGCAGGAGATGATACGTCGCATGATGCAGGAATACGGCCAGCGTATGAAGGAGAGCGATGCCGGCAACACCAAGCTTGCCAAAGAGATAGAGCAGCTGCAACGACAGATGGAACAGACGGAGCAGGATATAGTGAACCGTACCATCTCGCAGCAGACAATACAGCGTCAGCAGCAGATACTCACACGGCTGCTTGAACATGAGAAGGCCGAGATGCAGCGCGAGAAGGACGACCGCCGCCAGAGCCGCGAAGCCAAAGATATATATGAGCCTTCACCAAAAGAACTTGAAAGCTACGAACAGTTGAAACAGAGTAATATAGACCTTTTCCGACGTTCAGTTCCCACCATGAACGACTACTACAAGCGTAAGGTAACGGATTATTTTTATAATTTCTAAGCCGGCATAGAGCTCCGTGATTTCCATTGTGATTTCAAAAATCAGGAAATTACAGAGAATTGTTAATAATTTTTAAAAAACATTGCTATGCTTTCGATAGAAAGTCGTATCTTTGTTTAGGTCATATAATACAAATGCTATTATGGAAGAGCTTGTTATTCAGTCGAATGTAGAGAATATCGAAAAGGTGGAATCCTATCTTTGGGACATCTGCGAGTCGAAACATATCACCGACTATTTCGGCATTATCTCTGTTCCGGTTGTGCAAGCTGTTAAAAACTCCATAGAGCATGGTAATCATGGAGATGTTGAAAAGCAAGTCCATATTTCGTGTGACACTATTCAGAGTGGCCTCTCCATCAGCGTTTCCGATGAAGGTGAGGGATTCGATTTCACACATTATGGAGACTTTCCCATGAACGAAGGCGACCATCAAGGTCTATATCTGATAAAACAACTTGCCGACAATGTTTCCTATAGTCGCGGTTGTCTCTCGATGGAATTCATGCTTAGTGGTGTTGACGAACGTTATGCCGCCAGTCGCCGTAACGTGCTCGAGAATTTTGGTGTGAGAAAATATGTCACGGTTTGAGCCGCATATTTTCTCTCCAGTTATGTTTTCTTTCTTTTCAATTTTCTCGTATTTCTTTAATCGGATTGCCGTCGATGGCTTCGATTGTCAAGCCGTATGTGCCGACACAATACATTTATTCCATTCTCGTAAAGGAAAGAAACAATGTATAATGTATGTAATAAGCTGATAATGAATAGTAAATAAATTCATTTTACAAATCAGAGCTTTAGGTCCAAAAAGTTTACAATAGCTATGACAATCACTTTTTCGACAAATATTGATGGCTTCACCCTTCCAGACAAAGAGAGAATAAAGAAATGGTTAACTACCATCGTCCAGGCTCAAGGGAAATATGTCGGAACCATTGGCTACCTATTTTGCGACGATGAATTTCTGCTTGACGCCAACAGGCGTTACCTTAACCACGACACTTATACTGATATCATCACCTTCGACTATGTAGAGGGCGACCTTATCTCTGGCGACATAATGATAAGTGTCGATAGGGTAGGAGAGAATGCCGAGAAATTTGGATGTACTTTCGAGGATGAGCTGCATCGAGTCGTAGTTCATGGAGTTCTGCATCTTTTGGGTCAGGGAGACAAGACAGAACGGGAAGCAGCAGAGATGAGAAAGAAAGAAGAACAGGCACTAATGAGATGGCAAGAAATGGAATAATTAAGCAATCAATCAGATAAGGTATATCATCTAAATCGATACTTAAAACTCAAACCTTAAAATTTCCTTTTCTTATGGTTTGGAATCAATATGACATAGTAGTAGTAGGCGGCGGACATGCTGGGGCAGAGGCAGCTCATGCTGCAGCCAGAATGGGTGCAAGCACCCTTCTTGTGACGCAAGAGATTGATTCCATCGCGCGTATGTCATGTAACCCGGCTATGGGCGGTGTGGCTAAAGGGCAGATTGTGAGAGAGATTGATGCCCTCGGAGGGATGTCGGGCATCGTTACCGACCATACGTCCATACAGTTCCGCATGCTCAACCGTTCCAAAGGTCCAGCTATGTGGAGTCCCCGTGCTCAATGTGACAAAGCACGCTTTTCTGCCGAATGGCGAAACGTCTTGGAGCATACTCCAAATCTAAGCCTTTGGCAGGATGAGGTGATAGATATCATAGAACAAGGAGGTCGTGTTAGGGGCGTACGTACTCGTATGGGCCTTGAGATACCAGCCAAAGCGGTGATTCTCACCAACGGTACATTCCTTAATGGCCGAATCTTCATCGGAGAGGTAAGCTTTGAAGGAGGAAGGATAGGAGAGAGAGCCGCAGTGGGGCTTTCTGATGCTTTACGCTCGAAGGGATTCGAGGTGGCACGGCTAAAGACCGGCACACCGGTTCGCATAGACGGTCGCACCATCGACTTCTCCAAGCTCACCGAGCAGCCGGGTGATGATGATCCCCAGGGATTCTCCTTTCTCCCCTCAGAACACCGTTTAAAGACGCAGAAACCATGCTATCTGGCATATACGAGCGAGAAGACGCATGACATCTTAAGAGCGGGCTTTGACCGTTCGCCTATGTTTCAAGGCATGATTCATGGTCGCGGCCCACGTTACTGTCCCTCTATCGAAGATAAGATTGTGCGCTTCGCCGACAAGAATCGGCATCAGCTTTTCGTCGAGCCAGAAGGCTTGGATACAGTCTCTTACTACCTTAACGGCTTCTCTTCGTCGCTCCCGTTGGAAATACAGCTTGAGGCGCTACATTCCATCGAAGGCTTCGCAAATGCCCGTATCTTCAAGCCCGGCTACGCCATCGAGTACGACTATTTTCCTCCGACACAGCTGCGTTTTACTCTTGAAACCAAGCTTATAGAGAATCTTTACTTTGCAGGACAGATAAATGGCACCACAGGTTATGAGGAGGCTGCATGCCAAGGACTTGTAGCCGCTGTCAACGCAGTTGCCAAGCTTAAGGGCAACGATCCGTTCATCCTCACACGTGAGCAAGCCTATATCGGGGTACTTATCGACGATCTTGTGACCAAGGGGGTCGACGAGCCCTATCGTATGTTCACCTCGCGAGCCGAATACCGAATTCTTTTGCGCCAGGACAATGCCGACGAGCGGCTTACCCCGCTTTCATACGGAAAGTACCACCTTGCCGACGAGCAACGTATGAAACGTGTGGAAGAGAAACAAAAGAATGCATCACGGTTGAAAGAACGACTTTCAGCATTGTCGGTTGCGCCGTCAGAAGTAAACGAGACACTTGTGATATGTGGTTCTGCCGAGCTGCAGCAGCGTAGTAAACTAGAGAGTCTGTTGTTGCGGCCAGAGATAGATATAAAGACATTGCAAGGCTGCTCGCCCGAACTCTCGCAGGCAATAGAATCAATACAGGACGATATGCGGCAAGAGGTGGTGGAGTCGGTTGAGATAGCCACAAAGTATCAGCGATATATAGAGAAAGAACAGGAGGTGGCAGAGCGAGTGGTGAAGTTCGAGAACGTGATGCTCCCGCCAGACATTGACTATCATTCCATCCATGCCATCTCATACGAAGCCAGAGAGAAGCTCTCCGCCCTTCGCCCCAAGACCTTAGGCCAGGCATCAAGAATCAGTGGAGTTTCCCCGGCAGATGTCTCTGTTCTTTTGGCCTATTCGCTTCCGTCGTGAAAATGTTTCATGAGAAACATTTGCCATAACTGCCTGATAAATTGTGAGCTAGTAAATGTTTTGTGCCAATACAATAAAAAATAGACGATAACGTTATCCATAATTATTAATTAAAACAAATACAATCATGGAAAAGTATGTTTGCGAAGTCTGCGGTTATGTTTATGACCCAGCGGTTGGAGATCCTGACAACGGGATAGCTCCTGGTACCAAGTTCGAGGATTTGCCGGCTGATTGGGTGTGTCCACTTTGCTCGGTTGACAAGACCAACTTCAAGAAACAGTGAAGTGATTGGCAAAATAATCATATAAGGTAGTTAAATAATCAAATAACATTTAATTTAAAACATTATGCTTAACAAGAAAGTTTCCGACCTGCTCAACGAGCAGATCAACAAGGAGCTCTATTCGGGCTATCTTTATCTGGACATGAACAATTATTTCGACAAGCGCGGCTTGAACGGTTTCGCCAATTGGTATATGATCCAGGCAATGGAAGAGCGCGACCACGCCATGCTTATCTATAAGTACATGCAGAACAACGACTGCCCCATCGTGCTGGGAGCCATCGCCAAACCCGACAAGAAGTACAAGAAAGACATGGACGTGCTGAAAGCAGGTTTGGAACACGAGGAGTATGTAACTGCCTCAATCCATACTATTTACGATGCCGCATACAAGGTGAAGGATTTCCGCACCATGCAGTTCCTCGACTGGTTTGTGAAAGAGCAGGGTGAAGAGGAAACCAACGCCCGCGACATGATCACCAAGATGGAACTCTTCGGAAGCGACCCCAAGAGCCTCTATATGCTCAACCAGGAACTTGCCGCCCGCACCTACAACGCTCCAAGCCTTGTGCTTGATTAATAACAAATTATATTATTGATTGACAATGGGTTATCTGTTACACGACAGATAACCCATCTTTTTTTGAAACGATATATACGATATAGGAGTTGACCCAAATGTTTAATCAAGAAAGAGAATTTCATCCCTGATTTGTCTTACATTCATCCCACTTTCCTTCAATTGAGCTCTTACTGTTCTCTTACTTTTGTCTTACATGTCTCTTACATTTCTCTTAGCCAGTTCTTACGTTGGTCCTAGCCATGTAGTACCTAGTACTAGGCTAGTGCTAGACTAACGCTAGGCTAGTGCTTACTTTTGTCTTACTTGTTATTAGGTATAAAAGGTTCACTGCGCTTGAAAGGCTGAAAAGTTTCGCTGCGCTTGAAAGATAAAAAGTTTAATAGTTCAATAGTTAAAGGGGGTCGTGTTGCTTGAAAGGTGAGGGGTTAATGGGTAACATTTATATCATTGTCTATTTTTTTTTGTTAAAATTTCACTTCTTTTTGGCGGTTTTTGACGGTTATTGCAACAGATATATATGAATGGGGATACTATTGCTTGAATGCTTGAATATGTTAATGTGTAAAGGTATGAATTAAAATTCAAATAATCAATATAATATGAAAAAGTCTTTGTTTTATCTTGCAGCTGTAGTGCTGCTGATGGCAGGCGTGGCGTCATGCGACCCCGAGGAGGATATTATCGACAACCCTCGTGACACAATACAGACGACGAGCCAGACGGAATCCTATACAGGTGTCCTCCGTCAGACATCCAACCCTGCCGAGACGGAACCCGTAGTGCCAGGATTGGTATGGGCGCTGGATGTGGATAGCAACGTGTATAGACTTGAATACGAGGGGCATCTCATCTGGGCCGAAGATTCAATACTGGGTGTAACCCATTCGGTGGGCGACACGGTCACCTATAACGGGACACTGCAGACGCGAAGGGACGTGAACGACAGCAGTTACACGGTGTTGGCCATCGTTCAGGGAGAATAGGTATTCTGACAGTATTGTATGCAGAACGACGAGAGAAAGCAACATGAGGAGTTTGCGGAGTTGATGAGGCTTCACGAGCCTCTCATCCTCCATGTGTGCTGCACACACACTCGTTACCGCAAGGGCAAGGTTGACGGCCGTACGACGGAAGACCTCTATAGCGAGATAGTGGGCGAGTTGTGGAAGTCGTGGCCTTCTCTGCAGTTGGCTGAGAACAAGGCTGGTTGGATTCACCGTGTGGCTATAAATGTGGCTGCGGGGCAGTATCGCAAAGAGCGCCACATGCCGTCGCATGTGAGGATTGACCGCAACCTCGACACGACGCCCGAGCCCGAGGATGAAAGCCTTATAACGTTGCTCTATGGACTCATCGACAAGCTGGACGATATGGACAGAGAGCTGATATTCTGCTACCTCGACAAGATTCCGCAAGCGGTTATAGGTGAGATTATGGGCATCAGCGAGGATGCGGTGAACAAGCGCATTAGGCGCATCAAAGACAAACTGAAAGAGTTGAACGATAAAGAGAGATCCAGTTGAATTAGTGGCCAGTGGTCAGTAGTCAGTGGTTAGTTTGAAAAATATAAAATGAAAATCAAGACAATGGACAAAGAAAGAAATACGAGGCCTACGGTTGACGAGATGTTCGCTGCCTACGAGCGTCAACAAGAGGCCGTGGAAGAGCTGGCGGCACGAATAGAGAGCCGTGGAGGGCTGCGTTTGCGTCGTTATACGCGGCGTCAGCGGCGTATGGTGACTAACATAGTGCTTTCGGTGGTGAGCCTTGCCGCCTTCGGCGGCTGCCTCGTAGGCCTTGCCGCCTTTGGCGGCGACGGCATCGACCGTATGTCGTTTGTGCTGGCCGCCGTGGTGTCGGCTGTCTGTTTTGTGGCTTGCACGGTGCTGGCGGTGCGCAACCGGCGCATACGGCCGCTGCCGATGGCAGAGGTGTATAGGCGCGTCGAGCGGCAGGAGGCGTTGGATATGGTAATTCACCGTCTGAGCGTCACAGGCGTGGCCATGGCGCTCTTTCTGCTGGTGATGCCGGTTTATGCAAGCCGGTCTTACTATGGTCAGCACGACCGCACATCCGAGGTGGAGAAAATAGATTGTATGTTTAAAACCAGAATGATATGAAAAAGTATTGGAACATCATTTCGATTGTTGTATGCCTGCTGCTTTTGGCTGCGGCTGTGCTGATGCGTGTCTGTCCGCGCAAGCCTTCGCCCGAAGGCTTGGGCAGGATATACCTTCTCTATGCCGATAGCAAGCATATCGATGCGTCGCTTATCAAAGGCTACCGCATCAACGACACGCTGAAGATGGACGTGGTGATACTGGAGGGCATCGACACGACAGGATGGGCACAGCTGAAGAAAGAGTTTGACATCAAGACACACAAAGAACAAGAGTGCCCTGAAGAGTTCACATACGAGAAGTGGATAGCACATGACACCATGCCGGGATGCACTACTTTCCTTATCAATAGAAACGACACCACATTGAGCCATCCACGAAAAAAAACTTCGCCCGACGACTTTTCCGTCTTTTGGCAACATGGTACCAATAAGATATTTATCTTCGACACCAAGAGCCGCAACGAGCAGACAGCGGTGTTACATAAAACATTCGACGAAGTGTTTAAAGATTGCCCGAAGGACTAACTATGTCGGTTCGATGTTAGCACGGTTCAAACACGGCCCATACACGGCGCTACCAAGCAGGTATGCAAAAGATGAGTAAAACCTATAGAACATATATCACTGTTTAACAGCCTCTTGCAAAACCGCAAAAACAAACCCTAACCAAGCCTCAAAGTCTTAAAAAGTGTTAAAAACAGATAAAGCATACGGTTTTGGTCATTCTGTGTAACAAACTATATAAACGATTATTAACCACAAAAAACAGTTTGTTATGAAAAAAATCATTTTTTGTTTCGCGACAATCGCGTTTATGGGATTAATGTTCGCCTCGTGCGAGCGTGAAGACAACGAATCCACCACACCGGGCGGCGGCAACAACAACACCTCGCAAGACACACCCTCCGACCCTGTCGAATGGGTGGATCTCGGCCTGCCCAGCGGCCTGCTGTGGCGCAGCTGCAATCTGGGCGCCACCACTCCCGAAGAATTCGGTGATTACTACGCTTGGGGAGAAACGCAGACTAAAAGCATCTATAATTGGGACAACTACATCTATGGCGACCATGACGGCGACAACGAAACATGGACTATGTACAAGTACAACACAAACGAAACTTACGGTGCTGTGGATAACCTTAGAGTACTTGAACCAGCCGATGACGCCGCAACCGTCGTATTAGGCGCCGGAGCCCGTATTCCGACCCAGCAGGAATGGCAGGAACTCATCAGCAACACCTCTGGTGAATGGACCGAGCAGAACGGCGTGAACGGATGGAAATTTACGGCAGAGAACGGTAACAGCCTTTTTTTACCTGCCGCCGGACGTTGGATGAACGAAACACTCTACGAACCTAACCATACAGGTTCCTACTGGTCATCATCGCTCATCACTGACTACACTTACTTTGCGCGCTACTATTCCTTCCAGTCAATCGACTCGCGGATATACTTTTTCAGTCGATTCATTGGCTGCTCCATCCGTCCCGTCAAGGCTGGCAATAACAAATAACCCCCTCCAGCCCAACGAACCTCTTTAACTTTTTAACTCTCTAACTCTTTAACTCTCAAACTTTCCAACCTTTCCAGCAAAGCGAACCCTTTAAACCTTTTAAACCCTTCGAGCGAAGCGAACCCTTTAAACTCTATAACTCTCCAACTCTTTAACTTTATAACTCTAATAGTATTAATCACCAAATAAATCAATTATGAAAAAAATCCTTTCAATTTTGATGGTATTCCTTTGCGCCAGCGCTATGGGGCAGGAGGTGCTTTTTGAATCGGACGGCATTGTCTATGGCATCACTTCGGAGGCGGAGCGGACGGTGGAGGTGGAGTTTTATGGCTATCTGCTTAACAGCGCCTACAGCGGAGACATAACCATCCCGCAGACGGTCGAGTACGAAGGCCAGGCATATACCGTTACGGCGTTGGGCGAGGAGGCTTTCGAGAGTTGCACGGGTGTGACAAGTCTGACCCTTCCCGCCACAATCCGCAGCATCGGGGCATACTGCTTCTACAACTGCAGCTTCACGTCGTTGCAGTTGCCCGACTCGCTGCGCAGCATTGGTGACCAAGCCTTCCTCTATTCTTACGTCACATCGCTGCATCTGCCAGCATGTTTCGAGGAGTATTTTGGGGCTACGTTTTGGGCGAGGAACTTGGCGAGCATCACGGTCGATGAGGCCAACCCGCACTACCGCTCTATCGACGGATGGCTCTACAGCAAGGACAGCCTCACGCTCTGCATAGTGCCGGACGGGGTGACGGGTGTTATCAACGTGCCGTCGTACGTGCGGCATATTGGAAAAGCTGCGTTTGGCTTCAACAGCCAGGCCACCTCGGTGTCGCTGCCCGAAGGGCTGACCAGCATCGGCGACTTCGCTTTCAACTGCTGTTCATCGGTGAATAACATCGTCATCCCCTCTACGGTGACGAGTATCGGCATCTGCCCGTTCAGCTATTGTCCTTCGCTGACCAACCTCAGCATTGCCGACGGCAACACGGGTTATGTTCTGGACGGCTTGATGCTCTACAGCGCCGGATACGACACGCTGGTGTCGTGCCACAAGTCGGAGGCGACGGTGACGGTGAACCCCAATGTTAAGGTGCTTGGTGGTTTCGAGAACAACACATGGGTGAAGAACATAGAGATTCCGGCGGGGGTGACCGACATCCTCGACAACTGCTTCAGCGCATGCACCTTCACGAGCATAGCGTTGCCGGCTCACATGAAGTCGATAGGCGCTAGAGCCTTCGCCGAGAACAGCAAGCTCACAAGTGTCGCGATGCCGCAGACGCTGCTCCATCTCGGCGAGAACGCCTTTGCCTGGTGTACGAAGCTGGCCTCCATCGTGATACCCGACTCGCTGAAGGTGATACCGAAGGAGGCGTTCAACTCCGACCCGCGGCTGGCGTCTATCGTCTGGGGCAACGCCGTCGAGGAGATAGGAGTCGGGGCTTTTTGGGCGATGTGTGCAACCACGCTCGACCTGCCGCCTACGCTGAAAAAGATTGGAGACCAGGCGTTCGGAGCCTGCTCAAGCAACCTAGGCAGGGTGACGGTAAGGAGCCAGCTGGAGACGGTGGGCGCGACGGTGTTCTACCACGCCAACATCGACTGTATGCGCTTCACGGTAGGCGTGCCGCCCGCCACGACTGGCGCGGGTCCGCTTGACCAGATGAACCGCCTCGACAGCATCATCATCCCCTGCGGCACCCTCGACGCATGGCTTGCAGACAGCTATTGGGGTCAGTTTGCAGACAAATACCACGAAGACTGCAGCGAGGGAATAGAGGAGGCGGTCGGCAGCCAGCAGTCAGCAGTCAGTGTTTATCCCAACCCGACGGCAGGCATCCTGCATATCAGCACAGAGAATGAGAAGATTACATCCGCCGAGCTTTACGATACCCGCGGTGGCAAGCATAACGTAAGCACGACGTCGGATGCCATCGACCTCTCAAACCTGCCCGCTGGTGTCTATTACCTGATTCTCAAGACTGAAAAGGGCACATCCCGACATAAAGTGGTAAAGATTGACTGAAAAATAATATCCACAAAAGTCTAATCACAAGGAATCATACAAATCTATGAAAAAAGCACTAATCATGATGTGCCTTGCGGCACTTACAGTTGGCATGCTTTCTGGCTGCAAAAACAAGAACGCCAAGACAACCGACGCGGAGAACAGAACGGCGGAATCTGAATGGGTCGATTTAGGGTTGCCAAGCGGATTGCTGTGGGCTTGCTGCAATCTCGGCGCCTCATCTCCCGAAAAGTGTGGCGAATACTACGCCTGGGGCGAGACGATGCCGAAAAACGAGTACAGCCTGACAACCTACTCCTACTACAACCATGAGAACGGAATCTACACCCTTAACAAATACAACACGCAGCAAGCCAAAGGTCTCGTCGATAGCCTCACCGTGCTTGAGCCGGCTGACGATGCCGCCACAGCCCTGCTGGGCGACGGGGCTCGCATGCCGACCGACGCCGAATGGCAGGAGCTGATCGATAATACTTCGGCTGAATGGATACGACAGAAAGGTGTCAGAGGATACCTGCTCACCGCGGCCAACGGCAACAGCCTGTTCTTGCCCGCCACTGGCTTCTGTCATAAAGATTCGTTCACCGACAGCGACAAGATAGGCAACTATTGGTCATCATCGCTCGACCTTCTTATGCCGAACACCGCGCACGAACTCAACTTCGGTTCAACCGGCTTGCGTACTGGCGGCTGCGAGCGATACTACGGCTTCTCCATCCGCCCAGTAAAAGAACATTAAATCCAACAAATAAATACCGACAACCGTATGAAAAAGACTTTTTTATTGGCAGCCTTGCTGCTGCTCTCAACTATGGTTGTGGCGCAACCGGGAAACCACGGTAATCGTCACGGCAACCCGCCACATGCGCCTGTGCAAGGTAACGTGGGCGTCAATCCGCCATCGCACATCACGCCTCCAGCTAACCGCAAAGGCTCTTACCGCGATGGTTATCAGGACGGTTACCGCGACGGATGGCGCGATGCGATGAAAAGCATGACACCGCCACCGCAAGCTGGCATGATGCCGCCAAGCGGGGTGGCTGTGGAGGCAGTGCCTGTGGCGACCCCTGAAGAGGTATCGCGCATGGTAGCACAGCTGAAAGCCGAGTCGTTCGACGACAACCGTATGGAGTTGGCTCAGGCTATGGTGTCAAGCAAGCTTCTTACCACCGCCGACATCAAGCGGCTGATGGGCACATTCCAATTCGAGGACAACCAACTGGATTTCGCCAAGTACGCCTACCACTATGTAGCCGACCCTGAGAACTACTTTCAGGTGGCGTCTCTGTTCAAATTCGCCTCCAATAAGACGGAGCTGCTGAACTATATAAAAAGTGGCAGATAGACACATACCACAGTTGTAACATGCAATCATTGTACAATAACTAATAATTAAACACTTATGAAACATTCTTTTAACTGGACAAAAGTATTTGTCGTGGCGGCTGTGATGTTTGTCGCCCTTGGTACCGCAAACGCACAGGAAAGCAAGGCTCAACGTTTCGAGTTTGGTGTGGAAACTGGCTTGACGGGACACGCCAACTATAGCTCTGCGTCGCTGTTTATGGATGCGGAGAAAAGCTATGTCAGTTCTGGATACGGCTTGCATTTCGGATGGCTGCTGGGTCGTAACATGGTGGGAATACACCTGAAAGGTGAGTTCCTCAACACTTCGGCGGTGGCTGTGAACGAGCAGATGATGCATTGGGCGCTGTCGGCCATGTACCGCTACTATATGCCGCTGGGCAGCCGTTTCGAGGTCTTTGCAGGGGCGAAATTGGGTGCTGGCTATTGGCTCAACACCTTCGACTTTGGAGCCAACCACTACAGCGAGAACCGCTGGGGTACGGTCTGCGACCTCGACTTGGGCGTGAACTGCAAACTTACGGAGAAATCGCATATCGGCATCTGCTGGACGGCTGCTTCGTTCGGGTCACTACTGAGCAAACCAGCCACTGTGCCGACAGGTCTGACGGCGAACGATAAAAACAATTTCTTCGGCTACGGCATAATGATGCACTATGGCCTGAGGTTCTGAAAGAGATGGCTGAAAAGTAGCAATCTTTACCACATCTGAAGAACATGAAACGTTTACTTTTATCACTGCTGTGTTTTGCGGCAGCGTGCGGATGGGCACAGGAGAACAATTATTCCATCACGGTGGAAACCCTTCCTTTGGAAATGGAGGACGGCACAAAGGTAAGACTCCTTAACTGGCAGTTATACGAAGTTATTGACACCGCAATGGTCGCCGATTGGGAGGTCCGTTTCACTGGCCATACCGACACGACATTCGTAGGCTGGATTACCAACTTGCGCAGTATCTATCTGCCTGTGATGGTGGAGCCTGGTATGGATCTTACCATAGATTTCAGAGACTTCACCGTCTCGGGTAGCAACCTCAACGTGCAATTGTACCGTTTTGTGGGAGAGGAGGAGCGCTTGAGAAGCCAGATGGACGAATATGCAATAAATGAAGATCTGGAGAATTACAGCATTATGCGTTGGAAAATGGCGCACCTCTACGATAGTACTGGATGGGCTATCTATGCCGACAACAGCGACAATATCGTTGGGGCATATATCCTTGGAAAATACTATGAGCGTTTCGTGACATACGGTTATTATTATTCGGACACGCTTATGGCGCAGCGCAACCGGCTCGACTCGCTGTATGGTGTGGCAACTCCAACGGTGCGCGGCTGGCGCGGGCTGCGCGAATGGCACGAGAAGAGCATCGCCGGAAGGTCTATGGCGCAAGGTAGGAAATACGCTGACTTTGAGGCATACGACTTTACGAAGTGGAAAACCGTACGGCTGTCGGAATATATCGGCGGGCATGTGGCGGTGCTGGATTTCTGGGCTTCGTGGTGCGGCCCTTGCCGTCAGGAAATAAACGAGTATCTGAAACCGCTCTACGCAAAATATGCCGAGAAGGGATTGGTGGTTGTGAGTGTGGGCGTATGGGACGACATCGACAGGCATAAGCAGGCGTTGTTTGCGATGCAGCTGCCCTACCCGCACCTGCTTGACACAACGAGCAACAGCGCGGTGGCAAAACTCTACGGATTCCACGCTATCCCGCAGGTGTTTCTGATTGACCGCGACGGGACGCTGTTGGGCAACTTCCGCGGCGAACAACTGGTCGGCGAGGTGGAGAAAGCCCTGGGTGTGAGAAAAGAGTAAATATGTTGTGTTGGTGTAATAGTTTCATAAATACTATCTACAATGAAAAAAGAATTCAAACCAACCAGATACGGTCAGTGGAAGATGGAGCACCGTATAGCCTCGTACTATATCACCTCCACGTTTTTTTGGATTGTTCATGTATTTCGGGCTACCGCTGGTGAACTGCCTGTTCCACCATGTGGAGTACAAGCTCTATCCTTTCATCTTTATCTTCCTGTTCCTGTGGGTTGGCTTCGGTTTCGCCTTCTGCATGCAGAACTGGTTTGAGAAACAGATGAAAAATAATGAAGAAAGGCAGAAAGAAGAATAGCGACCATTAGTCAGCAGTCACTAGTTACTAATCATAAACAATCATACAAATCATGAAAAAGACATTAGTCATGATGTGCCTTGCGGCACTTACAGTCGGCATGCTTTCGAGCTGCAAAACCAAGAACGCCAAGACAACCGAAACCGAGAACAACACAACGGAAGCCGAATGGGTTGACTTGGGCCTACCGAGCGGCACCCAATGGAAATCGGTCAACGAGGAGGGTTACTACACCTACGACGAGGCGGTGGAGAAATTCGGCAGAAGCCTGCCTAGCGACACCCTCTGGTATGAACTGGAATGTTGCGACTGGAGCTGGAAGGGTGACGGCTACACGGTGGTCGGTTCCAACGGTAACTCGATATTTCTTCCGGCCGCGGGAATCCGCAGCTGCGAGGGTGCTGTGGTTATGGAAGCTAATAATGGACCGATGGGTTCGTATTGGTCGTCGATAGTCGAAGATCAAGATTCAAGGAACGCAAAGATCTGGATAATAGACTCAACCATATACAACAATGCCGGCAACCCACGCTGTCTCGGCGGCTCGGTGAGATTGGTGCAAAGAGTCGAGGAATGAAACACAAAGTATTGTTGTATAGCCTTCTGGCAGCCACACTATTGATGACAGCGTGCTTCGGGAAGAAGACGGATTACGAGTACCACGGATTTCTATATTCTGACAGCACGATGACTAATCCTATCGGTGGTGCGGTTTTGACATTCGGCGGAACGCAACCCTACTATTCATCCGATGCAGGTTATTGGCAGCTCGGCTCGGCAGTTACCGACAGCAACGGTTACTGGCAGTTCCTGCATATCCGTAGCCAGAACAGCGAACAGCAGAGCTCTGCCAAGTGGAGTAGAGAATCTGATTTTCTAATGATTACCTACAACGGAGACACATTGTTTTGGTACTATGATGGTTTTAAAGACACGTTAAAGCTCTACCCGGGTTGCTCATGGGACCCCTATGGGGACAGATAATACACATTCTTCGGATTTTTGATTTTATTTTGCAGAATTAGGCGAAAAAGGTGTATCTTTGCACTTGTTATTCTTCGAAAATTATTCATCGAAATCATTAATCCATAAAACACAAACAATTATGAGTAAAAAGTTTATCTGCCCCGTGTGCGGCTATGTTTATGAAGGCGACGAGATGCCCGAGAAGTGCCCCATCTGTGGCAAACCGATGCAGGAAGTGAAAGAAGACATCAAGACTTGGGCAGCCGAGCATATCGTGGGCGTGGCTAAGGACGCACCCGAAGATATCAAGATGGACCTCCGTGCCAACTTCGAAGGAGAGTGCAAAGAGGTGGGGATGTATCTCGCAATGGCCCGTGTGGCACACCGCGAGGGTTATCCCGAAGTGGGTCTCTACTGGGAGAAGGCCGCTTTCGAAGAGGCTGAGCATGCCGCCAAGTTCGCCGAGCTGCTGGGTGAAGTGCTGACCGACAGCACCGCCGAGAATCTCCGTATGCGTGTCGATGCCGAGTACGGCGCCACCGCCGGCAAGACCGACCTCGCCAAGCGTGCCAAAGCGCTGAACCTCGACGCTATCCACGACACCGTCCACGAGATGGCTCGCGACGAAGCTCGTCACGGCAAAGCCCTCGAAGGTCTGCTCAACCGCTACTTCAAGAAATAAGGCGGATTTTAATATAGCCAGACAATTAGACAAGAACTACCGTCCCGTTGTGGGTGGTAGTTCTTACTTTTATTGAAGTTTCACGAGGTCGCGGATAGTGTTGCCGACGTTGATCAAGTGGTCGGCCACACGCTCCGAGTTCTGAGCCAGCGAGATATATTCTGCGCCGGTGGCAGGGTCGCACACACCCGAGCTAAGCCTCTCGATATGGCTGCGTTCCATAGTCTCGGTGAAGTCATCTACCTTGTCTTCAATCGAATAGGCCCGTTGGAGAGCCTCGATGTCAAGTTTATGGTAAGCCTGCATTATCTCAGCGTAAAGCCCGTCGATAAGGCGTTGCATATTAAGTATTTCCTCCACTGCGTCGGGAGAGAATGACGAGTTGTTCTGGCGTAGAGCATCGGCATATTCCACTATGTTCTCGGCATAGTCGCCTATGCGTTCAAGGTCGCATACCGAGCGGATGGAGGTGGTCAGGTATTGTTTGTCGAAGCTGCCGAGGCGTTTGTCGAGCAGCTGGACGTTGAAACTCACCAGCTCGGCATTCAAGTAGTTGAGTTCATGCTCGGTACGGCGGAAAGTGTCAACTTCGGCATAATCCATGGTAGTGATGATTTTTATGGCGCGGCGGAAGTTGTCGATAGCCATCTGGGCCATGTTCTCGATTTCAGCCTTCATCTGCCTTACCGCCACGACGGGAGTGCTCAGCATCTTGCGGTCGAGGAAGTAGAAATGAGGCTCGTCGTCCTGAGTTTTAGGCTCGTTGTCTTTGATTATCTTGCTGGCGAGCGATACGAGCGCGTTGGTGAGGGGGAGCGCCACCAGCATGGTGGTGACGTTGAAGACGGTGTGGAACATGGCGAGCTGCAGCTGCGGAGCGCCTGGGAAGAGGTGACCAAAGATGCTGCCGAAGCTCAGTTTGCTTGCAGAGACAATCCATAGAATCAGTGCGATGGACATGAAGAGAATCACGCCTAGGACATTAAATATCAGATGGATTATGGCTGTGCGGCGAGCGTTGACCCCGCTGGTCATTCCGGCAATCAAAGCCACCACACACGAGCCGATGTTCGAACCCATGGTGAGGTAGATACCCTGATCGAGGTTGATGAGGCCCGACATCAACATCGTGATGGCAATAGAGGTCATGACCGAAGAAGACTGGATGATGGCTGTCAGCAACGCACCGATGAACACCAGCAGAATACTGTTGTCGATAGAGGCGAGGAAGATCTTCACCGAGTCGAGTGCTGCGAAGCCGTCCATAGCGTCGGCCATCATGCTTAGACCCACGAAGAGGAGACCGAAGCCGGTGACGATTCCACCCACTTGGCGCCATCTACTCCGTTTAGCGAAGAGCATGATGAACGCGCCTAATCCAGCGAAAGAGCCGAAGAGGAGCGTAGGGGAGAAGCTCTGCGAGCCCGTCATGCCGAGAGCCACCATCTGGGCGGTGACCGTAGTGCCGATGTTGGCACCATAGATGATGGTGGCAGCCTGTGAGAGCGACATGATACCCACATTCACGAAACCGATGACCATCACCGTCACGGCGCCGCTGCTTTGGATGGCCGCAGTGCCGAGGGTGCCGATGCCTACTCCGATCCATTTGTTGCGGCCGGTCTTGGAGAAAAGTTGTTTCAACCTGCGCGACGATGCCGACTCGAGGTTGCTGCTCATAATCTGGCAAGCCACCAGGAATACCCCGATGCCCGCCACGAGCGTGAAAATAGCAAAAAGAATGTCGTGAAAATCCATTATTTATGATTTTTCCTCACGAAGTTTAACATGATGCAAAAGTACAATTAAAATTCATCATATCGAAAAAAAGCGACCGCCCGTTTCACCGAGCGGCCGCCTCCCGTTATTAATCCACAAAACCAAAACATTAAGCACCCATTACGGGCAAATGGCAAAATAGCGAAATGCTTTGTTTTTCTGTTTGCAAAAGTACAGCCATTTCGAGAAACGGCAAATAACCATAGTTAGTCAAAAACGATACCGCAACTCACTAGAATTAGGGAAAGGAGATGTTATTGCTTGAATGCGTTAATGTGTTAATGCGTGAGTGAGGATTTGCCTCATTTAGGAGACATTGTCTCTGCTGCTCATAAATTGTCTGGAATAATTTTTTCAAAATAGAAAAAAAATGTACTTTTGCATTACGGAAATTCCGTTACGGAAATTCCGTAATAAAATATATACAGCTAAAACTGACTGAAATATGAGAAAAAGAAACGCAAATCCCTTTGTATGCCAGGGTTACGAAAGTCCAAAATATTTCTGTGATCGCGAAGGAGAGACAAAAAATATGCTCTCATCGCTCTATAATGGAAGAAATATCACCCTGATTTCACCACGTAGATTAGGTAAAACGGTGCTGATTTGGCATGTTTTTCATCATATACAGTCAGAGAACAAGGATGCCATCTGTCTGTATATCGACATTTTCCCAACACAAAATCAGCATGATTTGGTTAACATGTTGGGAGTGGCGGTTCTCAACAGCGCCTTATCGCGAAGCAAAGCCTTCGGTAAAAAGATGTTGAAATTTCTTGGGGCGCTACGTCCCGTGGTGGGTATCGATCATATGACTGGGCTTCCCAACGTTACCCTCAACATCGACCCAACGCAAGCCGATATGTCGTTGAAAAGCGTATTCTCCTTGCTGAAAAACCTTGATAAGGAAATCTTTATCGCCATTGACGAGTTCCAGCAGATAACCGAATATCCAGAAAGCGGTACCGAGGCGCTCTTGAGATCGCATATCCAGTTTATGCGTAATGTCCATTTCATTTTCTCTGGCAGTAAGCAACATATGATGACCGAGATGTTCCTATCGCCCCAACGTCCCTTTTATCAGAGTACCGATATCCTAAACCTCTCGTCGCTTGAGGAGGATGTTTACTATAGTTTTGCCAATGGTTTCTTTGAGGAAAGGGGTGGCCATCTTGATCGTGACGTTTTCCATGAGTTATACGCCATCTTCGACGGATATACGTGGTATATACAATCGGTTCTGAACCGTTTGTATGAGAACTACAAAAAGGTGGAAACGGTAGAGCAATTACGCACCACCATCCTTTGGGTGACCGAGAGTAAGGCGCCACAATATGAGTACCTGATGCAATTTTTGACCAGCAACCAGGTTGCTGTACTACGGGCCATTGCAAAGGAGGGCATTGTAAAAGAACCGACAGGCAAAGAGTTCTTAAAGAAACACAAGCTTCCTAGTGCAAGCAGCGTAAATACCACCCTTGAGACACTCTCTGGTAAAGAGTTGGTTTACCGTCAAACTGACGGATATATTGTCTACGATCGCTTTCTTGGCATATGGCTAAGCAGGTTGTAGTCATATTTCGATTGCACAATAAAAAAAATTATTTGAGTCAAAAAGGTGGTACAACACCCACCTAAAAAGGTGGTATGCGGAAGAAAGGCTATCTGGATCGACGTGACGATGGCAGTTGGCATGTTCTTGCTATCAACTCAAGAATTAAGAGTCATAATTGAACCTAAGGTCACCCAGCGGACGGCGGAGAACGAGACAAAGAAGCGAGCTGCAGGCGAAGCCTGCGGCTCGTTGTTTTATGTATATGCGGCCCCACACAGAAACTTTCAAAAGATTTTCGTAATTTTGCAGATTGCAAAAAATCACTCATTTATCCATAAAAGACCAAAAATTATGGCTAACATTCAAGACATCCACGAGTTGGAAGAACGCATCTACGATGCGGTTCAAGAGTATCTGGACAACCCAGATGGCTACAATCATCCTGTGTTGCACGTTTATCTCGACAACGACCAGTATCTGGCCGAAGTCGAAGATGATTTGAAAGGCTCTGAAGATGATGGCATCTACGCCATCGACAGCCTCATCCGCAAAGGCGATGATGGCACAGAACCCGACAACGACCGCATCAGCGACATCGCCAACAGTTGGATATTCCTCGACTAAACCCAAACAGCAATTCCATAAAAGACCAGAAGAACAATGCAAAAACAAAACCTCATAGGCAACACAATCTATGCAGCGATGGGTATTGGTCTACCTTTGGACGCTGCATAGCGTTGCCTTTTTATGAAAATAGAATGACCTCAGCACAAAACATAAAAACATCCTTGCCATACGACATTTCGAAGGCAACAAGCATTTTTGAATACAGCAAAGGTTTGTTGGGAAAAACTCTGCGTGATTTCGCAGATAAGGATTATAAGCCTAAGAAAGGAAAAGGAAGTCTTGGGCAAATGGTGGAGAATATCTATTTCATGCTAGAAACCAACAACTACGCAGGTGCAGACTTTTCTGAGGCTGGAATGGAGTTGAAATGCACTCCGCTAAAGAAAAGCAAACAGGACGATTATCTTGTCAAGGAGCGTCTTGTGTGCAATATGATTAACTATTGCGAGGTTATAAAAGATGACTTTGAACACTCCCATTTCTATCTGAAATGTCAGTTGATGTTGCTACTCTTCTATTTGCACCAGAAGAATTGCGACAACCTCGACTTAGAGTTTATTTTCTCTGTTCTGTGGAAACTACCCAAGAAGGATTTGCTAATCATTCGCCACGATTATGAGGTCATCATCGACAAGATAAAACAAGGAAAAGCTCACGAACTCTCTGAAGGTGACACGATGTACCTTGGAGCATGTCGGAAAGGACAGAAGGGTGATAGTTTGATGAGACAACCTAACAACCCCAATATTGATGCTCCTCGCAGAGCATTTAGCCTCAAAATGGCTTACATGCGCACCGTCTTGAAGTATGTTGTAGAGAGTGGGGGAAACGCCGTATCGAATGTATCAGGGGCGAATTTGGAGCTGGTCAACACAAATGACCTTTTGAAGAATTCCTTTGATGATATTCTACTCAGCCGCTTCAATACTTACATAAACAAGCCGTTTGGTGAGATTGCAAAAATGGAGGGAGTAAATATTTCTAACAATCCGAAGAATAAGTTCGCTATAATAGCCAATGCTATTGCAACTTCCACAAAGTGCGCCAATGTGAATCGTTCGGAAGAATTTCTCAAAGCGGGTCTCACCATGAAAACCATTCGTGTGCAAGCTAGTGGTAGAATTAAGGAGGCAATGTCTTTTGAGAACATTGACTACATCGAGGTTGCTGAGTGCGAAGAGTGGATAGAGTCGCGATTGTATGAACTCTATTCCAGTCGGTTTATGTTTGTAATATTTAGAGAACAAACTGCAGGTGAAGGGGATTATGTGCTGGATGATGTATTCTTCTGGACAATGCCTCAAAAGGATTTGGAATGGGCGGAAGTGTACTGGAACCACATTAAAGAAAATATTTTAGCCAATCATATTTCTGAGAAATATTGGTGGAAGGGGTCGGATGGGAAGAAATTCCATGTCCGGCCCAAAGCACAAAAGGCTATAGACCTTGCCCCGACACCGGACGGCAAGTGGGCTAAAAAGTTTTGTTATTGGTTTAATAACGATTATGTTAGTGAAATAGTAGAGAACAGAAGAAAGGAGAGGCAGAATGACTAAGCATAAAATAAAGGTAGTAGAACTCTTTGCCGGTGTGGGTGGATTCCGCATTGGACTTGAAGGTGCGTCGGATGCCTATGATACCATCTGGAACAACCAATGGGAACCATCAACCTTGCATCAAGATGCATCATTGGTATATAAGGCCAGGTTTGGATACAAAGGCCATGTAAATAAGGATATCAATTTAGTTAAGACTGCGGAGATTCCAGATCACGACTTGCTAGTAGGTGGGTTCCCTTGCCAGGATTATTCTGTGGCAGCAACCCTTAGCCGTTCTGGTGGTATTGAGGGTAAGAAAGGTGTACTCTGGTGGCAGATTTACCGTATTCTCAACGAAAAGGGCGAAAAACGTCCACAATACATCTTTTTCGAGAATGTGGACCGTTTGCTGAACTCTCCAGCCACACAACGTGGACGCGATTTTGCCATTATATTAGCCTCGCTTGCTGATTTGGGTTATGTTGTCGAGTGGCGTATCATAAATGCTGCTGACTATGGAATGCCCCAACGTCGCCGTAGAACATATATCGTAGGATATAGAAAGGGGTCAATAGTCGCCAAAAAGATTGGAACAATGAAAAATTGGGTGGAATACGACGGTGTTTTGGCTGAAGCGTTTCCATTCAAAACCAACGAGGGAACACAATTGGAGTTTGAGATTAAAGGTACTATTCAAGAAGTTTCTGCAAAATTCAACAAGGGAGCAAAAGAAACTCCTTTTGGAAATGCAGGCATCATGATGGACCGACACGTATATTCCGTTGATGCTATACCGGTTCATGAGGGAACAAGACAGATGTTAGGCGACATCCTTGTGGACGAAGATTTCGTTCCAGAAGAATTCTTTATTTCCGACGAAGATTTGCCCAAATGGCAATATGAAAAAGGTGCCAAGAAAATTAACCGAGTGTCGAAAGAGGGATTTGAATATGTTTTTTCTGAAGGTGGAATGGCATTCCCCGACTACTTGGATAGGCCGTCTCGCACAATGATTACTGGTGAAGGAGGTTCTTCTCCATCACGTTTCAAGCATGTGGTACAAACCCCCTCGGGCCGCTACCGTAGACTAATCCCCATCGAGATGGAACGTCTGAACATGTTTCCAGACAACCATACCTATCACCCTGAAGTGTCAGACGGTCGCAGGGCGTTCTTGATGGGTAATGCGTTGGTGTGCGGTATCGTTCAAGAAATTGGTAGAAGTCTATATCGTTTCATATACGACGAAGCCCCCGTATCGACACATCCAATTCATATGCAACGAGATTCTCGTCCAGTTTTGACGTTGGATTTATTCTCAACTGATGCGAAAGAATTGATTTGTAACAAACCGAAGAAAACATATACGTTGGATGTATCAAAACGTCTGCTGGTAGGTATTGTAAAGAAGGACAACCAAGAATATTTTCTTGAAGAAGAGCCGACCAAACTATACTATACCGACTCAATACGCAAGTTCCCATCAACCATAGCGCTCAATAAGCTCTACTATTTCATGCCTTATATTAAAGGCAAAGGAGTGAAAGACATATATCTGATTAAGATATTGCGTTTGGGAAGTAAGACGGAGGTGCATCCTGAAGAAAAGAAAGACTTAAAAGCCCCTCGTTTCGTATTTGAGCTTGAGTATCTGGAGAGTCTACAAGATTATCAAATGCTACCCTTAAGATTTCAACGAGCTTTTACAGATACATTTTTGGGAAGAGTAATGGGGGAAAGAAGTAATTGAAATGATACCATTTCACTCGTCAAAGAGGTTAACATGAATAACATTACATATACCATTTTGCTATTTTCGATAGCTTTATTATTGGGATGTACTCGAGACGAGTATGATGGTTTAGATTTGATACAAACAAATCCCAATGATAGTTCTGGTATCGTTCAAGGAATAGACGGACCTAACCTTTTACTTAATGGAGGGTTGGAGGAATGGATTAGTTTGCCAAGCTATTATTACGATTCTCCGAATAATTGGCTTTGCCACAACAATTACAACGTGAAGAGATGTCATGATATAGTGTATGAGGAGTACTATTCTGCAAAGATGGAGTCGGTAGAAAGTGGTGTTACGGCAACAATAGATCAAGTTGTTCCAGTAACCCCTGGAAGCGAAATAAGAATCCGTTTTAGGTATTTTGTGGCGAACTGGAAAGAGAATGGCGCTCGCACTTATTGTTATTTTAGAACGGGACCGGCAGAAGCTACAAATATCCCCATTAGCGATTTACGAGATTTCTATAGTAGCGAAGAGTACAACATCATTCGTGGAGGTGGTCGTGGAATAAGCTATCTTCCTCATCAGTTAAATACGTGGTTGATTTTCAATGAAACAATAACAGTACCCCCAACTGCAACTTATTTCGTGTTTGGTGTAAACAGTTATTATGAAACGATTATTTACGTTGACGACTGTTTTGTTGGGGAAATTATCAATCAATAAGAATCACTATCTTATAGTGTTTTTGCGTGACAATGGACAAATCTCGTTCCAATGTCATCTAGGGGTTATTCTGCTACAGTTGCTACAGTGCTACAGTTTGTTTGGGGGTTTTGTTTGGGTTGACTAGATTTTGAACTGTAGCACTGTAGCGCAACATTTGGAACGGAACGCTTTTCTATTAATAGCCTAGTAGAGAAGAAGTTGGGATGTGAATACCCGTTCCAGTTCCAGTTGTTCCAATTAAAATTGGATGGACAATAATCCTATATAATATATATAACTAATTAATTATTAATAATATATATAAGATATAGGGGGAATTGGAATACCCCAAAAATTATCTGGAACAACTGGAACTGGAACGCTTCATGGAATCATTTTTCACCTAAAAGGCTAAATATCAACGAGTATGATATACCATTAGGGGGATGGGCGTTCCAATTCCTGACAGTTGACAGTTTTGACAATTATTTTTCGGGATACCCTATTTTCTATTATCTACCACTTATATTACTATATATTAATTAGTTATATAGTATATATAGGGGAAAGTGTCATGCGTTTTTTTAACTGTCATAACTGTCAACTGTCAGATTTTGCATCTATCACTCTTGAAATCAACGGGATATGATTTCGACAACTGTCAGAAGACAAGGGGAATGTGACAAAAAAGGGCCTTTTTTAACAAAAATTAAGGCTCGAAAGTGATGCTTGCACTCCGTTTTGGATGCTTTACCCCTTCCAAAATGAAAGATGTATTACATCAAAAAGAGCTGCCTAAATACAAAAACCGGCACCAAAACCCCCTCGAAAGCCCCTCATCCCATACACACCTCGCCTTAAGGAGTGTGGGGGCAGGGGGGAAGCTTATGCCTATCACTTACCTATCATCTCCCTATCATCTTCCTATCACCTGGCTCCCACCCAACGCTCACCTAACTCCCACCTGACTTCGCATCAACCCAAACCCGTTCCAGATTCAGCCTTCAATCTGATATTTGTCTCATTTCAATAAAAGCCCGCTCTGGGAAAATGTGATTTTTCGCCCTAAAATCATGCCGAAAATGTGATTTTTTACCTATATTTGCATGCGGAAAATGTGATATGACAGTAACAGAACTATGATACAGATTGAGATTTGTGCGCCGGGGCGTACCTCGGCGGAGAATGCCAAAGCTGGCGGCGCCGGCAGGATAGAGCTGTGCGAAAACCTCAATATCGGGGGCACCACCCCGAGGATGGACGATGTCCAGTACTGCGTCCACGACCTGCATCTGCGCACCCATGTGCTCATCCGTCCCCGTGGGGGCGACTTCTGCTACACCGACGAGGAGTATAATCAAATTCTCAGCGATATAAGGCGTTGTAAAGAGGCTGGGGCACAGTGTGTTGTGGTGGGATTTCTCACTTCAGACGGCAAGGTGGATATCGAACGCACGAAGGCTGCGGTTGCTGCCGCCGAAGGGATGGAGGTGACCTTCCATCGTGCGTTCGACCGCGTGGAAGACCCATACGAGGCGCTGGAAGAGGTGATAGGGTGCGGATGCCATCGCATCCTGACTTCCGGCTGCAAACCTACGGCAGAAGAGGGAATAGAGGTGCTGCGTGAGCTGGTGAGAAGGGCCGACGGGAGAATAAAGATACTGGCGGGAAGCGGAGTCACTCCCGCAAACGCAGCCAGGATAGTGAGTGAGACGGGCGTCGGAGAGATTCACGGCTCATGCAAACGGATTGATTGCAAGGGTAATGCGGTGACGGACACGCGTATCGTGAGGGAACTGTTGGAACGCTTGAATGTAAGACCTTAACCTTAAACTGAAAGTATTATCATTATGAGACGTATAAGTTATTTCTTTATCTTGCTTGGAATCAGCGTCTGCCTTATGGTGACGGCTGGCTGCTCCAAGAAAAAACATTTCATCTCTGACAAGAACTACCGCACTCAGGTGCACGAGGATTACCTGAACCGCACTCAGCTGGCTGAGGGGCGCAGCCAGGCACTCTTCGCGGGTATGGACACCCTCGGGGTCAGGGAGCGCGAGGCTATGGAGTTTCTATATGCTTATATGCCCTACAGCGACTTGGCCGACTACGATTTCGCATATTTCTTGAAACAAGTGCGTTACGCGTTCAAGGCGCAGCAGGAGATGGCTTGGGGCAAGGAGGTGCCGGAAGATATCTTCCGCCATTTTGTCTTGCCTTATCGTGTTAATAACGAGAACCTTGACACAGCGAGGATGTATATGTACGAGGTGCTGAAAGAGCGGGTGAAAGGGCTGACGATGGAGGAGGCGGCGCTGGAGGTGAACCACTGGTGTCACGAGCATGTGGCCTACAGAGGCGCCGACGCCCGCACGTCGGCGCCGCTGGCTACGATGAAGACCTCGTTGGGCCGCTGCGGCGAGGAGAGCACCTTCGCTGTGGCTGCGTTGCGTTCGGTGGGCATCCCTGCACGCCAGTGTTATACGCCACGTTGGGCACATTGCGACGACAACCACGCATGGGTCGAGGTGTGGGTTTATAACCCCGAAACGAAAGCGGGCGAATGGAAATTCCTCGGTGCTTGCGAACCTGACCCGAAGCTCAACATGGGGTGGTTTGCCGAGCCCTCAAGCCGCTGCATGATGGTGCACACCAAGGCGTTCGGCCGCTATCATGGCGACGAGGAGGTGGTGAAAGGGACGGCTATGTACTCGGAGCTGAACCTGCTATCGCACTACGCACCCGTCTGCAAGGCGGTGGTGACGGTAACGGACGAGTCGGGCAAGCCGAAAAGCGGAGCTCAGGTGAGGTTCAAACTGTATAACTATGCTGAATACTACACACTTGCGACGATAAAAAGTGACGAGCAGGGGAAAGCCTGCCTTACTACGGGATTGGGCGACCTGCTGGTGTGGGCCAGCGACGGCGAACGGTTTGGATATGCGAAGATGGACACGCGGGCGAACAAAGAGTTGACGATAAAGCTCGACCATCAGGTTGGGGAGGAATATGTGGAGAACCTGGATATCGTGCCTCCGGCGCCGAGCTGCGAGCTGACCAAGGCGACCGACGAGGAGCAGGCGGCCAACGGCAAACGAATTGAATATGAGGATTCGGTACGCGGAGCTTATGTGGCGACCTTCTGGTGCAACAGGGAGAGAAGCGAATGGGGGGTGAAAGCCAACGCGAACATCACGGAGGAGCAGATGGCTGAGATCATGCGCAGGTGTGAGGGCAACTACGAGGAGATAGCCCAGTTTCTGAACCGCCATACGGAGAAGACGGACTTCCCGCTCTACAGCTACCTCAAGTCGTATAGCGACAAGGACATGAGGGACATCACGGCCGACGTGCTCGAGGCCCACATCACGGAACCGGCTGCCAGCAGTCAGTTGTCGGCTGCCGTTTATGAAAAAGGGCTGCTGCCCGCGAGGGTGAGCAACGAGATGGTGAGAGGATGGAGGAAAGGGCTCGGAGAGGCGATGGAGCGCGAAGGGGTGAAGACGGTCAACCAGCTGATTGCATGGGTGAAAGAGAACGTGAAGGTGGACGATACGGGCAACTACTACAACTGTCCGATATCGCCTATGGGTGTGTATGAACTGCGCCATTCCGACGCCCACTCGCGCGATATCTTCTTCGTGGCCGCCTGCCGCTCGATGGGCATACCGTCATATATGGACAACGCAACGGATCAGATATTTGTCGCACCCGACGGAGAATGGACGGAGGTGTCGTTTGCGGAGGGTGGGAAAGCAGAAAAGGAGAGTGACGGACAGAGCTCACTTACGGTCAAACTGTCAAGCAATCAGCCGATTGCTGATCCTCAATATTGGAAGCACTACACGATAGAACGTTATGAAGATGGCGACTTCGTGTCGCTCGACTATGAGGACGACGAGCGGGTGGCGACCTTCCCCTACACGCTGACGCTCAAGCCGGGATACTACTGTCTATCGACGGGCAACCGCGACGAGAAAGGGAGCGTGAGGTCAAGGCTGGAGTTCTTCGAGCTGAGAGAAGGCGAGGCGAAAGAGATGGAGGTGATGATAAGAAACCTCACGGAAGGAGCAGGCGACGAGGTGGTGACGATAGACAATGGCTTTGAGGTGATTGGAGGTATGGCCACCATCGAAGACTATGCCGGAGAGAAAGGCTTTATCTTTGTGTCGCTGGGCGACTACCGCGAGCCGTCGAAACATCTGGTGAAGGAGCTGATAGAGAAGCGAGAGCAGCTGGAACGCTGGGGTGGTATGATTTACCTTTTGGCGCCCGAAGGGGTGCCGGCGATGAGCTGGGACATCCCGGGAGCGGATGTGGCGATATGGCGTAAGAGCTTGGACGACCCGCTGGAGAAGATGCTGGTGAAAGAGCTGGGAATCAGCGAGCCGGTGGTCTATCCTGTGGTGGCGTTGGTCAAAGGCGACGGACGGGTGACGTTCCACTCGAACGGCTACAAGATAGGCGTTGTCGAGCAGATGTTACGCCAGCTCTGATTGAGGTAATTGCTCAAGATATTTCTTGGCTTCTGCCGGCCCGATATTGAAGAGGAGGTCTATTATGCTGAGGTTGGGGCAGAAACCGAGCCTGTCGGCCCAAAGTTGGTAGTACTTTAATTGCTTGAATGCTTGAATGCTTGAATGCCTCCTTTCGGAGTCATTGTCTCTGCGGCTCGGCAATACTTGAGCAAGCTCAGTATTGCTCTCGCTCTTGTGAGACAATTGCGTTAGTGGGTTCGCTTCGCTTGAGGGGTTGTGGGCGAACATATTCCGCATATCCAACTGCTGGTTGCTGGCTGCCTGCTGAGGGGGGACATAATCCTCACTATACTGTAGCTGGCAAGAGATGTTGAGCTTGGCGAGGAGGTAACGCATGATCTCGCTGTTGAGGTCGATGAGGCGGTCGTGGCGACGAAGCAGGATAGCCTTCAGGTCGTCCCAGAGATAGAGGAAGTAGGGAGTCATGCTGTAAGCTGATTCTATGGCTCTTATGTGCTGGATGTTCCACCTCTCGGCATAGGAGATGGTTATGTCGGAAGTGGGGGTGTGGTTGCCTGAGGTGCGCACGACGGGGACGCTCAGCCGCATGATGCCGTTGGCGGTCATGATCTCGCAACGGTTGCGGTGGGTCTGCTTGGGATAGGTCTCGTGGATCTCGATGGTGGCGCAAGGGCTCTTGAGCAGAAGCGCAACATAGCTGAGCGGAGGCAGGTAGGAGGTGGGAAGGAGCAATTGATTCATGGTGCAAAGGTATTAGATTTTCGACGATAAACGCAATTTTTTTGGCGGAAAAAAGTTAATTATAGTGATTAGTGATAGGTAATTAGTGACTCGACAAATGGAATTGGTCCACATTGTTAAACAATTACACACAACATAGCTACAACTTTTTTACTTAACCAACGAAATCCATTCATGGATGTAGAAGTATTCAAATTCGGCGGAGCATCAGTCAACAGCGCGCAAGCTGTACAGAATATGGCCTCGATAGTCAAGAGGTATCATGACGCCGGGCGGAAGATGGTGATAGTGGTGTCGGCGATGGGGAAGACCACGAACGCCTTGGAGCAGCTTGTGCCCAACGCGAAGCCGGAGGACGAGCAGGAGATAGTGTACAAGAACCTCGTGGAATATCATCTGCAGATTGTGAGGCATCTCTTTCCGAATCCGGCGGACTTGCTGTACGACAAGCTGAGAGTGCTTTTTGCGGACTTGGAGAAGAGCCGGAGGAGTGGCTCGGGAGCTTATAACTATGACTACGACCAGGTGGTGTCGTTCGGCGAATTGCTCTCGACGACCATCATAAGTGCGTATTTGAAGCAATGCGGTGTTGAGAACCAGTGGGTTGACGTGAGGAAGATAATTGTGACGGACGGGATGAATCGTTGTGCGCAGGTGGATTGGAGACGGACGATGGAGAACAGAGAGTTGTTGGAGCAGACGCTGAAGGGAGGGTCGATAGTGACGCAGGGGTTCATAGCGGCATCGAAAGAAGGAGACACCACGACGCTCGGCAGAGAGGGTTCGGATTATACGGCTGCGGTGCTTTCGTATATGCTGGATGTGAAGCGGATGACGATATGGAAGGATGTGCCGGGATTCCTGAATGCCGACCCCAAGTACTTCCCCGACACGGTGAAGATAGAGGAGATGCCCTACCACGAGGCCATCGAGCAAGCCTACTACGGTGCTTCGGTGATACATCCCAAGACGATAAAACCGCTGCAAAACAAGCAGATACCCCTATACATAAAGTCTTTCATCAACCCAGAGGCAGAGGGTTCGACCGTGGGACCTTACGAGGTCATCAAGCCGCAGATACCGCTATATATCTTCAAAGAGAATCAGGTGCTTATGTCTATAATGCCCAAGGATTTCTCGTTCATAGCGGAGGAGAATCTGCAGAAGATATTCTCGATACTGTCGCAGGTTGGAGTGAGCGTGAACCTGATGCAGAATTCGGCGTTGAGTTTCTCGATATGCATAGATTACAACAAGATACTCATCGACCAGCTTATCGAGCGTTTAAGTGCTGATTTCAAGGTGCGTTACAACAGAGAGATGGAGTTGGTGACGGTGCGCCACTACACGCGGGAGATTATCGACTCGATAGTTGCGGGGAGGAAGGTGTTTCTGGAGCAGCGCAGCCGCGACACCGCCCAGCTGGTGGTGGAGAACTGAACCCTTAAGGAGGGGTTGTGTCTGTGATTTACGGTGTTATTTATTTGCAGATGTGAGGATTGCGTCACGTATCTCGTTGTCGTTCACGGAGACGTCGATTACCGGAACGCCAGGGGCCTGCAGCAAGACAAACAGCGTTTCGTTGTCGGCTCTTTTCTTGTCGTTGCGCATTAGTTCCAGCAGCTGTTCTATCTCCTTGAGAGTAAGATGAGGCAGCGCTATGCGCTTTGTGAGCCAGCTGCGGTATTGGCTGTAGCACGCATGGTCGAGTCCTAGTTTCTTTGTAGAGAGGTACAAGGCATAGAGTATGCCGATACCGACGGCTTCGCCGTGACTCATCTCTTTCTGTTGGCCAATATAGTAAGCCTCCAGAGCGTGGCCGATGGTGTGGCCGAAGTTCAACATTTTGCGTAATCCATGGTCTTCGGGGTCTTCTTTGACGACTGATTGCTTGAAGTTTACGCAGTAGGGTAGGAGGTCTTCAAGGTCAGAGAGGTTTTGATTCTGCCAGTTCTCACGACCAGTGAGCAGCAAGGTCTTCACCATCTCGTATTCGCCAGAGCGAATTTCGTTTTCAGGAAGGGTCTCTAAAAAGGCTGGTTCGATGCAGGTTATGATGGGGTTGCGAAAGCATCCAATCTGGTTTTTCACACCGTCGAGGTTGATGGCGGTCTTGCCTCCGATGGCGGCATCGATCATGGCGGTGAGGGAGGTGGGGACGTTGATGAAGTCGATGCCCCGTTTGTAGGTGGCGGCGACGAAGCCGCCGGCATCGCAGACACAGCCGCCTCCGAGGTTGACGATAACGGAGCTGCGGTCGGCCCCGCTCTCGAGGAGCGAGCCCCACACCTCGTGGATGATGGAGAGGTCTTTGCAGGCCTCGCCTACAGGCAGTTCGAGGAAGTCGGCCGACTCCAGTTCGGGCACGTTATAGATAAGAGTGGGAAGACAATGTTCCAGGATGTTTGCGTCGGTCAGGATAAAGTATTTGCGTCTGTGATCGGGGTTGAGAGTTTTAAGTTTCTTGTCAAGAGACTTGAGCGACGACTGACGTCTTGGGAGAAGAATCTGTGTCTTGGTCATAATAATTCTTCGTTATTGATTTTAAGTCTTAATTTCCGGCGTAGGCAAGAGCGGCAACGCTCACACGCACACCTTCGGCTTGTGAGAGAGCGGCATAACAGGCTTTCACGGTAGAGCCCGTTGTTATAACGTCGTCAACGAGGAGCACGTGTTTCCCGCATAGCCGTTTCAGATTGTGGGGTTTGAAGGCACCAGCCACATTTTCAGCGCGTTCCTGATGGCTTTTTCTTGTCTGAGTCGAGGTGTAGTGGCTACGTGCGATAAGGTGGTTTTCCAATGGTTTCGCCATTTTCTTAGCAATAGAGTAGCTGATTTCGCGGCTTTGGTTGTAGCCACGTTCCAGCCAACGCAGAGGATGTAAGGGTACGGGTATAATTATGTCCACGTCGTCGAAGCGGTGAGAAGCAATGATAGATTCTGCAAGTTGGCGTCCGAAATGGTGAGCCAGTTTCAGGTTGCCATAGTATTTGATAGCGTGGATGATGTGTTGCGACACTTCATTTTTCTCATAGTACATCAGAGCCGTTGCCTTCACGTGAGCGATAGAGCCTTCAAGCAGCAATTCCAGAGGGTTGTCGGTCATTGTGGCGAAGCAGGTGTAGGGGATGTGGCTGACACACTCGATGCAAAGCATACGCTCGTCGCCCACAAGAAGATTGCCGCAGGAAGCGCACTTCGGTGAGTACATCGCATTGAGCAGGTCTTTCAGCGGATTGAAAGCGTACATATAGCTTTAAGGTATGAACAGGCAGCTGTCGCCGTAGCTCAGGAAGCGGAAGTTGTTGTCCAGAGCGAACCGATAACATTTCTTCCAGTTGTCGCCTATGAGGGCTGAAACCAGGAGGAGCAAGGTGCTCTTGGGTTGATGGAAGTTGGTTATCATACCATTGATTACATGGTAGTTGTAGCCAGGTGCGATGATGAGCTGTGTCTCGCCCATGAGGATGTCGGCATCGTGATGAGCCATCCAGTCGAGCACGTTGGAGTAGGACTTGCGAAAATCAACCTCGAGAGGGTTGTTATATGGCTCCCATTGGGAGACGTGCATGGCGTCGATGGAAGGGGTGCCTTCCAGCTGCACTCCGAACCAATAGATTGATTCCAAGGTGCGAACGCTTGTGGTGCCAACGGCAATGAGAGGTTTCCCGTAGTGGTTTAAGATGTTCTGTATAGAGGTGCGTTTTACGACGATTTTCTCGGTGTGCATCTCGTGTCCGCCGATGGTGTCGCTGCTGACGGGTTTGAAGGTGCCGGCGCCGACGTGAAGGGTGAGGAATTCGGTCTTGATACCTTTAGATTTCAGTCGGTTGAACACCTCGTCGGAGAAATGCAGCCCAGCGGTGGGGGCGGCCACCGAGCCTTCAGGGTTGGCATAGACCGTTTGGTAGCGAGTGTTGTCGTCAGACTCGGCTTCGCGGTTGAGGTAGGGCGGCAGAGGGATAACCCCAGCCTGCTCAATCACCTCAGCGAAGCTGATGCCCCCTGACCAGCTGAAATCTATTATCCAGGCGTTGCCCACGGCCTCCCTGCGGGTGGCGGTGAGGGTGAAGGTGGCTTGTGGCTGGTGACCTGTGACTTGTGAGAGCTGGCTGTTGACCGCTTTTGTCAAGCTTCCGCCTTTCCACTTCTTGTTGTTTCCGACGAAGCAGAGCCATGTGCAATGCTCGCGTTGCTCGAAGGCTTCGGAGATGGCGGTTTGGTAGGGTTCGAGGCAGAATATCTCAATAGTGGAGCCCGTTTCTTTCTGGAACATCAGGCGAGCGTGGATGACCTTGGTGTTGTTGAGGACGAGCAAGGTGTCGTCGGGCAAGAGGTCCGGGATGTTGCAGAAGGTATTCTCGGTTATTGTACCGTTCTTGAAAACAAGCAGTTTTGACTGGTCGCGTTGCGAGAGAGGGTACTTGGCGATGCGCTCTTCAGGCAGAGGGTAATCGTAGTCAGCGATGGCTATCGTCTTAGGGTCAGACATGTTTCACGAGATAAAAGGTGGCAACAGAGAGGATAACATACCAAAGAATGATGAAAAGGATACCGATAACACCGAAAAGAACCAGCAGTAACAAACAAGAAATCAGAAATATAAAACGGACTTTGTTGTCGTTCCATTTCAAGGTTTTGAATTTGAGGGCGAACAGGGGTATTTCGGAAACCATAAGCACGCTGCAAATCAGAGCGAGGACGGCCAGGACAAGAGATCCTGTGGGAGAAAACAGGAAAACGGGGAGGTCGGGCAGTTTGACGAGAGCGACGGAGTACCAGTGAGGGCAGTTGCAATAGAATCCGATGCAGGCCCAGACGAGGGCGTTGGACGGAGCGGGAAGGCCGAGGAACGAGGTTGACTGGCGGGAGTCGAGGTTGAATTTAGCCAGGCGCCAAGCGGCAGCCAGAGGAATAAGCAAAGCCGAGAAAGCTATCCAGCCAGGCGAGGCATGATGCAGGAGGATATAGAAGAGGATGAAGCCCGGAGCCACGCCAGAGGTGACCAGGTCGGCCAGAGAATCCAATTCTTTGCCCATAGGCGAAGCCACCTTCAAGGCACGAGCGGCAAGGCCGTCGAAGAAGTCGAAGAAGATGCCCAGCAGGATGAAGATGGCTGCGAAATGCAGCTGTCCCAGCACAGCCTGCCAGGCGGCGATGGTGCCGCAAAGCAGATTGAGAAGCGTGATGCAGTTAGGAATGTTGCGTTTGATGGAGTGGAACATATTATACTTATTGTATGCTAAACAAAAAAAGCAGTCAGTAGCCTCTGTGGTAGTTGACTACTGACTGCTGTGGGATGACCACTGGTTATTCTTCGGTGTAGAGTTGGACGATGGTCTTGAACTCCTGGTCGTCCCAGAAGCTGCGGAACTCGACATCGGTCTGTGCGGTCTTCTTGTACTCGTAGTTCTGAGCCACCGACTCTTTGAGGTTCTTCAGGGCGTTGGCTTTATCACCCAGGCGTGCGTAGGCGACGGCGCGGAGGTAATAGACTTCGGCGTTCTGGTCGAGGCAGCAGTCGAGGGTGCGGATGGCGGTGGTAGCCTGGTCGTTCTGGAGCTGTGCGAAGGCGAGGTTGAAGCTGCAGGTGTTGCCTTTCAGGCTCTTCTCGGCATCTTCGTAGTTGCCTTGCTTGAGGTTGAGGATAGGGATGTTGGCATCGGCATCGACGCTTCCCTGGCGCTGGGCTTCCTCGAAATATTTCTTTGCCATGGGGTACTCTTTCTTGGCCATATAGAGGAGGCCAGTGTTGTTGAGCACGTCGGGGTTGTGAGGGTTCATCTGGCGAGCCACGTTGAGGTAGCGGTCAGCCTCTTCGACGTCGCCTAGATAGAGCGATACGGCGCCGGCGTTGTTCCAGGCGGCCCACTCGTCGCTGTGGTTCTCGGTGGCCCACTTGTAGTATTTCAGCTTGGTGGGATAGCTGTAGTTGATATAGGCGGCATACATCAGCTCGTCGAAGGAGAGCTTGGAGGGGTTGATGGTGGCCTGCTTGGCGAGATCTTGGTCGTTCTTGCGGGCCTCGGAATAATAGAGTGCAATCTGTGCACGACGGAGGTTGGGGAAGATATCGTCGGCCAGCTGGGTGTAGACGGTGGAGTAGTTCTTGATCATCTGCTCGCGCTTGATGAGGTTCTGCTGAGTCTCCACGACGTTGACGATGGAGTGTTTGTCCTGGATGTCGGACTCTTCGACCATGAGGACGAAGTGCACCCAGTCTTCGCCTGCGGCGCGAGTGGTCTGGACCACTTCTTTCTGGAGGTTGTATTTGAAGTAGTCGAGGTCTTGCGGTTTGACTTTGGCGCGTTTGGCCATAGCGTTCAAGGTCTCTTCGAACACGCGCTTGAACTGTTCGGTAGCCACATCGGCACGACCTTTGGAGACGCCTATATTGTTGGTCTCCTCGCCTTCGGGAGAGGCCCAGCCGGTGATGGTCACCTGCTTAGGCAGACCGTTCTGGAGCATTATCTGTTTCAGCTCTTCGAGGCCGTTCTTGGTGTCGAACTTGCGGTTCATGTCGAAGTTCCAGTCGAGCTTGGAGAGGCCGTTGGGGAAGTAGATGTCGGCGGTTTCGACGATGCCTTGTTTCTTGTTGTAGTTGATGGGTGCTATGGAGATGTTGCCACGTATGTCAACCCATGCGGAGGTGTTGTTGACGCCGTCGGAGATGAGGACCTCGTTGAAGGTCTTGCCGCTGTGTTTCTGTACGATTTCGTCGGCGAACTTGGTTTCGGCATCGGTGAAGGAGGTCTTGTAGCCCACGGGTGCGAGGGTGACGCGGCCGGTCTCCATGCCAGGTTTGAAATCCAGAAGGTCGGTGTAGGTGAAGCGTCCGCCTGTCTGGTATTTAATCATGGTGCCTTCGCCATCGACGTTTTCGCCCTTCAAGGTCATAGGTTCCAGGGGTATGCTTCCGCCGTCCCAGGTGAAGACGGGCTGAAGGAAGACAGCCACGTTCTTGGCAAAATATTTCTGCGGTATGGCGCCGGTGAATTTCACCACCACTTTGTCGTCCATGGTGGCTACGGGATCAGGGATGGCCTGATAGCGCACCTCTCCCGCATGTTTCTTCATGTAGGACAAGCCTTTGCATCCGACAAACATGATGCACATCACGGGAATAAGAAAGAGAATCTTTTTCATGTATGAAATCATTTATTGAAATGCAAAAATACAAAAAAAAATCATTTGAGAGGTCTTTTTGCCTCCAGAATCTGTTTAGAGGGGGTCATTCCGTTGATACGTTACTTTGTCCGGAAGGCTCCAGACGCTTGCAAACAGGGGCTATTGTGCAGTATTTGCATGAGGTTTTGTCGTCTTTCATGCGGAATGGGATTTCGGGGTTGAACATCTCGGAAAAAATAGCTTTCAGCATTTCTTCGAACTGTTCCAGAGTATTTTTTGTCAGTGTTTCACAGTTGTTGACCTTGGCCGGCATGAACTCGCCTCCGAGTTTCTGCAGAGGGCAGAGGCCGGAAACGATGGGTTCGGTTATGTTGTGGGTTTTGGAATAGTACCAAGAATAGAACATCACCTGAAACCATTTGTCTTCTGCATCACGCCATAGGTCGGATTCGATGGAACTGGCCTCGATGTTGTTTTTTTCGACCTTTCCTGACTTGTAGTCGATGACGCGGAGTTGGCCGTCCAGGCGGTCTATGCGGTCGGCCGTTGTCCAGAACCTGACCACTTGCTGCCTGCCGTTGATCACCATTGTCACGGGTTCTTTCATCACTTCCTCGAGATGTTCAATCACTATCGAGTGATTCTCGAGCACGGCTATCTCTTTTTCCAGGAAGTTTGTGATTTGAGTTATGGCTATGGTCCTGAGGAGGTCGTTTTTTCCTTCGTGGACTTTTCCGTTGACCAGCATATTGTTGAATTGAGCATCCACCATTCCGGGCACTCTCGGGATGGCCATGCGCAGACCTTCTCTGTCAACTTTCTGTCCGATGTAGGGGAGGTAAATCTCTTTAAGACATTCGTGTATGGCGGTTCCCAGTTCGTTTTTCTCCAAGACGTCGGAGATTTCGTCCTCATCGCTCACTTTCAGCAGGTTTTCATAGAAGAAACGGAACGGGCAGTCTCTGTAGGTGTTGAGGGAAGAAGGCGAGAAGCTCTTTTCTGCGAGGCGAGCCATAATCTCGTCGGTTTTCACAATCACGTCGGAGAGGTGGTTGTCGTAAGCCGTGTTGTTGTTCGACACGGTGGTTTCAGTGAGCTTTATGTTGTTGTACCGTTTGGCCAGCTCGGCTCTTACTTGCTGCACAAAGCGGCTCTCAGAGTTCTTGCCGCCACTTTCACTTATCAGGTATATGTCTTCGGCGCGTTGCATGAGGTGGTAGAAGTTGTAGGCATATACGGCGTCTTTCTCGTAATAGGTCGGCATCTTGAAGTCTTTCTTCAAACTGTTTGGAATCAAGGTGTTCACGCTTCGTGCCGATGGTATCACCCCTTCGTTGGCCGAGAGGAGAATCACCCTGCGGAAGTCGAGGTTGCGCGTTTCGAGCACTCCGAGTATCTGCAATCCGCTTTTGGGGCTGCCTTTCAGAGAGATATGTCGTCGCTGTGCTATGCGCAGATAGATCTTTCTCAGCGTCTGCACGTCGGTTATCAAGGCGCTTCCTTCTGCGGTGATGGCCTCGACGTGGTTTTTCAGTGTGTCAAGATAGTCTAAAACCTGCACCAGGCATTCGAGTGCCGCCATCTCTTTAGAGTCGCTGGATATCACAGCATTGGCTTGCAGCTGAACGGTGGTTTCCCTTACGATGTCGAGCACTCCGAAGGGGGCTTTCGGGTCGCCCTCGAACAGGAAGGAGATGGGGGAGAAGTCGCAGTCGAGTTTTTCGAACAGGGAGCGGAGATTGTCGATGTTGGCGTAGATGAATTTCTTCTCGGTCAGTTCTTTGACCACTGCCGAGGGGCCGCCAGACGAGCCAAGCAGGGCACAGACATACGGGTTGCCCAGCAAGCCGGTGACAGTCTTGTGGTAGAACATCTGGGTGTCTGCGCGCATTTCGGCATACAAGGCCATTATGGAGAGAGCCAGAGAGTGCATGTCGGTGGTTGAGAACGGAATGCCCATGGTGACGTTGGCGGTAGCTATCTCTTCAGGCAGAGAGTTCAGCACTGTAGTAATCAAGCTTTCGTCGGCCAGCACCAGGGCTGTTTCGTCAAGTGTGATGTCATTTTGCTGGTTTCTAAGCAGATTGCTCAGCAAGGTGCCAGCGTATTTCGCCTGTGTCACATTGTCGGGAGCCTTAACGATGTTGATGGTTTTCTTTTCATTGAAGTGTTCGTCGAAGGACTTTATTGCGCTGATATCAAGATGGTCTCTGATGAATTTGCCAGCTTCGTGCGAGGAGTCGCTCACGTAGTAGTTGTCGCCGTCGGGCAGATATTTGGCGCGACCGCGCTTGACGTAGGCGTTGATGATGGCTTTCTCGCATTTCGACAAGGCGTTGAATCCAAGGAAGTAGAGTTGTTCTTCAGCGCGTTCGTCGAGAAGGCTTTCGATGTTCTCTGCGACTTTGCGGTAGGCCATGCCGTAGTAAGCCTGGCCGCGACTGTCGAGGAGTTGGTTCAGAGCGATATAGTAGTTGTATATAGACTTGTAGAACCTCAGGTAGTTTTTCTGGAAAGGCGTGAGTTCTTTGCCGCTCACGTCCCATTCGCCTATCTCCTTGATGTCATGGAGGTTGCCGTAGAGGTCTTTTGCATCGACCAGGTAGCGGTCGATTTCGGAGAAGTCGCTGAGCATCATGTCGGCCATGGGGATGAACTGCTCCAGCGAGCGGGTGTCTAGTTTGTTGATTTCATGGTGGATGTCGTAGAGTTCGAAGAGGAGAAACTCGTTGGGGAGGATCTCCACACAGCCGAGTTCGGCGACGAGGTCGTCGAAGACAATGGTTTTAGGCAAGAAGAAAGAGTTGCCGAACAACTCCTGCATGTATTGTTTCACGAAGAGGGCCGGACGTTGGTTGTTGAAGACCAGCGTAACGTCGCCGAGGTCACCTTGATGCTCTTCGGCGATGCGCTTGATGCATTCTTTCAGGAAAGGCTCCATCATAGACAATGGTTGATTTTCGGATACTTATTTCGTCAGAAACGGCCGGAAGCCATTTGCAGTTTTGCGGGTGTGCCGACGTCGAGCCAGTCGTCGCTGCGGTGCTCGAAGGCGCCTATCCTGCTGTGGTTTGCGATTTTCAGCAGTTCGGGGATGATGGGGTAGGGGTGGTCGGCCGGGGGCAGCTGGGCGATGGCATCGGGCTCGATAATCCAAATGCCGCTGAAGGCGAGTTCACGGGTGTTGTCGTTGGGTTGCACGCTCCACAGCCGTTCGTCGTTTTCGCGGTTGTGCCAACCGCAGAGTTTTGCCTCGAGGTCGAAGATAAGCTGGCGTTCCGTCTCGCGTTCGCTTACGGCCAGCGTGACGCTGTTGCTTTTGGACAGGTGCTCCTCGACCATTGCCTGCAGCGGGATGTGGGAGAGGATATCGACGTTGTGCACCAGCACGGGTTCTTTGCCCGACAGGAGGCTAGCCGCGAGTTTCACTCCGGCACCAGTGTTGAGCAGCAGGTCGCGCTCGTCGGACACCACGACTTCGACAGGCCATTCGTGGCTATGAATGTAGTCAATCATCATGTTGCCGAAGTGGTGCACGTTCACCGCTATGCGCCGTGCGCCCTCGGCAGCCAGGCGTCCGATGCAAATCTCGAGCAAGGTGCGTCCGCCGGTTTCAACCAGAGCCTTAGGTCTTTCGTCTGTGAGGGGACGCAACCGGGTGCCAAGCCCCGCCGCAAGAATAACAGCCTCCATAGAATTAGTAGTTTTTACTACTAACGCAAAATCGCGGCGGTTAGTATCAAAAGGCGGAGAAACAAGCGTCAGAGCTGAGGAGGGGAGAGGGCTGATGGTTTGAGAAGTTGTTGTGAGATAATGCCGAGTTAAGCGTTTTTTTCGTTAGGATTTTTTTTGTTTTTCGGGTATTTATTATTAGAAAAAAGGTTGTATATTTGTGGAGTCGAGAAGAGAGTGATGATGTTTAGCAATAGTGTAATCATCAGTGAGTTAGACAGTATGTATGTCATACTGACCCTGTTTTCGGCCGCTTGTAGTGCTGTGGCAACATCCTGAAAGACAGAGCAGAGCAAGTGAACAAAACGCTTCCCTTCCGTATCAACACCGAATCCGCGCCGTATCAACGCCGTATCAAGCCCGTACCATCTCCGTACTATCTCCATGGTATCTTCATGTCATCTTCGTGGTATCTCCTAGTCATCTCCTAGTTGGCTCCTAGATGACAAGCAATATTCAGCCACCAATCTCGCAATAATTTGTATCTTTGCAGTCTTGACGGAAAGAGGCAAGGATTTGATATGAATATTATAAAGACTGAAATAGAGGGAGTTGTGATTGTCGAGCCACAGGTGTTCGGAGACTCGCGGGGTTATTTTTTCGAGAGTTACCACGCAGAGCGTTATGCCGAGGCGCTGGGAATCAACGACGACTTTGTGCAAGACAACGAGTCGCGGTCGCGCTACGGGGTGGTGAGAGGGTTGCACTACCAGAAGCCGCCGTATGCGCAGGCCAAGCTGATACGCGTGGTGTTGGGAGAGGTGTTGGATGTGGCGGTTGACTTGCGCCGTGGGTCGCCCACTTTCGGGCGGTATGTGGCGGTGAGGCTGAGTGGCGAGAACCGCCGACAGTTGTACCTGCCGCGCGGCATGGCGCATGGTTTCTCGGTGCTCAGCGACGAAGTGGTGTTCCAGTACAAATGTGACAATTACTATCATCCCGAGAGTGAGGGTTCGGTGGCGTGGGACGACCCGACGCTGGCCATCGACTGGGGGCTGCCGGCGGAGTCGGTGGTGCTTTCGGACAAGGACACGAGGAGTCCGCTCCTGTCAGATATTGTCACGCCGTTCTGATTAGTGATAGGACAACAGTAAAATTGCAAGGATGAATATATTGATCACAGGAGCCAACGGGCAGCTGGGCACGCATCTGAGGATGCTGGCCGAAGGGGGGTCGGAGAACAGATGGATGTTTTGCGACATAGACACGCTGGACATCACCGACGAGGCCTCTGTGGCGCGGTATGTGGAGGAGAAGGAGGTAGAATGTGTGGTGAACTGCGCTGCATATACCAATGTCGATGCGGCGGAGGAGGCAGAGGCAGAGGCCGACAGGGTGAACGATGTGGCCGTGGGCATACTGGGTCGCACTATGGCCAGGAGAAGAGGGCTTATGGTGCATATATCGACAGACTATGTGTTTGGCGGCAACAGAGTGAACACACCGTGCGACGAGACATCGGAGGTCAATCCGCTTGGGGCGTACGGGCGCACGAAGCTGGCCGGGGAGCGGGCGCTGCAGGCTTCGGGGTGCCGTCATATACTGATACGTACGTCGTGGCTTTACAGTGAATATGGGCGGAACTTTGTGAAGACGATGCTGAGGCTGTTCGAGACAAGGCCCGAGGTGTCGGTGGTGTGCGACCAGGTAGGCACGCCGACCTATGCAGGCGACTTGGCTCAGGGCATATACACAATCATTGAAAAGGGGCAGTATGAGGGCAACGAAGGGCTTTACCACTATTCGAACGAAGGAGTGTGCAGTTGGTATGACTTTGCGCAGGCCATTGCGCGCATGACGGGGAGCGGATGTCGGGTGCGACCCTGTCGCAGCAGCGAGTTTCCGAGCAAGGTGGAGAGGCCGAGCTATTCGGTGCTGGACAAGTCTAAATTCAAGCACTGCTTTATTATAGATATCCCTTATTGGGAGACGAGTCTGCAGCGGTGTCTGGACAATCTTTTGAAAAAATAAGATGTGATGAGTAGGAAATGCGACGCATTGGGAAATACGTTACAATGGCGTTGCAGACGGGCTTTCGCATAGGTCTTCAGATTTTCACGGGGAAAATATGTTTTTTTTCGGGGAAAACCGTGAGGGAATCGTCTTACCTTTGCATCGAAAACAAACAAAAAAGAAAGGAGACATTATGAAAACCTCAAAATTCATCGCAGCAGTTCTGATAGGAATCGTCGTCAGCATCGTCCCTGCCTATGCTCAACGAGGCGGTGGCGGTGGCGGAAGCCGTGGTGGTGGCCATTCGGTCAGTGCCGGTTCATCATCGCGTGGTGGTTCCTCCTATTCCGGCGGCTCACGTGGTAGCTCGTCCTACTCGGGCAGTTCATCACGCGGCGGCAGCTACTCATCGTCGAGCAGCAGTCGCTCGTACAGTTCGCCATCATCGTCGCGCGGCAGCTACTCGTCATCGAGCAGCAGCCATTCGTACAGTTCGCCCTCACACAGCCGCACGTACAGCGACAACAGTTCGTCGCGCGGATCATATAGTGGAACGGCCAGCCGAGGTGGTTCCTATAGCGGCGCTTCGCCCCGCGGCGGTTCGTCCTACAACCATGCCCCACATCGCGGCACTACGACCAACGGTGTGGTACGCGGCACCTACAGAGGAACGCGCACACCGCACAAGGATGGACGTACGGTGAATCCCGCCGGTCCCTCGCATAGAGGATCATCGGTAACACCGGGTTCCAGCCGTCCGACGAGTAATTTCAACGGAGAAGGCTCCAGGCGTGGGGAGGTCAAGCACCCCAACACCCCAGTGGGCTCACGCGGTCCGGCCAACGTAGGCTATGCACGTCCAGGCCGTCCAGGCGGTGTGACACCACCGGCAGTGCGTCCGGTGCGTCCAGCTCCATACTTCCATCACCCGCATCATCACCACATGATCCACATGCGCCCGGTATATTGGCACCCCATCCCGCTGCGTCCTATCTACTGGCCCGGATTCTGGTACTACTGCAACAGCTACTGGTATGACTACCACTGCACCAACGTGGTCGTGGTGCGCGAATATGTCCGCGACAACTACAAGGTCGATATGATAGACTTTGCGATGAGCGGCGACTACATGTACGCGCTGGTCAACGACGGCGACGGCAAGACCTACCTGCAGGTTTACGGCAAGGATGACAAGCTGCTGGCAGAGCAGGTGGTGAACAAGAAGTACAAGAAACTGGAGATAGACAGAGAGAACGGGGGATGCTGGATATTCAAGAACAACGACAAGGATCCGCTCCTGTTCATCTACACTGGAGACGAGCTCCTGATATATGAGGCTGACAACAACTAAGGCTTCAAGGGAACGACAAACGACAAAGGGCGCCGCGGATATCCGCGGCGCCCTTTATTGTCGTGCTTGGGCGGAAGTTCTTATTTGAAGCTTGCCTTGTATTTCTCAATCTGCACCTTCATCGTATCGACACATTCCAGAACGGCCTGCTCGAAGGTGTCGGCCTGTTTGCTGTTGAACAGGGTTTGGCGCGGCAGCGAAATGGAAATCTCCGCCACTTTGTTGTTCTCGCTCTCGGGTTTGTCAACCTTCAGTGTCACCTCGCATTTGGTTGCGTTATCGACCATCTTGTCCAGTTTCGCCACTTTTTCGGTCACAAAAGCCTCGAGTTTGGGGTCGGCTTTGAATTTTACAGCATTGATTACAGTGTTCATAACAATATGTTTTAAATTAAACAACTCAATTGTTTTCTCCTCTCGGATGAGCGTGTTTGTAAGCTTCTTTCAGGTGTTCGCGTGTGTTGTGGGTGTAAATCTCGGTAGCATTCAGGTTGGCGTGTCCCAGAAGTTCCTTTATTGCGTCGATGTTGGCACCTTCGTTGAGCATGTGTGTGGCAAAGGTGTGGCGGAAGACATGGGGGCTCACTCTTTCGGCATTCGACAGCATACTCATATAGTGCTTGACTATCAGATATACATCGTTTGCGTTGATTGCTACGCCTTTACCTTTCAAAAACAGAGCTTCTGCTTCGGGATGTGTCTCCCTCTTTAACGCTAAATATCGCTCAATATTGCCTAACAGCTCATCCTCAACCGGAATATACCGTTCTTTATTCCCTTTTCCCAGTACTTTTATTCTCTTGCCGCCAAAGTCAATGTTTGTCAAACTTAATCCAGCCAGTTCCGACCGTCGCATGCCTGTCTCGTACAACATTCTTAGTATCAGCTTGTCGCGCTCGCCTTCATAGCCTTCGGGGAATATCTCTTGCTCGTATATCCGCTCAGTTTCCGACTCTTTGAAAAACACAGGCAGCCGTTTGGGCACCTTGGGTGACGTTATTTTCGCCATCACGTCGCCTTCGACCCATTTCATGTTGCGCATGTATCGGAACCATGGACGTAGCGACGAGAGTTTCCTTCGCATGGTCCCCTCACTTATGCCAGCTTCCATTTGCGCCATCTGCCACCCACGGATTTCCCTTGATGAAATCCCAGTCACCTCAGAGACCCCGGCTTCACGTAACCAATCTGTTAGAGACTGCAGGTCAGTGACATAGTTTTTCACCGTTCCTGCAGCCAGACGCTTCACCGTCAGAAGGTACTCCTCGTATTTCGATATGCTTTCAACGATGGTCATTGATCATAAGAGTTTTATCTATAACGCAACAAAGAGGTTATATATGATACGGAATGCAACAAATGTCCTTTTTTTGTAATTTTGCACTTGAAAATGTTGTAAAACGATTTTTTGCCTTTTCAGAGGAAAAGACTAGTAAACAGAGGCGAACGACATAAATAATACCCAACGACTAAACATATCTCGTTTGCAACTGTTACACGGTTTAAAATGAATTGATAGGACGGAAATTTTAAATGTCCGAACCAATCAATATGAACTTTATAAATAATTGTTGCTAAATTTGCGGGCAAAGAGATTATTGTGGAATTTACCTCAAATAGCTGCATACTAGGGCTTTCGCCGATGGATGACGTCACCGACTATCCGTTTCGCACTCTCTGCAAGGAGTTCGGTGCGGATGTGCTATATACCGAGTTTATCTCAGCCGAGGGTATAAACCACGATGCATATAAAAGCCACCGCAAGATGCTTTTTTCCGACGAGATGCGTCCTGTCGGGGTGCAGATTTTCGGTGCCGACGAGGAAGAACTGCTCAGATGCCTCGCTGCGGTAGAACAGGTGGAGCCCGACTTTATCGACCTGAACTGGGGATGTCCCGTGCGCAAGGTGGCGACAAAAGGTGCGGGCAGCGGTATGTTAAAAGATATACCTAAGCTGCTGCATATCACGGGGTCTATAGTCCGTCATGCCCATCGCCCCGTGACGGTGAAGACCCGTATTGGGTACGATTTTGACAACATCTGCATCCGAGCGCTCGCCCGTCAGTTGCAGGACATTGGCGTCGCAATGCTCGCCATCCACGGGCGGACCAAGTCGCAGATGTACTCCGGCAAGGCCGACTGGAACGTTATTGGCGAGGTGAAAAAAGATGCTCAGATTCACATTCCTATATATGGCAACGGCGATGTGAAAGAGCCCGAGCAGGTGGTGGATTTAAAAAAGCGTTTTGGAGTCGATGGTATATTGATAGGCCGCGCAGCCGTGGGCAACCCTTGGATTTTTGAGCAGTCGAAACGGCGTCTCGCAGGATTGGACGAAAGGGAGGTTGCTGTAGCCGAGAGAGTTGAGGTGTGCAAACGGCATATTCAGTTGTCGGTTGACTTCTACGGCGAGCGGACGGGGTTGATAGTGATGAAGCGTCATTATGCGGCTTATTTTAAGGGCTTACCCAATTTCAAGCGTTTTCGCACGTTATTATTCAATGAGCCCACGTTGGATGGACTTTTTGTGATTTTGAACCAGATAAAGGATTACTATACAGAAACTGTGTACGATGGAAGAGAAGCATGTAGTTGATATCAAGAATAAAAAGGCGACGTTCGAATATTTTCTTATAGACGAGTATGTGGCCGGCTTGGTGCTTACGGGCACCGAGATAAAATCCATACGCGACGGCAAAGCCAACCTTACGGATGCCTATTGTACCTTTATAGGCAATGAGCTGTTTGTAAGACAGATGCATGTGTCAGAGTATCGTTTTGGTTCCTATATGAACCACCCAGCCAAGCGCGACCGCAAACTCCTCCTCACACGACGCGAACTGCGCAAGCTCCAGGCACGCACCAAGGAAAAGGGCTACACCATCGTGCCTGTGCTCCTTTTTGTGGACGACCGAGGCTATGCCAAGTTGAAGATAGCACTCGCCCGAGGTAAGAAATTCTTCGACAAACGTCAGACAATCAAGGATAAGGATACCAAACGTGATATGCAGCGTGAGATAGGAAGACGTTGATTGCTTCGCGAAAACGTTCGTCAAATGAATATCGAACTACTCTCTCCAGCCAAGAACCTTCAGCAAGGTGTCGCAGCCATCAACCACGGAGCCGATGCCGTCTATATCGGAGCACCCGCTTTCGGTGCCCGTCAGGCAGCCTCCAATTCGGTGGAAGACATAGAGCAGTTGGTTAGGCATGCCCATACATACGGTGCACGTGTCTATGTGACACTCAACACCATACTCTACGACAGCGAGTTGGAAGAGGCTGTAAAACTTACAAGGCAGCTATACAATGTCGGCATCGATGCCCTTATCATCCAGGATATGGGCTTGCTTGAATGTGACCTGCCGCCTATCGCACTGCACGCCAGTACGCAAACGCATAATTATACACCCGAAAAGGTGCGATTTTTGGAGCAGGTGGGATTTCAGAGAGTCATACTTGCCCGCGAGACCTCTTTGGAGGGTATGAGGCAGATTAGGCAGGCGACATCTGTAGAGTTGGAGGCGTTCGTACATGGAGCCCTCTGCGTCTCGTTCAGCGGCCAGTGCTACCTGAGTCAATATCTTGCCGACCGTAGCGGCAACCGCGGATGTTGCACACAACCATGCCGCTCGAAGTACGACCTCTACAACGCCGAGGGGAAACTGCTGCGCAGCAATGAACACCTGCTCTCGCTGCGCGACTTTAACGCCTCGCAACAGGTTGAATACATGATTGATGCAGGCATCTGCTCGTTCAAGATAGAAGGCCGTCTGAAGGACGAGGCATACGTGTGCAACCTCACCGCCTATTACCGTCGCCTGCTCGACGGAATACTTGAGCAACGCCCTGAACACCGGTCCCTCTCGTCGGGCAAGACCACATTCTTCTTCAATCCCGACCCCGAGCGTACTTTCTCACGCCGATATACCGATTATTTTCTCAACGAGAGGCAACCGATGGCATCGTTCTACACGCAGAAGTCCATCGGCAAGAAAGTCGCAAAGGTTCTGAAGGTTGAGCGTTCCGCCATAGTTGCAGACATTTACGAGCCCTTATCAGCCGGCGATGGCATGTGCACATATAATCCAAAAACTGGCGAGATGTCGGGGTTTTTGGTTAACCGTGTAGAGGGTAATGCCATTATTCCCAGTGCTATGCCAGAGGTAAAACCAGGCGTGGAACTATGGCGCAACCACGACGTGCAGTTTGAGAAGATCTTTAAAGGCCGCTCGGCAGAACGCAAGGTGGATGTGGAACTGTTCTTTTCGAGTAGCGACGATGGCTATAAGCTTAGAGCAGTTGACGTTGACGGCTGTGAGGCGTCGGTCGAAGTGCGATGTGATAAAACGCCGGCAAATAATCCAGAAAAAGTGCTTGAAACCATACAAATACAGCTTTCAAAACTTGGTGGCACACCCTTCAACGCCGTGCGGGTTGATTTGGAGTCGTTCAAGCCCTCGTTCATACCTGTATCGGTTATCAACCAGATGCGCCGCGATGTTGTCAGGCGACTTGTGGAGGCAAGGATTAAACAATTCCGTACGATGCCATCCGAGAGGACTGATTCCAAGGAGATTGTGTATGATTGTGGAAATACAGACTTCAGGCTTAATATTGTCAACAGCAAGGCGGAGCAGTTCTACCGTCGTCACGGTGTCACAAACATAGAATACGGTGTTGAACGAACCCACGACTACGACCATAAGCCGCTTATGACCACAAAGTACTGCCTGCGTTATGAGTTAGGTCAATGTCTCAAAAAGAAATGCAACCAGCAGGTTGCAGCCGACTACAAGTCGGACCTTTTTTTGCTGAACAACGGACGAAAACTGCAGTTAAGGTTCAACTGCGAACGGTGCGAAATGGAGATTTACAAAGTCTAGAAAACCACGTGCCAAGCTATGGCGGCGAGGTAGAGTAGGAGGGCTACCATCGAATGGCGTCGTTCGCGGAGGGCTTTCTTCTGCCTGCCGAGCATGATTCCTATCTCGCTGAAGAACAAGCTGCAAACGGCGATGGATATGCTGGTTGTCAGCGCAGAGCGATTTATGTTGTCGGTGCTCATTCCAAGTCCAAGACCTGTGATGAAGGTGTTTATTTCCAGTGCGATACCGAGTGTTAGCACGGTGGCAGTCTTAGAAAGGTCGTAACTGGGACGCTCTTTTTTCGAAAGGCTTGTGATGAACATCTTCACGGCGACCACCACGAGCAATGCGAGGGCGATGGTTCCGCACAGTTCTGTGGGTTCGAAACGCAGGGCTTTGCCCAGATAAAGGCCGCCGAGAATAAGTGCTACCTGTAAGGCGCTCACCGCCACGCTTATGCCAAGGCCGCGTATGGATTTTATGTTTGAGGCCGCCGAGCTGCGTCGCAGTTCAATCATCAACGGTATGCCAAGGGCAATCGCAAGAAGGATATATTCTATTGTTTGCAAGTGGTTTAGGGTGTTAGGGTTGTACCAGATTGGTTATTTGTTCGAAGTCTTGGTAAGAGAGTTGTTCGGCTCGTTTGTCAAGTAGTTCTGCCGGCACTTGTTCGTAGTTTAGTGTCATTGCTTTCAGTGCGTTACGCAGTGTTTTGCGACGTTGGTTAAAACCAGCCTTGACAACTTTTTTGAACAGCTCTTCGTCGCAGTCGAGGTGTGTACGGCTGTTGCGACGCAAGCGTATCACTGCCGACTTGACCTTAGGAGGGGGATTGAACACCGACTCGGGCACGGTGAAGAGGTATTCCATGTCGTAGTAGGCAGAAAGCAGCACGCTTAGTATGCCGTACGACTTGTTGCCCGGGGGCGAAACTATGCGTTCGGCCACCTCTTTCTGGAACATACCCACCACCTCGGGCACTATGTCGCGGTTGTCATAGACTTTGAAAAGAATCTGCGACGAGATGTTGTAGGGGAAGTTGCCGATAAGAGTGAACGCAGCGCCAAAGACACTTTCGAGGTCAAGCTTGAGGAAGTCGCCCTCAACCAGTTGAAGGGTGGGGTAGTGGTTGTGTAGGTATTCCACCGACTCACTGTCTATCTCTACACTCTTTAGATTCAGATGATTATCGTCAACCATATATTTGGTAAGAACACCCATACCGGGACCGATCTCCAGCACGTTGGTTACTGAATGATAGGAGTCAGTTTCGGTTTGATTGCTTAAGGCTGTGATACTTTCCACAATTCGACGGGCGATGGTCTCGTCGGTGAGGAAGTGCTGGCCAAGGAATTTTTTAGCCGTCACATCGCCTGCGCGCTTGTGTTGCGGAACATTATATCTGTTCGAGTGTTTCATTCTCTTCTTTGTATTTGCGTCCGCAGGAGCATTGCAGGGTGCCGTCGAGTTTCTTCCCACATTCGCACACCCATCCGATACGCTTGGCGGGCACTCCCGCCATCAGCGCATAGTCTTTGACATCTTTGGTGACCACCGCCCCTGCCGCGACAAGTGCGCTGCGCCCGACGGTATGGCCGCACACCACGGTGCAGTTGGCTCCAAGCGAGGCCCCTTCCTTTATAAGAGTCTTGGAATAAACGCCATGTACGGGGAAATGGGCTCGCGGAGTTGTCACGTTGGTGAAGACGCACGACGGACCGCAGAAGACATTGTCTTCAATCTCAACACCCTCATAGACAGACACGTTGTTTTGTATTCTCACACCGTTTCCTATCTTCACGTTGTTACCTATGTTTACATTCTGTCCCATCGAGCAGTTTTTGCCGATGGTTGCCCCTTTTTGAATATGGCAGAAGTGCCATATTTTGGTTCCCTCGCCGATGGTCACGCCCTCGTCAACATAGCTTGACTCGTGAACAAAAAAGTCTTTGTTATCCATTGATGGTATTGTTTTTGATGATGGATGTGTCGCTAATTGCCTGTAGATTCGCTCGTGAATGGTAATAAACTAATGCAACGAATGTTACATTAACAACAGTTATCAATTGTAACGTGCAAATATACAATATTTTTCTGATGACTACAAAGGAAATGATATATAAGTTGCCCAACGTCTATAAGATAAAACCGAGAGAGAGGCAAGAAAACGGAGGGGAACGATATGGGGGTGGTCCAGGATGACTGGTCATGCACGAGAATTTCATCCCAGATTTGTCTTACTTTCATCCCGCATTCCTTTAATTGTTCTCTTGCTTTTCTTTTACTTTTGTCTTACCGTTCTCTTACTTTTGTCTTAGCATGCTCTTACTTTGGGCGTAGCCAGATAGCATCTCTTATTAGGCTAGTGCTAGGCTAATGCCAGGCTAGTGCTTACTTTTGTCTTACATTTGTCTTGGTTGTCAGGCTTTGTTCAGGGAGATATAGGTAAACGCTTTGTCTAACCCGTCGGCGAATGCACCAGAAAAGGGAGTATGTTTAGGCAACCTCTAAAAGTTCCACGTATGAATGTGATAAAATACAAAATATGCTCGAAAGCAGACTTGAACTCTCGTGAAAGCAGTTTTTAGAGGTTGCCTTTATGCATTGTAGATGGTTCACATAGGTGGGAGAGGATAAGGAGAATGGATGTCTCGGACCGGCTTTTATTGTTATGTATATAATAAGAGTGCGAGAATGACGTTATTCTTTGTGGTTTTTGTGCACTGTAGAATCGGATGAAACGTTTGCTGTATATATTGTTTATGATTTTTGCCATCTCTCAACTTTTCGTTGTGGAGGTATCGTGTGTAAAGGAGGAAGAGCTGCTGGATGCGAACGATATACATCTGAGTTTTTCGACTGACACGCTGACGTTCGACACAGTGTTTACCACACTTGGATCGACCACCCGTCAGGTGAAGATATACAACCACGGGAAGAAGACGGTGCGTTTTAAGTCGGTGGGGCTGCGTGGAGGGCACGGGAGCCGTTTCCGTACGAATATCGACGGGGACACGTCGATGCGAGTGCAGAACCTGGAGATAGCCGGAGGCGACAGCTGCTTCATTTTCGTGAGGGTGAACATCAACCCCAACGCGCAGACGGAGCCATTCCTGGTACAGGATTTTATCGACCTTCATTATGAGCATACGGGCGGAGTAGGGTGCCGGTCGATAGTGCTGACGGCATACGGCCGCAACGCTGTGTATCACAATCCGCAGGCGGGACGCAGCTATTCGGTGATTGACTGCGACAACTGGAACCACCAGCTCCCGCATGTGATAATAGGGCAGGCGGTGGTGGATTCGGCGACGACGCTGACGCTTTTGGCCGGCGACGAGCTGTACTTTGCCCCCGACGCGACGCTATGGGTTTACAACTGCGGCACGCTGAAGGTGCATGGCAGTGAGGAACAGCCTGTGCTGTTCACGTCGTTGCGGCAGGACGAGTGGTACCGCGGCCTTCCAGGTCAGTGGAACGCTATTTGGCTCAGTGCCGGAAGCAAGGACAACGAGATTGACCACGCCTACATCGAGAACGGCACCATAGGCATCATAGTGGATACCAACGTAAACGCCAATCCGACGCTGCGGCTCTCGAACACGGTGATTATGCACCATGCTACCGCAGGCATTGTGGCACAAGGTGCATGGGTGGAGGCGGATAACGTGCTGGTGGCCGACTGTGGGACAGCCGCTGTAGCCATGCAGTATGGCGGCAGGGGGAGCTTCCGCAACGCCACATTGGCGAACTATTGGAGATATTCGGCCCGCAAGATGCCTGCGCTGGTGCTCAACAACTGGTACCGAAGCTCAGAGGGAGATGAGGTTCTGCGTGACCTAGGGCAAGTGGAGTTTGAGAACTGCATAGTTTATGGCAACTACTCGGTGGGCGAAGTGATGGAAGACAATGCCGACGGGGCTATGTTTGACGTCCGCTTCACGGGTTGTGTAGTGAAAGGACTTGACCAATTGAGATATGCAGCAGCGACGGAGTGCATAGACGAAGATCCGATGTTCAAAGATGTGGAAGAAGATGACTACCATCTCAAAGAAGGCTCGCCGGCAGAGGGCAAAGGCTACACCTTCCCGATTGAACCTGAAGAAAAACGAATGAGAAAGTAATAGATGCGTGACCGCACGGGGCGATTAAGCGGTAAGCGGGCCGGAGGCCAATGAAAAAAGAAACTCAAAAAACGAAAACATTTGTCGATTCACTATTCACAATTCACTAATCACGAAACACCATGTACGAATATATTTCAGGAAAGATAACTTCATCATCCGCCACGCAGGTGGTTATAGACTGCGGAGGAGTGGGATACCTGCTTGAGGTGTCGCTCAACACCTACGCTGCGGTGAAAGAACAGGAGAGTGCGCGGCTGTGGGTTCACGAGGTGGTGCGCGAGGACGCCTACCTGCTTTATGGATTTGCGACAGTGGAGGAGCGAGAAATGTTCCGTCTGCTGCTCTCGGTCAGCGGAGTGGGCGCCGCCACGGCGCGCATCATGCTCTCGTCGATGACGGTGTCGGAGCTGGCGTCGGCCATATCGACCCAGAACACCCGCGCGGTGCAGGGAGTGAAAGGCATAGGTGCCAAGACGGCGCAGCGTATAATATTGGAGCTGAAAGACAAGGTGGTGGGCAGCCAGCTGGCTGCGATGGCCGGCGAACCAGCGACGGCAGGGCAGCCGACGGCTATGAACCAGAACAAAGCCGACGCTCAAGCAGCACTCGTCATGCTTGGATTCCCGAAACCAGCTGTGGAGAAGGTGCTGAGAGACATGGATGCAACCCTCAGCGTCGAACAGATGATGAAACAGGCGATGCAGAGACTGTAAACTACCGGATTGTCGAACCTTTAACTGCAAAATACCATTCAGAGAACAGTCCATACGCGCCTTCTGACCTTCCTGCTGCTGACTATGCTGTTGGGGACCGCTGCCGCCCAGACGGACAGCACCACATGGCATCAGATGGGGAGCGACTATGTGCCTACAGCGATAACCACCACGGTGGAGTATGACGCCGAGACGGGCGACTATGTGCAGGTGCGCAAGGTGGGCAATGTGGTGCTGGGCAGGAAATACCTTACCTTTGAGGAATACCAAGACTGGCAGATGGACCAGTTGATGAAAGACTACTGGCGGACGACGAACAAGTCGAGCGGCGACGAAGAGTCGTCAGGAGGATTCCTGAGTAAGATACCAGGATTCAAAGAGATAAGCCGTAAGTTGGAAAGCCTCATAGGCAAGCCCGAGATAAAGATAACACCCAGCGGAAGCGCTGAGTTGACCTTCCAGCTGGTGAACAACTACCGCAAAGACCCGCAACTCGACGCCAACAAGCGCAGCATCACCACCTTCGACTTCGACGAGAACATACAGATAAGCCTCAACGCCAAGATAGGCGACCTGATAAATTTCGACATCAACTGGAACACCCAAGCTACCTTCGACTTTGAGAACAAGATAAAGCTCAAATACGAAGGCAAGGAAGACGACATCATACAGCTGCTTGAGGCCGCCGACATCTCGTTTCCGCTGAACACCACCCTCATCAAGGGTAGCCAGCAGCTGTTCGGCTTCCACACCAAGCTGAAATTCGGCAAACTGACGGTGGATGCAGTGGTGAGCGAGAAGGAGACAAGCACCGAGAACATGCAGGTAAAGGGCGGAGCCAGCAGCCGCGAATTTGAAATACGTGCCGACGAATATGAGGAGAACCGTCACTATTTCCTGTCGCAATACTTCTATGAGCAGTATAACAAGTCGCTGAAGACTCTGCCCGTAGTCAATTCGCCGGTGAAGATACTGCGTGTCGAGGTGTGGCGCACCAACATTGGCGCCGCGGTGACGCAGAACCGCAACCTGCTGGCCATCACCGACCTGGGCGAGTCGAACCCCGCCGCTCCAGGTGTTGTGGGACGCGGACAATGGAGCGACCCCAACCGGCCGCAGTCGCAGCTGCCGAACAACAATGTGAACAACATGATGCAGCTCGTCAACCTCTCGGCCATAAGGAGCGTCAATAACGTGTCGAACTACATGCAGGGTCTTGGGATGACAGCTGCGGTGGATTATGAGAAGATTGAGAGCGCCCGTCTGCTCAACAGCAGTGAATACACCCTCAACGAGGATCTCGGATTCATCTCGCTCAGCCAGCCGCTGAGCAACGACCAGGTGCTGGCTGTAGCGTTCCAGTATCAGGTTATCGGTGACACAACGGTATATCAGGTGGGTGAGATGACCACCGACGGAGTGAACGACCCGAATACCCTAGTGGTCAAGCTGTTGAAAGGAACGGCCATAGACACCCGAAGCCCGATGTGGCGCCTGATGATGAAGAACGTCTATTTCCTGAAAAGCACTCAGATAAGTCGCGACAACTTCCGTCTCAACGTCATATACGAAGGTACCAACGGAGGCGTGGGCACGGGCTTTTTCGTCGATGGCCCCAAGGAAGGTGTGCCTCTCATAGAGTTGCTGGGCCTCGACCGAATGGATGCCTCGCGGCAGTACTACTATGCTGACGGAGTGATGGATTGGTTCGACTCGGCTGCCTTCCACGGCGGCGTCATACAGTCGTCAACTGGTCGTATCTTCTTCCCATTGGTCGAACCCTTTGGCAAAGACCTTCGCGAGATGCTTGGTGACGGTGAGTATGCCGACAAATACTGCTACGACTCGCTCTATACCATGACCCGCACCCTGGCGCAGCAATATGCCGACAAAAACAAGTTCTATCTTGAGGGCTACTTCACCTCGAAGGTGAGTGGCGAAATATCGCTGGGTTACAGTGTCGCCCCGGGAAGCGTGACGGTGACAGCCGGTGGCGTGCCGCTCATAGAGAATGTCGATTACACCGTCGATTACACGATGGGTACGGTGCGAATCGTCAACGAGAGCATACTCAGCAGCGGCACTCCGATCAGCGTGTCGAGCGAGAACAACTCTTTCTCGATGATGACCAAGCGCATGCTGGGACTGCACCTCAACTACGAGTTCAAACCCGACCTCAACCTGGGCGCCACGGTGATGAACCTCTACGAGAAACCGCTGACGCAGAAAAACAACTTCGGCGAAGAGCCTACCAGCAACACCATCTGGGGCATCGACTTCAACTGGAAGACCGAGGTGCCTTGGGTGACGAAAATCGTGGACTTCCTGCCGGGCATCAGCACAAAGGCAGCCTCAAATCTCACCCTCACAGCTGAATTCGCCCACTTCATTCCCGGCATGACCAACACCGGTAGCGAAGACGGCAAGACCTCATACGTCGATGACTTCGAGGGAGCCGAGAGCTCGATTGACCTCAAGGGCATAAACTACTGGCATTTGGCGAGCACCCCGCAGGACTACAATTCGGAGACACCGCTCTTCCGCGAGACCAACCTGGGCAGCGGCCTGGCTTACGGCTTCAACCGCGCTCGCTTGGCTTGGTACCGTATCGACAACCTCTTTTACAGCAGCAATTCGCCACGCAACATAGACGCCGACGACCGCTCGCAGCCTTACGCCCGTCGCATCACAGAGCAGGAGGTGTTCCCCAACAAGGAACTGGCTGCCGGCGAACCAACCACCGTCTATGAGCTCAATATGGCCTACTACCCCGACGAGAAGGGTCCCTACAACTATGAGACCGATGCCACCGAATACAGCGCAGGCATGAACGCCGAAGGCAAACTGGAAGACCCCAAGTCGCGTTGGGGCGGCATCATGCGTGAGCTCGACTACACCGACTTCGAGACACAGAACATCCAGACCATCGAGTTCTGGCTTATGGATCCCTTCATCGACAAGCCAGAACACAAGGGTGGCAAACTCTATATCAACCTCGGCGACATAAGCGAGGATATCCTCCGCGATGGTCGCAAGTCGTTCGAGAACGGGTTGCCTACCAACTCCACAATAGCCAACGTCGATACCACCATCTGGGGACGAGTGCCTGTCGCACAGCCTGTGGTCAATGCCTTCGACAACGAAGGGTCGTCGCGTAAGTATCAGGATGTGGGCTACGACGGTCTCTCGAGCACCCACAACATCACCGACGAACAGACGTTCTTCGGCAACTATGTCAGCAGGGTAGGGGAGCTATTCGGTACCTCCTCTCAGGCTTATGTCAACGCCGCCAGCGACCCCAGCAACGACGACTTCCGCTACTATCGTTCCTCATACTACGACGACAACAACGTCAAAATCAATGACCGCTACAAGTATTACAACAACCCCGAGGGCAACTCGGCCGTCGATGAGGACAGTCCTGAAAGTTACCCCACAGCGGCCACCAATTTGCCCAATGTCGAGGACATAAACAAGGACAACACCCTCAGTGACGCTGAGAACTACTACGAATATGTAGTGGAGATCGACCCCGAGCACATGAATATCGGCGAGAACTACATCGTCGATATCCAAGACGCCCGCGACATCGAACTCGCCAACGGCACCACCACCAACTGCCGCTGGTACCAGTTCCGCATCCCCATCCGCGAGCCTCTTCGCAAGGTGGGAAAAATCAACGGCTACCAGTCGATTCGTTTCATGCGTATGTTCATGAAGGATTTCGAGGAGCCGATAATACTGCGTTTCGCCACCCTCGAATTGGTTTATGGCACTTGGCGAAAATATACCGAAGACCTCCTCCAGCCAGGCGACTATCCCACCGGCTACGGCGAGAACACAAGCCTCAACCTGGGTACGGTCAACATTGAGGAAAACGGCAGCCGCGACCCGGTGCCGTACGTCTTGCCTCCGGGAATCGAGCGAGAGGAGTGGTACAGCACCAGCAGCTCATACACCCAGCTCAACGAGCAGGCTGTGAGCCTCGACATCACTGACCTCGCCTCGGGCGACGCTCGCGCCATCTACCGCAACACCTCCTACGACCTCAGATACTACGGCAAACTCAAGATGTACACCCATGCCGAGAAGAAGTTCGCCACCGACATGTTGGACGACGGCGACCTCGTGCTCTTCGTACGTCTCGGAAGCGACTACACCAAGAACTACTACGAGTATGAAATCCCGCTTAAACTCACCGAGTGGGGTACCTCGGCCGACGACCCCTACGCCATCTGGCCCACAGAGAACAACGTCGAAATCGACCTCCAGGCGATGACTGAGATAAAGACTAACCGCAACCGCAGTATCCGTAGCGGAGAGGATCTCTACAGCTCATCGATGCTCTATAGCGAGTACATTGACGGCAAGAAGTATTCCGTGCTCGGGCGTCCAAACCTGGGCAAGGTGAAGGTGATTATGATAGGAGTGCGCAATCCCAAAGCCTCAACCGAGGCCGAGATGGTGCCACGTAGCGCCATCGTGTGGATCAACGAACTGCGCCTGAGCGACTACACCAACAAAGGTGGATGGTCGGCTATGGCGTTGGCTCGCACCAACCTCGCCGACGTGGGTAACCTCTCTCTCTACGGCGCCTACACCTCGTCGGGATTCGGCAACCTCGAGGACAAACTCACCGACCCCGAGCTCATCAACCGCCTCAACCTGCAGGCTACCCTAGACTTCGAGATCGGTCGTATGCTGCCAGAAAAATGGGGCATGCACATACCGCTCTATGTTGACTGGGCCAACGAGATAGGGAGCCCTGAGTATAACCCCCTCGACCAGGATGTCATACTGAAAAAAGATATACAGACCTACCAGACAGCCGATGAGCGCGACTCGATAAAGCACATGACCCAGCAGCGCAAGCAGACCACCAATATCACCCTCACCAATATCCGCAAGGAGCGAGTCGGCAAGGCCGCCCTGAAGCCACACTTCTACGATTTCGAGAACTTCAGTTTCAGCTATGCCTATAGCGGCGAGCGCAGCTCCGACGACGACATAGAGCATTATAAGAAAGACCAGCACCGAGGCGGCTTCAGCTACAACTACTCCGTGCAGCAGCCAAAGCAGTACCGCCCGTTTGCCAAGGTCAAGGCGTTCAACAATAAGAACTGGAAGATTTTCAAGGAATTCAACTTGATGTACCAACCCAAGAACCTCTCCTTCTCTACCGAGATCTACCGCGACTTTGAGGAGACCATGCTCCGCAACAAGAGCGAAGCGCTAATCATCATGAAACCCACCTATTTCAAGCAGTTCACTTGGCGGCGTGACTATGGCTTCCAATACGACATCTCCAGCAACCTCAAGGTCCAGTACAACGCCAATGCCAACGCCAGAATAGACGAGCCTATTGGGCGCATCGAGACCCGCTCCGCCAGCGATTCCATCTGGCGCTCCATGCTGCATGGTGGCACCATGCAGAACTACCAACACAACCTCCAGGTTTCTTATGACGTGCCTATAGGCAAGCTGCCTTATATGGACTTCCTGAGGCTTCCGTTGACTTACCGCACCAACTACAGCTTCCAAGGCGCCACCGAGGCGTTGAAATCCATGGGAAGCGTCATAGAAAATTCGGCGACCTTTACAGCTGGTGCTTCCGCAAATATGCAGACTTTGTACAACAAGTTCAAGCTCGTAAAGAAAGCGTGGGCACCGCCTCAGCCGAAAAAAGACAGTAAGACCAACAGCAAGGACAAGGACAAAAACAAGAACAAACTCGACAAGAAACGCGGTATGGATCAGAACGACTCCATATCCAAAGCTGTGGCCGACTCTCTGCACAAAGCCGAAGTGGCCGAGCGCTGGCGACAGGTGGGCTATTTTGGTTTGCGTTTCATCACAGGTTTGCGTACTTTCAACATCCAATACAGCCAGTCGGGCGGCGGACATATCCCCGGATTCATGGGCGAGGCAGCCATCCTTGGCATTGACCCGCGTAATTACGGGGCGCCCGGTTGGTTTGTGCTCGGCAAGACGGAAAACGTGGCTGAGGAACTCCTCAAGAATGACCTCCTGAGCAGCGACTCCCTCCTCAACCAGCCCCATTGGATTACGGGCAACCGTATATTCTCGCTTCAGGCTTCGTTGGAGCCTATCCGCCACATGAAGATAGACATCAACGCCACCGAAAACTACTCTCGTCGCGAGGAGTACTATTACAAGTATCTTGATGTCGAGGACGCTGTAAAAGGCCCGCTATCGCCCATGATGACAGGAAGTTACACCACTACGGCGTGGACCCTTGCTACCTCTTTCCGCAAGCCGGAAGAGCTCTACGCCGAGTTCTTGCAAAACCGCCAGATTGTTGCCGAGCGTCTGGCTGCCGCCAACCCCGACCCCTATAGCAACGATATGGTGCGTGACTCCATCACGGGCGAATACTACCCTGCCGGTTACAGCGCCAACCAACAGACGGTCCTCCTCACCAGTTTCCTGGCCACCTACATGGGCAAGGATGTCTCAAAGCACGGCTTCTCGCCCTTCCTCAAGATGCCCCTGCCCAACTGGAGCATCACCTACACAGGTCTCGGGAAGATAGAGTTCCTGAAAAAATGGTTCACCAACATCTCTCTCTCTCATAAGTATATGTCCACCTATAGCGTCGGCAACTTCTACACCGATGCTGCCATCTCGGGCATCGACGGCTACGACTATGGCGCCGAAACCATGCTCAACGCTATGGGCGACTACGTCCCGCCACTCAGTGCCGAGGGCATACAGATTACCGAGCAGTACAACCCGCTTATCAAGGTGGCCTTGAGTATGGTCAACAGCTTCCAGGTCAACTTCTCATTGCAGCGCAACCGTATGTTGGCTCTCAGTTTCGCCAACAACCAACTCACCGAAACGTCACGCAACGGCATCACCGTCGGTGCCGGCTACCGTTTCAAGGACGTGGAGCTCCACCTGAAGATGGGGCGTCTGCGTCACGATATCAAGAGCGACATCGTCCTCCAGTTCAACCTGACCTATAACAGCAACAAAACCGAGATACGCAAAATCAACCAGAACGTAAGTCAGATTTCCTCAGGCAGCAAGGTGTGGATGGCCGAAATCTCCGCCGAATACGCTCTCTCCACAACCCTCACCCTCCGCGCTTTCTTCCAGACAAACATCAACACTCCGTTCATCTCCAATGCCTATCCCAACTCCACCACCAAGGGAGGTTTGACCGTCAGATTCTCTTTCTAAACAATATGAACTAATCATCAATCTAGCATAACAACAATAATCTTCCCAATGGAACTGGATCGTTTTAAAAACTGCGACAAAGACACTCGTGATGCCGTTCTCAACTTTGAGAAGTTGAACCGCAAGGGTGGTGTGCAGTATATTGATATGGATCAGCTCGAGGTTGTCCTTGATTTCTATCTTGAAACCAACGACGTTGACTCTGTGCAGCAAGCCTTGAAATATGGCGAGAAGATTTTCCCAAATGCCAACGAGCTGAAGCTACGCCGCGCCCACATGTACAGCATTCAAGGCAATCCTCAGGGCGCCCTAACACTCCTGAAAGAGATTCTACGCTCCGAACCGGGCAATACCGACGCACAGTATGCCATGGGACTCGTCTATGGCATGCTCGACCAGCCTCAGAAGGCCATTCAGTACTATCAGTTGGCTTCTGCCGACGGTGTCGAGCTGGGGCTCATCTACGGCAATATCGGCGACGAGTACTACAAAATGGAACGTTACGACAAGGCTATGGTGTATTACAAGAAGTCTATAGCCGAAAACCCCGACGAGGAACGCTCCATGTACAACCTATCCTGCATTTATGAGGACGAAGGTCGCAACTCTGAGGCCGAGTCATTCTTCCGCCTCCAAACCCGCGACCATCCCTACTCTTTCTGCGCATGGATTGCTTACGGTAGGGCGTGCATGAATCTTGAACTTTGGCAGCAGGCCATCGAGGCTTATGAGTACGCTATTGTGGTAGATAAGGCCAATGTGCAAGCCTATTTCTGTCTCTGCGACGCTTACCGCCGCGCCGGCAATCACGGCAAGGCCGTCTCCGTCCTCCACGAATGCCTCGACTACGCTGAGGACAAGTCGTGGGTTTACTACTCCATGGGCATGATATATATGGAAAGTGGCAACAACTCCTCGGCCATCCCCTACTTCCGTAAAACCGTCCGCGAAGACCCCTACTTCGGCGATGCCTGGCAGGTCCTCGGTCAATGTTATGCCGATGAGAACGACCTCTACACCGCTGTCGAGATGTCCGAACGTGCGCTGTCCGTCAACCCGCAATCCGCCTCCTACATGCTCCAGCTTGCCTGGCTTCAGGATTGCCTTGGCGACACCGAGAAAGCCGACAGCCTTTACCAGTGTGCCCTGCATCTCGACGAAGTGTCCGACGAGTGCTGGATACGCTATGCCGACTTCCTCATGCGTCACGACCGCTTCGACGAGGCGGTCGAAGTTCTCGACAAAGGCGTCATCGACGCCACCGATCAAATCGAGTTCAATATCCGCTTGGTCACATGCTATTTCAAGACGGGTCGTCGTAATTTACTCTTCAACGCCGTACGCGCCTGCACCGCCGACCCGCAGTTCCACCCTCAGGATCTTATCGCCTTCTGTCCCGACATCGCCTCCGACTACGAGGTCGTCTCCATGCTCGACAGCCATTGACCGTATAACGTTACATCTCCTGTTATGAAAAATATTCTTCTAGCCTCTCTCTTACTCCTTCTTTCATTCGTAGCTTCCGCCCAGTCGCTCGACTCCTCGTCTTGCACTCCGCCCTCGCTCACCGAATCCGTCCACGGCGACGATAGCTCTTCCCACGGTTTTGTGGCCTCCGCCCTCCGCTGGTACGACGCCCATATGAACTACGCTGCGGTAGGCATACTCATGACCGTCGAGAGCTCTTTCATTCCCTTCCCGTCCGAGGTGGTCATCCCGCCTGCCGTCTATGTGGCGTGCAACCCACAAAGTCGTGGAGGAATGAAAGTGTGGCTCATAGTGCTTATCGGTACGCTGGGAGCCATGCTCGGCGCCTATATCAACTATTTTCTCTCCCGTTGGCTCGGCCGACCTATTATATATAAACTCGTTGACAGCCGTTTGGGGCATCTTATGCTGCTCAACCGCGAGAAGCTCGAGCGTGCCGAGAACTACTTCAACTCCCACGGCAACGTCTCCACCCTCATCGGACGCCTTATCCCCGTCGTTCGTCAACTTGTGTCCATACCCGCAGGCCTCGCCAAGATGAATATTCTCTCATTCTCAATCTTCACCTTCGTCGGAGCGGCCATCTGGAACTCCATACTCGCACTCATCGGCTACCTCGCCTATCGCGCCGCCGACCCCTCGGTCATCGAGAAGTACAGCCATCAGCTCTCCATAGCCATCCTCGCAATTGTCGCTCTGGCATGCATATATTTTGTTGTCAAGATAATCCATAAAAGAAAATCACGCCATGAGTGAAAACAACGACAAGCGCGAACCCATCGACTGGGGCCATATCTTCCGCCGCAAAGACCGTCCTCTGCCCCCCAAAGGCTGCAGCATAGCCTTCTACATCTTCCTCCTAGCCCTCTTCATCTTCCTCGTTGTCCTCTACATTACCCATTAATCACCTTTCGAACCAACGGTTCGTAATCGGTGTTGCAGGCAATCTCTTTCCCTTTTTCCGTAGCAAGTCTGTCAGGGTTGGGCGTAATACCCACTCGCCACAGGTCAAGCCTGTCGGCATCGAAGCATGCGTCTATGGTAGGATTTCCTGTCTTGTGTTCAATGGTGTGAAGCCTGCAAGCCTCCATAAGCAGCGCATATTCCTCGTCAGTCAACGTCCGCAGATACGAATCCCGCAGCGTCTCCATCCATTCTGCAGCACGCTCTCCATGTTGATAGTCCTCTCCGTCGTCGTTCCTGCATGAGTCATGCAGATAAGCAAACAAGCCGACCACCAAAGGATTTACCTCCTCAGTAAGCAGTTTTTTACCATTTTCATACACCCTGTCCCAATGGCTTATACCATGCGTCACCCCCAACGTCCACCGCGAATGGACATATTCTCGAACATCTTTTATAATCGTCTCGTCGGGAATCATATTTGATGGAATAAATTTCACCAATGACTATTTAGGCAAATACTCAACCTTACGGTAGAAACTTTCTAAACAAAGCCTTCTTATTACCTCTCTGAAATCTTCCGGCAGCAACCCCCACATCTTTTCAACAATCCATTGCGGAATGTCTTTATAGTAGGCTTCGGCTATGCCAGCAGCGATGCAGGTTAGAGTGTCGCAGTCGCCACCAAGCGATACGGCCAGTCGCAAGCAGTCTTCGAAGTCTTTGCTGTCGAGAAACGCAATCAAAGCAGGCGGTACTGTCCCTTGGCACGACTCTTCGTATGTATAGGTCGGACGAATCTCGTCGCACGTCTTCGAGAGATTATATCCGTATTTGGATTCGATATACCGCTTGATTTCCTGTTTCGACTTGTCGTTTCTTGCCATAAATATGGCGGCAGAGGTGGCTTGCGCGCCTTTTATGCCTTCTGGGTGGTTGTGAGTCACAGCCGCTTGTATTTCGGCTACACGTTCGGTTTCTTCGATGCTGTCGAACATCCATCCAACAGCGCTCGTCCTCATCGCCGAGCCGTTGCCCCAGCTGTTGTAGGGCTCTCTCGATTGGCGCATCGTCTTACGTATGGAGCCGTCATCTTGACGAACCTCTTCAAATACCGTTGTAGGGCAACACAGCCAATGGTGAAATCCCCCACCGTAGCCGCCCAACGGACAAGGGTATTCGTGGGCATACATCACCAAAGTGTCTATGAGATATTGAACCGAGTGACTTTCGTCGTTCAGCAGCCAGTCGGCCACCGCGACGGTCATAATGCTGTCGTCGGTATATCTGCAGTCGTCCGAGAACAACGGGAAGTCTGTTGTCTTGATGTTGTTAAATTCGTAGATAGAGCCAACTGTATCGCCAATGATTGCACCTAACATGTTTTTATATCGTTTTGTGTTACTATTTCTTTCTTGCCAGCATCACCGCCTGCCACAATCGGAAGAAGTATTACCTGATTTTTCATGACTGCAAAGATACAAAATAGTTTTGAGTGGTAAGTCGGCAGAAATTAAAACAAAACGGCACATGTCTTAATATAAAATTTCGAACTGTAACAACTGTAACTGTAATGCCCTAGGTTCCACAACATCAAAAATGACACTTTGACATCCGGATAACCCTATGCCCATATTTCAAGCCATTTCAAAGAGGCTGCAAGTCAGTTGCCAATATGCACCCCGAAAAATCCGTGCCATACAACGCCCAAACGTAAAGGGCAGCTGGCCGTTGCGACCAACACCAGCGAAGGTTTGATCACGATTTGGCAGGTGGTCGGAAGTATGGCGTTGGTAGGTACCTTGGCGCACCCCCACCGTTGCCACGGTGCAAACACGACTCAGACACGGTGTTGCCGCAGGGTTGTCCCGAAGAGGGCCGAAAGGGCACCAAAAGGATACCAAAAGGGGACCAAAACCAATAGAATACATCCGGCTGTTTTACAAGCA
>JAEEGG010000547.1_pt1 | contig 118442 bp, 101 predicted proteins | sample 9134161 | NCBI WGS metagenome assembly JAEEGG01 (sample SAMN16246543, study PRJNA631951) | gut metagenome | biome: gut microbiome; feature: rumen; material: CR-attached | host: Bos | place: Iran: Karaj | collected 2018-10
CTCTTTGTATTTTCCATAACCATTTATGGCTATCTTTGTTATAGTCGGATTTTTTCTAACAAAACCAACAATATCGTTTGGAATTCCTTCTAGGATACCTTTATCCGTGCTATTAGTTCGCTCAACAAACTGATAATAATCCCATATTACGGCATGCAAATGTTCTAATATCATCTTTTTCTCGGTATAATTTGTAGGCATTTTTTGTGTTGCTAATTTTGCCAACATCTTCCACATCCGATTGCCATTATCATAATAATACTCATTGGCACTAATAGACTTCTTCCCTGGTATTGTTCCCAAAATCAATACTCGAGGCTCATGACACATTAGCGGAGGAAAACCTTCCACAATAGTTGAATCATTCTTTTTCATGTCAGTTTAATTTTAATGTCAGTTTAATTTTTAATGCAGATAAGATAGATTAGTATAATTCCTCAGCCCCACCATAGTAATCGTAGACATCTTGATAATCCAAGTCTAATTGTTCTAAGATTTCCTCTGGAGACAGGTTGGTATTTATCTTGTTACCATCAGGTAGAGTTAAGACTACTCCATTGTTCCCATCATAGCTATTTACCCTTGGCATAATAGATTCTCCTTTTTTAGGGATTCTTTCCGGGTGAGCTAAAATGGTATCATCTGGATATTTATACCTTGGATAATTATGTACTTTCTCCACTTTTGGAGCTGAGTATCTTTCATCTAAATAATTCGAAAGCAACGCTAACGGAATAATCCAGATAGGACTTGTTGCAAGCATTACTAATAAGGCATTATTACCCCTATTTTTGTTTGTTTTCATAAAAGTTCTCTTCTCTTTAATCATACGATTGTAAAATTACAAAAGTTTTGACAAAGTAAAAGTGTTTTTTGAGTTTAATTCATCGAAAATCAACCCTTTCCAGTACCTAAAAGGACAATTACATACAAAAGAAGCGTGGCACTGATATGCCACGTCTTTAGTTGAGGGTCGTGAGAATTACCTTGTAAGAAGATGCAGCAATAACAGCCCACGCATAACGCGTGAACCCTTATACTGTCTTGCTTACGAAAGTTTCTCACGTTTTCAACTACAAGACGAGCATAACGCTTCGTGTTTCTTTATGTCGGCGGCACAAAGTCCGCCATAAGAACCGCAGCAAAAATACAACTTTTTTTGTTGTACAAGCAAACCAATGTGGAATTTTAAGTAGAGACGTAGCGCGCTCCGTCTCTACAGGAGGGTGACTAAAAATAGTCATCCTCTGTCTTTTTTTAATGTTAGTCCAATGGAATCTCAAGATGCTGAACGGACAGCGGCAAACCCTCCTGCGAGAGGTAGAACATGTAAAGGATGACAGGCTTCGTGCCTCGGTTCTCGCCGTGGTGGATGGTGTTTACCATTTCCACGACAGCCTCGCCCTCATGCACCACTTTCTCCTTACCATCCAGGCTGACAATGGTTAGTTCACCCTGCACCAATATGCCGTGGTTCATCACAGGGTGATGGTGCCAGCCCAGTTTCTGTCCAGCGGGAATCTCGTATTTCATGGCCACCATTTCGGGACGACCTTGGAGGTAGTCGGGCAACTCCACGCCGTCCCAACTCTGCGAGGTGCGAATCAGCTCGGTGGTCTGAACTGAGTGGGCTGGATTATCGTTCTGTCCTTGCGATTGCATATCTGTTATTGCTTTGCTTTATTGGAGCACAAAAGTACAGAATTTTCGGACATTTTTGGGAAAAACACAGGTTTGTATAGACATAGCAGCTAAGTCTCAATTTTTTTCGCCTAAATTATAACCAAATCTGGTTATTTTTTACTATTTTTGCAGCCGAAAAACAAATCGAATGTACGAAAACTATCTGACATATCATCACATCCCTTGTGGCGCGGTTCTCGACCGAATCAGGACAAAAGAGCATCTTACCCAACGTGAATTGGCCTCTCGTTCAGAAATACCTTATCAAAGGATCAACGATTTTATTGCTAATCGCAGAAGAATTTCTCCCGAAAACTCTCTTAAATTGGAAAAGGCTCTGGGCGTTGATTATCATTGCTTCTTCTATCAAGTCCAAACTAATTATGAGATTTTCGTTGCCACAAACCACCTTTCAAAACAATCACAACCCGACAAGTCAAAATACAGAAAAGCATTGTTTTGGGACACCGACTTCGATACCCTTGACTGGCAACGCAATTCGGAATGGATTATTCAGAGGGTTTTTGAATACGGAAACCAAGGTGAAATTGAGGAGACCATACGGTTTTATGGCAAAGCCAAAGTTGTTGACGTGCTCTTGGGCATCCAAGATACCTGGAATTCAGAAAATAGAGAAAACAACATAAAAAAGTATTTAGGCCATGAGATTGAGAACTAACATAGCATCACCTTTGTTGTTGGAATTGACGCGCCTCTTGTTTTGTATTTTGCATTTAAAATACTGATATTCAATGCTTTTTAGATTGCAAATCCAAAAAAACGGGAAGAGCTGATGGATTCCTTTTGGAAAAACAAAGAAAAACTTGAAAAAGCTTCTCTCTGTTGAATTTAATAAGTTTATCTTTGCAGTCTAATAACGTCCCATTATGGAAGGTTTTATTGATTTATTTAAAGAGGCAATAGAAGCCTTTGAAACAGCAACTGGAATAAAGATTCCAGAACAAATCACGGCTATTGTTATTCTCGTAGTATTATTGGCATTTTTTGTGCTTAAACCAATTATCAAGAATCGCAAATGGCGCAAAAAGCAACTGGATGAGATTCTCAAGGATTACGGAGAATATACAACATGGCAACAGCGTTGGCTATATATCAAAACATGGTTTCAATCGAACCCTCCTCATGATTTAGACGATCCTTCCGAAGCCCAATATCAGGATTTACGCACCGATTCCATTGACTTTTTCATCAATGATGCGCTTGTTCCAAACAACAGAAAGCCTCCTTATTATTGCATTTTAGGAGGTTCTGGCATGGGAAAATCCACATTTATAGTGAATTTAGTCAGGAAGTATATTAATAAGTATAGAGAAAAGACTCTTCCATATCCCATCAAATTGCTTTATTGTGGCGAAAGGGTTCAAGGCAAAGATGTACTCATTGAGCGGATCAAAGAGATAAAAGACAAAAACAATACGATTCTGGTATTGGATGCTCTTGACGAGAGCAACAAAGCCATTGATGATTATAGTGAGTTTTCCAAGGACTTGTTGGAAAACATTGTTGATTTTCGTTTTGTAATCATAACCTGTCGGACACAGTTTTTCGAAAAAAACGAAGACGAGCTTGAGATGGTTCCCAAACGCCAACCCGGTTCAAAAGGCCAACAACGGTTCAAAAAATATTATGTTTCGCCACTTAAGGACAAAGAGATTCGTCGGTATTTGAATAAAAAGTATCTACTAAGGTTCTTTGCAAAAAAGAAAGCCAAAGCTATTGTAAAAAATTGCAATCAAGTGATGGCCAGGCCTTTGCTCTTGTCGTATATTGATGATTTGTTGAACTCCAACATCGAAGATCGTCCTGAATCTGTTATTCACATATACGAGATTATTATTGACAAATGGCTTGAACGTGAAGCGTGTTTTGCTGCCACAGGCGATACAGGCAAGTACAAAAAGACGTTGTTGGAATTTTCATATGAAATTGCGCTATACTTGGCGCAACCCACACAATATGCCTTATCCCACCCAAACAACGAGAATTCCATCAACGCTATTATTAAACGATACAAAGACCAATATGTCATAAAAGAAAAAAATCTGAAAGGACGCTCGCTATTAAACAGAAACTCAAAGAACGAGTTCAAATTTGCACATAAGTCGTTCATGGAGTATTTGGTGGCAAAGCAATTGTTTGAGCAAAAGGGTATTCTGTTAGAATCCATCGATTGTGTTTCTAACGACATGACTCCCAAGTTTTTATCTTATTTTATAAGAGCCCAAATGCGTGAGCAAGTACCCGACCAGGTTCTTCTGATTCTATCTGATACATTTTCACTTACATGGATAAGGGCGATAAAGAGTATAGATGGTCATATGTACATGAGAATACCTAATGGAGTTCCAGCATGGATGAGAGCATACCATTATAGTTTTAAAAGAAGTATTGAAGTTCGTTGTAACGTATCCGAAAATATTGCAAAATATATATCGGCTTTTATTAGTATTTCCCAGAACATTGTAATCAATTGCAATTTTGATTATTCCAAAATAAACCAAGTGATTCTTGATTACGTTGCAAACGAACATGAAATGCGCTTGATTAACCTTATAATTATAAATTACGATTTTCGCAACTATTCTCTTGTTGAATTTTTAAAACCTTTACGTGAGTCTTACAATGTACAATTAAGAATTGAGTTTCTCGTAGAAGACATACAAATTTTTAAAACAGGTGATTCCCAGATTTTACAATATCTACAAGCAATTTCAACCCCATTACCAAAAAGTAATATCGACCAATGGACAAGTCTAGAGGTGCTTTATTGGAAAAATGGTGAATATGTTCCATATAACAACACAAAAGATAGATTTTCGCGTTCCATTTATACTCATTCCCAATACTAAAATAGTTAATACGATGCTTTTTTTGAATTGATGAATTCAATAGTTTGGAAGATTGCTAGACAAATCCGCAATGATGACATTGAGGATGAATAGGGTTGCAAATGACATCGTTAATTTCATTGCCATTCGCAAGAAAAGTTGTACCTTTGCAGCCTCAATCAAAATCGCATAAAACACACAATTATAATGAAAAAAGAAGTAAAATTCAGCCTGGTTTACCGCGATATGTGGCAGTCGTCAGGCAAATACGTGCCACGCAAGGACCAATTGGAGAAGATTGCTCCCTTGATCATCGAGATGGGCTGCTTCGACCGTGTGGAGACCAACGGCGGCGCCGCCGAGCAGGTTAACCTGCTGTATGGCGAGAATCCTAACCCCTCAGTGCGTGCTTTCACGGCAGCATTACATAAAGGCGGCATCGAGTGCCACATGCTCGACCGTGCCCTCAATGCACTGAGAATGAACCCCGTGCCCGCCGATGTGCGCCAACTGATGTATAAGGTGAAGAAAGCCCAAGGCGTCGACATCACCCGTATCTTCTGCGGCCTCAACGACGTGCGCAACATCATCCCGTCCATCCATTGGGCCAACGAAGCCGGCATGATATCGCAAGCCGCCATGAGTATCACCTACTCGCAGGTGCATACCGCCGAGTATTATATGCATATCGCCGACCAACTCATTGAGGCCGGTGCCAAGGAAATCGCCCTCAAGGATATGGCTGGTGTCGGTCGTCCCGTCAGCTTGGGCCGCATCGTGGAGCATATCAAGAAACAGCACCCTGAAATCAAGGTGCAATACCACGGTCACACCACCCCAGGCCTCTCGATGGCATCGATGCTTGAGGTCTGTAAGGCCGGTTGCGACTACGTTGACGTGGCCATGGAGCCTCTGTCATGGGGCACCGTCCACCCTGACGTCATAAGCGTGCAAGCCATGCTGAAAGATGCCGGTTTCCTCGTGAAAGACATCGACATGAAGACTTACATGGCCGCCCGTAGCATGACACATAGCTTTATGGACGACTTCCTCGGTTATTGGATTGACCCGCGCAACCGTTACATCAACTCGTTGCTGTTGGGCTGCGGTCTTCCTGGAGGCATGATGGGCTCACTCATGGCTGACCTCAAGCCGGTGCATGCTGCCATCAACATGAACCGGAAGAAAGATGGTTTGCCGGAAATCAGTGAAGACGAGATGCTCGTCGAACTCTTCCAAGAAGTACAGAATATCTGGCCGAAACTCGGCAATCCGCCTTTGGTGACGCCTTTCAGCCAATACACCAAGAACATCGCCTTGATGAACCTCTTCGCACTCAGCAAGGGCGAGCCTCGCTACGAGACTTCCATCGACCCTGCCGCTTGGGACATGATCCTCGGCAAGGCCGGCAAACTGCCTGGCACGCTCGCTCCCGAAATCGTGGAATTAGCCAAGAAGAAAGGCTTCAAGTTCTTCACTGGCAACCCGCAGGACAACTACCCCAACGCCTTGCCGCACTTCATCGAGATGATGAAGAAGGAGGGCTGGGACCGTGGTCAAGACGACGAAGAGCTCTTCGAGTTCGCCATGCACGAGAAGCAGTACCGTGAGTACAAGTCGGGCGAGGCCAAGCGTCGCTTCAACCAAGAGTTGGAAGCCAAGATGAAGGCCAAGTTCGAAAAGGCTGGCGGCGAGGCCAAGATTCCGGACCTGCGCGCCTTGCGTCATCCAAATGCCGAGCCTGTCATTGCTCCTGTGAGCGGCATTGTGATGTGGGAAGTCGACTTCGACGATAAGAGCATCGCTCCTGCCCCAGGAAAGGTCTACAAAGAAGGCGACCTGCTCTGCGCCATCAACTCGGAGCACGGCATGGAACCCGTTTATGCCCTTTGGTCTGGCAAGATTGTAGAGGCCACGGCAGACCAAGGCAAGCGTGTCAACAAGGGTGAAACCATAGCATTTATTGAGAAATAAGGTCTGTTGGGACAATTTCGGCAACAAGCAAAAACATTGTGGCACATTATTTGCTATTTTTGCTGCGTCTTAAACAATCGACAAAAGAAACTAACCTAATTATTAATTTAAACCATTAAGAAATGAAAAAGTTATTTTTGACCTTAGCTCTTGCCTTCATTGGCATCTTCACAGCAAATGCTCAAGTTTGGTTGGGCGGTTCGGCCAATGCAACCATCAACAAGAATGTCACCAACTTTGCCGTAGCACCTGAAATTGGCTACAGCTTCACTGGTACGCCTTGGACGATTGCCGTTGCTGCCAATTACACTTTTGACAAGCAAAAAGATATTGAGAACGCTTATCATGGCATCATCCTGTCTCCCTATGTTCGTTACAGCATCTGCAACATTGAAAAATTCGCCTTTTTCATGGATCTCACTGGCGATTTTGCTGTGAAAGGTTATGGTGATTTTGGCTATAGAGTCGGTCTGCAACCCGGTATCGCTTGGATGGCTACCAAACATTGGACTGCTGCTTTCCGTTTTGCCTTCTTGGGTTACAACAAGTGCAACTATTACGGTGCTGAAGGCTTCCGTATGAACTTCGCCACTTCGGCCCCTGGTTTTGGATTGTATTACAATTTCTAAATCATAGTTTTGAGTCGCAATAATGGCGCCTCAACAACGAACAAAAGGCTACCTTCGGGTGGCCTTTTTTGTTTTAAAATAATCGCTATCTTTGCTGCATTATTCATCAACACATTGAACCGATTATGAAAAAGCTCCTCACCCTTTCGCTGCTTATACTCTTGGCCTATGGCCTACAAGCACAAAGCAAAAACATCGCTTACCAAGACGAAACCGTACGTTTCACCGTCATCACCGATGGCGTCATCCGGATGGAATATGCCATCGACGGGCACTTTGTCGATGAAGCCTCACAGGTGGCCGTCATCCGCGACTATCATGCTGTAGATTACAAGGTCAAGGAAGGCAAGACCATCGAAATCATTACATCGAAGCTGAGGCTGCAATATAAGAAAGGTAGCGGGGCTTTCAATGCTGACAACCTGAGCATCAGATCGTTGAAAGGTGTCAATCCGAGTTTCACTTGGAAGCCCGGCATGGCGCAAGAACACAACCTGAAAGGCACCTACCGCACCTTGGACAGCTACGAAGGCGACACCCGTGTCGGCACCACCGACCAAAAGATACCCCTTGAGGACGGCCTCTTGGCCACCGACGGCTGGACGCTCATCGACGACTCGAAGAGTTACCTTTTCGACAACAGCGACTGGCCTTGGGTGATGGAACGCGAGAGCCTCGACAACCAAGACTGGTACTTCATGGGTTACGGCCACGACTACAAGCAGGCATTGAAGGACTTCACCGTTTTCGCTGGCAAGGTGCCACTGCCGCCTCGCTATGCCTTTGGTTATTGGTGGTCGCGCTATTGGGCATATAGCGACAAAGAACTTCGCGATTTGGTGAAGAAATTCGACCAATACGACATCCCCATCGATGTGCTCGTCATCGACATGGATTGGCATTATACCGAACCAGGCAAAGGCAACTGGACAGGCTGGACTTGGAACAAAAAGCTCTTCCCCGACTATAAACGCCTCATTGCCGACATGGACCGCCGAGACATTCGCACTACACTTAACCTGCATCCCGCTGGTGGTGTGGAGCCCTACGAGGAATGCTATGACCAAATGGCTGCTTATATGCATCTCGACACTACAGGGCGACCTGGCATTCCGTGGCAAGGCTCCAACAAACTCTTCATGTCGGGCATGTTCGATGTCGTGTTGAAACACATGGAACGCAACGGTATCGACTTCTGGTGGCTCGACTGGCAGCAATGGCCTAACGACAAGCAACTCACCAACCTAAGCAACACATGGTGGATCAATTACTGCTTCTTCTCCAACTTCGAGCGCAGCCGCAACACACGACCGATGCTCTACCACCGTTGGGGCGGATTGGGCAACCACCGTTACCAAATCGGTTTCTCAGGCGACTCCTTCATCTCATGGAAATCGCTCGACTTCCAGCCTTATTTCAACTCAACGGCAAGCAATGTGTTGTATGGCTTTTGGAGCCACGACATCGGCGGCCACTGGGGTGGTGCCATCGCGCCTGAACTGTATGCCCGATGGATGCAATTCGGTGCCTTGAGTCCCATTTTGCGCAGCCATTCCACCAAAGACGCCTCCATCAATAAGGAGCCGTGGCTGTTGCCTGCCGAATACACCGAAATAGTCCGCAACACCATCCATCAGCGCCGCCAGATGATACCCTATATCTATACCATGGCGCGCAAAGCCCACGACGAAGGACTGTCGCTCTGCCGCCCGCTTTATTATGATTGGCCAGACTGTCCTGAAGCCTATAGTTTCCGAAACGAATACATGTTTGGCGACGATATGCTGGTGGCCCCCATCACCACCCCAATGGAAGGCAGCTTTTCTACCTTAGATATCTGGCTGCCACAGGGCGCTTGGTATGAGGTGTGTACAGGCACCATGTTGCAAGGCAACCAGGTCGTCACTCGTAGTTTCATGATTGACGAATACCCGCTCTATGTGAAGGCCGGTTCCATCATCCCGCAGTATGCCGATTGCCACCAACATGTTGGCGGCACTGACTGGACGCAATTCGACTTGATGATCTACCCTGGTGCCGATGGTGACTTCACGATGTATTACGATGACGGCAACGACAAAGATTACGACCAAAACAACATGCGTGTCAGGTTCCGTACCACACACGACAAAGAAGAGAAAACCGTGCTATTCTTCCAAATCGACCCTGCCAAAGGCCCATTCACTATGGCTTCGCGCAACATCACACTAAAGTTTGTTGCCTCCGACATCCCCGAGTATGTATTCGCTGATGAAAAAGAGATTGATTGGACATATGACGGCGAGAACTTCACCTTGGTTATTCCACTGCCCGAAGGCGAATGGAACAAGCCCTTAAACGGTCATGTGGTATACTCTCAAGGCAGCACCATCGACCTGACAGATGGCACCCTCGGCAACTACCACCGCGCTGCCAAAGCCGTAACCGAACTGAAAAACCGCAAGTCCAACATCGAATTGAACGATGCCTTAGGTCTCTTTGGCAGCCTTGGACAGAAAGTGACCTATTTCCCGCATACATTGCTCGAAAGCGTCAACAGCTTCCGCCAGTATTTCGAAGACCTCGACAACTCATTGGAACAACAGAACGGCCTGAACGAGGAACTCAAGGCATGGTTTAAGGGACAAGTAGGGAAATAATCAAACCCTTTGGTACACCGTCGCCACACGGCTCACATTATAGACCTTCATCGTGACGGCATCACCTTTCTTTTCCGATGGGAATTTGACAGTCGCATCAATGTTGCCAAAGCCGCCGAAAACCTTGTCGTCAGTGGTAAGAACAATTTGGTAATCACCTGTTTGCCTGACAGGTATCTCGTAGTCGGGGATGGAATGTGGTCCCCAGTTGAAGACGAAAATCAGGTTACCGCGTTCGTAAACAACGGTCTTGTTCGTTTCATCGGCCAGCAACAACCAAGCGGGCAAAGCCTGCATCACCATATACTGTTTCACGAAGTTGAGCATGGCCTTGTCAAAGGCACCCATGAAACGATATTTCAGGTTGGGATTGTCCACCAACGACCACTGGCGGCGGGCGTATTTGTAACTCCAACCATTATCAAGACGCGGAAAATCAATCCATTCTGGATGGCCAAACTCGTTGCCCATGAAGTTGAGCCAAGCCTCGCCGCCCAAAGTGAGTGTGAAAAGGCGAATCATCTTGTGCAGAGCGATGCCACGGTCGACGGCCATGGATGGAGTGTCAAGACCCATCGCATGGTACATTTCGCTCCCAATCAACCTAAAGGCTATGGTTTGGTCGCCCACCAACGCCTGGTCATGACTCTCGGCATAAGCCACCGTCTTGGTCTGCGGCAGATGGTTGGTCATCGTGAAGAAAAACTCGTTCATGCTCCACTGCTCCTCGGGCCGGTCTTTCAGCACCTTAATCCAGAAGTCAGGTTCGCCCATGCCCAAACGATAATCGAAACCCATGCCGCCGTCGGCAATCGGATGACAAATACCCGGCATACCGCTCACATCCTCCGCAATAGTGACTGCCTGCGGATTCAGCTCGTGGCATAAAGTGTTGGCCAACTGCAAGTATGTGACAGCATCGGCATCCACGTTGTCGTTGAAATACTTCCATGGGTCATCGAAGACGAGACCGATACCATGGTCGAGATAGAGCATCGAGGTGACGCCATCGAAACGGAAACCGTCGAAACGGAACTCCTCCAACCAATAGCGCACATTGGAGAGCAGGAATTGCAACGTTTCCTCCTTGCCGTAGTTGAAGAGTTTGGAATCCCAAAGGTTGTGGTTGCCGCGTTCGCCACTATGTAAATATTGACTATCAGAGCCATCGAAGAGGTTAATGCCCTCACGGATATTCTTCACCGTGTGGGAATGTACCAAATCCATGATGACCAACATACCCATGCCATGAGCAGTGTCGATAAGTTCTTTCAACTCCTCGGGCGTACCGAAGCGCGAACTCGGCGCGAAGAAATTGGAGACATGATAACCAAACGAGCCGTAATAAGGATGCTCGGCAATGGCCATCAGTTGGATGGCGTTGTAGCCGTCCGCCATGATGCGTGGCAGGATGTTTTGCGTGAACTCTTTGTAAGTCCCTACCCTTCCCTCTTCTTGCGCCATGCCGACATGCGCCTCATAAATCAACAGAGGCTCGTCTTTTAACTGCGGTGCAGCATGCTTATATATATAAGGTGTCGGCGGGTTCCAAAACTGTCCATCAAAATCCTTGTTGCCCTCGTCCTGAATCACCCGCTTGATATAGACCGGAATACGCTCATGCTCCCCAATTTGTGACTGCACCAGAACCTTCAGTTTGCTACCATGCGTGAGTCTTTCTTTAAATTCGCTGTCGGGTAGAAAAATTTCCCACATACCATTGCCAGCCAATTCCAAAGGATACTCATAGCGGTTCCAGTTGTTGAAGTCGCCCATCAACGAGAGATAATGTGCCGCAGGTGCCCATTCGCGGTACCACCAACCGTGGCGACGTTTGTCGTAATTGAAGCCCAAGAACTGATGCGCCGTTGCAAAGGTTTTGAGGCTACCGTAGCGTTTGATAATTCCATGTAATCGTTCTACATAGTGGTTGTGGCGTTGCTCCACCGCATTGCTTACGGGGGTGAGCCAAGGGTCGTTTTGTACTAAAGGAAGCATACTATTTATTGTATTCGTTTTCAATGATTTCCCAATGGCCGCCTTTATCAGGACCAATACGGCGTATCATATTCTTTTGTTGCATGGCTTTCAAATGTTTTGCAATTCCACTTCTTGCTCTTTGAAGTTTCAAAGCAATTTCATCCATTGTTATTTGAGAATCCTCCTCCATTAATGCAATGATTTGAAACTCTATTTTCAGTCCACTTTTCAGTCCACTTTTCAGTCCACTTTTCAGTCCACTTTCTTCCAAGTCGGTTTTCTGGGACTTTTCTTGGGACGTTTCCTGACCAATAATCGCCCCAGTTTCTGTACTAATTCCATCAGATTCTCTAAACAGCGTCACCAACACACCGCCTCCAAAAGCCTCGAAACGAGGTTCCGGAAGCCCTTCGTTTTTACAAGCAGTCATAATCTTGCTTATGCCACTACCCCATGAATCTATCAGGGTCGCCTTGAAACAAGCACCAGCAATAAGCGGATTCCTCGGATAAGACGCATGGAATTGTGTCAAGTCCTCCGCAGTAAGTGAATCAGGCAGTTGGCCTAAATTCCACAAAGTTATCTTATCGTCATACACACGCATCTGAATCATCGGACCCATGTAATTCCTGTGAACCAAAGCGTTAAGCACCATCTCTCGAAGAGCCTCACGAGGATAGTTGCCTTTCTTTTGAACACGAAAATAGTCCTTGATTTCCACTTCGCGAATGATAAACTTATACTCAAGAATTTCCAACGAGTCCTCGAATATCTTAATCAAGTTTCCTTCGATAACTTCCTGATAACGAAACTCGGAATCATTGATGAAACGGCCAATCTTTAGTTGCACATTAGGATAAAAGCGGTTCGGATCCTTACCAAACATAATGATGGCACCACGTTTCAACTTGCCACCTTCCACCAAACGCAGTTTTTCCAAAATTTGGTAGTCGTCCAAACCAGTTACATTGGGCAAGCGATCTCCCATCGAAGCAAATTGCAGATAGCGCACAATGCTATCATGGTCAATGTCAGCCATCGATGCACGCTCCTCTATCACCTCATCCCATGTCAGACCTGATTTCTTCAAAAGGAAATCATTCAGCGCAGCCCCCGTCAATTCAGACTTCACGCTGCCCGAGCGATAGTAATAACTACCTTTGTAGGAAATGGCCACTCCGTATGGCTTCACCACAATCTCCACATACAGCAAACCATTGTCTTCCAATAAGTTCACTTCGCAAGTGATGCCAAGATGGTTCTTTATCTTGTTCGGAATGTCTTCGGATAGCCTTTTCGCATCCTCAACACCAATCGTAACACCTTTATCATCCTTGCCGATATAGATTCTGCCGCCTTGTGCATTCGCAAAGCCACAAACCCATTTCAGGTATTCGTCGCGCCATGACTGCTTAAACTCAATGTTTTGGGATTCAAGGCTCATTTTTCAACTTGATATTATACCGCAAAAGTAATAAAATAATTCCAACTGCAAAAAAATTGAAAATATTCTCTATTTTTGCAGCGAAACCACATAATTCATAAAGAAATGAGAAAAGTTTTCCTTTTGGCGACGGCTCTTATCGTCAGTTTCGCCTTCAACGCCCAAGCGCAACTCCTTTATCGTATTTCCGGCAACGGCCTCGAATCACCCAGCTATATTGTCGGGACCTACCATTTGGCACCCGCATCGTTTGCCGATAGCATTCTTGGTATGGGCCAAGCTATTGAGCAAACCAATCAGGTTTGTGGTGAGTTGGACATGATGGATGCCTTCAAACCTGAAAACACAGCCCGTATGATGCAAGCACTGATGCTTCCCGAAGGGACAACACTGACCTCGTTGCTCACCGAAGACCAATTGGGACGGCTGAATGCACTATTACTCGAAGTGTTAGGCACAAATCTCAACGATGAGACTTATGCCGCCCAAGCGAATAAAATGACTCCGGTAGCCCTTTCCACCAATCTCACTTTGGCATCATACATGAAAGGACACCCTTCCCTCAACCCGATGGAGCTGATTGACAATTATTTCCAGATGGTTGCCTTGCAAAACGGCAAACCTGTAAAAGGCTTCGAAACTGTGGATTTCCAGATGCAAACACTTTATGGGGCTCCGTTGCAGAAGCAGGTGGACGACTTGATGTGTTTGGTAGACCATTTCGATGAAGCCATGGAACTGGCCACTCGCATCACTTCCGCTTATTTCTCACAGGATTTTCAACAACTCGTAGCAATTCTTGAGGAAGAGATGGAGGGAGCATGTGCCGCAACCCCAGAGGAAGAGGCAGCCTTGATTGACGACCGTAACCATAACTGGATCAACATGATGCCTGACATGATGGCTGAACAGCCAACCCTTTTTGTCGTCGGTGCCGCCCATCTTTGCGGCGAGCAAGGTGTTCTGAAACTGCTTGAAGAATCAGGTTACACCGTTGAAGGAATGAAATAAGGTCAATTTCAGGGATTGTCCAATACAATTTCCCTCGAATCCAAATCAATGACTTTTGCCTCGGAAGGCTCCAAATGCACAGGAACCACCTCCGAGGCAAAATCGTTCATATCGAATTCATTGACCTTGCTGCGACCCATCAAGGCTAAAGCATCATGTGGAATTTTCACCTCCACATCACGGCACTCGTTGCGATTGAAATTGACCACGATAAGCAGGCGTTCCGAATCAGTGTAGCGCAAGAAAGCATACACAAACTGCGGGTCGAAGTTCATGTACCATGGGTTACACCACATCAAATCGTAAAACTTGCCTTCGCTAATGGCGGAATGCTCTTGCCTGAAATGTAATAGGTTACGATAATAACCGAATAGTTTCTTTTGCGCTTCATCAAAGCCGCCGCCATCGAACTTGCCGCCGTTCATCCATTTTTGGTGCTCGGGCATGTGGCAATAATCGAAGATGGAAGTGCGACCGTCATCGCCGCTGTATCCTACTGCGTCAGCAGCTGTTTCACCACTTTCCTGACCGTTGTAAATCATGAAAGGCCCTGTGTTCATCAGAGCAGATAACGCTACGGCGGGCAAAGCAGCAAAGGCATTACCAACAAATTGCGGCGAGGCCAAACGCTTCTCGTCGTGGTTCTCCATGAAGCGCAACATGTGGGCATCCATTTCGTCCAAATCTTTCCACACCTGACTGATTTCTTTCGCCTCATGGCCGTGACAAAGCACATTCTCCAAAGTGTTGTACAGCCCAACTTTATCATACAAATAATCAAAACCCGACTCAAGGAAAGGCTTGTAAAGGGCTGGTTGATAGATTTCTGCAATCATCAAGGGCTGATAGTCTTTGCGTAATTCGGCAATCATCCACTGCCAAAACGCCACTGGCACCATTTCAGCCATGTCCACGCGGAAACCATCGACATGCTTGGTGCACCAAAAGCGCAGAATGTCAAGCATTTTCTCCCAAGTATCATGGCAGTCGTAGTTCAGCTTCACTGTGTCGTACCAATCATTCAGACTCGGATTGGGCGCAAAGACATTATTTCCAGTCACTTTTGCGGGGTATTCCTCGTACGGCTGCTCCGCAACCCTACGAGGCGATATGAAACTTTGGCCTTCACAATAATAGAAATTACAAGGGTCGAAGCCTTTGTTCTGTCGCGCCAAGTGATTGGGAATAAAATCGATAATCACCTTCATACCATGCTGATGGATACGCTCGACCAGATGCTCAAAATCAGCCATTGTACCCAAATCAGGGTCAACGGCGCGATAATCCGTGACAGCGTATGGCGAGCCTGCCCTGCCTTTAGTGATATCAGGGTGTGTGCCTATCGATTCCGATGCGTGTTCCAAAATGCCAGTCAGCCAGATATGGGTGATGCCCAAGTCTTTCAAGGCGTTGAGGGCGGTTCCGTCAATGTCTTTGAAGATGCCGCAGCCATTTTCAGTTTTGCTACCGTTGAAATGAAAGTCGGTTTGTTTGTTACCGAACAGTCGAGGGAAAAGTTGATAGATGTTCATATCGCAAAAGTAAAAAATTAAATGAAAAGTCAGTCGAATAACGAAAACTTATTTATTTTTGCGTCGCTAAATGACATAAACATATACAAAATGTGTACAACAACATTACATTTGCGTCTCGATGAGGACTTGAAAAGTCAGGCTTCTGATGTTTTTGAGCATCTTGGATTGGACTTGCCCACTGCCATTCGTATCTTTTTGAAAAGGTCCATTGCTGTTGATGGAATGCCTTTTGAACTGAAAAACAACCGATCCGAGTGGGATAAAATGCCTTGCAGTTGGACGGTTGACGAATTGAACGAGCAAGTTGAATTGGCGCTTGACGACATCAAAAACAACAGGCTGCATTCTGCGACTGAAGTTGAAGAACATTTCAGAAATTTTAGATATGGTAGTTGAATGGACCGATATCGCATTGTCAGTGGCTGACAAGACTTTGGATTACACCTATTTCACTTACGGCCAAATGCAAGCTGATAGGCTAAGATCCGAATTCATAAAAGTCACCAAACGAATTGAGCGTTTTCCCCATTTGGGGTCTGTTGAATACAACATTCATAAAGAAGGCGAGTACCGATATATCATCATTTTCAAGATACTCAAAGTTATTTATCGCATTGACAATCCAGAACATATCTCCATTATCAACATTTGGGATTGTAGAAAGAATCCTAATGATTTGGAAGATAGCGTTTCAAAAAACTAATTCGAATGAAAACCAAATTATTGCCTTTCATAACTTTTTTGTTATTAGGTCTTTCCCTAAAAGCCCAAGTGCAACCCACTTGGGAATCCATCAACGAACGTGGCTATCCGCAATGGTTCTCCGATGCCAAACTGGGCATTTTCATTCATTGGGGCGTGTATTCCGTGCCCGCTTACGCCAGTCTTGAAGGCTACGCCGAATGGTATTATCGCGGCCTAATGACCAACGACGACCGCAAAGCCTTCCAAGAACGCATTTACGGCAAAGACTTCAAATACGAGGACTTCGCACCGATGTGGAAGGCCGAGCTGTGGAACCCCGACGAATGGGCTGAACTGTTCAAGAATTCCGGAGCAAAATATGTACTGTTGGTCTCAAAACACCATGATGGCTTCTGCCTATGGCCGAGCCAGTATGCACCGAATTGGAACTCTGTGGAACTCGGTCCGAAGCGTGATATCTGTGGCGAACTGACTGAAGCCGTGCGCAAAAAAGGCCTCAAAATGGGATTCTATTATTCTTTGCCCGAATGGAAAAGCGACATCCATCGCTGGTATATAGACCCTGACGACCAAATCGGCACCTACGTCGATACCCACATGATACCCCAATTCAAGGAACTTATCACGCGCTATCAACCCACTATCCTTTTCACTGACGGCGAATGGCGCAACAGCTCAGAGCAATGGCACGCTACCGAACTGATTTCGTGGTATTACAACACCGTGGGCGAGGATGCCATCGTCAACGACCGCTGGGGCGACGGACAACAGCACGGTTTCCGCACGCCCGAATACAGCGCAGGCATCACGCTCACCGATAGACCTTGGGCTGAATGTCGTGGATTGGGTCGCTCGTTTGGCCTCAACCGCAACGAGCCTTTGGAGAATTACATGACTTCCGAAGAACTCATCCGTCATTTCTGCGTTTTAGTAGCGGCAGGAGGAGGAATGACGCTCAACGTAGGTCCTGCTGCCGATGGTAAGATTCCGCTTTTGCAACAAGAACGCCTTCTTGACCTTGGCAAGTGGTTAGAAATCAACGAGGAAGCGATTTATGGTACACGGCCTTACAAGAAGTTCTACGAAATGAAGCCTGTTTCGGTTAAACGCACTGATGAGAAAATCGATTTCGACTGGAAACGTAACTCGCCCGACCCCGCCATTAGCTGCGACCATTTCCAAGTGCATTGGCAAGGCGCATTCTCCTGCATGGCCGACATCTATACCTTTGAAATCCAGACCGATGATAAAGCCAAGTTGGTCATTGACGGCAAAACTATCATTGAAGACACAAGAAAAGCGAAAACTGGAAAGGCAAAACTTGACGCAGGCCAGCACAGCATTGAAATTTTCTACGAGGAAGACGAACTTGAGGCTACTATCACTTTGTATTGGTCGTCAAAGAAGATGGAAAAACAGGTAATGAAAGGTTTCCAGATGGGTGCCATGACACCTGCTATGGGATTGAAAGCTACCTACACCTGCGAGCAGCCCAACATCTGTTACACACAAGGCAAAGATGCCCTTTACGCCATCGCTTTGGATTATCCCGAAGACCAATTGGTGCTGAACCTTGACCAGCCCGCCGACAACATGAAAGTCACGCTGTTGGGTTGCCCCAAGACCTTACCATGGAAATACAAAGACGGCCAACTCATCATCGACACGAGTGAACTGAAATACTCCGACCTGAAGAGTTCAGCGGCTTGGGTATTCAAGATGAAATGAAAAAAGCGGCAATGCCGCTTTTTTGTTAGTCTGTCAATTCTTTGATGCCTTGATAGCCGATGATTCGATTCGTCTTATTTGGCATCCGCTTGATGAAAAACCGCTCATCCTGCTGCACAAACTTGAAATGGAGCAGGTCGCCTTTCGGAAAACAATCAATCGCCTTGAAACGCACCCACTGGGTTTGATACGAGAAGTCTGAAGTCTTGACAAAAGTCATCTTCTTTCCGCCTTTCAATATACTGGCGTTGCATCCGTCAAAATAATTGCGGTTACCCCATTTCCCGACAAATTCGGCAGGATTATTCAAATCGTATACTACGACCTTAAATACCTTGTCCGTTTTGGGTTGCACCTCGATAACTTTCTGCAACAGAACCTCTTTCCCAATCGAAGCCTCGACATATTGCCATTGAAAACGGTTCCCTTTTTCTTCCCAAATCGGAGTAAAATGCACCCTGGCGGTCGTTGAATCGTTTACAATCACTGTATAATCGCCTTGCATGGTGCGGTAAAACTGCTTGGCATCCTCTTCCGTGAATTTGTCTTGCGCAAAACTGCTAAAAGTCAGAAAGATAGAGACCAATATCAATGCAAATCTTTTCATATCATTAGTTATTGTCAATCCACACTGATTACAAAATCCTCATGTTCGGGACTTCCGTGCCATCATAATAACCCTTAGCAAGCTTTTCCTTCACCTCGGTGAAAGCATTCAATGTGTAGTTCACATCATCCATCGTGTGGGCTGCCGTCGGGATGATGCGGAAGATAATCATGCCCTTGGGAATGACAGGATAGGTGATGACCGAGCAGAAAATGCGGTAATTTTCGCGCAAATCCATGGCAATGTTGGTGGCCTGCACCACGTCGCCCTGCACATGTACCGGTGTCACGCAAGCCTCAGCGGGACCAATGTCGAAACCTAAATCACGGAATCCCTGCTGCAAGGCGCGGGTCACCTTCCAAAGCTGAGCGCGCAAGGCATCACCTTCGGCACTGCGGATGATTTCCAGACGTTTCTCACAGCCTTCCACAATGGCTAATGGCAACGATTTGGCATACATCTGTGAGCGCATGTTATAGCGCAAATACTCAATCACATACTTCGGTCCAGCTACGAAACCGCCGATGATGGCCATAGCCTTGGCGTAGGCACCAATGTAGATGTCGATGTCGTCCATCACGTCGAAATGCTCCGAGGTGCCGCGACCGTTGGGACCCATCACGCCGAAGCCGTGAGCGTCGTCGATGAGGATGCGGAAGCTGTATTTCTTCTTCAGTGCAACAATGCCAGCGAGGTCGCCCAAAGCACCAGTCATGCCGTACACGCCTTCAGTGATGACGAGGATGCCGCCACCAGTCTTTGCCACCACTTCTGTGGCGACCTTCAACTTCTTCTCAAGGTCTTCCATGTTATTGTGGCGGTACTTGTACTTGTTGCCGATGTGCAGGCGGATACCGTCCAAAAGACAAGCATGAGCCTCATTGTCGTATACAATAACATCATGGGGGCTGGTCAGGGTATCAATGGTCGACACAATGCCTTGATAACCAAAATTAAACAGGTAAGCAGCCTCTTTTTTCTCGAAGTCGGCCAGCTCATGCTCGAAATGCTCATGCATTCGGGTGTGACCTGTCATCATGCGGGCACCCATAGGGGCAGCAAGGCCGTATTTGGCGGCAGCTTCGGCATCCACACGACGAATCTCGGGGTGGTTGGCCAAGCCCAGATAGTTGTTCAAGCTCCAGCAGAGCACTTCCCTGCCGTCAAAAATCATGCGCGGTCCTAGTTCACCTTCCAAGCGTGGGAATGCGAAATAACCGTCGGCGCGTTCGCGGTATTGCCCAATCGGGCCACCTGAATCCTTTGATATTCTTTCAAATATATCCATCAATTTATGATTTAAGATTTAAAAATTCAAAATTTAAGATTTTGCGGGGTTCCCATGTCATTCCATGCAGAAGATGTACGATTGGAATCTATGGAAGACCGATTTTCGAAGCACAAAATTAGTAAATATATTGATTATCCCAACGTCAAGGAATTATTTTTAATTTTGCAGGCAAATTAGATACGACGGCCCTTCGACAAGTTCAGGAATCTAAGGTCGTTGAGCCTGTCGAAGAGCCAACCCCAATTAGAAACAAAATGTTAGACCTCAAAAATAAAACGGCACTCGTCACCGGCGGCGGCACAGGCATCGGACAGAGCATTGCCCTGCACCTGGCCCAAGAAGGCTGTCACCTCGTGCTGACAGGTTTAGGCATCGATGACCTCATCAAGACCAAGGAAATGTGCGAACAATATGGTGTGAAAGCATGGGCTACAGAAACCCAACTCGACGACTATGCCTCCATCGACCGTCTCTATGACTACGTGATTTCCAATAACTTGAGTATCGACCTCTTCGTGCTCAACGCGGGCATCTCGCAACGCGAAAAAGCCTTAGACACTGATTTCAATGTAGACGAAAAAATCATGAAAATCGACTTCATGAGCGGAGTGTATTTGGTGAAGAAATTCAAGGAGATGATCAAGGCGAAGGAACATGTACAATTCAGCGTGACCACCTCTTTGTCTGGACTTTTCGGGTTTCCATTACGTTCGACCTATTGTGCTGCGAAACATGCTCTGTTCGGGTTTTACGAGTCGTTGGAATTGGAATACGACAACATCAATGTCACTTTCCTCATTCCAGGGCGTATCAACACGCAAATCAGCAAGAGTGCCCTAATGGGAGACGGCTCGGCCCATGCAAAAATGGACGCTGGACAAGCCAATGGACTCGATGTGGACAAATGCGGTGCTATTGCCGTGCGTGCCATCAAGCGACAGAAGCACCGTAAACTCATCGGGCGTTCGGAACTGCTGATGGCGTATATCCATAAGTATTGCTTACCTTTGTATTATAAACTTTCGAGAAAAATCTCTGCTACATAAAATAATACGGCCCTTCGACGGGCTCAGGGACCTGCCAAAGTTAAGGTCGTTGAGCCTGTCGAAACGCCAATCAAAATAAGACAACCATGAAAGAAAAAATCATCTGCGGTATACAGCAAGTGGGCATCGGAGTCAACGACTTCGTGGAGGCCTGGAAATGGTATTACGACAACTTCGGCTTCGAAATCAAAATCGTCGACGATGAAGGTGTGGCGGAGCGTATGCTCCCCTACACTGGCGGCAAGCCCCAACCGCGTCGTTCGGGCATCGCGGTCAACATTCGTGGCGGCGGCGGTTTCGAAATTTGGCAACCCAAAGGCCGCCCACTCAATTATCTAAAAGAGCCTGTCAAACTTGGTGACTTGGGCATCCTCATCGCCAAGGTGAAGACCCCCGACATCGAAACAGCCTACAACACCTTTATTAATAAGGGCCTCGATGTCATCAGCGAAGTCATGACCTCGCCAGCGGGACAAAAGGAGTTCTTTATGAAAGACCCTTACGGCAACCTCTTCCAATTAGAGCAGGACGATTACGTCTTCATCAACGAGAAAAAGACCACAGGCGGTGCCAACGGTGCCGTCATCGGCGTGAGCGACATCGAACGTTCCCTCCCCTTCTACACGCATCTGCTGGAATACGACAAGGTGGTCTTCGACCAGACTGGTGTATTTGAAGATTTTGCAGCCATCGAAGGCGGCAAAAATAAGCTCCGTCGTGTCATCTTGGAACGTTCCAAACCCATTGAAGGGCCTTTGAGCCGCATCATGGGTACCTCGCACCTTGAACTTATCCAAGCCGTTGACGGTCCTGGCAAGAAACTCTACGAAAACCGTTACTGGGGCGACCCAGGCTTCATCCACCTCTGTTTCGACGTGCGCAACATGGATGCTGTAAAGGCGGAGACCGAGGCCTTGGGACATCCATTCGTGTGCGACAGCGGTGCTGACTTCGGCATGGGTGATGCCAACGGCCATTTCACCTACGTGGAAGACCCTGACGGCACCCTTATCGAATTCGTCGAGACCTTCAAGATTCCGATTGCGAAGAAATTTGGGCTTTATCTCAACCTTGCCAACAAAAACGACCACAAGCCTTTGGGCATCCTAAAGCTGCTACGCTTCGCCAAGGTTAAGAGAGAAAGCATTAAATAACAAAAAAACAGCCGGCTCGTTGAGCCGGCTGCTCGCGTTTAAAACGCAATATAAAATGAACAAATTAAGAAAAACTTCTTATTTAATGCCCAACTTGGTTTTCACATCATTGGTGCAGTCAATGGCATCAGTGCCAATATAGACGGCAGCTCCAGTGGCCAAATCGAGGACGTAAGTGTAACCCTTTTCCTTACCCACAGTGTTGATGGCATTCTGAATCTTTTCCAAAATGGGAGCGAGCAACTCAGCACGCTTACCTTCAAATTCCTGCTCGGCATTGGCTTGGAATTGCTGGATACGAGTCTGAAGGTCAATGATTTCCTTTTCCTTCGATTGCTTCACCAGATTCGACATGGTAGCCTGATTGGCCTCATAATCCTGCATCTTGGTCTGATACTCCTTGGCCATGGCTTGCAACTGGTTCTGCAACTCGTTGTAATACTTCTCCAAGTCTTTCTCGGCCTTGGCCTTGTCAGGCATGGCATCAAGAACTTCAGCAGTATTGACATGCGCAATCTTCACTTGGGCTTGGGCAACCCCGCTCATCACGAAGAGGGCAACACCCAAAAACAGAACTTTAAATACTCTTTTCATTTTATTTTACTGATTTTTAATAATCTAACTCTAAATCACTTCAGTTTTGAGCGGCAAAGATACGAATAATTTGTTTTCGTCTGACGATTTATCCGTTATTTTTTGGGTTTTATGTCGCCACCCTTGGCTCCACCTGACGTGCCACCCTTGACTCCAGAAGTACCACCTTTGTTCCCCGAAGCGCCACCTGCATTGCCACCCATGGTTCCGGCAGCGGCCTTACGGCGGTCTTCGCGGCGCACAGTCTGCATCACATTACCGAGTTGGTCGAGCACATCATCGCTGACATCGTTCTTGTCGTTAGCATAAAGGATAGAAGTGCCTGAAGCCAAGTCAAGGATGAAGGCGTAGTTTTTGGTCTGGGCCAATTCTTTCATCGCGGTGTAGACCTTTTCCTGAATAGGTTGAATCAATTCGGTGCGCTTTTGGTAGAGTTGGCCTTCGGAGCCGAAATACTGCATCTGCAAGTTCTTGGCTTCCTGTTCCTTGTCGACGATAGCCTGCTCGCGAGCGCGTTTCTGGTCTTCAGAAAGCAGCAGCATTTCGGTTTGGTACTTGCTGTACATCTCCGAAACCTTGTCATAAACGGCTTTCACTTCCTTCTGCCATTTTGCCGACAGGGCGTTCAACTCTTCCTGTGCGTCGCCGTATTCAGGAATGTTCTCCATGATGTATTCCGAATCGACATAAACGATTTTCTGTCCACCGCCAACGATTTGCGCATTGGCTGTCATGATGCCGCCACAAACCAACGCGGCGGTCAAAATCATTGTTTTAAATGCTTTCATTGTGTTATGGTATTTCAAATTGTTTGCTTTTCTTATCAATAATCGTTCCAAAAATCCAGAGTCGGCCCTTCGACAGGCTCAGGGACCTTCGCTTTTAGTCGATAGAGCCACCAATCGAGAAGTGGAACTGGCTGCCGTTGTTGCCTGAGGTGCCGTACACATTATCGAAGCCATAGCCCCAGTCGAGACCGAGCAAGCCGAACATCGGCAGATAGATACGCACGCCAAGACCCGCCGAACGCTTCACATCAAACGGATTGAAGTTCTTGAACCCAAGCCAACAGTTACCAGCTTCAAGGAAGGTCAAAGCATAGATGGTAGCCTGCGGATTCAACGAAAGCGGATAACGCAGTTCTAAGGTGTATTTCGTCATGAGATTGCCGCCTTGGTTGGATTGATTGTAGAAACCAGGCGTCAGCGAGTTGTTGGCATAGCCGCGCATTCCGACGAGCTCACGGCTGTCGAAGGAGACATTATTCAAACCGTCGCCACCAAGGAAGTAACGGTGGAAGGGCGTGGGGCCTATCTGGTCGTTGAAATGGCCCAAATAGCCGAAGCGCACGCGGGTCATCATCACGAGTTTGTCATAAAGTTCGGTGTACCACGCCGCCTTGAAAGTCCAGCGATGCATCTCAATCCACTTATATTTCTCATTTTCAGAGAGGCTGCTGTAGTCTTTGTTCGTAAGGAGCGAGTAAGGCGGCGTGATTTCAAGTCCTATTTGGAACTCAGAGCCACTACGCGGATAGAGGGGCTGGCTCACCGAGTTGCGCGACAACACAACGTTATAACTAATCAAATTGAACTTGCCGTTGCCGTCGCCCACGTTCAAATAAGTGTTCTGGTAATTATGGAGGTTATAACGTTTCACATTGATGCCTTGGAAGAGCGAGAAATAGTCGTCAGGCCAAGTCAAACGGCGACCCAATCCAACGGTTCCACCTGTCATGTTAATCCAGCTGTACTTCGAATCGGTTTTTTCATAGCTGTTGGAATAGAACGACTGATAGAACGACACCGAGAACGCATTGGGTTTGCGACCACCCAACCAGGGCTCAGTGAACGATATGCCATAAGTAAGGTAATAACGGCCCACAGTACTGATACTCAGCGAAAGCTTCTGTCCGTCGCCCATCGGCAAAGGCCGCCATGCCTTCTTATTGAAGATGTTGCGCATGGAGAAATTAGAGAATTGCAAACCGGCCTCCAACATCAGATATCCAGAGGCGAAACCTGCTGAGAAACGGATTTGGTCGGCGGCGGCTTCTTCCACGGAATACTTGATGTCGACCGTATTGTCGGAAGGATTGGGCTGCACATCGGGGTTGATGGACTCCTGGTTGAAGAAACCAAGCGTGGCCAATTCACGGACGGAGCGCACCACGTCACTACGGCTGAACAACTGACCTGGACGAGAATAAATCTCACGCAATACCACGTGGTCATACGTTTTCGTATTGCCGGCCAAAGTCACATTGCTGATGCGGAACTGTGTGCCTTCGTTAAGGCGGATTTCAAGGTCTATGGAGTCGTTTTCCACAGCCACCTCAACAGGATCCACGCGGAAAGCCAGATAGCCGTCGTCCATATACAACGAGCTGATGTCGAGATTGGTCTCACTATAAGTCAGGTTTTTATCGAGCAACTCCTTATTATATACGTCACCCGACTTGATGCCCAAAATAGAGTTGAGAGTCTCGTCTGAATATTTCGTGTTGCCTGTCCAGGAAATATCGCGGTAATGGTATTTGTTGCCTTCGTCAATGACGAGGTCAATGCCTATATTCTTGTCGTCAATGCGATACACTGAATCGCGGACGATGCGAGCGTCACGATAACCTTTGGCATTGTATTTCTCCACGATGTTCTTTTTGTCATCCACGTAGTTTTTCTCAAGGTATTTCGACGCCTTGAAAATCCTCGGACGATAATTGTCATAGAAATACTCCTCAACGCCTGTGACGGCCCTCAAGGGATGCAAGGTAACCACATCGGCAACTGTGTTGATAATCAGCGGTCCAAGAGGATCAAGCGGGTCGAAATGGCCACGTTGCTTGGTCTCTTTCATCGAGGCCAATATCTGACCATCCGCAAGGTTCTCATTCCCAATCACATTGATTTTCCCAATCTTCACCTTGGGTCCCTTGTCAATGTTGATGAGCATGTTGATATAGCTTTCACGCGTAGTGTCAGCCTCTTGCTGAATGTCGATGTCCACATTAAGATAACCCTTGTTGTAATAATAATCCTCGATGATTCGGGTGGTTTTGGTCAACAGATGTTCAGTAGCAATATCGCCGCGCGAAAGGTTGATCTTGTTGCGGATTTCGTCGGCCTCGTTTTTCTTGATACCTTTGAAAGAGAACTTCGAAACACGTGGCTTTTCCTTGATGACGATTTGCAGAAAGACCTTGTTGCCCACAAAGTCGGTAACATTGATGGCCACATCCTCAAACATGCCTTGCTCCCAAATCTTGCGAATGCCAGACGAGATTTCATCGCCTGGAATCGAGACCGTCTCACCAGTTCTCAATCCGGCAATCATACTCAGCATCGAAGCGTCAACATATTTGGCACCTTCAACCACCACACCACCAATCTCATATTTCTGCGGGCGCGCATAGTCAATTTCCGACAAGTCATCCCCGATTTGAATCTGGGCTTGGGCAATATTCCCGAAACTCAGGAACGCGATAATAGAAAACAAAACGTATAAATATTTGTGGCTTCGCATGTTTCTTTTAGGTTCAATCATTATTTGGTAACTTGCTCGCTGGTCTTCCCGAAGCGGCGTTCACGGTGCTGATAGTTCAAAATGGCCTCGTAGAGGTCGGCTTTTCTGAAATCAGGCCAGTATTTTGGGGTGAAATAAAGTTCGGAATAAGCCAATTGCCACAGCAGGAAATTGCTGATGCGTTCTTCACCGCTGGTGCGGATAAGCAACTCAGGATCAGGCATGTTTGCCGTGGATAGATAGGACGAAATCACCGTATCGTCGATGGCCTCGGGCTGCAGTTTGCCTTGGGCGACATCCTGTGCCATACGTTGCATGGCTTGCTTCAAATCCCAACGGCCGGAGTAGCTCAATGCCAAAGTCAACACCATACGTGTGTTGTGGCTCGTGTCTTCGAGGGCCTGCATCAACTGGTCGTAGTTGGCTTTGGGCAGATTCATCAGGTCACCGATGGCATTCAGCTTGATGCTGTTTTTGTTCATCGTGCTCACCTCGTTCCTGATGGTCGTGGCCAATAACGACATCAGTCCAGTGACTTCGGCAAAGGGTCGGTTCCAGTTCTCAGTCGAAAAAGCGTAGAGTGTCAAATACTTCACACCAATTTCAGCGGAGGCCTCACTCACCTCGCGCACCGATTGAATCGCGCTTTGATGTCCGAAGAGACGTTGTTTGCCGCGTTCCTTGGCCCAGCGGCCATTGCCGTCCATGATGATGGCGATATGCTGCGGCAGCCTATCGCGGTCGATTTGTTGCATCAGTTGGTCTTTCAGTTCCATAGTCAAAATTTGCTTAAGTTACAGCCCCTTCCGTCGGGCAGGTTAAACTTCCATGTTAACGACACTCTCGCCATGCCAAACCAATCGTTGAAGGCAGAGTCGCCACGCTGCTGGCCTGCGATATATTTGCCTGTTGGGTCGGTCAGGTCGTATGTTGTGCCATCCGGAGCAGTATAAATGGCGTGTTGCTCTGGATATACCGTTGCCACATCGTCAAGATAATCGGTAAAAGTTTTCTGCATGCGCCATTCCACCGTGCCTGCCATGTGGCGTGACAAAGAGAATTTCACGCCAAAGCCAAAGGGAATGGACAATCCGATGGAGCTGGTCTTGCCAAACATCTTCTTGTACCATTTCGCATTGGGATCTATGGCTTCGGTCGCGTAGTCACTCAAATCAATCAGATTGTCACCGACGTTGGCAAAGGCCGTGTATTGGAACACCGAAATGCCGCCAAAGAGATAAGGCGACACATTCTTTTTCGGGTTGCCAGTGTAGTATTCCAAAAAATTGAACTCAGCCGTAAGACTGAAATCGTTGATGATTGAAGTAAAATTCAAGTTGCGTTCGGGACGCCATTTGATGACCTCGTCGGAAGCCGTCACCGTGGCACGAGAATAGTCGAAACGAAAAGTCCAGCGATTGTCGTAATTGAAGCGCACGAGACCGCCATATTGCAACTGCGAACCTGCAAAAGGCAACATCGGGTTAAGGTCACCCATATAGTAACTCACACCCACATGCGGCCCTACTTCTATGGTTTTCGGGTCGTCAAACTGGGCTTTGGCCTGACCAAAAATAGCCAAGCAACTCAGTATCAATAAAAAACGAAACTTTCTATACATAATTCAAGCCTGCAAAATTATGAATTTTTCCATGAAAACGAAAGAAATCAGTTTCTATTGTCTTTGCCCCACATCAATTTGTTGCGGATGGTGCCGAAAAAGTCCTCGCCGTGCATCCTGACCAAGTTGATGCAGAAGCCCGCCTTGCGCACTTCAAGCTGCACGGAAGTATCTAAAGTACAACTTCTTGAGTCCATGCTGAACACAAATTTCTTCTCGCGACCTTCCACCTGGATGCGGATGGTACTATCATCAGGGATAACCACAGGACGCACGGTCAGATTGTGCGTGGCGATGGGTGTGATGACAAAGTTCTTCGCATTCGGCGCAATAATGGGACCGCCAGCACTCAGCGAGTAGGCTGTGGAACCTGTCGGAGTGGCCAAAAGGATGCCGTCGCCCCAATAGGTGTTAAGGTAAACATCATCTACCAACACTTTGATAGCCAATAGACTGTGCTCAGGATTACGGATGACGTTCAACTCGTTGAGGGCATAGCGCACGTCACCAAAAACATTGTTGGGTGAGACTAATTCCAAAAGCGTGCGTTGCTCCACGGTGTAATCACCTGTTAAGACACTGTTTACCGCATTGGCAATCTCATTTTTAGAGATGCTGGAGAGGAAACCCAAGCGTCCCATGTTGATGCCCGCCACAGGAATGCCCGAATCGAGAACAAAAGGCACCGTATCGAGGATGGTACCATCACCGCCGATGGAGAACAGCAGGTCGGCATGGCCTTGCAGGTCATCGTATGAGTGGAAAACGCTGTATTTTACACCTTCGGGGACGAAAGTAGCGACGATATTGGCAAAAGGTTGATAAACAACAATTTCAACTTGGTTATCGGCCAGTTCCTTAAATAGTTGCCGCATATATTCCCCCTTCTCTGGGGCGATGGTTTTTCCAAATAGGGCAATCTTCATTATTCTATTTTTTTCGTCTTTTTCGTCCGGTAAGGACAACGGGGCATGCCCCGCTATTGGCGTGTTCGCCTATCCCTACCGAAATTCATAGTTATCCTTCATCTTTCACCGAATCATGACTTTCGTCCGTCATCATCCGGATATAATTCACATAACGCCAATCGGCAATGTCGCCATTTTCCACAGCAGCCTTCACCGCGCAGCCTGGCTCGTGAGTGTGGGTGCAGTTGGCAAAACGGCATTCTCTCATCAGTTCACGCATCTCGGGGAAACGCTGTGCGAGGGTCTCCTTCTCAAGGTCGTACAGCACAAACTCCTTAATACCAGGCGTATCCACAATCCATGCACCGAAATCCAAATGATGCATCTCGGCAAAAGTGGTGGTGTGCTTGCCTTTTTCATGGTAATCGGAAATCGCACCGATGCGCACATTCAAGGACGGGTCAAGAGCATTCACGAGAGCCGATTTGCCCACGCCCGAATGGCCCGAGAACAAACAAATCTTTCCTTGCATCAAGGTTTTAAGTTGGTCGATTTGGAAGCCCGTCTTGGCCGAGACGCCAAACGAGGTATAGCCAAGGCTTTGGTAGTACTCCATCAGCACGCACATCTCCCCTATCTGCTCGTCGGTGTAGAGGTCACACTTGTTGAAAATCAAGGCGGCGGGGATGTGGTAGGCTTCTGCAGTGACCAAGAAACGGTCGATGAAGCCTGTGGAGGTGCGTGGTTGGGCAATAGTCGCCACCACGATGGCCAAATCCACATTAGCAGCGATGATATGCGAGGCCTTGCTCAGATTGACCGACTGGCGGACAATCACATTATCACGCGGCTCAATCTTCTTGATGACACCTGTCTCCTTGCCAGGTTCCTGTTCAAACTCAACATTGTCGCCCACAGCCACTGGATTGGTGGAACGGATGCCGTCCAAACGGATTTTTCCACGCAGGCGACACTCCCACTGCCGTCCTGACTCGTCGAGAACGATGTACCAACTGCCTGTCGATTTGATGACCTTGCCTAACATTTCTGGTATCTTTTTCCCGGCATGGCCATCAGCACGCCGTCGAATTCCAAATTGAGTAATAGCGCCGCGATTTTCGTAGTCGGCAGCTCCGTCTTCACGATGATGTCGTCCAAACTAATCACCGTGTTGGAGCCGAAGCAGTCCATGATGAGTTTTTCCTCCTCGGTGAACTCGCGGAACAACACACTCTGCTTCTCACTTTTTGTCTCTGAGTCCCAGCGCATCACATAACGCAAATTGAGCACACTCTCCATGAGGTGGGCGCGGTTGGTGCGGATGAGGTAGTTGCATCCTTGGCTATAAATATCCATCACGCGACCTGGATAGGCGAATACGTCTCGGCTATAAGAGTTAGCCAAATCGGCAGTAATCAGCGAGCCGCCTTTCATCGCCGACTCGATGACCACCACAGCATCCGACATGCCCGCGATGATACGGTTGCGGCGCGGGAAGTTCTCGCGGTCGGGCATGGTGCCGCTGATGCATTCGGTCAGAATGCCGCCGCCTTGCTCAATCATTTCCGAAGCCAGTTTTTTATTCGGTGCGGGATAAATTTGTTGCATTCCGCTACCCATCACCCCGACCGTCGGGATACTGTTCTTCAACGAGGCTTTGTGGGCGCAAGTATCGACACCGTATGCCAAGCCACTTACTATCAACACATTATCATTCTTCAAATCCTCCACCAACTGATTGCAGTTTTCCTTGCCGTATTCCGTGATGTTGCGTGTGCCGACAATAGCCACCACACGGTTGGCGTTCAAATTCGCTTTACCTTTATAATACAACATCATCGGGCAGTCTTCACATTGCAAGAGGCGACGCGGATAGTCGGAATCAAGGAAAAACAAAGGTTGAATGCCATTTTTCTCGATAAAATCAATCTCCTCATCGGCGCGTCTCAGGTATTCTTTGGGCTTGCAGATGGCATCAATAGAGGCCTCGCGCATCCCCGAAATCTTCTCCAACGACTTGCGCGTCTCCTTGAAAATGGCCTCCGCGCTGCCGCAATACTGCACGAATTTCTTCCCGCTGATATCTCCGATACCAGGGAGAAGGGTTAGGGCGATTTGGGATTGAAGGTCGGTCATTTTTATTCGTTGTAAAGACGCGATTCATCGCGTCTCCTATGATTTTGTTGTTTTTTGGAGACGCGATGAATCGCGTCTCTACAGGATTAATCCAATTTCAGCACGGCCAAGAACGCCGATTGCGGCACCTCGACATTGCCAATCTGACGCATACGTTTCTTACCCGCCTTCTGTTTCTCAAGCAGTTTGCGCTTACGTGACACGTCTCCGCCGTAACACTTCGCCGTCACGTCCTTGCGTACCTGACGCACTGTCTCGCGGGCGATAATCTTCGCACCGATAGCCGCCTGAATAGCGATGTCAAACTGGTGACGAGGAATCAATTCCTTCAGCTTCTCGCACATGCGCCTACCAAATTCGTACGCATGACCTCGGTGTATTAAGGTCGACAAAGCATCCACCGACTCACCATTGAGCATAATGTCCAATTTCACCAAGTCAGCATCCTGATAACCAGCGATATGGTAGTCAAAGGAAGCATAGCCCTTTGAAATGGATTTCAGTTTGTCGTAAAAGTCGAAGACGATTTCACTCAACGGCATCTGGAAGGTCAACTCCACGCGGTCGGTGGAAAGGTAGACCTGGTTTTTCAGCACACCACGCCTGTCAATACAGAGCGTCATGATGGGACCTGTGAATTCGTTCTTCGAGATAATCTGGGCGATGATATATGGCTCTTCAATATGGTCGATTTTCGTCACCTCGGGCAAGCCGCTGGGATTGTGTACCTCTATCATCTCGCCATCCGTCTTGAAGCACTTGAACGAGACATTAGGCACAGTCGTGATGACATCCATGTCGAACTCACGGTCGAGGCGTTCCTGCACGATTTCCATGTGGAGCAGACCCAAAAAGCCGCAGCGGAAGCCGAAGCCCAAGGCCGCTGACGATTCCGGCTCCCAAACCAAACTGGCATCATTGAGTTGCAGTTTCTCCAACGAAGCCCTAAGTTCCTCGTAGTCATCCGCATCCACAGGATAGATACCCGCAAACAGCATGGGTTTCACGTTCTCGAAACCCGCCACCGGCTCGGCGCAAGGTCTTTCGACATGCGTGATGGTGTCGCCCACTTTGACCTCCTTCGAGGTCTTGATGCCAGAGATGATATAGCCCACATCGCCCGCAGAAAGCTCACTCTTAGGTACTTGCTTCAGTTGCAGCACACCGATTTCGTCCGCGTTGTATTCCTTACCTGTGGCAAAGAACTTCACGAGGTCGTTGGTGTGCATGGTGCCATTCACGATGCGGAAATAAGCGATGATGCCTCGGAACGAGTTAAACACCGAGTCGAAAATCAAGGCTTGAAGCGGGGCTTCGGGGTCGCCTTTGGGACAATGGATGCGCTCCACGATGGCATCAAGCAGGGCATCCACACCTTCGCCTGTGCGGGCACTGACACGTAGAATCTCGCTCGGGTCGCAGCCCAAGAGGTCCACCATCTGGTCTTCAACGACATCGACCATGGCGCTCTCCATGTCGATTTTGTTCATCACTGGGATGATTTCAAGGTCGTGTTCCAACGCCGAATAAAGGTTGGCAATGGTCTGGGCTTGAATACCTTGCGTGGCATCGACCACGAGCAAGGCACCTTCACAAGCCGCGATGCTGCGCGATACCTCGTATGAGAAGTCGACGTGACCAGGGGTGTCGATGAGGTTCAAGGTATAGGTCTCGCCCTTGTAGGGGTATTTCATTTGGATAGCGTGGCTCTTGATGGTGATGCCGCGCTCGCGCTCAAGGTCCATGTCGTCAAGCACCTGGTCGACGAGTTCCTTGTCATTGAGCGTGTGAGTCAGTTCCAAAAGGCGGTCGGCCAAGGTCGATTTACCGTGGTCGATATGCGCTATGATGCAAAAATTTCTGATGTTTTTCATTATGGCCGCAAAAGTACAAAAAATTCCCTTTGCGCCCTCAAGTTTGGAATAAGAATTACGTCGCCCCTCATTCGTCCGAAACCAAACGCACGGAACAGCCGACACATCTATCCATAGGTTTAAAGAGCCATTCCGCTTCTCCCCATGCACGAAGTGTCATCACGTATGCCGTGGTCGTGTTTCCGCTTGATACTGTCCAATATGCTCCACCGATATAATATGGAAGGTATGGATTGCCAGGGAACGAGATCGTATAACTTCCCTCGTTATTAAACCAATCGAAAAAGATTCCATCGTATCCTGAATACTGGAAACGGTCACCCCCTGCGGGTAAAAACACCGCACCTGATGGCTCCAACACCTCCAGCCATTCCCTGGCTGTAATTGTATTTGTGGCATAATAGCAAAGCATGTTAGCCGAATTAAGGTAATAAGTGGATTCGTTCCAATCGTCGGGCAACACGATCATGCCCCGAACTCCTGCCACGGAGGCCATGGCAAAACGAATACCAGATGGTGTAATCCTTTCGGTAAGAAGAAACATGAATTCATCAGTGCTGAGCGTACGCCACTGCCTTGAGCCTCCGTTGCTGATAGTGTTGTGGACACCCCAATCCGATTGGGCATATTCATCTATCAGGTCAAATTCGCCAGGAGGTCCATATAGGTCGGAATAAAAAATATAACTAAATTTGTCGTATGGTCGGTAGTACGTGTTCCCATTGTTCCATCCACTGGTGCCCCATCCGAACAAATCAATCCAACCTTCATAATATTTTTCAATCAAGCTGTTATCACATTGGGCTCCGTTCGCATACACCGTGCCTAAATTCATAATTCCGATTTGCTCGCCCAAACAAGTTCCTCCCACAAAATCCCATTGTTTCTCAGCAAAGCGCCATCTATCATCATCAGGGTAATATTGCAGATTGCCTTGAGAGAAACGCACCCGATGGTATTTATCTACAGAGAACAAACCTGGCAGGGAACCACCAGACCAAGACGTAAACGTGTCATCAGGAATGAACTCCACCTCTTCACCATAAACCACACCTTTTTCATTGACTGCGTATGCTCTCACATAATGTGTTTGGCCTCGCTCAAGGCCCGAAAAATACGCACTGAACTCTCCCACACCAATATTTGCATTGATGTGAAGTCCATCTTTAATAGGTTCATGCTCAGTGCTCCAACAGAAACCACATTCCATCATCTCACAACCTCCATCCCTTACCACTTCGCCCTTAGCAGCCACACGAGTTGCCGTCACGTCAAACACCCCAATGGTGCGAACCTCCATTGGAAGTGGCTCGGTATTAAACTCCAATTGGCCTCCATAATACACTCCGTTAGTACATACCGCGTAGGCGCGGACCCAATACTGCGTCTCAGGCGACAGGTCCGTCAACGGGCAATCGAAAGAGCCCATGCCAGAGCCTGACACAACATGCATGCCGTCAACAGTCGGCCCCAACTCCGTACCATAGCAGATACCACGCTCCACCACTGTCTGGCCACCACTACTAAGCACCTGCCCACTGGCAACGGCAGCGTTGTGTGTAATCTCTCGCACATACCATGTCTTCACTTTTGGGATAGTGTCGCTCATCTCGCTCATGGTGGTAAACCTGAACAAATCGCTGTAGCCTCGTCCCGCCTCACTGACAGCGAAAGCCTGACAAGTGTAGTCTGTTGACGGTGACAGTCCTGTCAGTTCGGCGGAAAAAGTCTCTGAACCATCGCACAGCAGGGTTTCAAGGGTGCCTCCCTCCTTTCCGTAACAGAAGCCATATTCCGTAATCGTACCACCGCCATCGTCGACCACCTTGGCAACCATCAAAGCCCTGTCATAGCTAACCTCCACCGATGATTCATCAATGATTACCTTAGGAGGCTCAGACTGCCGGCAACTTGTTACAAACAACATGACTGCCATCAGAGAAAAGGTAGCCGCCCAAATAGTAAAGTTCGTTTTCATAGCCTTATAGTTTTGTTATGCCCTTTCGTCAATAATTCATTCCTTCGTCCGAAACCAAGCGGACAGCATAGCCTTTACATCTTAAGGCAGTTGCAAAGAATCCCGCTGTATAACGTTCATTTACGTAAGTGATTATTTTCAACGCGACAGCATTGCTCACACCTACAGGATAGCCGCCAAAATATTGCGAAGACGTCCAATATGATCCACTAATATAAAAAGGCGAGTAATTCAATTGACTCAACCACATCCACGCTCCATGATCAATATTATACTCGTTATCATACCAATCAAAATAGATCCCATCAGATCCTGTGAAATGAAAGCGTTCTCCACCTGAAGGCAAGAACACGGCTCCAGCAGGCTCCAACAGTTCTATCCATTCCAAGCCTGTTATTGTATTTGTGGAATAATTGCCAAATTCGTTGCCCCCGCTGAGATAATAAATGGATTCATTCCAATCGTCGGGCAACACAATCAAGCCTTGAACTCCAGCCACGGAAGCCATGGCGAAACGGATACCCGAAAGCGTAGACCTTTCCGTAAGGAGATACAACAATTCATCGGCAGTAGGCGTACGCCATTGCCTTGAGGCTCCGTTGCTGATGGTGTTGTGGACCCCCCAGTCCGAATGAGCATATTCGCCTGCTAAGTCGAAGTTGCCTAGAGGGCCGTAGGATGCGCAATCAAACTGGTAAGCCGAAAAATCGTAGGGGTGGTAGTACTCGTTGCCGTTGTTCCAACCGCTGGTGCCCCAGCCGAACAAGTCGACCCAACCCTCGTAATATTTCCAAACCTTGGTGTTGTCGCATTTGGTTCCATTCGCATACACTGTTCCCACATTCATATCAACGAGGTCATTCACCCAACAAGTACCTCCCACAAAATCCCATTGGTGCTCGGCGAAGCGCCAAACATTATTGTCAGGATAATACTGCAAATTGCCTTGTGAGAACCGCACCCGTCGGTCGGGAGCGACGGAGAACAAGCCTGGCAAGGTACCACTGGGCCACGACATTTGCAAATCATCGGGAACCAATTCCAACTCATTGCCGTAAGTCACGCCTTCCGCATTGATGGCGTAGGCCCGCACATAATTCGTCTGGCCTCGTTCCAAGCCCGAGAAATAGCAGCCAAACTCCCCTAAGCCTATTGACACTTTCGTGTGAAGGCCCGCAATGGTAGGATTATGCTCCGTTCCCCAGCAAAAGCCGCATTCCCTCACTTCGGAGCCTCCGTCACGAATCACTTCGCCTTCTGCCCTCAAACGCGACGCCGTCACATCCGACACCGAGAGGGTGTGCACCTCCATCGGAAGCGGTTTGGTCTCAAATTCCAACTGCTCTCCATAGTACACACCGTTAGTGCCTACCGCGTAAGCGCGGACCCAATACTGCGTCTCAGGCGACAGGTCCGTCAACGGACAGTCGAAAGAACCTACGCCCGAGCCTGCCACTATATGCAAGCCGTCAACCGTCGGCCCCAACTCCGTACCATAGCAGATACCACGCTCCTCCACCGTCTGGCCACCGCTGCTAAGCACTTGCCCGCTGGCAACGGCAGAGTTGAGTGTAACCTCTTGCACATACCATGACTTCACCCTTGGAACCGTGTCGCTCATCTCGCCGGTGGTAAACCTGAACAAATCGCTGTAGCCTCGACCCGCCTCATTAACAGCGAAAGCCTGACAGGTGTAGACTGTTGATGGTGACAGTCCGGTCAGTTCGGCGGAGAAAGTCTCTGAACCGTCACACAGTAGGGTTTCAAGGGAGCCACCTTCCTTTCCGTAGCAAAAACCATATTCCTTAATTGTGCCGCCGCCATCATCGACCACTTTGGCAACCATCATGGCCCTATCGTAGCTCACCTCCACCGATGATTCCTCCATGACTACCGTAGGAGGCACAGGCTCCTTGCAACTTGTTGCAAACAATATGACCGTCAACAGAGAAAAGGCAGTCGTCGCAATAGTAAAGTTTGTTTTCATAGTTTTAATTTTTTGATGTTAGAAATAGGTCAATTAGTATTTTCAAATGCACTTATCGTCATTTCAATTCATATTTTTCCGCAAAAATAAAGTTTTTTCCAATTATCCAACAATTTTTTGAAAAAATATCAAAAAATATTTCCAAGGCCTAATACCAAAAACCTCAAAAAAATTCGACCCAAGATGCCAACCATACAAAGGATTATCCCTAAATTTGCGGTCTGAAAAAGAAGATTGCCTATGGAGCCCATTTTACCCGACACCTATTCGAAAGACGAGAAAGAAGAAATCGAGCGACGACACCAGCGCCTCATCGACGCTTGGCAGACCCGCAAGGAAGCCCAAGACCTTGAGATGGTGAACAAGGCGTTTTATTTCGCCTGCGATGCCCACAAAGACCAACGCCGCCGCTCTGGCGAGCCTTACATCTACCATCCCATCGAGGTGGCCACTATCGCCGCCAGCGACATCGGATTAGGTCGCACCTCCATCATTTGCGCCTTGCTGCACGACGTGGTGGAAGACACGAAATACACCTTGGACGACATCCGTGAGATGTTTGGCGAGAAGGTATCACGCGTAGTGGACGGCCTCACCAAGTTCGACGACTTGGAAGGTGCCGAGAGCGCACAAGCCGAGAATTTCAAGAAGGTCATCTCCTCGCTGTCGTACGACATCCGCGTGGTGCTCATCAAGCTCAGCGACCGCCTTCACAACATGCGCACTTTGGACTCAATGCCCAAGCACAAGCAGCTGAAAATCGCCTCGGAGACTACCTATATCTATGCGCCCTTAGCCTACCGTTTCGGTCTCCACGCCATCCAAATCGAATTGGAAGACTTGGCCTTCAAATATACCAACCCTACCATCTATTTCAACATCCGCAAGCGCATGGACGATGTGCGCGGCAAGCGCATGGGCGAGTTGCGCGACTTCATTGCCCCCATCGAGGCAGAATTAGCAAAAAACGGCATCAAAGCGAGAGCCGAAATCAAGGAACGTTCCGTCAACTCAGTCTGGAAACGCATGATGGACAAGGAATTGGCTTTTGAAGACCTATACGGCTCATTCATCGTCCGCCTCATCACCGACTGCCCGAGAGAAGACGAACGCATGGAATGTTGGAAAATTTATGCCGTACTGACCAACTGCTATCGTCCTTACACCAAGAAACTGAAAGATTGGATTTCGTTCCCGAAAGCCAACGGCTATGAAAGCCTGCATGCTGTGGTGATGGGCCAGACGGGCAACTGGGTGGAGGTGCAAATCCGCAGCCAGCGTATGGAAGAGATTGCCGAGAAGGGCTTCGGTGCCTACTGGAAATACAAGACCGACGACGACAAGACTGAGAGCGGCTTCGACGAATGGCTGAAGAAAGCCCAAGACCTCATCAGCAACGAGTCGGAGAACGCCATCGAGTTCGTCGACAACTTCAAGCTCGACCTTTTCTCCGACGAAATTTATGTCTTCACCCCACAGGGCAAGATGATCACGCTGCCCAAAGGCTCCACTGTGCTCGACTTCGCCTACTACATCCACAGTGAAATCGGGGACCATAGTATTGCGGCCAACGTCAACAACCAGTTAGTCCAGCTCGACCGCCAGCTCACCAAAGGTGACCAAGTGGAAATCATCACATCAGAATCACAGCACCCGCAAGAGAAATGGTTCGAGTTTTTGGCCACGGCCACGGCCAAATCGAGGCTCAGAAGCGGCATCAAAGAATACCGTCGTGGCTTCCGCGAAGAAGGCGAGCAGAAATACGAGGAAATCATGCGGAAACTCGACCTTGAGCCTTCCAAAGCCAACCGCAACGAAGTGATGGCCTCCGAAAAACTCACCAGTACCATTGATTTCTATTATCAGGTGGCAACTGGAAAAATCGACGAGCGCGTCATCCGCAGTGTGCTGAAACCGCAGTCGAACGGCAGCTTCGTACGTTACATCACTTTTGGACTGTTGGGCAATAATAACAAGGAAAAGGACGAAACACCGTCCATCACCACCTCGGGCGAGTTTGACTTCAACGTGTCGACCTGCTGCAATCCTATCCCAGGCGACGATGTCATTGCGTTCAGCTTCCCTGGCGAACCTTTGCAAATCCATAGAAGTAACTGTCCCAAGGCCATCCAGCTCTCGTCGCGCTTCGGCAACAACATCGTGAAAGCCAAATGGCAGCCCAAGAGTGAGATTGCCTTCCTCGCCGAGCTAAAAATCACCGCATTAGACACAAAAGGACTGCTCCACCGCATGACCAACCTGCTCTCCAACGAGATGCAACTCAACCTGCACTCGCTCCACATGGAGGCCAAGCAGGACGTGGTGGAAGCCGCTATTTCCATCTACGTACACAACACCAAGGAACTCGACGACCTGATTGCCAAACTCGGCCAACTGAAGGAAATCCAGAAGGTAGTGAGAAAAAACAGCAATTAGTATTAATCATCCATCGCCCAACCTCCTATAGATTCCAATCGCACATCCTCTGTATGGAATGACATAAGAGGTCGGGCGATGAACTTTTGAAGGCATGTCATTCCATGCTTGGGCTTGTGGGTTTGGAATCTATGCCTTCAAAATAATTCAAATTATTTAGAATCAGTCTGAAAAATATTCTTACCTTTGCGCCAACATCACGACCTGAAAAATGAAAGATTCGTTTGACAATACCTATCTGGCCGTCAAGAAGTTATTCATCGACTACCTTCAGCGGAGGAAGTTGCGCAAGACCCCAGAGCGTTTCGCCATCCTCAAGGAAATCTATTCCACCAACAGACACTTCGACATCGACTCGCTGTACAACCAGATGAAAGACAATAAGTACCGTGTCAGTCGGGCCACCTTATATAATACTATTGACCTGCTACTCGATTGCGGCTTGGTCATCAAGCACCAGTTCGGGCACAACTGCGCGCAATACGAACGCTCTTACAAGTTCCGCCAACACGACCATTTCATCGACTTGGAAACGGAGACCGTCATGGAATTCTGCGACCCGCGACTGCTTGAAATCCAAAAGTCAATTGAGGAACAGTTGGGTGTTGAGATTACGCATCATTCGTTGATATTTTATGGACATAAGAAAAAGTAAAACGGCCCTTCGACAGGCTCAGGGACCTGCAAAAGCTAAGGTCGTTGAGCCTGTCGAAACGCCGACCGAATAAGAAACATAGCATTAAAATATGAACAAATTAGATATTCTCTTAGGCTTACAATGGGGCGATGAAGGCAAAGGCAAGGTGGTCGATGCCCTCACCCCAAATTATGACATCGTCTGTCGCTTCCAAGGTGGTCCCAATGCGGGACACACCATCGAGTTTGAAGGCAAGAAATTTGTGCTGCACAACATCCCTTCGGGTGTGCTCACACCAGGTTGCATCAACCTCATCGGCAATGGTGTCATCATCGAGCCACATATATTAAAAGGTGAGATTGAAGGCTTGCGCGAGGCTGGTTTTGACCTGCGTAAAACTTTGATGATTGCCAACCGTGCCCATCTCATCCTCCCGACCCATCGCGCCATGGATGCCGCCAACGAGAAGGCCTTGGGAAAGATGAAAGTCGGCACCACATTGAAAGGCATCGGCCCGACCTACACCGATAAGACCGCCCGCAAGGGTCTCCGTATCGGTGACATCGCCTCGCCCGACTTCCGCGAGAAATACGAAAACCTGAAAAAAGCCCACCTGCAGCAAATCGCCGGACTTGGCTTTGAGATGCAGGGCTTCCAACTCGACGGCCTCGACTTCGCCGAATACGAGAAGCTATGGTTCGAGGGCATCGAATATCTGAAGCAATACCAATTCGTTGACGGCGAATACTTCATCAATGAAGCCCTTGATGCGGGCAAGAAAGTGTTGGCCGAAGGTGCTCAAGGCTCCATGCTCGACGTGGACTTTGGCAGCTATCCTTTCGTGACCTCTTCTAATGTCATTGCAGCAGGCGTTTGCTCTGGTTTGGGCGTTGCTCCGAGCAGGGTCGGCAAGGTGTTCGGCATCTTCAAAGCCTACTGCACCCGCGTGGGTACAGGCCCCTTCCCCACCGAGTTATTCGATGAAACAGGTGAAACCTTACGCCAAAACGGCCACGAATTTGGTGCCACTACAGGCCGTCCGCGCCGTTGCGGCTGGCTCGACCTGCCTGCACTGAAATACGCCGTCATGCTCAGTGGCGTCACCGACCTGATGATGATGAAGTCCGATGTGATGGACGATTTCGCCACATTAAAAGTCGCCACAGCCTACCGCTACAACGATAAGGAAACCAACCACTTGCCTTTCGCTGCTTGCACCGAGACCATGGAACCTGTTTATACTGAAATCCCAGGCTGGCAACAGAAAATCGAAGGCAAGATTCCGCAAAAACTCGAAGCTTACATCAAATTCATTGAAGATTTTGTTGGTGTTCCGGTGAAGTTCGTTTCATACGGCCCTGACAGGACACAGAATGTTTGGAGAGGAATTTAAAATTTAAAAATTTAAAATTCAAAGATTTGGATTATGATTATTTTAGAAAAACCATACGTTTCAGCCCCATTGGTGGCTTACCTTGAAGAAAAACAAATTCCTGTGCTGCACAACGACATGGCGGCACAACTCACCGCCGAAGGTCATCACCTCAATTTGTTGGATGATAAGCAGTTTAAAGAACTTTACCTGCAAAAAGAACAACTTTATGCCGTTTCGGAGAACGCCTTGGTATGGCTCTATGCCCAACTGCCCGACTCGGAATTGGTGCAGAAGGTCAAAATCCTGAAGGACAAGGTCAAGTTTAGGAGCATCTGCCAACAAATCTACCCTGACTTCTATTATAAAGAAGTGGAGATGAAAGAGTTGCGTCAACTCAATCCTGACGAATTGCCGCTGCCTTTGGTGTTGAAACCCGCCGTAGGTTTTTTGAGCGTGGGCGTTTACATCGTGCGCAACAAAGAGGAATGGCAAGCCGCCTTGGACGACATCGACCGCAACTTTGCCAAGCAGTGCGCCGTCTTCCCCGATACCGTGGTGCGCAGCGAGAAGTTCATCTTGGAACAATGCATTGAAGGTGAGGAATATGCCGTGGATGCTTACTATGATGCCGAGGGCAAGCCCAACATCATCAACATCTTCCACCATATCTTCAAGAGCGAAACCGATGTCAGCGACCGCCTCTATTGCATGAGCAAGCAGATTTTTGAAAACAACTACCCCGCTTTCAACCAGTTCTGCATTGACTTGAACGGTGCCTTGGGGCTACGTAACTTCCCGATGCACGTGGAGTTCCGTGTGGACAAAAACACAGGTCGCGCCATCCCGATTGAGGTCAACCCGCTGCGCTTCGCTGGCATGTGCCTCAACGACATTACACGTCACACCTGCCATTTGCTGCCTGTGCAGGCTTACTTCGAGGGCACTCACCCCGACTACGCCACCATGTGGAACGGTATCGAAAACGATGTGTTCAGCTTCGTCGTTTTGGACAAGCCCTACGACACCAACCGCAAACTCGACTTCGAGCGCATCAAGCGGCATTTCCACGGTGTGTTAGAAACCCGCGACATCATGAACCCCGCCATGAGCATCTGGGGCTTCCTGTTTACACAAACCGCCCCCGAACACAAAGCAGAGTTGCAGGAGATTCTGCACTCCACTTTGGAAGAGTTTATGGTTTAGTGGACGCGGGACTATGAGACGCGAGACGCGGGACTTGTCGTCGCTTCGCGTCATTGCGAGGTACGAAGCAATCCAGACAAAATGTTAGCTAAAAGGTGGTAAGGGTACCACCTTTTTTAGTGGTAATTTGAATATTTGCAGAAAATTTCCTCCATAAAAGAAGAATTTCAACTTTTTGAAAGAAATTTCTTCTATAAAAGAAATATTTTCTATTTTTGCAGAAAATTTCTTCTATAAAAGAAAAAACTATGGACACTATCATTCGGCAACACTACCTGAACAAGATAGAAAAGTATTTCGGAAAGAATACGATTATCGTCCTGACAGGCCAAAGGCGGGTCGGGAAAAGCTATTTGTTGAAGCAAGTGCGCGACCAAAAGCGGAACGAACCCAATTCCAATGTAATCTACATCGACAAGGAAAAGCGGGAATTCGACTCCATCCAAACCTATCGGGAACTGAATGACTACATTGAGGGCTTATACCAAAAAGGGAAGAAAAACTATATCCTCATTGATGAAATTCAGGACATTGAAGAATTTGAGCGCAGCGTAAGGAGCTATCATACAGAGCCTGATGCAGAAATCGTCATCACTGGAAGCAATGCCAAAATGTTGAGCAAAGAATTGAGCACGCTCATCGGTGGCCGCTACAAAGAGATTTACATCCAATCGCTCACTTACCCAGAGTTCCTCACCTTCCACCATCTGACTGATAGTGATGACGCCCTTACACAATACATTCAATTTGGAGGCTTGCCTGGTTTGGTGAAAATCGGCCTTGACGAAGAAGATGCACGCGAATACCAGATGGACATTTACCATACCGTGCTTTTGAAAGATGTCATCTTGCGCAACCAAATCCGCAACGTGACATTCTTGGAGAACTTGGTGCGTTTCCTTGCCGATAACTCAGGTAAACTCATTTCCGCCAACAGCATCGCAAAGTTCATGAAGTCACAAGGCGGAAATGTGACCTCCACCATCGTCTCCAACTACATCAAGTATCTGACCGAGGCGTTCATGATCCATCAAGTGAACCGCTACGACATTCATGGGAAACGCCTATTCGAAAACAACGACAAGTTCTATTTCGAGGACCATGGCATCCGCAACGCATTGGCAGGTGGAAGTCGTGAAGGCGACATTGAGAAAGTGATTGAAAACATCATTTACCAACACCTTATTTATTTAGGCTACACGGTGACCGTCGGCCAGTTACAAGCGGGAGAGATTGATTTTGTGTGTACTGCAAAAGGCGGACAACGGAAATATATCCAAGCCTCGTTTATCATTGCCGACGAGACCACACGCGAACGAGAGTTTGGCAACCTTCGCGCCATCAAGGATAACTATCCGAAATATGTCATTTCAATGACACCGCTTGTCACCCGAAACGACGACAACGGCATTATTCATTTGCATTTGCGGAAGTTCTTGATGGAAGGGTTGAAATGACAACGCTTTTGACTTTTCTAAAATCTTGGTTTTCTTGAATTTGGAGAAAACTCAAAATACCCCATCTCAATTGTAAGAAATTTTCTTACATTTGCACCGTAAAATCATATTCTCATGAGCAGAACAGTAACAGCATCATTGGGTCCTCATTATGAGGAATTTATTCAAAACAGCATTCTCTGTGGAAGATATAACAATGCCAGTGAGGTAGTTCGGGCTGGGCTTCGTCTTTTGGAAGAAAGAGAAAAGAAAATTGAGTATTTGAGAGCGGCCATCCAAAAAGGTATTGATAGCGGCATTTGCGAAAACTTTGATGCCGAGGAACACTTGAAGCAACTGAAAGCCGCATATCACAATGGCTAAATTTCACTTGTCCAACGAAGCGGTAGAAGACCTAAATTCCATCTGGTTGTATACGCTTGAGACTTGGTCGGAGGACCAAGCCGACTTTTACTATCATGAGCTGTTAAAAGCCTGCCAAGACATTGCCCTTCACCCTACCTATTTGGACAAGGAATACAAAGAAATTATGCCAGGGCTGTACGGTCATCGCCTATACAAACACCTGATTTTCTACATTCTCGTAGAAGATTGTGTGGAAATCGTCCGAATCCTTCACGAACGGATGGATTTCGAGCGGCATTTGTAATTGTGTTCTACAACTATCCGAAATATGTCATTTCGATGACACCGCTTGTCACCCGAAACGACGATAACGGCATTATTCATTTGCATTTGCGGAAATTTTTAATGGAAAGGTTGGAATAAATGTGTTTCAAGACTCTATGCAATTTCATGTTGCATTAATCATTCCACAGTCTGGACAAGTCTGACAGACCTGCCTGTTCCCCTTGGTGATGTGGACGGCACAAAAGCTCCAAACACATACCAATCGATAAAATATGCACAATCTTCATCAAAATAAGTTGCAGACCAATAATCGCAAATATAACCAGCATTATCAACCCAACCTTCTGAATAACTGATCCTTCCTGCCCCTGGTAAAAAGATTACTCCAGAAGGCTCCAGGATCTCATCCCAATCAGAAACTGAAATTGTATTGTCATTATTGTTTGTCCCAATACTATTGCAACCTGTCAGATAATAAGCAGAAGAATCCCAATCATCTGGTAATACAACAATCCCAAACACTCCATTCACCACTGCTCTTGCAAAACAAATTCCAGATTTAGTGCTTCGTGTGAAAAACACATAATTCCATTCATCAATGGTCATAGTTCTCCATCGGTTTTCTTGATTACCACCATTGCTAATGGCATTGTATCCCCAGTCGGCTTGTCCTGTTTGGTCATAAAGATTGGCATTCCATACACCATAAACATAATAGTCGCTATTGGTAGTACTCATACTCCAAGGTTGATAACAAACAGCCCCATGAGCATAACCACTTGTTCCCCAAGCATACAAATCTATCCATCCATCATAATTCGGCGAAGCTTGAGTATTTCCGTCACCCACATAATCCCATTGATGCTCTGCAAACCGCCAAGTGTTTGTAGAAGCTTGATATTGCAAATTACCTCGCGAGAAATACACTTGGTCACCATTCTCATTTATAGTAAACAAACCGTTTATGGATCCCATGGGATGACTAATGGTCACATTAATGCCGTTTACCCCATAATCGTTCTCGGCAATGGCAGAAATAGAGTCGCAAGTACCCGTGTAAAGTCCATCAGCTGAATGGGCTTCGGTTGGGCTCATCTCATCTTGGGGCAGAAGAATGACCCATTTTTCACTCTCTCCAGCTGAAAGTGTGATAATGCCATCGCCTTCTTGACTGTAATCAAACTCGTTAGTCTCAAAATCAACCGTTACCTTGTTTTTCATTCCTGTGATGCAGGTAGCATTCTCCGAAACCGTAGTCACATTAAACTTCACCAAAGCGCACTTGTTCAACAATGTAGCGGTATAGTTTGTTGTACCCTCGCTATAGTTTACGGTGGATGGCGCATACGAAATCACAGGATGGCCTGTCGTTTGGTCGCTGATGACAACGGAACAAGTCGAGGTTTCTCCCACCACCAACGTTTCATTGGGAGTTACATTGCCAAGGAAATAGAAATGCAAAGGCTGGCCATCCGTCGGGTTGGTGATGTTGCCTGTGAAATCACTTCCGTTGTAAGTCAATGTTCCAATATATTTTCCATCGCTGACCACATGTATCATATCGCCTTCCGCATAATAGACAGGGGCGATATCATCATCGGGAATGACCTCCGCTCTGGTTCCGCCACCCACATTAAGCGTGATGAAAACAGATTCTCCACTGTTTTCAGGCTTGTTTGTTTCTTCGTTTTTCTTGCATTGTGCTGTTCCCATTATCAACGCACAAGCCATTAGGATAAAGCCAAGTTTCTTCATGATTAGTCCTCCTTTTTCTTGATGATAGCATAACCTGCGGCTGCTCCAAACAAAATGAACAATCCGCTTCCTAAAGGCACATTCTGACCAAAAGCTTGATTGTTCAGTCCGCCAGAAACGGTGCTTCTGTTCATCAATCCTCTCTCGGTATTTTCAGAGGTGTTTTGTTGGCTGAATAATCCGCCTTGTCTGTTGTTTTGTTCTTGGGCGAAAAGGCTTGTGGATAGAAACAGCCCTACCGCCATCGCCAAAATCGGCATTTTGATTTTCAATCGGGATTTCCCAATAATGTTCATAATTCAAACTCTGTTTTGTTTGCCCAACGGCTCAAATGGGCAACATTACAAAGGCATACAGAGCGGAGCCTCCCAAACTTATCCTTATTTCTGTCAGTTGGGTCTGGACTCCCATAAAAAGGAAAATAAGAATCAAGGAATTGCTCCGCTGATTATGTTGTGTTTGATTAGACGCAACATAACAGCGAAAGCAACCTCTTCTCTTAACCTCCTTTTTACGCGAATTGTCCAGATTCACTGACAAGGAACAAAGCGAAGAATGCGCTTTCTCTGGCCAAATCGATTTCTCCCGAATTGGCAAGGGCAAAAATAGGGAATTTTCGGAATATGCAAGATGAATGTTGGAAAATTTCTAATTTTGCCGAAAATAGTTTTGATATGAAAAACACCTTATTAATTATTCTTGCTTTCTCTGCCTTGTTCCTTTCATCCTGCGCGGGAGAGCCAAAACAAAAGCACTTCACCGAAAAAGAAGCACTGGAATTCCTCTACGCCTACATGCCCCTCGGCGACAGCGTGGACTATACCGAAGACTATTACCGCGAGTGCATCCATTATGCCTTCCGCGCCAAGGAAGAGCTACCTTGGGGTGCCAACATTCCCGAACGCGAATTCAAGCATTTTGTGGTGCCTGTGCGCGTCAATAACGAGAACCTCGATGCTTTCCGAAGCACCTATTACGAGGAACTGAAAGGCCGCGTGAAAGATTTGTCATTATATGATGCCGTCCTCGAAGTGAACCACTGGTGCCATGAGCATGTGAACTACAAAGGCTCCGACAGCCGAACTTCTGCCCCGATGGCTACCATCAAGACCTCATGGGGACGCTGCGGCGAGGAATCGACGCTGTTAGTGACGGCCTTGCGCACCGTGGGCATCCCTGCACGACAGGTCTACACGCCCCGCTGGGCGCATTGCGACGACAATCACGCCTGGGTGGAGGCTTGGGCGGATGGCCAATGGCATTTCCTCGGTGCCTGCGAGCCTGAACCTGTACTGGATTTGGGTTGGTTCAACGAGCCAGCCTCGCGCACCTTATTATTACATACCCGCGTCTTCGGCGATTACGACGGTCCCGAGGAGGTCATCAGCCGCAACCACAACTACACGGAAATCAACGTGGTGGACAACTACGGCAAGACCGCCAAGACTACCTTCACCGTCGTGGATGAGAACGGCCAGCCGCAAGCCAACCTGCCAGTGGAGTTCAAAATCTACAACTATGCTGAGTTCTGCACCGTGGTGAAAAAGACCACCGACGAAAACGGCCAGACCTGGCTCACGGCGGGCATGGGCTGCATGATGGCCTACGCCGCCAAAGACGGCAAGTTCGGCTTCCAAGTCTTCAAGTCGGGCGAGCAAGAAAACGTCACCATCACCCTTGACCACGAGGAAGGCACGGAAGATGTCTTTGAGTTTGACATGGTTCCACCTCCGCCAACCAGTATTTTGCCTGAAGTCACACCTGAAATGCGAGCCGAAAATGACCGCAGTGGGGCTTACGAAGACTCTTTGCGCAATGCCTACATTAAGGCTTGTAAAGATGCACAGATGAGTATTATTGCCAACACAGGCAACAAAACCCTATGTCGCATTTCCGAAAAGACATGGGGCAACTACCAAACCATTGCTGACTTCGTAAAATATGCCCAAAGCAAAAACCAGGAAATCAAAGCGGTGAACCTGTTGCAAAACATCTCCGACAAGGATTTACGCGACATCAGCCTTGAAGTGTTACAAGACCATCTTGACAATACGCCGGACCTTACTTCGTCCATCATCTCCATGCCACCAGAGTTGTACGACGAATATATTCTCAGCCCACGCGTGAGCAACGAAATGATTGTGCCTTGGCGCAAGACCCTTACGGAGTTCTTCCCAGAAGCAGAAAGACTACAATACCACGACAATCCTGACCTTTTGGTCGATTGGGTGAAGCATAATATCTTCGTTGACGACGAGTTAGCGTTACAACGCATCCCTATTTCGCCGATTGGCGTTTTGAAAGCACGTAAGGCCGACCGCCATTCCCGCAATATTTTCTTTGTGGCTATAGCTCGCAGTTTGGGCATTGCCGCGCAAATCAACCCTGTGAACGGCAATGTGCAGTACTTCGGTAAGGACTGGACCAACGTGGACTTCGAAGCTGCTGAACCTGCAAGCACAGCCATCGGCTATTTGGACATCCATTATTACCCCACCGCTTCCGTCGCCGACCCGAAATATTACACGCACTTTAGCATTAAGAAATTCGATGGCAACAGTTTCCGACTTTTGGCCTACGACGCCAAAGACCCCGGCATCGACGACGGCATGATGCTTTCCACTTTCAACCATCCTACGCCTTTGGACGAAGGCTATTACATCCTTACGGCAGGCACTCGTCTGGACGATGGCACTGCCTTGACTCACAGCGAGTTCTTCACTATCAAAGCTGGTGAGACTACACAGGTCAACCTCGTGTTGCGCCAACCTGGCAATGAGATTCATGTCATCGGCAGTTTCTATGCTGACAGCAAATTCACTGACCCTGAGGCTGGCGAAATAAGTAACCCCAAGCAACTGATTAAAGACAACTATTTCATTCTCGGTTATTTAGACCAAGGTAGCGAGCCAACCACCCATGCCATGCAGGACATCGCTGCCTTCCGCAAGGATTTTGAAGACAGCAACTTGCCCATAATCTTCATTTTCAGCGACAAAGAAAATTACGACAAGTTCAAGTTGAAGAATTTCAGCGAATTGCCAGAAGGCATTGTCTACGGCCTCGATGAAGGCAACATCCGCGATGAAATCGTCGATGGACTTCACCTTAACACCGAAAGTCGTCCCATCTTCATCATTGCCAACGCCAACAGCGAGGTGGTATTTGTAAAACAGGGTTACACGATTGGCTTGGGTGAACAGTTGCTGAAAGTGATGGCCAAAATGAAATAAGTTACAAGTAATGGTATGAGACAAAGAATCGTTTTGGTGTTCATGCTAATGGTCATAACTCTGGTGGCCATTGGGCAGAACCAGTCCGAGAAACCATCACAGGTACAAGTAATGAGTTACAATGTGCGTCATTGTGCAGGCATGGATATGGTTTTGGATTATGACCGCACGGCAACCGTTATCTCTGAGCAGCAGCCTGATATGGTGGCCCTTCAGGAGTTGGACAGCATGACAGGCCGAAGCGGACATCACGATCAGTTGAGTGAGTTGGCTATCCGCACAGGATATTATCCTATTTTTGGAAGTGCCATCGACTTTGACGGAGGTAAATATGGTGTGGGCATCCTCACTCGCGAACAACCTTTGAGCACGAAACGTATTCCCCTGCCCGGCGAGGAACCGCGCGTATTGTTGGTGGTGGAGCTAAAAGACTTTGTGTTGGCCTGCACCCATTTGGACCTTGAAGAGGAGCAACGCTTGGCTTCCATCCCATTGATTGTGGAAGAAGCCCATCGCTGGCAGAAGCCGTTCATCCTTGCAGGCGACTGGAACGACGCTCCCGACTCACAGCTATTGCAAGAGCTGACAAAGTACTTTACCCTCAATTCAGGCAACCAAGCCACCTACCCTGCCGACGAGCCACAGGAGTGCATCGACTACGTTGCCTCGTTCAAAGTTCGGCCTGCTGTGACATTAGAATATAGTGTGATTGACGAGCCTGCGGCTTCCGACCATCGACCCATAATGGTCCGTATTCAGTTACCATAGCAGCAATAGATAAGAATGAGACAAAAAATGGCGATTCGTGAAATACAAATCGCCATTTTTCAAACAAAGAAAACCGACTTACAGCTTCCTTGCGACTTCCTTCTCAGTGTAGCCTTCGATGATGTCGCCGACCTTGATGTCGTTGAAGTTCTCGATGTTCAAGCCGCAGTCCATACCGGCACTGACTTCCTTGACATCGTCCTTGTAACGCTTCAAGGAGCCAAGCACACCCGTGTAAATCACGATGCCATCGCGGATGACACGAATCTTGGTGTTGCGGGTAATCTTGCCGTCCAAGACCATACAACCGGCGATGGTGCCGACCTTGCTGATCTTGAAGGTCTCGCGAATTTCGAGGTTGCAGGTGACCACCTCCTCGATTTCAGGAGCCAACATGCCTTCGATAGCGGCCTTGATTTCCTCGATGGCAGTGTAGATGATGGAATACAGGCGGATATCAATCTTCTCCTGCTCCGCCATTTTACGCGCCTGCGCGGTAGGACGCACGTTGAAGCCCACGATAACGGCATTGGAAGCCGAAGCTAACATGACATCCGACTCGCTGATGGCACCCACTGACTTGTGGATGACATTGACCTGCACCTCCTCGGTGGAGAGCTTCAACAAGCTGTCAGACAGAGCTTCGACAGAACCGTCCACGTCGGCCTTGACGATGATGTTCAACTCCTTAAAGTCACCGATGGCGATACGACGACCAATTTCGTCCAAAGTGATGTGCGGGCTGGTGCGGCGTGTCTGCTCGCGCTGCAACTGCTCACGGCGGTTGGCGATGGCTTTCACCTCGCGCTCGTCTGTCATCACGTTGAAGGCATCGCCTGGCATGGGAGCACCGTTCAAGCCCAACAACAGCACCGGCGTGGAAGGACCAGCTTCCTTGACTGGACGGTTGTGGTCGTCGAACATGGCCTTCACCTTACCGTAGGTGGTGCCAGCTAACACCATGTCGCCGACCTTCAAGGTGCCATTCTGCACCAAGATTTTAGCCACATAGCCACGACCCTTGTCCAAAGCGGACTCGATAACCGAACCCTTCGCTAAACGGTTCGGGTTGGCCTTCAGGTCGAGGAATTCGGCCTCAAGCAACACCTTTTCCAACAAAGCATCGACATTCAAACCGATCTTAGCTGCGATTTCCTGATCTTGGTACTTACCGCCCCAACTCTCGACGAGGATGTTCATGTTAGCCAATTGCTCACGAATCTTGTCAGGATTGGCAGTAGGCTTATCAATCTTGTTCAATGCGAAGACGATAGGCACACCAGCAGCTTGAGCGTGGTTGATAGCTTCAACGGTCTGTGGCATCACGCTGTCATCAGTAGCGATAACAATAATGGCGACGTCGGTAATCTTGGCACCACGAGCACGCATAGCCGTAAATGCTTCGTGACCAGGCGTATCCAAGAAGGTAATTTTCTTACCGCTTTCAGTGGTCACCTCGTAGGCACCGATGTGCTGGGTGATACCACCTGCCTCACCGGCCACCACGTTAGTGTTACGAATGTAGTCCAAAAGTTTAGTCTTACCGTGGTCGACGTGACCCATGACGGTGACGACAGGTGCACGAGGCACGAGGTCTTCCTCACGGTCAACCTCTTCCGTCTCAGCGATGGCTTCCTGTACATCCGCACTGACAAAGTCGACTTGGAAACCAAATTCTTCGGCCACCACAGTCAAGGCTTCAGCATCGAGACGCTGGTTGATGGAGACAGGCATACCGAGGCTCATGCAAGTGCCAATGACCTTCACCACAGGCACGTTCATCATGGTTGCCAACTCGTTGGCGGTGACGAACTCAGTCACTTTCAGGACTTTCTTGTCCTCCTCTTGGCGCATCATTTCTTCCATCATGCTGCCCGCCACCTGCTGACGCTTTTCGCGGCGGTGCTTTGAGGTCTTCGACTTGCCCATAGGAGCGAGGCGTGCCAAAGTGTCCTTGATCTGCTTCGAGATTTCCTCTTCGCTCAGTTCGGGCTTCTCTTCGCGCTTGCCTTTCTTGTCCTTCTTGCTCAGTTTGGCGTTGTCCTTCTGATTTTTCTTGTTGGCATTGTCGCCACCTTGCTGTTTCTGACCTTTGCCTTGCTTGTTGCCGTCCTGTTTCTTGCCGCCAGCGTTCACATTCGGGCCTGTCGGGTTCTCCGACGAGCCTTCAGGCTTGCCGCCCAAGATACGTTTGCGTTTCTTTTTCTTCGACTCACCAGGTTTGCCGCCTTTCTTTTCAACCGGCAATTCTATGGTACCCAAAACGGTAGGACCTGTCAGCTTTGGAGCTTCCAATTTGACGACTCTCGGCTCAAACGGCTTGTCTTCCTTTTTGGCCGGTTCAGCTTTCTTGGGCTGTTCCTGCTTCTTTTCCTGCTTGGGCTGCTGTTGCTGTTGTTGCTGTTGGGCAGGCTTCTTATCTTGCTGCTTCTCAGGCTTTTTATCAGATTTCTGCTTATCCTTTTTCTTTTCCTGACGAGGTTTCGGCTCAAGGTCAATCTTGCCGACAATATTGAGGGAAATGCCCGAAGTGTTTTCTTCCTTCTTTTCGGGTTCCACCTTTTCAGGTTCTGCCTTTGCGGGAGCTTCTTCCTGTTTTGGCGTTTCTTCCTTCACTTCGGCTTTTTCAGGCTCAGTGTCAGTCGCTGGCTTGGCCGTTTTCTTCACTGGCGATGATATCGTGTTCGTGCGGATAATCACTTCCTCATGGTCTTCCTCCTCGACGGGTTTCTGCGACCGCAATGCCGATTCAACGGAAACACTACCTCCTTTGTAAGAGAGGTTGCCCAATTTCATGGCCTCATTCTTCACTTCCTTCTCGCCCTGATATTCCTTCACGAGCAGCGCGTACATGTCTGCCGTGAGCTTCGTGTTGGGAGAGGGATCCACCTGAAACCCTTTTTTGGTAAGGTATTCCACAATGGTGTCCTTTCCCACATTAAATTCTTTTGCCGCTTTCGACAATCGAATCGTGAAATTAGTTTCTTCGGACATAGTTTCTTCTCTTTGTTTCTCGTTTATTTATCATGCCTTAGCATCATTCGGCATCTTGTTCAAATTCAGCCTTCAGGATACGGAACACATCCTTGACGGTTTCAATTTCAAGGTCAGCACGGTTGGCCACCTCTTCGGGAGTGTAAGACAACACAGCCTTGGCCGTATCGCAACCCATGTGGATAAGCGAGTCGATGACCCACTGGTCGATTTCGTCGGAGAACTCTTGCAGGTCGACATCCTCTTCGGCGTTGTTGGCCTCGCTGTTACGGTAAACGTCGATTTCATAACCAGTCAACTTACCTGCCAGCTTGATGTTGTAACCACCCTTACCAATGGCGAGGCTGATTTGGTCGTTCTCCATATATACGTTGGCCATCGTGTTGTCGCTGCTAAAGACAATGTTGGTAATCTTGGCAGGACTCAAGGCACGGGTGATGAGCAATGTCGGGTTGGAAGTCCAGTTGATGACGTCGATGTTCTCGTTGCGCAACTCACGGACGATGCCATGGATACGAGTTCCCTTCATACCAACGCAAGCACCGACAGGGTCAATACGGTCGTCATACGACTCAACGGCCACCTTGGCACGCTGACCAGGTTCGCGGACAATCTTCTTGATGGTGATAAGGCCGTCATAAATCTCAGGCACTTCAGCTTCAAGCAAACGCTGCAAGAAGATTTCGGAAGTACGCGAAAGCGTGACCACCGGCGATCCGTTGATGCTCTCCACACTCTTCACAATAGCGCGAATGGTGTCACCTTTCTTATATATATCGCTCGGAATCTGCTCTATTTTGGGCAGAATCAACTCTATGCTCTCGTCATCGACGACCACAATTTCGCGTTTCCACACATGAGCCACCTCGGCAGTGATGATTTCACCGACCTTTTCCTTGTACTTAAGGAAAATATTTTCCTTCTCATACTCAGACACTTTGGTCTGGAGGTTTTGGCGCAAGGCAAGAATATCGCGGCGACCGAAGCTCTCGATACGCAACTCCTCATTCACTTCCTCACCCACTTCGAAGTCGGGCTCAATCTTGATGGCATCCGACAACTTGATTTGGCGCAGCGGGTCGGTCAACTCATCGTCTTCCACCACCTCGCGGTTGTGGTAGATTTCGAAGTCACCCTTGTCGACGTTCACGATGATGTCGATGAAGTCGGTGGTGTCAGTGTCGAACTTCTTGTTCAACATGCCACGGAACACATCCTCGATGATGCGCATCATGGCTTCGCGGTCAATGTTCTTGAATTCCTTGAATTCCGAGAAAGTTTCTACTAATTTGTAGTTGTCCATTGTATATTGTTGATTTAAAATTTCAAGATTTAAAGATTTAAGATTTAAAAGATTATGGCGGGTTTAATTTCCACTTTTTTGCGTTCAAAGAACAGGTTGACAGGTTCCTCGGCAGGCTTCTTCTTTGAGGCTTTCTTGGGTGCCGGGGCAAATTCCACCTTCTCGGCATCAAAACTCACCAACTTGCCTTGCATCTTGCCCAATTCCTTCGTCTTCACTTCCACATCCTTGCCCACATATTTCTGCAACTGGCGGTCCATCTTCAAGGCACCTGAGAGGCCCCATGAGAGCACGCTCAACTCATAATCTTCCACATCACGGTCGAGTTTCTCGTTGATATAACGGCTCAATTCGGCGCAATGGTCGATGTTGACGGCCGTGTCGGAGTCAACGTAGACCTCAATCACGTTGTTGGGCTTCACCTTTACTTCCACCAAGAAGCGGTCGGTGTCGGCGAGGGCTTCTTCACAGAGGATTGCTACTTGTTCTTTTGTTATCATTTGAAATTCAAAGATTTAAAATTTAAAATTCAAGATTCTAACTTCAAATAAAAAAACCTGTTACTCAAAGTAGCAGGTCTTTTCTTCCACCTCAAGTTGTCGAGCAAGGATTCGAACCTTGACAGGCAGAACCAAAATCTGCAGTGCTGCCATTACACCACTCGACATCATTCGTTCCCGAATGCGGCTGCAAAAGTACAACTAATTTCGTTACGCGCAAGCGTTTTTTTCATTTTTTTGAAAAAAAGTGATTTTAAATACTACAAAGACCGTTTTTAACGTTTTTCAACCCAAGATAAGCCAAAAAACAGTATTTTTGCAGGCTAAACTAAACCATATTGATATTATCAACAACAAAACAAAGAAATAATAATGAAGAATCTCAGAATGATTATCGTCGTATTGCTCATCGCGGCATTCGGCGCAACTACTTTCGCCCAAGAAGGTAAAACCCTGAAACGAAAGGTGGCCATCGGTCGTTTCACCAATGAAACCCAATATGGTAAAGGCATCTTCTACGACCGTGAGAACGATCCCATGCGCAAACAGGCCATGGACATTCTCTCGTCGAAGTTGGCCGCCAGCGGCAAGTTCATCCTTTTGGAACGCGACGACCTTGATGTCCTCGTGAAGGAAGCCGGTACCGAAATGCAGAAAATCGGTGCCGATTACATCATCCTCGGCTCCATCACCCAATTCGGCCGCAAGACCGAAGGCGACGAAGGCATTTTCTCGTCCACCAAGACACAAACCGTTGAGGCAGCCGTAAATGTTCGCCTTGTGGACGTGTCCTCAGGTCTCATCATCTACTCCGACGAAGCCAAAGGCCTGGCCGAAACCTCGTCGAAGACCACTTTGGGTCTTGGCGGCACCGCTGGCTTCGATGCCACTTTGAGTGACAAGGCCATCTCGGCAGCCCTCACCCAACTTGTGGAAAACATCATCAACAAGTGCATGGACAAACCTTGGCGCGGCTATGTGTTGACCATTGACGACGACAATTATGTCATCTCAGGTGGAGCATCGCAAGGCATCACCCCTGGCAGCAAGTTCGGCCTATATAAAAGAGGTAAGATGGTGAACAACCCGCAAACCGGTGCTAATGTCGAGCTTCCCGGCAAGAGATTGGGCCAAATCACCGTGACCGCCAACTATGGTGACACGCCAGAGACCGAAATCTCATTTGCCACCTACGAAGGTGAAAAAATTGACGAAGACCATCTTGAACTTTATTATTTAATGGAGGAATAAATTATGAAAAAAGTCATCATTGCCACCCTTTGCCTTTTTGTTTCCACACTGTTCACCTCTTGTGGCGTGGGCAACTATACTGTCACTTCGGGCGTTGAAGACAAGGCCGCTGTGTGTTTTTCGGCTCCATCTGCCTACGACATTGACGTCACCATCGACGGTCAACAGCATTCAACCAGCACCGTGAAAGACATCGCGCACAAGACCCGCCGAAACATCAAGCAGACCGCCAAGCAGTCCATTGTCACCACACCTGGTCGCCACAAAGTGGAAGTGAAACGCAATGGAACAACCGTCTATTCCAAGGAAGTGATGCTCTCAACCGGCGAGACCAAAATCATTGAGTTATGAAGCAACTGATTGTCCTTCTTGGACTTGCATTGGTGCTCAGTTCGTGCGAGGTCAAGTCGAACCTCTACAACTGGGGTTATAAGAGCAGCACCAATAACGCCACAGAATACGAGTCAAGCGTTTACAATTACTATCATTCACAATCGCCGGAAAGCCTTTGTGCCCTGCTATGCGAATACGAATACATGGTCACTCATCCAGGCGGTGAACGCGGTGTGGTGCCTCCAGGCATTTGCGCCGAGTATGGTTACCTGCTGCTCAGTCCCGACACACCGCAAATCTTCAGCGAACACGCTACAAGACAACAGAAAGAGCGTTTCAGTTCGGGTGATTATAGTGCCACATTCCGCGAAAAAGGAATGCTTATGCTTCAGAAAGAGATTGAGCTTTATCCCGAATCCTCGGTATTTATCCAACCCCTCATCATGAAATTCAGCCAACAATGAGAAAGCATACCTTCATCCTGATTGCAGCCTGTGCCGTGCTGTTCGCCTCCTGCGGAACCACTGCACCTTTCACTCGCGGCGAACTCTACCCGAAAATGTACGAGGAAAAGCCCGTGACCTTGTTGGTCATGCCGCCCATCAACAACTCCAACAACGTGGAGGCCAAGGATTTGCTTTACACTTCGATAAGCCAACCCTTGGCAGAGGCAGGCTACTATGTCATTTCGCCCCATCTGGCCATGGAAATCTTCAAGGCCGAGAGTGCCTACGATGCGGAATTGTTCATTGACAATAGCGTGAGTCAGTTCGGTAAGGTGTTTGGTGCCGATGCTGTCATCTTCTCCACCATTGACGAGTGGAAAAAGCAAGGCTTTGGCATCCGCACCAAAATCTCCTATATCGTGAAATCAACCCGCACCAACGAAGTCATTTTCGACCGCACCTGCAACCTCTATTTGGATTTGCAAGACACAAACTATTATGGTGGTGGAATTGTAGGCGCATTGGCCAATGTCGCAGTCTCGGCCATCAATACCGCCTTGACCGACCACATCGTGGCGGCTCGCAAGTGTAACGCGTACATCTTCAAGGATATACCGCAAGGCAAATACCGTAAAGAATACCTGCAAGACCGTGAGACTCCTGCCGAAGCGAAAAACGTGACGAAGACCGTAAAGCAATAAGTGAATCTGAAAACAACAAATACCATTATGACATTCAAAAGGTTAAACAACATTACAGGATGGTTGGCGGGCATTATCGCCACCGTCGTGTACTTCCTCACGCTGGAACCTACCGTCAGCTGGTGGGACTGCGGTGAGTACATTTCAACGGCTTACAAACTGCAAGTGGGTCACCCGCCTGGGGCTCCTTTGTTCCAGATGATTGGGCGTTTCTTCTCGCTCTTTGCGGGCGGCGACGTCACCAAGGTGGCCATGATGGTCAACGTGATGTCGGCTATCTGTAGCGGTCTCACCATCGTCTTCCTCTTCTGGACCATCACCATGCTGGTCCGCAAGGTGTGGATGAAAGAGGGCGAAGACGCGCCTTGGGTAAATAAAATAGGTGTGCTGTTGGCTGGCTTCGTCGGCGCAGTGGCTTACACCTTCACCGAGTCGTTCTGGTTCAACGCCGTGGAGGGCGAGGTCTACGCCATGTCGTCGTTCTTCACCGCCGTCACCTTCTGGGCCATCCTGAAATGGGAGCAAGTGGCCGACGACCCGATGAGTTACCGATGGTTCATTCTCATCGCTTTCCTCATTGGCTTGTCCATCGGCGTTCACCTGCTCAACTTGCTCTGTGTTCCCGCCATCGTGTATGTGGTTTATTTCAAGAAATGGAAAAAGACCTCGTTCTGGGGCTTCGTGCTGGCCGGCGTCATTTCGCTCGTCCTGCTTTGGTTCCTCAACATGTTCCTCGTACCCCAAATCATCAACATGGCGGGCAAGACGGAACTCTTCTTCGTGAACACGCTCGGTGCACCGTTCAATTTGGGTTCCATCGTGTATTTCGCCGTCATCATCGGCCTTATCATTTGGGGACTTTGGTACACTGCCAAGCGCGGTAAGGTGATATGGAACACCACCATCCTCGCCTTCATGTTCATCCTCATCGGCTATTCCTCGTTCTTCATGTTGATTATCCGTGCCAACACCAACCCGCCCATCAATGAGAACGAACCCAAAGAAGCCCTTTCGATGCTGGCTTATATCAACCGTGACCAATACGGTAGCTGGCCTTTGCTTTACGGACCTTATTACAATGCGCCGGTCGTCGACGTGAAAGACGGCAATCCTATTTATGTCAAGGACAAAGAAGCTGGCCGCTATGTCATAACCGACGACAACAAGCGCAGTGTTCCTGTTTACCCCGACGAGATGAAGACCTTGTTCCCTCGCATGTGGAGTATGCAACCAAACTCACAAGCACATCGAAAGATATATGAAAGCTACCGCAAGGACGAGCGAGGGATCGTCACGGGCGAAAACCTGAGATTCAGAAACATTCGTGGCGAAACCGTCAGTGTATGCAAGCCAACCTTCGGGCAAAACCTGAAGTTCTTCATTGACTACCAATGCAATTGGATGTATTGGCGTTATTTCATGTGGAACTTCGTGGGCCGTCAGAACGACATCGAGAGTCAAGGCGAACTCAACCACGGCAACTGGCTCAGCGGCATCAGTGCCATCGACAATGCGCGACTTGGCGACCAGGATAACCTGCCTGCCTGTCTGCAAAACCCTGGACGGACAACCTATTATTTCCTGCCGCTCATCCTCGGTCTCATCGGCCTGATTTGGCTGCTTAACAAAGACCTGAAACAGAGTTGGATTGTTTTCCTTCTCTTCTTCCTGACAGGTCTGGCCATCATCATCTACCTGAACCAAACGCCGCAACAGCCTCGTGAGCGTGACTATAGCTATGCCGGCTCGTTCTATGCCTTTGCCATCTGGATTGGTTACGGCGTGATTGCCCTCATCGACTGGGTCAACAAGCTACTCAAGAAACAGACAATTGTTACCACTGTGGCTATCAGCCTGATTTGCTTCTTGGCGGTGCCTTGCGTTTTGGCTTCCAATGGTTGGGAAGAGCATAACCGTTCAGGCAAGACCTCGGCCCGCGACTGGGCAAAAAATTATTTGGCTCAGTTGCCACCCAATGCGGTCATTTTTACACGTGGCGACAACGACACCTTCCCCTTATGGTACGTGCAAGAGGTGGAAGGTTTCCGCACCGATGTGCGTGTATGTAACTACATGCTGTCGAGCGGTTACTGGTACGTCCACCAAATGGGCCGCAAGGTGTATGAATCGGAGCGTCTGCCCCTCACGTTGACGCCTAAGGAATACGACAACGGCATCAACGAACAAGTTCCTGTTGAGGAGGAAGAATACTTCAAGGGCAAGCAAGTGGAGCTGAAGCAGGTCATCGATTTCTTGCACAATCCCAAGGCTGTGAAGCGTTACATGGGTGCCTCTTACAACTATATCCCCTGCCGCAGCGTGAAACTTACGGTCGACAAGGAAGCCTGCATCCGCAACGGCATCGTCCCCGAAAGCATGAAAGACCAAATCGTCGACGAAATCACATGGGAGATCAAGGACAGCTGGTTGTACAAGAACTCCATCATGCTTTTGGACTTCATGGCCACCAACAACTGGGAACGCCCTGTGTATTTCACCTCGTTCAGCGACATGGCCAAGGTGTTGGGCATCGACAAATACTTGCACATGGAAGGCTTGTCGTACCGCTTCATGCCCGTCGTGGCCGAAGATTATTATAAAGGTGTCGGCGGCGTGTATCGTGACGGCAGCTATGACCTTTTGGTCAACAAAGCCAATGAAGGCCTCGTCAACTGGGGCAGCATGAACCAGGAAGAGGTGGTGCCCGACCGCGAGAGCGTGCGCAACTCAGCCTACGCACAACAGGCCTATTCGCGCTTGGCTCAGGCTTTGGTCAACCACGAGCAGTTCGACTCCGCCGTCATCGTGATGGACAAATTCCAAGAGTTCTTCCCCAACGAGAAGTTCCCTGTTGAGATTCACACTTACCTGTTCCCCGAGATGTACTACATCTGCGGCGACTCTGTGAAAGGTGACGACTATATGATGAAGTTAGTCAACAACTATTGCGACAAGATGAGATACTACGGCAACCAGAAGCCTAAGTTCAGGAAGTACTACGAGGAAGACATCGACGAGGGCCTGAGCCTGCTCAAGCACTTCGGCGATGTGGCCAAGCGATACGAGCGTGACGAAATGGCGCAAGACATCTCTGACCGCATGACGCAGTTCCTCTCGTTATATTATGTGGAATAAGACCTCGTTTAGGCCAAAAAGAAACCCAGCGTTCGAGGTGTTCGGGCGCTGGGTTTTGGTTTGATTACTGTTTGGAAATGACGCTTAAACTATTTTTCGATCTAACCAAAGGCTCATCAATGGATCGGAAATAGAATAGTATTTTTCTTTGCGTGTAATAAGGTCGTATTCAAGCAGTTTTATAGCAGCTGACTGGCTTGAACTCGGCGAACGCAAGCTATGTTTCTTGTTGAACGGAATGGAGGTGATGCCCTGCACCTGCTTCTCGGCATGGATGGCATACAGTAGTTCCTTTTGCGCTTCGGTAATATACGCCAATTGCTCCCTCAACCGCGAATCGTTCTCATCGATAAAATCCTCAATCAGTTGGTTTACAGTCTCCATGTCACAAGTCTGGCCCAATGGAGTTTCCGCAAAAGCATCCTTCATAATCCGTTGTACATAGAAAGTAACCCCTTGAAAAATCTCATAAACATGCGAAAACGCTTTCGATGCTATGCTTTTGCCTGCCGCAATGAAATGTCGGGTCGCGAAGTCCAAATAAACATCATAGGCGATAGGTTCCAATCGGAGTGATTTCGCACTTTGATAAAAAGGCCTTTTTGAAGAAAAGAACATCTCTTCCATCAAGCGCCGCTGACTACCCGAAAAAACAAAATTGGCATTGGCAAGTTTCTGGATATGCGTCCTTAGCAAAGCCTCGACATTCTTTTCTGGATAGCGTGTGATTTGCTGAAACTCATCAATGACGACGATGCAACGCTTGTCAACATGCTCAAGATAACTGAAAATTTCCGTCAAAGTGTACTCTGGGTGCTGCACATCGCCCAACTTGACATCAAAAGTGGGCATGTTCAGAGTCGTATCGTAGCCGAAACTCGCACTGAGCGACTTCAGGAAAGTAACAAATTGTTTGCGCAGTTTTTCACTCCTCGTAGCCACACTGTCGAAAACCGCCGTTCCCAGAACAAGAATAAACTCGCGAAAGGTTGTAGTATGGAGAATATCAACTGAGATTGTGACATACTCATCCTTGATTTCCGGTTTGTCGAAAACAAAGTCAACAAGGGCAGTTTTCCCCATACGACGTGGCGAAGTTAGCACCACATTCAACTGATTATCAATTGCTTTTTCCAATTGTATAGCCTCTTGCACCCTATCGCAGAAATACGCTGGAGCAATCTTTCCCGAAACGACAAACGGATTGATATTCTTTACCATAGCATTAGTTTTTCGGGGCAAAGATACTTATTTCATCCAAATTACCGAAAAAAAATTACCGAAAAAACATAATTTTGTTGAAGACCGAGTTTTTTCCGCACATTTCGCGTCACCTCAATCCAACCTCACCTCTTGACAATCTGCCTCGTAACCCATCCGGACTTGGTGAACACCTTTAATAGATAAGTTCCCGCGTTGAGTTCAGTAATATCTATCTCATTATTACTGAACTCCTTAATGAATTGTCCATTGATAGCATAAACCTCTATTCTTTCCAAGTCCTCAATATCGATGCAAATTAGGCCTTCCGTCGGGTTCGGGTAAACATCGAATGCTATGCTGTTTTCATCAACACCAGTTCCATCGAAAACAGCCTTGATTGGGCCATCTATAAATGGTTCAATGTTTAAAGGATTATCATGATAAAAATAGCCAAAATCTGAAACAAACCAATAAAGAAAATTATATCCGTTTTGTGGAACGGCCAACAATTCCAGCAATCCATCCTCACAAGATGTCGGCTCATGAAGGATTTGAACCGTTCCCATGCCATCATATTCAGTCACAATACTGTATGAATACAACAAATCTTCCTGAATATTGGTAAACTCACTCCAATACTCCGCATCTTCATATTGTGAGGCCCATCCGCAAGGGACAATTACAGGAATGGTTTTGGAGACGCCTTCAAAGGTGTTTTGGGTAATTTCAGGCACTTTCTGGCATTTTATCGTGATGGATTCCAAGTCCGTTCCATCGAAAACATTGGATTCCAAAAAGATGCCCTCATAACTATAGGGAACATCAATGATAACGCGTTTCAAATTGCTGCAATTACTGAAAGCGGACGATTGGATTCTTGCCCTATCGTTCAACAACAGTTTGATTTCCGCTATCCCTGAACAGCCAGAGAAAGCATTAGAACCTATACTATTTAGCATGGGAAGTTCGATGGATTCCAACGAGGAGCAATTCTCAAAAGCATTCGCTCCTATAGCTTCACAACAGGACGGCATCTCAATCCTTTGTAAATTTATGCAATTCTCAAACAAACTATTAGATGTTCCTGAAAGAAGGGTATCAGGAAGTATCACCTCCGTTAATGAACCACAATGAGAGAACGCCAAATCCCATATTTCCTTTACGCTATTCGGAATGGAAATCGACCTCAAACCGCTTTGTTTGAAAGCTCCAGAACCTATTAAACATAAAGAGTTGGGCAATTCCAAAAATTCAAGTTGGCTGCAACGATAAAAAGCACCATCTTCAATGTAACGAACGCTGTTTCCCATCCTTACTTCACGCAAATGTGAACACCTTGAAAACGCGCCTTCTCCAATATAATTGATGCTGTCGGACAAGGTGATGGAATTCAATAAAGTATCGCCATGGAAAGTCGACTGTCCTATTCCATAAACGGTATAAGTAGTGCCACCGTAATCCACAAACATCGGAAGTATCACATCGCCACTTGTCGTTGAAGATTCTTCGCCCATGTCGACAATCACCCTATGGTACAACATGCTGGTTATGGTGTAATACAATGTCTGACCAGATTCGCAAACCGCCGAAAAGTCGTAGGCCAAACCGTTAGCTGCAATGCCTATCAAAAGGCTCAATGTAATAACAAGCTTTTTCATTTTGTTGAAGTTTTATTGGGTTAGTTTGGGACAAAGGTAAGCATAAAAAGTACCTGTCAAGAGGTTTTCGGGGAGGCTTCACATTTTGTCCCTATGTTTTTTTCAACCCATTATTGATTTTCAACATATTAACCAAAAATGGTGTCCGATTTTGTCCCTATGATTTTTGCAATAAACGACCAAAAAATAAGGCCAACCACTTTCGTAGCTGGCCTTTTTCGTCATTTTATCTCTACCTTTTTTCGATGCACAAAGCTCCAGACAATCATCCCGATGCCGATGAGCACAAAGGGGACGCTGAGCCACTGGCCCATGTCGAAGGTCATGTTGCGCTCGAAGTCGACCTGGACGTTTTTCAGGAACTCGATGCCGATGCGCGAGCCGAAAATGATGATGAGGAAAGTGCCGAACATCAGGCCGGGCTGCTTGTGGCCGAGGTCACGCTTGTAGTACATCCACAGCAAAATGCCCATCGCCACGAGGCAGAAGAAAGCCTCGTAAAGGCCAGTCGGATGGCAGGGCAGCCACTCGCTCGGCGGACAAGGCGCGTCCCAAGCATGGCAGGCCGTGTAATTGTCGAAGGTGCCGCAGAACTGCTCCGCGCCGCGCAGGAAGACGAAACCCCAAGGCAGCGAGGTGGGCGTGCCGTAAATCTCATGGTTCATCACGTTGCCCACGCGAATCAATGCCCCGACGAGGCACACCGCCACCACAACGCGGTCGAGAATCCAGATGTAATTGATACGCTGAAGGTTATCCTTCTCCTTCTTCGATTTGTTGTAGTTGCGCACATAAAGCCAAAGGCCAATCAAGATGCCGATGGCACCGCCGTGGCTGGCCAGACCGCCTTCCCAAACGGCAAGCATCTTCAATGGGTTGGACAGATAATAGTCAGGCTCATAGAACAGGCAATGACCAAGGCGAGCACCGATGATAGTGGACACTAGCATGTAAATCAACAATTTATCCATCCAGTCATCGCTCACCTTCTCGTGGCGGTATATCTTGCGCATAACAAAATAGCCAATAAAGAAGCCCAAGGCCCACAACAAGCCGTACCAGCGAATCTGCAAAGACCCCAAATGAATCAGGACGGGGTCGACGTTCCAAGTGATATAGTTTAAAAGCATGATTCAAAATTTTGGTGCAAAAGTAAGAATAATTGTTGAATTGTTTAATTGTTGAATCGTTTAATTGTTTGACTATGGCTCATGGCTGATGACTATGGCCACTTTTACATCGAGATAGGGCGGCCATAGTCATAGGCCATAAGCCATAGTTGAAAAAAAACATCATCAAAGTGTAACTTTTTCGTCCTTTCTCCGTATTACTACTAAAATGGACAGAAGTCAGTATAACCAATGCGTGGAGCAATATGCCGACAGGCTTTTCCGCTTTGCGTTCTCGAGCCTCCGCAACCGCGAGCAGGCCGAGGACGTGGTGCAGGAAAGTTTTGCCCGCGTTTGGGAGAAGGTCAAGACGGTGGACTTTGCCAAAGCGAAATCTTACCTCTTCACCACCGCTCACCATGCCATGATTGACGAAGTCCGTCACAAACAACATTTTGCGAGCATTGAAGACTGTCCGACCAACGAACTGAAACAGACCCGCAACCCCTACCCCGATGTCAACGAAGTACTGCACAAAACGCTGGCCACCCTGCCAGAAGCGCAACGTAACACCTTGCTTTTGCGCGACTACGAGGGCTACAGCTACCAGGAAATCGGCGACATCACAGGGATGAGCGAGGCACAGGTCAAGGTGAACATCTTCCGCGCCCGCACCGCACTGAAAAACAAACTGAAAAGCATCGACAACCTCATCGACATAGAGCCATGAAAACGAACATCACTATCGACAACTACGAGGCCTATCTCCTTGATTACATGGAGGGCAACCTCAGCCCCGAAATGACAGCCGAACTGAAAGCCCTCATTGTGGCACAAGGCTTGGACTGGGACGAACTCACCGAGGAATTGCCCCATTTGGAAGCACCTCAAATCGTTTACGAAGGCAAGGAAAAGTTGAAGGACCCTGAGCCTGTCGAAGGGTCGAAGGGCCGCTCATCTAATAACAAGCGCACCATCATCCCGCTCTATGTCAAGATTGCCTCAGCTGCCGCTGCCGCCGGACTGCTGCTCACCGTCACTTTGTGGCCTGAAAAGTCGATACCCAAGGCAGAGGCCATTGCCGACCTGAAACCCATCGAAATCAGCCGCATCGACACTCACGAGCCTATGGCTTTGTTGCCGAGACGAGCTATAGAAAGCATAGATCCCTTGCCACGCACAAACTTCCGCGGAGATGACATGTTTTCTGAAGGCCAAAACAATGGGCGCATTGCTGCCGAGAGGGAGACAATGCCTTTGTTGGCCGAATTGCCGACGAAAAACATCACTTCTTTGCAGACCGATTTGCCATTGGCCAACTTTGACGAACCTAACTTTGATCTCTTGGCTTGGCGCATGAACTCCAATCTCGCTTATACCCAATACGAGGCAAACGCTTTTTCTGATGAAGTCGAAGACGAGCGCGAACTTTCATTGATTGGGAAAGCCATTTTCAAGCTGACCGATGGCCGTCATGACAGTTTCGCCAGCCTCATCTCTTCCAGCCTCACCACCGCCAAAAAAGAAATCAGCATAGCCGCCACCGACATGGCCATAGCCGCCTATCACCGCGCCGACGAGCACTTTGAGGAAGCCAAAGAACGCTGGGAAGAGAAACTCGGGGAATGATTTTTTCTCACGCAGAATCCGCAGAATTTTAGGAATAGTTGCCGCTTTGCTCCAACACAATTCGCGTCACTGCGAGGAACAAAGCAGTCCAGAAAGCAGGTTTAATCCCTGGATTGCTTCGTCGTCCCTCCTCGCAATGACGCGAAGACAACAATTGATAAATTTCAGCGAATTCTGCGGATTCTGCGTGAGATAACTATCTACATGAGACAATCTCAGAAATTGATGCTTAATCCAAAACTGAGCGGACGTGTGTTTTCTAAAGCATTGCCACGATAAATGGGTATTAACGCATAATTGGCGAAGAAGCCCAGGTTGTTGCCACCTATACGAAGCGAGGCATCAAGTTTGAAACGATTCAAGAATTCACCATTCATATAAGTCGTCACTTTGCTGTTGTCCATATACTTCACCTTGCTCCAAGCCGCAAAACGAAGGCCTCCTGTCACACCCAAATCAATGTAGAGTTTACGCGACGGCCTCAATTCAACCATCAACGGCACTTGCAAATACAACAATCCCAGTTTGCTTTTCTTGATTTGGACATCCGACGGCAGCGGAACGTTGGAGATGACTCCTGTTTCGGGGTCTTCCACAGATACGACAGGATTTTTCCAACTGAAGTTGTTCCAACCGATACCAACGCCTGTGAACAAGCCTGCCGTGTGTCTCCTGTTGAAGGCAATGCCCACATCGGCTATATTGAAGCCAAAATACCAACTGCGCAACGGACGGAGAGCAAGACTGATATCTCCGTATGGTTCAACAGCCGACACTTTCGTGTTGAATAGCATGTTCAGGCCTGCCTCAAAACCATTCCAGTTGGCATCGTAAAGGAGACTCTTTTTCTCGGAACGCTTTTTCTTGGGCTCATCTTTCTTCGGCTCATCCGTTTTTGGTTCCGGGTAATTGTTATGATAGTCATAATGATACTCATAGTCTCTGCCATATTTTTTTTCAACCTGCTCGCCCCACTTCTCCATTTTTCTGCCCCATTCTTCCATTTCGGCCCCCCATTGCTCCATGTCTTGTTCGAATTTCACCCAGTCCACGGAATCAGACAGTTGTTGGAGGTTCACGCCCAGCTCACGCATCAGTTCTTTAAGTTGAAGCGTATCGGCCTCATAACCTGCTTTGTCTTTGGAAGAATAATCCCAAGAGCGGTTTGACTCGGCCTCGAAGAAAGGAGCGGCGTTATTAACCAACATATTCAGGAAATTCCGTTTAGGGTCGGTAAGTTCATCATCGATATTGATAGCCATGTTCCATTGGTCACCACTCTTCTCTACCAACACCTTATAATTCAGGTTACTTGCATATACTTTACCCAAACTCTTCACCTCGCTGCAATAGACGTTACAATCGCCGAGAAGAATCACATCGCCAGTCCCGCATGAACGGACATAGATGTTGTTATAGCCGACCTCAAGGCTTAATTCGCCTGTACCTGACTTGTCGATGGAGAGATCCTCACCTTTCAACTGACCTTTTGATCTGACTCTCGCCGTGCCCAAGACCTTCAAATAAGCCAAATTTTGGAGCGTTACCTCACGAGCACCCGAACCTTCAAGATACAAAACGCTATCTTCAACACGATACTTGGCGGTATTATGCCCATAGTCATTAATCGTAAGCTTGTCACCTTGCTTCAAATACACACTGCCAGTGCCACTGACTACTAATGTGTTGATTTTACTCGCATCCCCACTTGGAGTAGGAATCGGTTTTTCTTGTGCTTTCACGCCTCCGAAAGCCAATAGCAGCATCGCTGCCAAAATCATTCTTGTTTTCATTTTTCTATTATTTTAGTTGTTAGTCGTATTACTTTTCTTTTGACGCGAGACTTCGAGACACCGGACGCGGGACTATACTCATCTCGTGTCTCGCAGTCTCGTAGTCTCATGTCAACAAACGTAATACGGAGAAAGGCGGAAAAAGTTACAGACAACGGACAGAAAAATTGAATTTTTCTTGTTTTTCGTTCGGAATGAAGACGATACGTTTGGTCTGTCCCGCTTCCAAATCAAAGAAATTCTCGGAGAAGTTGCCCATGGCGTTGGTGCAATACACTTGCACATCCTTGGCAAAGGCATCCGTCGTGACTTCGAGGCAAATCTGGCCATCTGCTTCAGATACTTTCAAAGTCGGTTCGGCTTTAGGTAGATTCAAGTCCTTGGGATAGGCCAAATAGCAGTAACGTTCAGCCAAAAGGTTTTCATTTTCAACAAGCTCGAGTTTGACATAAGCCGTTGTCTTGTCGGCCTTCGCCAAACATTCAGCCAAACCTTCCACTTGCAGTTTTTCATTGCTATTAGCAGGAACTTGCGCCTCGACCGACTTTTCAAAAAGTACATTTCCCTCAAAACCAACGACTTTCACCTTCAAATTGCCTTTCAACTCACGCATCAAATCAGAAGTGACGAAAACACCGTAATCCTTTTGGTCGAGTGAGAGTAAGACAGGCGCATAAAGGGTCTTCAGCTTGTATTGCAGGGCTTTCCAGTTGCCGTAATAGTCGATGGACGACCAGGAAGTCACAGGCCAGGCATCATTGAGTTGCCAATAGAGCGTACCCATGTTGTAAGGCTTCGCCGTGCGGTGCGCCTCAATCGCGATTTCCATGCCGTAGGCTTGCGAGAGTTGGCTCAGATAGACATATCGCTCAAAATCATAGGAATAGGGATAATACTTTTGGATAAAGTCGTCAATTTGGCGCGTGCCACGAGGATGTTTTTGGTGAGCTGCAATAACTTTGGCATCCTTGCTCAATGCCTCGCCTTGCGCGATTTTCAGCAAAGTTTGGTAATCGGGATAACTTTGGTAGCCGTACTCACTGTTGAAGCGACCCACTTTCTCTCGATACATTTCATAAGGCTGTTCGCCCCACCAAACGCCCCAATAGTGCACATCGCCTTCAGTCAGACTTTCGGGTCTGCCCCAACCTTTCGAGGGTGAGCTGGGCCAATAAGGTCTCGTGCCGTCGAATTTCTCAACCACCTGAGGCAGCAGGGATTCAAACAGTGCATCATAGCCCTCTTTGATGCCTTTGTCGTCTCCCTCCGACCAATTCAGCGATTTTTGCCAGCCCCAATTGTAGTAGCCTTCCGAAATCTCATTGCCGCCGCACCACAAAGCCAAGGAAGGATGCGAAGCCAAGCGTTTCACCTGCTCCTCGGCCTCAATTCTGGCATTTTTATAAATGAAACTCTCCCGATCTAAAGGATACATCGTGCCTGCATACATGAAATCCTCCCAAACCAAAATGCCCAACGAGTCGCAGATGTTGAAGAAGTCATCGGAAGGATAGATGCCGCCGCCCCATACACGCAACATATTGAAATGCGCATCTTTAGCAGCTTGCAATAAACCTAACGTGTTGACAGGATTTATCCAAGTCTCAATCATTTCTTCAGGCACATAGTTCGCACCCTTGGCGTAGAACGGCACGCCATTCACCTTGAAATAAAACGCCCGACCGATGCTGTCAGGCTCATCAACCATCTCAAAGGTACGGAGACCCGACTTGAACTTTTTGGTGTCCAAAACTCTTTCGCCTTTTTTCAACACCACCTCAAAGTCATACAGCGGTTGCTCGCCCATCTCGTTGGGCCACCAAAGCTGGGGATTCCGCATGGGAACTATCAGGGATAGTTGATGCGTTCCCGTTTTTAATGACTTTGCAGGAAAGCTCAATGTCCTTTCATGGTTTAAGAAAAAAGACTCATCCTGATGTGAACTCATACTCAATTCCACCTGGTATTCTGCTTCATCCATTCTATTATCAATGCCATATCGCAACCACAGCCAAGCACTATCAGAATCAGCATAACATGTGGAAATATAGGCATAATCCAACTTCGCCTCTTTCCAACCCACCAACTTCACAGGTTTCCAAATGCCCACATTCTTATACTTCGGCGCCCAGTCCCAGCCGTGTTGATAGGGCGCCTTGCGGCTGACGGCGTATTTTTCGGGCAATCGTGGCTGATGTTGCTCATATAAGGCCAATTGCGTACTGTCGTATCGGATGAAATGCACTTCAAGCAGGTTGTCTTTATCCTTCAAAAAAGGCTTCACTTCTGCTTTCCATTCACGGAACTGGTTGTCAGCTGAAAAAAGCTCATAGCCATTCAAACTAACTTCGGCGTAGGTGTCAAGGCCTTCAAAAACAAGCTCAATATTCTCTTTTTCAAATAGTTTCTTATCCGCATCGAAATGTAAGGTATAGTCCCATGGATGGTCGGAAATCCACAGCAGGTCGTTTTCCACCGTACCGAGATAGGGATGCGGGATGAGACCGTTTTCATACAGGCTTTGCTGCACCACCGAGGGCACATCAACCTGCATATTAATATTTAAGGTGTCGCCTGTGAGCGTCCAGCCTTGGTTGAGGCTTTGCTCAATAACATTGGGTTTCTCAACTTTCTGGCAACCAACCAAGAAAGCCACTAAAGACAATAAAACCAATACTTTTTTCATTGCATATTTTCTTTTTTCACAAAACCTGCAAAACCCACAAAACCAATTTCTCAATGGAAAGTCGCCAACCGGCTCCTTTCCGGCGGCAAGGCGGTTGCCGAGCCGCGCCCAAATAAGGTTTTGTTCGTTTTGATAGTTTTGTGATTAATTAAAACGGATTCAACATCTTCTCCATTTCGTAAATCAAGTCCTTGTTCGACTCGGTCCAGACCATCGTCGCACCAGTCGCGTCCTTTTGGTTAGGATAGAGTTTCTCATTGAAGCGCGGCACCCAATGCGCCAGCGAAGCGTGGCAATGCACCGTGCCCGTCATATTGAGGATGTCCTTCACGTTGCCGAGGTTGATGCCGCCGCCAGGCATGATGGCGATTTTGTCGCCATAGCGCAGCTGCATCTCCGCAATCATCGGGACACCTTCAAGGGCCGTGGGCTTGCCGCCTGAGGTCAGGATTTTGTCGAAACCAAGTTCTATCAGTTTTTCAACAGCCTCAAAAGGTTTCACACAAGCATCAATGGCGCGGTGGAAGGTGAACTTCAAGCCCTCGCCGGCTCCCATCAAGGCCTTAATGGTTTCCACATCAAGTTCACCCTTGTCGTTCAAGGCACCGATGACCACGCCTTCGAAACCGAGTTTCTTGCAAAGCATGATGTCGGTTTTCATCATCTCGACTTCTTCCTCGTCATAGATGTAGTTGCCCGGTCGCGGACGGATGAGCACCCGCATCGGGATAAACGAAATATCGACGGCCTTGGCCAAAGTGCCGAATGAGGGCGTCACGCCGCCCACTTCGAGGCATTCACACAACTCCACGCACTGGGCGCAGCCGTCCATCGCGTTCTGCAACGACTTAATGCCGTTGGCACAGATTTCCAATCGTATCATAGTTTTAGAAATTACTAATTCAACGTAGTTAATTTTGGGGCAAAGATATTGAAATTGTTGAAGCGTTGAGTGTTGAATTGTTGAAATCTTTGATTCGAAGTAGTCAATTGTTGGTGGAAAAGGATGCAAATTGTGAAAAAAACACTATTTTTGCGCAACATAAAGACAGAAAGCCATGTCAGAGAAAGAAATCAACGCCTACCGCTTGACTTCGTTGGAGGAACCGACGGACGAGATGCTAGCGTATATCATGCGAGAAGTGGCGGAGGAAGCGAAACAAAGCAACAAAGAGGCCCTGGAGAAGTTTTTCAATGAAATCAGCCTGATGTATCAACAACAATACGGCAACACCTAATGAGCACAGAGGCCAGAAAACCGGTTTTAATTGTGATTGCTGGTCCCAACGGAAGCGGAAAAACTTCCGTAACCAGCAAAATCCTTCAACATGAATGGATGGAGGATTCTGTTTACATCAATCCAGACATTGTTGCACAAGAAAAATTCGGCGATTGGAACTCGATGGATGCTATTAAAAAAGCAGTGGTTTATTGCGAAGAATGGCGAGAAAAGTGCTTGAATGAACGAAAAAGTTTGATTTTTGAAACGGTTTTGTCCGCCAAAGACAAAATCGATTACATTGAAAGGGCAAAACAGGCAGGTTTCTTCATTAGGTTGTTTTTCGTCTGCACAAAATCACCAGCCATCAACGCCTCACGCATTGCACAAAGAGTGATGAAAGGCGGCCACGATGTACCGATTACCAAGGTTATTTCGCGTTACCAAAAATCCATCCTCAACTGCAAATACATTGCGACCAAGGTTGACCGTACCTATTTGTATGACAACTCCGTTGATGATGCCGAGCAGCAACTGCTTATCCGTCTGTCTGACGGCCTCATCGCGAAAAGATATGTGAACGAACTGCCCGAATGGGCAAAACAAATAATTAAAGAATAACGAAAGACAATTGATTGATAGCTAATTAACATAGTATAAATTAGGGCTTTACGCTCTTGTTCTCAATCCGAAAAATCTGGTAAATTTTTGCAACGAGAATAAGCAAGCGAAAAGTTCGCGTTTTAGGCGTGAACTATTTCGTGCTTATTAGTTGCACAGGTTTACCAGAGCCTTCGGATTTAATAAGCAATCAAACGAATGGCGAACGCCTTTCTTTATTGCTTGTGGGCAAGGAAAAGTCCGAGAATACAACAAACCATGAGCAGACACAATCAATACCATAACGATGGTTTTCACATCGGGCAACTTATCAAAGCAGAGCTGTCGCGACAAGGCCGCACTGCCACATGGCTTGCCAAACAAGTGCATTGCACACCCGAAAACATCTACAAAACCTACCGCCAAAAGTGGGTCACCATGCCTCTGCTTTTCGAGATTAGCAAGGCTTTGGATTGCGATTTCTTTAGGGCTTGTTCAGAGTATCTAGAAAGACAGAAAACAAACTGAAAGTTATTGTTTTCTGGGAAAACAATTCAGTTTTATTGGTAAAAGGAGTTAGCTTTAAATTTCTAGAAAGGAATGGTTTATGCATAATTTTGCGACATACAATTTTCAAACTAAAAACATAGAAAAATGAAGAAGTTACTTGTTTTAACGATGCTTTTCATCGGAATAGGCGTTCAGACTGCAAAAGCCCAATATTGGGTGCCTAACTTTCGTGAACCTGAATATGTTACCATATCTTCAAAGGAGGGTATTAGTGTCAGTTCCATAACGCACAATCAGAACAATTCTTACACGGTATCCCTTTATAATGGTAACAGTGGAAACCAGCACGAAATTACCAGTTATAGTTTCGAATGGTACCTTTCTTACAAAGGTGAGCGGGTGAGCGACTATTACCAAGAAACCATCCGTTGTGGACAATCTTCTTCGAGAACCGTCTATGCTTGGCCAGGGGAAGTTCCATCGGGTAACGAAAAATATGTAACCGCACAATTGGGAAGGCAACCAGCCAAGAAAGATCCAAGAGACGACGATTAAGAAAACAACAAACAATTTAAATAACAACAAATTAAAAGTTGCGCCCGGCACGAACATAGGGTAAAAGAAAATGAAAAAGATAATGGCAGTTTTAACCGTTTTGATGTGTTTTGCATCTACAAGTGCATTTGCTCAACTGAAAGAAGTTAGAGGGGTGCAAACAAGGGTTGTTGAATATAAAAGTGATGATTATATAGCATATCACGATGCATATAACAATAGTAATGGTCCAGGTTATAACCGACACGGTTTCGAATTTAAGAACGAGAATAATTACTCTGTTTGGGTTGAAACAGAATTGTACGACTCGAATGGGAAAATAGTGGACACAAAAAGTTTTACTTTAAATGCAAAAGAATCTTACGTTTGGAAAGTTGGTGATAAACTCATACATTATACATGGCTAGCCTATGAAGATAAATATGACCAATACTACGTTAAATACAAAGCTTATAAAGCGGAATAAGCAATGTCAACTTACAAAGAGAGTGTGCATGTAATTGTGTTTACTCTCTTTTGCAACAACTTTAATTACTGAATTATGAGCGATAAGACATTTGCACAGGAGGCAATTCAAAGGCAAATAGAAGAAAAGCAAAGGCCTTTAAGGTTTCAAGATTTCGGATATGGAGATGAGTATTCAGAGGCTCCATACAACGATTATAATGACTGTCATGGGGATTACTATGATGCTGATGTAGCGAATTAGTTCTTTGTTATCCAATAGAAATCAATTATATGGAGAAAATGACATTTGCCCAAAAGGCAATTTGGAAGCGAATTAAGCAGAAAGACGAGAGGGAACAAGAATTCCAAGATCGTTATGATGAGCATTCTGATTACGATGCTTATTCAGATTGCCACGGTGATTATTACGACAATTAATAGATGATGCCAATGTTGTTAAACAGTTTAATAATTGGAGTATTATCTGGTTTAATTTGTGCCTTATTGACATGGATAATTAAACCAGTTCCTCGCATAAAAATTCTAACAGAAATCTCTTTTAACAAAGAAAGCAACAAATATCATTTCAAAATTCAGAATGTTGGACGAAACGACATTAGCATTTCCAGTTTATACATAACTTTATGTTACAAGGGGGAGTTTTATAACATCAAAGGCATTGGGATTCCATTTTTGCCGAGCGAGAAGAACGCAAATAAAATAGGATCAAAGTATATTTATGAGAGACTGATTTCTATTGATGTGTCTCGGATTAAACCGGAATCACTCCGTAAATCAAACGATGAAGAACTGATAAGAAAAAGTGAATCAGGGCAATTAGTCTTGCATGATTTTATCAAAAAAGATGATAAATTGCGAATTTATGTTGGATTAATGGCAATAGATTATCGTTATAACACAACAAAGTATTACAAAGAAACCTTGAAAAATTGTATTGAAGGTGAATATGGGCCAGGACAATGTTTTGTTGAACAAGCTAAAACCCCAACCGAAGGCTAATGGTCATCATCCTCAAACCCACCTACTCCTGTAACTTCCGTTGCAAATACTGCTATTTGAGCAACGAAACAAAAACCCACAAGGAGACATTCAACCTTGCCTTTGCCAAACAAATCATCCTTCAATTAAAGGACTATCAGAAGACCTATCCGCGCCAAAAGGTCACTTTCATTTGGCACGGCGGCGAGCCTTTGCTGTGGGGCATCGACAACTACCGTGAGATTTTCGCCTTTATGCAACAAGAATTGGAAAGCATCAACTACCAAAACAGCATCCAAACCAACCTTTCGTTAGTCACGGAGGAAATCATCAACCTCTTTTTGCAATACAATGTCCGCCCAGGCTTTTCGTTAGACGGCACCAAGGCCATCCACGACCAACAGCGTGTGGGCATCAACGGCCAACCCACTTTCGACCTTATCATGTCGAAACTCGCACTTTGCAGGGAGAAAGGCATCAGCCCTGGCTGCATCGTCGTGGCAGGAAAGAAACACATCGGACACATTCCCGAACTATATAACTTCATGAAAGAACACAAGTTGAGTTTCAAGTTCAACCCCTTGTTTTCAGCTGGCGAGGCCACCAATAACTTGGACGAATACGGCATTACGCCCTCGGAATATGCCCAAATGTCGATAGAACTATTTGATTTGTGGTTCCACGACAACCAAGGCGAAATCACTGAGTCCAATTTTGTAGAAATCGCCAGCAACATCGTTTCCAAAAAGACCACAGGCTGCATGTTTGGCCGTAACTGTCAGGACAACTTCTTCGCCATTGCGCCAACAGGCGATGTGATGCCCTGCGGTCGTTTCTGCGATGATGATTTGCTACACTATTCATACGGCAACTTGCACGAGGAAACACTTTCAGATATTCTGCCTCGCATCAAGCAAGGCGAAATCTACAAACGTTCGGAATACATTGAGAAAGGTAGTTGTAAGAACTGCAAATGGTTAGACATCTGTCACGGCGGTTGCTTGCACGATGGCTTTCTCAAATCAGGCGATTTCCGTAGCAAGACTTTCCTTTGCGCTGCCTACAAGAAAATCTTCGCGCACATTGAGAAACGCTTACAAGAAATAGGCATATAATCATCAACAATCTTCAATCCCACACCACAATTATCCACTCAAACTGGCCGAATACGACCATTTTTACCATTATTCGGCCAAATAAAGGGGTACTTATTTGGCCGAATCAAATACTTTTTCTATCTTTGCGGCCAAATTAAGAGCAAATGAACAACCTCATTGGAAGAAAACAGGAGATACAAGAACTTAAAAACCTGTACAATAGCGGCAAGCCCGAGTTTGTCGCCATCTATGGTCGCCGTCGTGTGGGCAAAACCTTCCTCGTGAAGGAACTTTTCCAAGACAAAATGGCCTTCTATCACAGCGGACTTTCGCCCTTCGACAAGGAGCGCAAAATCGGCATCAAAGACCAGTTGGAAGCGTTCTACGCCAGCCTGATTCAGTACGGCATGGGCGAAAGCCACTGTCCCACTTCATGGGCCGAGGCTTTTCTCATGCTAGGACAGCTCTTGGACAGCCTCAACGATGGCAGCCGTCAGGTGATTTTCATCGACGAACTGCCTTGGATGGATACGCCCCGTTCCAAGTTCTTGGTCGCCTTCGAGCATTTCTGGAACTCATGGGGTGCTTGGCGTGACCATGTGATGCTCATCGTGTGCGGAAGCGCAACTTCGTGGATGCTCGACAACCTCATCAACAACAAAGGAGGCCTCTACGACCGCCTGACTTGGCAAATCAAGCTGTCGCCTTTTACGCTTGGCGAGTGTAAGGCGTTTTTCGAGTCAAAGAATGTACCCATGTCGAGCTACGACCTTGTGGAAGCCTACATGATTCTCGGCGGCATACCTTATTATATGAACTACTTCCAGAAGGGGAAAAGCCTGGCACAAAACATCGACGCACTGTTTTTCGCCCCAAACGCCAAACTCGGCATGGAGTTCGACCGGCTTTTCGGTTCCTTGTTCTCCAAACCAGAAGAATTCAAGGCGGTGGTAAGGCAGCTTGCCAAACGGCACACAGGCTACACACGTGAAGACTTGGCCAAACAATTGGGAATCAAGGCAGGAGGAAACTTTTCCAAAACACTTGAAGCACTCTTGGCCAGCGATTTCATTACTTGTTACCATCCCTTCGGAGAAAGCAAGAAAGAAATCAGATACAGACTCACTGACAGTTTCTGCCAGTTCCATCTGAACTTCATAGACGGACAAAACATCACCGATACAGCCTACTGGCAACACAACCAAAACAAGCCACAACTCAACACATGGCGCGGTTTCACTTTCGAGCAAGTCTGTTTCAACCATGTCAGTCAAATCAAGAGGGCATTGGGGGTAGAAAACGTAGTGTCATCAGAATCGGCATGGATTGTACGCGGCGACGAAGACCACAAAGGCGCACAAATCGACATGCTGATTGTCAGGGACGACCGCGTTGTCAACTTGTGCGAGATGAAATTCCTGTCGAAGGAATACGACCCGAAGGCCGATGATGAAACTAAACTGAGGGCACGCATCGCCACCTTGCAGGAGCATCTTTCGCCCAAACAGACCATTCACCTGACCTTGGTCACCACCGTTGGTCTCAAACATAACGCCCACAGCGGTATCTTCCAGCAAACCATCATTATCAGCAGCTTGTTCTGAAAAATTTTCCTTACTTTTGCGCACTAAAACTCAACCAGTGATTTACCCAACCAATTTTGAACAAAAAATCGGCTTTAAAAGCATCCGTCAAATGCTTTCCGACCATTGCATTAGTGCGATGGGCTTGGAGAGAGCGGACAAGATGAGCTTTTCAACTGATAAAGCACACATCCTCAAGAGTTTGGAACAAACCGAAGAGTTTATCCATCTCTTGCAGACTGGCGTGCCATTCCCCGTGCGCGACTTCCACGACCTGCGCGAGGCCTTCCATCGCATCCAGATTGACGGCACCTGCCTCAATGTGGAGGATTTGTTTGCCTTGAAACCTTCACTCAATGTACTTGAAGCCATTCTGCGCTACGGCCACTCAGAAAGTGCCGATACTACACCACGGATTAAGTCGCTGATTGAGAACATTTTCATCGAGCGTAGTATCTTCACTGAGGTCAACCGCCTCGTCGACGACAAGGGCGAGATTCCCGACAATGCTTCAACCGAACTGTTGGAAATCCGCCAAAGCATCCGCCGCAAGCAGGGTGGCATCGAGAAGCGCATCCGACAAATCATGAGCGATGCCAAGACTGCGGGCTGGGTCGACCAGAAATCAGAGCTTACCGTCCGCGATGGGCGTTTGGTCATTCCGGTGAAGGCTGGCGACAAACGCGCCATCAGAGGTTTCATCCACGACGAGTCAGCCACTGGACAGACCGTCTACATCGAACCTGCCGAAATCTTCGACACCTCCAACGAAATCAAGGAGTTGGAATATGCCGAGAAACGTGAAATCCACCGCATTTTGATGGCCTTTACGCGTCTCCTTCGGCCTTACCTCTCCGAATTGCGCAAGGCATGGAACCTGTTGGGTGAACTCGACTTCATCCGCGCCAAGGCGTTGCTGGCCCAAGAAATCGGTGGCGTGAAGCCCGAAATACAAGACACACCCTACATCAACTGGCAGCAGGCGCGACACCCCTTGTTGGAAAAGAAGCTGAAGGCCCAAGGAAAGCAGGTAGTCCCACTTGATTTGAAACTGGACGAAACTGACCGCATCCTCGTCATCAGTGGTCCCAACGCGGGCGGCAAGTCGGTCTGCCTGAAAACCACCGGGCTACTCCAATACATGCTGCAATGCGGCCTCATGCCGCCCATGCGCGTCGACTCGCAATGCGGCTTGTTTGAAAGCCTCTTCATCGACATCGGTGACGAGCAGTCGATTTTGGACGACCTATCCACCTACAGTTCACACCTTATTAATATGAAGGCCCTGCTGGAACATGCCGACGAAAAGACCTTGTTCCTCATCGACGAGTTCGGAACTGGTACAGAACCCCAATTGGGTGGTGCCATCGCCGAGGCCATCCTCTTGGAACTCAACAAGAAACAAGCCTTCGGCATGGTCACGACGCACTATGCCAACCTGAAACTTTTGGCAGACAACCATGAGGGCATTGTCAACGGTGCCATGCTGTTCGACACGCGCTTCATGCAGCCCATGTACATCATGATGACAGGCAAACCTGGCTCGTCGTTCGCTTTCGAAATCGCCAAGAAAATCGGCTTCCCGAAACAGATTCTTGATGACGCAGCCAACATCACCGGCGACCAGCACCTGAAGTTTGAGAAGCAGCTGCAACAGCTTGAAGTCGACAAGAAAGCCATCCGCAAGAAAGAACAAGACCTGCGCATCGCCGACCAATTGCTGACCGAGGTCGTGGAGAAATACAAGAAACTTTTAGCCGAACTTGAAAGCAAGAAGAAACAATACCTCCGCGATGCCGCCGCTGAAGCCCAGGAACTGATTCAGAAGGCCAACAGCCAAATCGAGCGCACCATCAAGGAAATCAAGGAAGCACAGGCTGAGAAAACCAAGACCAAAGAAATCCGCCAGAACCTTGAAAAAACCAAAGAGGAGATAGCACAAAAAGCCAAGGAAGTGGCCGAAGCCAAGAAAAAAGAAGAGTCTGAAGTGGTGCTGAAAGTAGGCGACACTGTCTGCATCGAGGAAATGCAAGTGGTGGGCGAAATCTTGGCCATCAGCGACACCGACGCCACCATCCTCTTCGACAGCATCCGTCTGCGCACCAGTCCTGACAAGCTCCGCAAGGTAAGCCGTGCCGAAGCCCGCAAAACCCAACGTCGCTGGCAAAACGGTATCGCCGAAGACCTCAGCGAGAAAGCCGAACACTTCGAACTGACCCTTGATGTGCGCGGCAAACGTGCCGAGGAAGCCTTGGATATCGTGGACAAATACCTTGACGAAGCCAAATTACTCAGCATCAAGGAGGTGAGTATTCTTCATGGTAAGGGTAATGGCATCTTGCGCAAGCTCATCCGCGAGAAACTCAGCCACCTGCATGAAGTGGAGCGTTTCTGTGATGCTTCTCTCGAAACAGGTGGAACAGGAATTACCAGAGTGTATTTCAGATGAGATTCCCTTCGGGAATGGAGAGCCATTGTTTTGTGAACTGCGGCGGTAAGGAACGTTCACGATTCATAAACGCCACAATCCGCTGCATGTTAAATAATAATATTACTCCATTCCTGAAGGGAATCTAAAACTTATTTCCTTTTGAGCAAAGAAAGAAGCCAAAGCAGCACAACGGAACCTACTATGCCGACTATCAGCTGGCCCCAGAAGGTCGTTTTGGGGGAAATGCCCAACAGGCCAAAAAGCCAACTGCCCAAAAAGCCGCCAACGATACCCACAAGAATGCAAACCAACAGTCCCATACCTTGCTTCATGATTTTACTCCCGATATAGCCGGCAATCGCGCCAATCAGTACTGATAAAAGAATGCCTAACATGATAGTAGTTTTTTGAGTTGATTAATAATTAGTTGAATTCATTTCTTGTTCATCAAATTGGCCACCTCAGCATTTTGCTCCTCTATGTAAGCCAAAATCTCGTCCCTCCCCTGCTTCTTTTCCGCCGAGGTGATAAAAATGGGCGGCAACTCCTCCCATTCCTCCAACAGCTTCGCCTTGAAAGCAGCCACATTCCTGTCCAACTCCGCCTTTGACACCTTGTCGGATTTGGTGAAAACGATGCAAAACGGCACTTGATTCTCACCCAACCATTCAACAAAGCCCAAGTCATTGTTTTGAGGTTCAAGACGCGAGTCGACCAGCACGAAAGTGGTCACTAAATTGCGGCGGCGTTGGATGTAATTGTTAATCATGACGCGCCACTGCTCGCGGGTCTTCTTGGAATGCTGCGCATAGCCATAACCCGGCAAATCAACAAGATACCAAGCATCGTTGACGATAAAATGGTTGATGGCTACCGTCTTGCCCGGCACAGAGGAAGTCTTGGCCAAACCTTTACGCTGCACCAGCATGTTAATTAGCGAGGACTTGCCCACATTAGAGCGGCCAATGAAGGCATATTCGGGAATATTGTCGTTGGGCAAAAACTCGAAACGAGTGTTGCTCATCAGAAAATCGGCTTTGTTAATTTGCATAGAAAGGCATTTTTAAGTGTTCCGGAATCTCATTCTGGTCGTAAATCAGGTGGCGCTTGACTTTCTCCTCAAACATATCGCTGATAGTCATCAAGATACCTGTCTCCTCCACCGCGCCAAAGCCAGGATTGAGTGCCGTGCCAAACGACCGCAGTGTGGGGGAGAGACTCATGTAGGCGTTGACCAAAGGCGGTACCGCTGCACCGCGCTCGCGCACCATCTTCACCAAGATTTTGTAATTGTCACGGTAATTGTCGGCGCAGAAAAGGTTGTCCAACCATTCCTGTCCAGCGAGAATGGGCAGGTTCAGCTCGGGGCGCACCGTAACCAAATTTTCCTTATCAGGAAAGTGTTTCTGTATAAAATAGAGAATCAAATCGCGTGAGGTGCGTTCCAAAGAGGGATACATCGTCACCTTACCGAAATAATACTTCGCCTCAGGATAAATGTCGACCAACGAACCCAAACCGTCCCAAAGGTTATCCAAGGAATACAGGCCTTTCGACAGGCTCTTGGAAGGCTGGTAGTTGGGTTGCACGAATGAGCGCCCCAACTCGATAGTGTAGGGCAAATACTCCTCTACAAACTTTTTGGAATAGAGAAACAGTTCGCTGGTGGGCGTATCCACTTGGCCGTTGGCATCAATGGGCAGATGGTCGCAGAGCAGAAAACGGTAACCGCCCACGATGGCGTGGTCGATGGGGTTCCACACGATAAGCTGATAGAAGAAGTTCTCGTCGCGGGTGTCGAACACATCGATGTCACAGTCAAGGCCCGTACCGCCGCCCGAGTCGCGGAAGCTGATTTCGCGCAGACGGCCAATCTCGCGCATGATGTTGGGTGATTCGTGTGCCGTCAGCACATAGATTTCATTTCCTCCATTGTTGGTCTTGCGGAAAAATTTCTCCTCGGTCAACTCTTCCATAATGGCCTCAACCGGCACCGGTGCAATAATATCTTTCATCATATCGTGTATTCTTTTTCAGGGTCAAAAATCTGGTTGGCATCCTTCGGCAGCTGGTAGGAGAACGTGCGAAGTTTCTCCGCCCATTGGGCATCAGTGAATCGACGGTCGAAGGTCTGGTATGGGATGGGCTTGCCAAAAGTGATGGTCAGTTGCTTGTTGCGTTGTTTGAAGAACTCGTCGACGAGGAAAGCCATCTCGATGTTCACCTTGATTCCCAAACGTTTACGAAGTCTTGCAAGGTTGTAGAAGAAGTTCGAATTGCGACCTTCGATGTGGACAGGAACGATGTCGCGTTGGTAGGCTTTCGACTTGGTGACAAAGGTCTTTTTCCAATCCAAATCCATGATTTTGCCGCCTTTGGTTTTGCGCGAGCAGAGGCCGAAGGGGAAATAGCAAATCGTGGCATCGCCGGCAAAGGTCTCGTTGAACAACCTCAAACTCTCCTCACGGTTGGCCGTCGCACTACCCACCTTGCTGACAGGAATGAAAATCGGTTGGAGGTTCTTCACAAACATCAGGAAGTCGTTGACAGGAGTCAAGGTCTCTCCCCTATGGTTGCCCACCGCACCGATAAGCGCAATGCCGTCGAGGCCACCCAAGGGATGGTTGGACGCCACAAGGATGCGGTCGCTCGCCATCAGGTTATCGATACCCTCTAACACCACGTCAAGGTTGAAGTCGTCCACCACCGCGTTGATGAAGTCGAGGCCTTCCTTGTCGGCATACTTGGTCAGGATCTCGTTGATGTCGTCCTCATGCAACAACCGCTGAATCTTGCGAAACAGCCATTCGGGCATGTGTTTCATCAACTTGGGCACCTTGGCCGTGAAGATTTTCCTGAGGTCAATAAGGTTGATTTGTTCCATTTCCATAACCGACGAATTCGCTTTAATCGGCAAAAATAGTAAAAAGTAAAATTGAATTGTCATTTTCGGTCGAAAAATGGTCCAAAAAGGGCAAAACGGCACTTATCAACACTTTTTCCAAAAAATGTGCAGCAAATTGTTAACAAAGTTGTCAACAAATATCAACAAAGATATGAACAATGTTTGTTGAAAAATAAATAAGAATTTTTAAGTGGGAGAAAGTGGGGGAAAGTGGGAAAAATTGTATCTTTGCAACCGAAAAACCATCGAAACGAAAAATGAGTTACCCAATAGGACATTTCTACTGCAATTTGGACTCGAAAGGGCGCGTGTCATTCCCCAGCGAGTTCAAGGAACAGTTTGGCGATCAGGTGAATGAGGGCTTTGTCCTTCATCCCGACCCATACGTGAAATGTCTCGAACTATATACCGTTAGAGACTGGCGAGATTTACTGGCTCGTTTGAGTGCCAAACTTTCGCAGTTCAAGAGAAAGCAAGAAGCAGTAATGCGCCGCTATGACTCAGGATCTCGTTTTGTCAAACTTGACAGCAACGGTCGTCTTTTGATCCCCAAGGATCTCATCGAGAAAGGTCTTCTCGAGAAAGAAATTGTCATCACCTCGGTCATGACGAAAATGGAAATCTGGAACAAGGATCTCTACGAACAATCACTTGAGACCGAAATTTCTGACGAGGAATACTTCGACATTCTTGAAAACTTATAATTGAGGAGGCTAGTCATGTATCATTATCCGGTCATGAAAAAAGAATGCATCGGGGGCCTGAACATCAACCCCGAAGGTGTGTACGCCGACGTCACTTTTGGCGGCGGCGGTCATTCGCGTGCCATCCTTGACAGGCTCACGACGGGCCATCTTTATGCCTTCGACCAAGACGAGGATGCCGCAGTCAACGCTTTTGATGACGAGCGTTTCACCTTCATTCCTCAGAACTTCAAGTACTTCAAGAACTTCATCCAACTCTATCACGGTGGGAAGATTGACGGTGTCATCGCCGACTTGGGTGTCTCGTCTCACCAGTTCGACACACCCGAAAAAGGTTTTTCCACCCGCTTCGACGGTCCCTTGGACATGCGCATGAGCCAAATGACACCCAACGATGCCGCCATAGTGGTGAACACCTACGACCACGCCGCCCTGACACGCATCCTGCGTCTCTACGGCGAGATGCAACAGCCCCAACTTATCGCCTCCGACATCATCATGGCCCGCGAAGCCGAACCCATCGAGACCACCGAGCAGTTGAAAACCGCCGTGCAACGCCGTTTGCCACGCGGCAAGGAGAACAAGGTATTAGCCCAACTCTTCCAAGCCTTGCGCATCGAGGTGAACCAAGAGCTTGACGCCTTGACCGCCTTCCTCACCCAGTGCCCCGACGTGCTGAAGTCGGGTGGCCGCCTTGTGGTGATGAGTTATCACTCGCTTGAAGACAGAATCGTGAAGAATTTTATGAGGACTGGCAATGCTGAGGGCAAGGAAGTGAAAGATTTTTACGGAAACCTACTTACACCTTATCATATTATCACGCGCAAACCGATTGTCCCCTCCGACGAAGAAATGGAGCGCAACAGTCGGGCCAGAAGCGCCAAACTCAGAATTGCAGAGAAAAAGTAAAGCAATGGGAGAAAACAGATTCAAGAGCGCGGCGATTGAAAACGCGCAAGAGCAAGAAAAAGAGGAACTTGCAATCATTAAGACCGACAACACTCCTCTATCGGAAGCGGGAGCAGAAACCGTCGATGAAAAACCAGCGAAAGGCAAAGCAAAAACCGGCGGCAAAGGCGGAAAGACCCTGATGACCGTTTTTGGCGGCAAATATCTCGTGAACAGAGGTATCGCCCAACAGTTTCCTTTTTTGGTCTACGTCACGATTCTCCTCATGATCCTCATCACCAACACCTACGTGGCCGAGGAAAAAAGCCGCGAAATCACCCAGACCACAAAAAGGCTGAACGACCTTCAAGTGGAATACGTGCAACTGAAATCGGCCATCATGGAGGCATCAAAACAATCCGTGTTGGCCAGAAAGCTCAAGGGCACAGGCATCAAGGAGACCATTGAGCCGCTGAAACGAATCAACATCGAAGAACCTGAAAAAGCGGAGGAGTGATGAAGATTGAACCCAAAACCGATACCCTTTGGAAGACCTACCTGGTGTATTTCCTGGTACTTCTCTTTGGCATTGCCGTCATCGTGAAGATTATCCTCGTGCAGACCAAGGACAGCCATGAGCTCGTGCAACTTGCCGAAAAACGCGAATATCGCCTCAGGGAAATGGAAGCCTCAAGAGGTAATATTTTCTCCAGTGACGGACAACTGATGGCCACCACAATCCCGCTTTATGACGTCTTTTTTGACTACAAGGCCGTCGATTCCGCTTTCCTTGCCCAAAACATCGACTCACTCTGTGGCCAAATGGCTAATCTCTTCCCGAAAAGAAACGCCGCACAATGGAAGGCTTTTTTCGCTGAAGGCAAGGCCAAGAAAAACCGCCACTACAAGATTGCGCTGAACATCACGCAGTCGGAATTGAGGCAGATGCAACAGTTCGTCATCTTCAACCGCGGCTTATATCAAGGTGGCATGATTTACGAAAAGAAAACCCGCCGCGACCACCCCTATAAAGAATTAGCAAGCCTCATGTTAGGCATGGCCAACGAGGAAAAAGGCTACTACTTCGGTTTGGAAGGTGCCTACAATGACTATCTGAGAGGCCAAAACGGTTACCAGATGGAAAGACGACTGCACCACAACGACTGGATTCCAGTCGATTCGGAGAAAAACGAAGACGCCATCAACGGCAACGACCTCATCACCACCTTCGACATCAAGTTGCAGGACATCGTTGAAAACGCACTCAACAACACCTTGGTCACCAACAAGGCCGAACAAGGCTGCGCGATTCTCATGGATGTGGAGACTGGTTACGTGAAGGCTTTGGCCAGCTTGTCGCTCAACCACGAGACAGGGCAGTATGAAGAAAAATACAACTTCGCCTTGGCTGAACGCTACGAACCCGGTTCCGTCTTCAAAATCGCTTCCATGGTCGTTCTGCTCAACCATAATGAAAAGCTCAAGCTCGACGACAAGGTGAACATCGGCACCGGCCCCATCAAGTTCTCCAACCGCGTCATGAAAGACGACCACAGGTTTACCTCCGACGGCATCGCGACGGTGCAGGAAGTCATCGAACAGTCTTCGAACAAAGGTACGGCTGTGCTCATCACGAAAGAGTTTGTGGCCCATCCCGAGAAATACGTTGAAGGCCTCTACGCCTTAGGACTGAACAAAAAAGTGGGCACAGGCATTGCAGGCGAGGCGAATCCCGTCATCAAGCACCCAAACGACAAAACGAAAGACGGCAGAAAGCTTTGGTCGAATGTTTCTTTGCCTTGGATGTCAATTGGTTATGAAGTCAACGTGACGCCATTGCACCTCCTCACGCTCTACAATGCCATCGCCAACGACGGTAAGATGATGAAGCCGCAATTCGTCACTGAAATCCGCCGTGGCACCCAGACCATCGAGAAATACGACCCCATCGTCCTTAACGAGCACATTGCCTCGCCTGAGGCCATCGATAAACTCCAAACCATGTTGGAAGGCGTTGTCATCAGAGGAACGGCCAAGCGTCAGTTCAAGGATTGCGTGGTTCCTGTGGCAGGCAAAACTGGTACGGCGCAGTACTACGACAAGGTGCAAGGCTATAGCTACCACGAGCCAGGCATTGGCAGGAAGCTGTACAACACCACTTTTGTGGGCTACTTCCCGACCGACAAGCCCAAATACAGTTGCATCATTGTGGTGAGTCGCGCTCGTGGACCGTATTGGGCAGCCGGTAGCGTCTCAGCACCTGGATTCAGGGAAATTGCCGAAAAAATCAACGCCACCCGCATCGGCATTAAAGACGATGACTCTACTGTGCTCGTACACAACACTTATGAGCCGATTATTGTGCAGAGCGAGAAAGCCCGAAACTACCTCAACGGCTTGTCAGAAGAATACTCAGACTATGCTCTTGACGGTAACTGGGTGACTGTCGAAAAAGACGATAACGGCGAAACCAAAGTCAAGAAAGCCGAAATCAAGCAGAATATCGTGCCCAATGTGGTCGGGATGGATGTCACCGATGCCATCTATCTGCTTGAGAATTTGGGACTGAAACCCGACTTCAAAGGCCAAGGCATCGTCAAAGAACAGTCGCTGCAAGCTGGCGACACCATAAAGTCCAACAGTGTCATTCACTTAAAACTCGAAAAGAAATGAAACTCAAAGAAATATTAGTTAACTGCAACCTTCTGGAAATCGAAGGCGACAAGGAGCTCGACATCTCTGACATCACCTTCGACTCCCGAAAAGCCGACAAAGGCACTTTGTTCTTTGCCGTAAATGGCACGCAAGTCGATGGCCATGACTATATTGACAAAGCCATCGGAAACGGTGCCGTCGCCGTGGTGTGCGAGAAGATGCCCCGAAAGAGAGCCGAAAGAGTCACCTACATCAAGGTGGACAATTCGGCCTACGTGTTGGGCGTGGGTGCCTCCAATTTCTTTGGAAATCCTTCCAAAAAACTGCGTTTGGTCGGCGTTACAGGCACCAACGGCAAGACCACCATCGCCACCTTATTATATAGGCTCTTCACCGATGCGGGCTACAACTGCGGCTTGCTCTCCACCATTGAAAACATCATCAACCGCGAAGTGATTCCGTCAACGCACACCACCCCTGACCCCATTGAGTTGAATGCCCTGTTGCAGCAAATGGTGGAAAAAGGGTGTGAATACGCCTTCATGGAGGTAAGTTCACACAGTGTAGCACAAGACCGCATCGCTGGACTTCATTTTGCAGGCGGTATCTTCACCAACCTGACCCACGACCACCTCGACTACCACAAGACGATGGCCAACTACCGCAATGCCAAGAAGAAATTCTTCGACGACCTGCCGCAGAGTGCCTTCGCCCTCACCAACCTCGACGACAAAAACGGAGCCGTCATGCTCCAGAACTGCAAGGCCAAGAAACTCAGCTACGCCCTGAAACATGACGCCGACTTCAAAGGCATCATTATGGAGAGCCACTTCGACGGTATGTTGCTCAAAGTGAACGGCACCGAAATGTTCACCCAGCTTGTGGGAGGTTTCAATGCCAGCAACATCTTGGCCATCTACGGTGCAGCTTTGTCATTGGGTTTCAACAAAGACGAGTTGCTGGTCGAAATCAGCAAACTGCGAGGAGCCAACGGCCGCTTCGACATGGTGTATTCTGAAAACGGCATCGTGGGCATTGTAGATTACGCGCACACCCCTGACGCTTTGGAAAACGTGCTTGAGACTATCAACGAGGTGCGCTGCCACAAGGAAACGCTCATCACCGTAGTGGGTTGTGGAGGCAACCGCGACACCACCAAACGACCTGAAATGGCTGCCGTTGCCGTGAAACTGAGCGACCGCGTCATCCTTACCAGCGACAACCCGCGCAACGAAGACCCCGATGAAATCATCCGCCAGATGAAAGCCGGTATCGCTGAGGAAGACAAAGGCAAGGTGCTGAGCATCACCAATCGCGGTGAGGCCATCCGCACTGCCGTTGCTCTTGCCAAGAAGGGTGACATCATTCTCCTTGCAGGAAAAGGCCACGAAAACTATCAGGAAATCAACGGAGTAAAGAATCATTTTGACGACAAGGAAGTCTTGTCGGAAGCATTTAAGGAGGCACGCTGATGTTATACTATCTCTTCAATTATCTGCAAAAAATCCATTTCCCGGGCGCAGGTGTTTTCAACTACGTCACCTTTCGCGCTGCGTCAGCCATCATTTTGGCTTTGATCATCTCGGTTTGGTTCGGCAACTGGTTCATCAAACTGCTGAAGCGCAAGAAAATCATTGAAACCCAGCGCGATGAAGCCACTGACCCATACAACACCAAGAAAATAGGCGTGCCCACCATGGGCGGTGTCATCATCATCACGGCCATCCTGATTCCTGTGCTGCTCGTGTGTAAACTCCATAGCGTTTACACCCTCCTCATGATTGTCACCACGCTGATTTTGGGCATGATAGGATTTGCCGATGACTACATCAAGACCTTCAAAAAGAACAAAGATGGCCTCAAACCCATCGTGAAATTGGGCGGACAGGTCTTGTTGGGACTCATTGTCGGTCTCACCTTGCGTTTCAGTCCAGCCGTGCAAATCAACGAGACGGTACATGTTAAAATCGAAGACAACAAAGAAGTCGTCGTGAAAAGCCCCACAGTGAAATCGACCCAAACGACCATTCCTTTCCTCAAGAACCACAACCTCAACTACGCAGACCTCTTCAAATGGGCTGGACCGAAATGGATGTACAATTTAGCTTGGGTTTTTCTGGTACTGCTCACCGTCTTCATCGTGGCTGCCGTGTCGAACGGCTCCAACCTCAACGATGGCATGGATGGCATGGCATCGGGCAACTCGGCCATCATCGGGTTAACCCTATTGCTGTTGGCTTATATTTCAAGTAACGCCAAGACCGCAAGTTACCTCAATCTGATGTACATTCCTGGCAGCGAGGAGCTTGTCGTGTTCATGGCCGCTTTCGTGGGTGCCTTGATTGGTTTCCTTTGGTTCAACTCCTACCCTGCCCAAATCTTCATGGGTGACACAGGCAGTCTGACCATTGGCGGTGTCATCGCAGTGTCAGCCATCATCATGCACAAGGAGCTGTTGTTGCCTTTGCTTTGCGGCGTGTTCCTCTTCGAAATCCTCTCCGATTTGGACGTGAAACGTTTTGTGAAGACAGGAAAAAAACACCGCATTTGGAAGACCGCTCCCATGCATGACCACTTCCGCATGAGCTATAACAAATTCAAAGAGAAATGGCCCGATTCGACTGTCACTTTCAAGGGTCACGGCGAGGGACACAACACGGTTCACCACGAGGTGAAGATTACCATCCGCTTCTGGATTGTGACCATATTGCTGGCTGCTTTTACATTGATAACCTTTAAAATACGATAAAAATTTAAAAGGGCAGACACGTGGGTCTGACCCTACAAACAACCGAATAATTATAAAACCATGACTTACATTGAAGAACTGACCAACACGAAACTGCGACAACCTAACTCCATGGTAGCCAGCATATCCAACAAGATTTTGCAAATCAGGAAAGAGAGCATCAAGCAGAGCCTGAGCGACTTGAACACCATCGAGCATCGCCAGGACTACATCGCCACCATTGACGGCGTGATGTATTATGACGATTCGAGAGCCGAAAACGCGAATGCCACCTGGTTCACTTTCGAGAATATCGTCAAGCCTGTGATTTGGATTGCCGGCGGCAACGACCGCGAAACCGATTTCAGGGACCTGAAGCACGTGGCTAAGAAGAAGGTCAAAGCGCTGATTTGCATCGGGAAGTATCATGCCAACCTGAAAAACGCCTTCCAGAAGGACGTCAAAGACATCTACGAAGTGAAAAACTTGGAAGAAGCTGTCGAAACGGCCTCCTTCTTGGCTCAGGAAGACGACATCGTGCTGTTCTCACCAGCTTGTAAGTCAGACAACTCTGAAGAGACTTTCGTCGAGCGCGGCGACCATTTCACTAACATCGTAAAACAACTTGAAAATGAATGTCATCAATAGGTTAATGAGAGGCGACAAGGTCATCTGGATTGTGACGCTGTTGTTGGCCATCGTCTCCCTCATCGTGGTTTACAGCGCCGCCAGTGCCTTAGTGGTCAACAAATACCACGGAAGCACCAGCCAGATGCTGATAAAGCACGCCAGCACGCTATTCATCGGCTTCGTCATGCTGTACATCGCTTACCGCATTGATTACCGGCATTTTGCCAAAGTGGCGTGGCTACTGCTGATTCCATGCATGGCTTTGCTGCTCTACACCCTATTGTTTGGCCGCAACATCAACCAAGCCAGTCGTTCCATCAGTTTAGGTGGTTTTTCGTTCCAGCCCAGCGAAGTGGCAAAAATCATCCTCATCACCTACCTGTCGAGACAGTTGGTTATGATGGGGCCTGCTTTGAACAGTTTCAAGGAAGTGCTAATCAAACTCGCTACGCCCATTTTGGTCACTGTGGCCTTGATTTTCCCTGAAAACCTGTCTACCGCCGCCATCTTGTTGGTGGTTTGCCTTGTGCTGCTCTTCATCGGGCGGGTGAAATTCCTGCACATTTTAGCCATCCTCGGCATCGGAGTGGTCGGATTAGGCCTATATATCGCCATGGACGCAGCTCGGACAAGCATAGGAAACCGAAAATTGCAAAAAGCGCAGGCGGAATATGTCGGCGACCCGGCCAATGCCCCTGTTTTCACGCCAAAGAAAACCCGAATCCAGACTTGGATTGGACGTATCGAAGCTATGGGTGAAGACGAAGAAAAAGACTTTGACCCTTTCGATGACCATCACTATCAGCAGACCTACGCGAAAATCGCCGTGGCCACCAGCTCCATCGTGGGCAAAGGCCCCGGAAAAAGCGAGCAGCGCAACTTCTTGCCCCATCCTTATTCGGACTTCATCTTCGCCATCATCATTGAGGAATACGGCCTTCTTGGAGCCATCGTCGTCTTGATGCTTTATGTCATCCTCTTTACGAGAGTGTTACGAATCGTCATCAAGCGTCCCCTCACCTTCGGCTCGTTCATGGCTTTCGGTTTGGGATTCCTCGTCATCATGCAGGCCATGATCAACATGGGAGTTTCGATAGGGTTGTTGCCAGTCACAGGTCAACCGTTGCCCTTCGTCAGCATGGGCGGTTCGTCGATGATGGCCACCGGACTTATCATCGGCATGATTCTGAGCGTCACCAAAAGCATGGAAGACGGTACCACAAGCAAAGAACAAGAGTTGAAAACCATTACAGAGACAGAGATAACGGATTATGAATGAGAACCTTAAAGTCGTGATTAGTGGTGGTGGCACTGGCGGCCACATCTTTCCCGCCATCGCCATCGCCGATGCCTTGAAAAGGAGATTTCCCAAGGCCGACATCCTCTTTATCGGGGCCAAAGGCCGCATGGAGATGGAACGCGTGCCCAAAGCCGGCTACCCGATTGAAGGCCTGTGGATCAGCGGTTTCACCAAAGAAATCAAATCGCTCCTGTTGCCGCTGAAGCTCACGAGCAGCATCAACCACGCCATCGCCATCCTGAAACGCTTTAAGCCTGATGTAGTGATTGGAGTGGGCGGATTTGCCAGCGGGCCTACTTTAATGAGTGCCAACTACTTGCACATCCCCACCGTCATCCAGGAGCAAAACTCTTATCCAGGCAAGACCAACCGCAACGTGGGCAAGAAAGCCAAAGCCATCTGCGTGGCTTACGACCATCTCGACCAATGGTTCCCAGCCGAAAAAATACACTTCACCGGCAATCCCTTGAGGGCCAACATCACCCTCAACGGTACCCGAGAAGAAGCCGCCGAATACTTCCATCTCGACCCGACCAAGCCAGTTGCCTTGCTCGTCGGTGGCAGCCAAGGCGCCTTGGGCATCAACAAAGGCATCAGCGCACAACTCGCCGCCTTCAAGGACAGCGACTTGCAACTCATTTGGCAGACCGGTAAGTTCTATTTCGAACAAGCCCAGCAGGAAGTGAAGTCCTTGGGATTGGAGCAGCAAGTGAAACCCACCATCTTCATCGACCGCATGGATTTGGCCTACGGCTTGGCCGATGTGGTCATCTCGCGTGCAGGCGCCATGTCGATTTCCGAATTGGCCTTGGTGCAGAAGCCGGTCATCTTCGTGCCGCTCCCGACGGCTGCCGAAGACCACCAGACCAAGAACGCCCAACAACTCGTCGATGCCGAAGCGGCCATCATGGTGCGCAATGCGGACACGGAGAAAGAGCTTATTCCCACCTTGTTCAAACTCAGCGCGGACAAGGAATGGAAGAACAAACTGAGTACCAACATCGGCAAATTCGCGCGTCCGAATGCCGCCGATGATATTGTAAATGTGATTATTAAAGTAATTAGTTAAAGCCAGCCCCGTAGGGGCGACAGATATTAAGCAAGCGGTGTAAACCCCTGCCTCTGAAAAACGGAACAAAATGAATAAAGGAGAAGGACATACCATCTACATGTTAGGCATAGGCGGCATAGGCATGAGCGCCTTGGCTCGTTACTACCACAGTCAGGGCTACGCCATCGCTGGCTACGACCGTACCCCTTCCCCACTCACCAAACAATTGGAAGATGAGGGCATGGCAATCCATTATGAAGACAACACAACCTTATTGCCTGCCCTCATTGAAATTGTCATCTACACCCCTGCCGTACCACACGACCTCAAGGAATTTGAAGCCCTTAAAAAGCGAAATATAAAGATTATGAAACGCTCCGAGGCTTTGGGCTTAATCTCGGAGCACCACTTCACCATCGCCGTGGCTGGTACTCACGGAAAGACTACCACCACGGCCATGGTTGCCCACATCCTGAACCAGTGCGGCAAGAACACTACCGCATTCATCGGAGGCATTGCCAATAACTTTGAGAGCAACCTGTTGCTCAGCAAGGAAAAAGAAAGTCTTCTCGTCGTCGAAGCCGACGAATTTGACCGTTCCTTCCTGCATCTCCATCCTGAAGTCAGCATCATCAACTCCATCGATGCCGACCACTTGGACATCTACGGCGACAAGAAACATCTGGTGGACAGCTTCAACGACTTTGCTCATCTCACCGAGCAGAAAGTCATCGTCAAGGAAGGCTTGGACATCGCCACCGACAAAGGAATCCGCTTCGGCTTTGGCGAAAGCTGTGACTATCGCGCTGAAATCATCAAGTCGGAAAAGGGCATCACCGACTTCATCATCAACGGTGAAGGCCAAAAGACCGAGGTTCGTCTGCCTATGGCGGGTAATCACAACGTGTTGAACGCTACGGCAGCTTTCGTCGCCGCAAGGCAAATCGGGCTTGCCCCAAAAGCCATCGCCGAGGCTTTGGCCACCTTCAAAGGTGTGAAACGTCGTTTCGATATCCACGTCAACAACGAAAAACATTGCTACATTGATGATTACGCCCATCATCCCGAGGAAATCCGTTCCTGCCTGTCGGCGGTGAGGTCATCCTTCCCTGAGAAGCGCATCACGCTCGTCTTCCAGCCCCATCTCTTCAGCCGCACCCGCGACTTCATGGAGGAGTTTGCCGAGGTTTTGGCTATGGCCGACGAGCTCATCCTTTTGGACATCTACCCTGCCCGCGAGCTGCCCATCGAAGGCATCACCTCACAAGCCCTATTAAATAAGGTGCAGATGGATGACAAGAAGCTATGTCAAAAAGCCGAACTCCTCGACTTAATCGACCATAAACGTCCCGAGTTGCTCATCACTATGGGTGCCGGCGACATCGACCGTTTTGTTGAACCTTTAGAAAAAATGATAAATACATGGTAAAGAATATATTAAGCATAGTAGTTTGGGTCTTAACGGCCGCAGCATTGGTCGCCTTGTTCGTCTTCGCGAGGGAGAACTACTTAGAGAAGCCCATCCAGTCCGTCACCCTGATTCCTGAATCGGACAGCGGATTTGTCAAGCAGAGCGTGCTGCACGACGAAATTGCAGCAATGTGCGTCAACAAGAAAGTCGGTACCGCCAACATGTTGGAAATCCAGCAGAAACTGAACAACAACCCTTGGATTGAGAGCAACACTTCCTACATCGACCTCGACGGACATCTGAATGTCAGCTTCAAGGAGTACGAGCCTCAACTCAGGATTTTCGGGAAAGACGGACGTTCCGTTTACCTCACCAACGAAGGCACGGTGATTCCCTCAAGCAGCATCTATACCCCTTACGTGCTGATTGCCAGTGGCAATTTCGACCTCCAAAACGACTCGACTGCCTACCAGCTCAACGACTCCATCCAGCAAGACATCAACCTCATCAAGGCCTTACAATGGTTCAAGGCCATCCATAGCAACAACTTCATCAAGAATTGCATCGGTCAGCTGTATTGCAACTCAAAGAACGAGTTTGAGCTCACCGTCAGAGGCATCGAGGCGAAAGTGATTGTGGGCGACACCTGCATCGCCGCGGACAAGCTGAAACGCTTGGAAACCTTCATGAAGCAACGCATCAACAACCAAGAGACCAAGACCTTCAAAAGCATCAACCTGAAATTCAAAAATCAAATAGTCTGTACAAAACAATAAAGCTATGAGTGAAGGAAAAATTATCGTCGGATTGGACATCGGCACAACCAAAGTGGCCTGCATCGTGGGCCAAAAAGCCGAGAACGGAAAAATTGAGATCCTCGGGTATGGCAAGACCATATCCACAGGAGTAAAAAGAGGCGTGGTGACCAACATCTTTGATACCGTCGAAGCCATCAAGACCGCGGTCAAACAGGCCTCAGACCAGTCGGGAGTGGAAATCAACCGCGTCAGTGTAGGTATTGCGGGTCAGCATATCAAAAGCCTGCAACACCGTGGCGTGCTGATGCGCGACAACCACGAAACCGAGATTACGGAGGCCGAACTTGAACGCCTGCGCAACGACACGTTCAAAATCAACATGACCCCTGGCGAGGAAATCATTGACGTCATTCGTCAGGACACCTACGTGGACGGCGAACCCGCCTCCAACCCCGTGGGCATGTTGGGAAACAAAATCGAAGCAAACTTCCACGTCATCATCGGCCAGACCTCCGCTGCGAAAAACATCATCAAGTGCATCGAAAGTGCAGGTTTGGAGATGGACTACATGGTGCTTGAGCCTATCGCGTCGGCCCAAGCCGTGTTGGACGAAGAAGAAAAAGACGCCGGCGTGGTTCTGGTCGACATCGGCGGCGGCACCACTGACATCGCCATCTTCAAAGACAAGAAAATCCAGCACACCGCCGTGATTCCCTTTGGCGGCAACATCATCACCGAGGACATCTGCACTGGCTGCTCCATCATCAAACACTACGCCGAAGAGGTGAAAGTGAAGTTCGGGTCGGCCTTGGCCAGCGAAAACCGCGATGATGAAGTGGTCTCCATCCCAGGCATCAGAGGCAGGGAACCCAAGGAAATCTCTTTCAAGAACTTAGCCCACATCATTCAGGCCCGCTTGGAAGAAATCTTCGAATTGGTGAACTACGAAATCCAAAAGGCCAAAGCCGACAACCAACTCATCGCCGGCATCGTTCTCACAGGCGGTGGTGCCATGATGCGTCACATCCAGCAATTGGCCGAGTTCAAGACCGGTTTGGAGGTACGCATCGGCTATCCCAACGAGCATCTCAACCAAACCAAGATGAAGGAATTGTCGAGCCCCATGTATTCCACCAGCATCGGTATCGTCATCGAAACCATCGCCCGCATGGAACACGACGAGTACCTGCATGAGTCGGAAGAAGCCGAAAAACGGAGAATTGAGCGGGAAGGAAAAGTGGTGGTCCCAGACTCACAAACCGAAACGACCAAAACCACGGTTGAAGAGGAAGAGAAAAACGATAAAAAGAAAAAGAAAAAAGTTATCGATTTGAAAAAAATCGTAACTTCGTTCACTGAATTTTTCACTCCAGACAACATTGAATAACCCTCAAAAACAGCAAGATATGGCAGACGATTACTCAAATATCAACTCGCAGAACGAGATGTTCAAGCCTGTTGGAGTGGAAAAGCCAAACTATATCAAGGTCATCGGCGTGGGCGGTGGCGGTGGCAATGCCGTCAACCACATGATGGAAGAAGGCATTCAGGGGGTTGATTTCGTCCTTTGCAACACTGACTATCAAGCCCTTTTGAAGAGCCAAGTCAAAACGACGGTCCATCTTGGCAAGCGCGAGTTGGGTGCTGGCAACGACCCCAACATTGGTCGCGAGGCCGCCGAGATGAGCCGCGACGAGATTGAAGCCCTGTTGGACGATGACACCAAGATGCTGTTTGTCACCGCTGGTATGGGTGGTGGGACAGGTACAGGAGCCGCGCCTGTGGTCGCCAAATTGGCCAAGGACAAAGGCATCCTCACCGTGGGCATCGTGACCATGCCGATGGAAAGAGAAGGCCGCCGCCGCAAACTGCAAGCTTTGGCGGGTATTGAGGAACTGAAAAAGTGCGTCGACACGCTCATCCTCATCAGCACCGACAAACTCCGCGATCAATACGGCAACATGAAGCTTTCCGAAGCCTTCAAGAAGGCTGATGATGTGTTGGCTACAGCCGCTCGTGGCATTGCTGAAATCATCACCGTCCCGGGTTATGTCAACGTCGACTTCGAGGATGTCAAGACTGTGATGAAGGACAGCGGCAAGGCCATCATGGGTGCCGGTGTCGCCGAGGGTGAAAACAGAGCCGAAAAAGCCATCAAGGATGCCATCCACTCGCCTTTGCTCAACGATTCCAACATCGAAGGCGCAAAGAACATCCTGCTTTACATCACCTCAGGCACCAACGAAGTCTCCTTGGACGAGGTGGACGAAATCCTCGAAATCGCCCAGAACGCCTGCGGCAACAACTCCGATGTCATCTGGGGCAACGGCACCGACGAAAGCCTCGGCGAATCCCTCAGCGTGACCCTGATTGCCACTGGTTTCAACCACGATGCGAAGCCCTACACCTCCATCCTGAACGAGAAAAAGGCCGACACACCGCTTACACCTAAAAAAGTTTACGGTTTGGACGGAACCATCAAAGGCGAACAACCTGTAAGTCAGCCAAGCCAGACCAAGGAAACCGTGGCTCCTATCGTTGAGGACGCACAGCCCATCCAACCTGAGGCAAAAGCACCGGTAGTGAAACCTGAAGTGAAACACGAGGAAAGAACCGTACATTCCCTGTTCACGCCTGAAGAGCCTAAGATCGTTGAGCCTGTAGAAACGCCGACCGAGACAGTTGAGGACGACATGCCCGACTTTGAGCCTATCATCGAGCCCACGCCCGCAGCCCCTATACAAGAGACACCTTCCACTGTTCACTATGAAGAAGAGCGTCCCACCGTCAGGGTCTTCGACAATCCTTTCCGCTTGGAAAGCAACGATGACGAGGGTTTCGAAATCACTTCCAGAATCATCACGCAGGAAGAAGTGAAAGCCAAAGCAGAGCAGCAAGTTGCGCTGTTGGAAGCAAAGAAAGCCAAGGAGTTAGACCCCAAGGAGCAACTGAAGAAGCAGCGTCTTCGCGCCTTGAGTATGAATTTCAGGACCGCTCGCGGTTTGGAGGAGCTTGAAAACCAGCCCGCCTATCTGCGCCGCAACGTTGAAATCAGCCATGCCGACACCGACGAAGGCTTGTCGCAGTATTCAACTTCCAAGAACGGCATCAGCGGGGAGAACTCCTACCTTCACAAAAACGTAGATTGAAACCAAGTACAGACTTTATAATCCGACGTTGCAGACGGACTTCCTTTTTGGGGAGTCCGTTTGTCTTTATCTCAACATCTTCCTATGATTTTGTTGTATTCATAAAATGTAAATACCTTCAGAATCAGTTGTTCTCATACATCTTCCTCACCCTTTCCTCCAAATACCTTTCTGGCGAAGGTGCTGGGGCCTCTCCGATTTTGTTGCCCTTGCGGATGAGGATGTACTCGGGGAAGGTGCGCACGTTGTAAGCTTCCAAAAGGAGGATGTTGTCGCCGAGGTCTAAGAGTGGCCAGTCTTGCCTCTTCTCCGTGAACTGTTGCTTGAAAAAGTCCATCCTGTCGTGTGTGGCGATGGTGAGGATTTGCACGCTATCTTGCCACTGATAGTGCAGGCTCCGCAATTCGGCAAACTGATGTTCGCTGACGGGCGACATGCCGTCCACGAACTGCAACAGCACTAAACCGTCCTTGAAATCCGAGAGGCTGACATCTTTGCCGTCGCGGTCTTTCAAAGTGAACTCGGGAGCATCAGTACCAGGGGCAAGGCGGCTGTATTTCGTGAAGAAATCACCGATGATGGTCTTGTGCTCGGGATATTTCGTCTGAGCCTTAATATAATTAAGGTGGTCTTTGGCGAGGCGGCTTGTGCCACGGTCACCGTAGCAGAATTTCTGCAAGTTATAGATGGTGATGAGTTCGGCCAAGCGTGGGTTCTTCGCCATAAGCGGGTCGGTGTCTAAGTATTTTTTGAAGGTAGCAGGGCCTTCGGCAAAGGCATCATTCAGCAGGTGATTGTCGTAGGCTGCATTGTTGAAGTAGCCGTCAAATAATTCCTTGAACAGGTCGATATAGGCACTCTGAGTATAGAGCACAGGCTGTCCGTCAAAGTATTCCTTGATGATTTTCTTGCCACCGTCGGTGCTGATACCCAGTCGGATGGCTGCAATTTTGTAACGGTTGTGGTTCTTCACATAGTCCGATTTGATGTCGGACACCTCGCGACTGATGGCATTCTGGATGGAGTCGATGTAACGCAACTGCCGCCCACGATAGATTTGGTTGAAATGCTCAATCATGTAGCCGCTGATGATTTCTTCGGAATAGATGATTTGGCGATAGATGCCTTGGTCGGTGGCACGTTTCACGCGGATGGTGGGCAATTCTTTCTCAAAATAGGAGACGTTCTCTTGCTTCTCAGGCACAATGATTTCAATGTCGTAGGTAGCATTGGGCGTTAGGATTATATCGACATATTCCAATCCGACATAGATGCGGGCAGGCAGGATTTGTTTCACGCTGCCTTCGAGGATGAAATGGCCCTTGTGGTCGGTTTGGCTTTGGTCAAGCAAGATGCCGGTTTCATTGAGGAGGTCTTCATAAACGAAAAGCCGCATCAAGGTTTCGGTTTTGTTGCTTCGACCCGTAATGGTCACATTCTGAGCATTTAAGCCCAAAAACAAAAAAGCAAAAAAGGTTGTAATGATCCAACGTTTCATGCTCTGAAAACGAGGAAAGCTTGGAATTATTGCTTTTCGGGCAACTTCACTTCAACAGGCAGGAATTTGGAGGTATCGCCACCGTTTTTGTAGATGTCGCGGACGACGCTCGACGACACACCCACCAATTCGCTCTCGGTGAGGAGGAAGATGGTTTCCAACTCGGGGTGCAGGCGTTTGTTGGCATGGCCGATCATGTTCTCGTATTCGAAGTCGCTGCCGCAACGCAGACCACGGATGATGACGTTGGCGCCCACTTTCTTGCAAAAGTCGGCGGTAAGGCCTTCGTAGCTCTCCACTTTCACTTGTGGATAGTCGGCGAAGACGGCTTTACACCATGCGATGCGGTCTTGCAACTCAAAGGTGGAGCGTTTTTCCATGTTGATGCCAACGGCGACATAGATTTCGTCGAACATAGGGAGGGCGCGCAATACGATGGAACGATGACCCAAGGTGATGGGGTCGAAGGAACCGGGGAAAACGGCTATTCTTTTCATTGATTTTCTGTTTTTAACCAACTGCCACTTTACGTCATTGCGAGGAGGAACGACGAAGCAATCTATATACTGGCTTTCTGGACTGCTTCGTGCCTCGCAGTGACGCGAAGCGCGTTCTGACTATCAGATTCGGCTTGCAAAAGTATCATTTCGTAACGACTTGGCGCAAATCTTTCGCCAAAATTTCACTGATAGAACGGAAAGTATTTTTCAGGAAGTCCTCAATTTCTTCATTTCCAATCAGTTTTATCTCTGTAATGCCTTCCTCGGTCTGCGGCTTGGGTTGGATGGACTCTTCGCTTTCCATCAGGTACCAATAGGTGCGTTTCAACTTCCATTCCTCATGTTCCAAATAGCAATGCCAAGTGGAAGGCAACTCTTTGACGATGTGCAGTTTGCCGATGCCTGTTTCTTCCTCCACCTCGCGCAAAGCGGCTTGTTCAGGGTTCTCACCTTTTTCTATATGCCCTTTGGGCAGGTCAGGGATGCTGTGGCGCACTATACTGACAAATTTGCCGTCTTTGACAACGACACCACCCGCCGCTGGAGCCATCTTAAAGGTCTCATTCAGGGCTAAAGACACGGCATTTTCGCCCACTTCGTGGATGAAAGTATCGCAAGGGTCATAGTCATCAAGCCATTCTGGAAAAAAATCGCACAACAGTTCGGCATCGTATCTGTCAGATTCTTGGATTGTTGCGTCAAGTTTCAAAGAATTACCCTCAATTTTTGGAAAAATCAAGGCTTTATTTTCGTGAAAAATCTTGTACATTTGTAGCCTGTTTTGAACGTTCATTTTAGGCGACAAATATACGATTTTATGAAATACGATGATTCAGCATTGACATTGGCCCTGAACTTGCTGCAAATCAGGGCCGTGAAACTCAGCCCCAATGCCCCATTCACTTGGGCCTCTGGACTGAAAAGCCCCATTTATTGCGACAACCGCGTCACGCTTTCCTATCCTGCCGTGCGTACCTATATCCGCCAGCAGTTTGTGGAGAAGATCATGCAAAACTACGGCAAGCCCGATGTGATTGCGGGCGTGGCCACGGGTGGCATCGCCCAAGGAGCGTTGGTGGCTCAAGAGATGGGATTGCCTTTTGTGTATGTGCGCTCTGAGAAGAAGTCGCACGGCATGCAGAACCAGATCGAAGGTGTCCTCAATGCGGGTCAGTCGGTGGTGGTCATCGAGGATTTGGTTTCCACGGGCAAGTCGAGCCTTTTGGCGGTGGATGCTTTGCGTGAGGCAGGTGCCGAGGTGAAGGGCATGGTGGCTATCTTCACCTATCAGATGGAACTCGCCAAGAAAAACTTCGAGGAAAAGAACTGCCAATTGGTCACATTGTCGAACTACGAGACGTTGATTTACAAGGCCGTGGAAGAGGCATACATTTCCGAGGAGGATGTGGAATCTTTGAAGGAATGGCGTAAGGACCAGCAGGCTTGGAGTGATAGGTGGAATTGATTTCACACGAATTATCATAAATGTATCACGAATTGTTCATGAATTTGTTTCTGACAATTCGTGATTCAATTTATGGAAATTCGTGTTGAATCAAAAAAGGAATTTGATCTCTTTAATATCAAAACAATAGGAATTGTCGGCCTTATCTACGAGCAGCAACCGTCCAAACGAATCTATCCCATTCATAAACAACCACAAATTTTTCCCATCGACTTCGTATTCTGCCCAAGTACGGTAACGGTAAAGTCTTTTCAGATAATCTTCCTCAATGGTTGCAGGAGAAGATTTCAGTTGCTCCACCTTTATTAATATATGCTCCGCGATTTGCTCCATTAGTGGCTGCAAATTGTAACATTTTCCTGTAATTTGTTTCAATGAAATCGGATGCGTAGGCCAATCCTGAAATTGCATCTGGTTGACATTCAGTCCAATGCCGATGATGGAAACATCCATCATGTTAGCCTTAATGGTGCTGTTGATGAGGATGCCGGCCAGTTTGTGGTTTTCAAAATAGATGTCGTTTGGCCATTTGATGCTGAGTTTTTCAGCGGATTTTGAAGGCATAGATTCCATTCGCACAACCTTAGCAGGGAATGACATGCCTTCAAAACTATCTGAAATTACCTTATCCAAAACTTCAATGATGCCCAACGGCACAGCTTCGGAGAGCAGAAACTGCCCTTCGGCAGGCAAGAAACTCATATCCAAAGCCAAAGAGAAAGTGAGGTTTTTCCCAACCTCACTTTCCCAGGCGTTGCTTCCCATGCCTTTGCCTGCGGTCTGCTCGTCGGTGCTGACTACCCAGTTGCGGATGTCGCACTCCGACTGCTTTCGTTGCAGGTAAGCATTGGTGGAGTCGAGTTTAGCAAAATGTAAATAGGAGAGATTCATTTTATCGACTATGACTTGTGACAATGACCATGACAGCCTCAATTTCGGTGAAAGTTGTCATGGTCATAGTCACAGGTCATGGTTTTATTATTTCACCACGATTCTTTGTGTCTCATTGCCGACTTTAATGGCATAAATACCTGAACCAAACCGCTTCATGTCGATTTGCAGCGCACCGTCGCACAGACCTTCAAAAATGCGTTGCCCAGCCATATTATAAATGGTGACAGCTAGCTCACCTTGACTGACAATGTTCACGATGCCTTCGGTCGGGTTGGGGTAGATGATGGAAGTGTGGCTGTAGCCTTCTTCCACGTCAACTGCCACCTCGTAGGAGAATTCATTGCTTTCGCTGCTGCCAAAAACGCTGCCTGAAAAGAGTGTCGTTCCGCCGGCTTTCAAACCATAGAGGCCACCAGTGGTGAAGCCGTCGCCTCCTGCATCATAGATGGTGAAGTCATAACAGCCGTCGCTCGTGATTTCGAGGGTCTCGGTGTACATGTGGTTGGCTTGATCGTATGGACCTCCTTCGAGGACGACTTCGCCCGTCGAGATGTTGGTCACTTTCCAAGTGGTTTCCTGTGGGTTTCCATCAGTACGAATGCTGAGTTTCAGTACTTTGCCAACATTTTCAGGTGCGCCTTTGATGTCAAAAGTCGTGACGTCGTTTGTCTGGGCTTCGTCGCCGCCACCGTTGACGCTTTTAATTCTCACTTCTAACAGGTTCTCAGTTTCGACGGGGAAACTGATTTCGCCCAAATCGACGGTGGCTACTGCGAAGGTCGACAGGTTGCCGCTCCAATTCACGGTTTTCAGCGATTCTCCGTTGACGAGCACATCCAATTCGGCGGAAGTCAGGGCGTTGCTGCCGTTGTTGGTCAATAAAACTTTTGGTTCAGCCTCACCGCTGCAGTTGGTACCTTTTACGTTGCTAATCTCGCTCACCATGGCTTCGTTGGCATAGAAAGGCTCAATGTTTTCGCTTGACTTGCATGCCTGATATACCTCTTTCGTGCTTTGGTTCTGTATCCAGGCGATGGCGTCAAGTTGGCTCATGTCGTAGATGTTGGCCAGTTCCCAGGTGAAGGTGTGGGCGAAGTAGTCGCCGGGTTCCACATTCCCAATATAGGTGCCTGATGCTGTGGGCAGAAGCTTCTTCATTACGCTATAGAAGTCTTTTTCCCCATTGGAGCCTGGTGCGGAATTGAAATGGATGGCCTTTTCGATGACGCCCACATAGAGTCTGATGTTGCCTTGGATGGAGGCGGAGGAACGGCCCATTACATGCACGGTAATGGTGTTGGCTACCTCGTCCACTTCGTAGGAGAGCCGCATCTCGAAGGGCGATTCAATGTTCAGCCAGTTGTTGACCATGTTCTGGCTCAGTCCGCTAGGGAGGTTGCCGAAACGGATGCCATCAACGACAGTGTGCGGCACGGCGCTGACGTTGTAAACACCACGGCGTGCATCGTTGTCGACGGTGTTGTGCAAGTACATCGGGTCGTTGGCTCCAGGCCAGCTCATGTGATACTTGATGGCGGCCACACGGTCGGCGTTGGCGTTGATGAGCGCATCCAAAGCTGGATTCTGTTGGGCGCAAGGGCCGCAACTCGTGTTGGTGAAACATTCGAACAGGAGCACGCGCTCGTTTTGCGCGTTGAGTTTCAATGAAACAAGCATCAGTAGCGATGCCAAAATGGCTGTAAATTTTTTCATAGTGGTTGAGTTTGAAATTTTTTCTGCACAAAAGTAGATATTTTTCAAAAAATGGCAATGTTTTTGTTGCACGATATGGAAAAGTTTTGCATTTTTGCAGGTTGAAAATGATTACAAATAACAAATTAAAACGCTTTTATATGATGAAGAAATCTATTTTTACACTTGTTCTTATGGCTGTAATGGGCTGTGTTTCAGCTCAGTCGTTACGGTTTGAACTGAATGGTACCGTCTATTCCGAAGGCGAGACCATCGAATGTACCACACCAAACGAATGGGGTGAATACATTCAGGAAATGCAACTGAGAAATCTTACTTCGGACGACTTGAATGTCCTTGTTAAGAAGGAAGTTATTGAAGACCTTGAAGGTGTTATGAACTTCTTCTGCTGGGGCATGTGCTTCGGTCCTGACACTTATGTCAGCCCGAATCCTGTTCCAGTGGCTGCCAACAGCATTACAGAAGAGGGAGCACTTTCGTTCCACGCGATGTTCAATGACAATGTCTTTGGCAAGGTTTTGGTGAGGTTTTCCGCCTACGACGAGCGTCATCCTGAAGATGCCGTCACCATCAATGTGCTCTTCCACAAGTCAGGCGAGGGCGTGCATGAATCATCAGCAGTATATGTCGGCCAGCCCTACCCGAACCCGGCTTCATCGATGGTGAGCTTTGATTGCAACCTCCTTGGAAGCAACGCTACTGCCGTGGTGTACAACTTGCTGGGTCAGGAGGTGATGCGTCAGGAAATCAACACTTTTGAGCAGAAGTTGAACCTGTCTGTCGCTGACCTCAACGATGGCATTTATTTCTGCTCTGTCATGCGCAACGGTCAGGCCATTTCGACGGTCAAGTTCGTCGTAAAGAAGTGACAAAATGACCAATGAAACAAGAGGAAGCCGCTCGTTTGGGCGGCTTTCTTCGTTTTTAGGCAAGTTGCAAATTGCAACCCGGCGCTTTTTCAATGAAACAGGCAGTTTTGCACGATGTTTGTATAAGAGGCTCCCTGATTAACTAACCACTTAAAACATTTCAATCAATGGAAAAGAAACTTCAAAGAGACACGAGAAACAAAGTAATCGGTGGCGTTTGCTCCGGCTTGGCCAATTATTTCGACATCGATGTATCCCTGATTAGGGTTCTGTTTGTGGTCATGTTCCTGTGCGCCAGTGCGGGATTTTGGCTTTACATCCTCCTTTGGCTTGTGATGCCTGCGGGTCAAGGTGGGCAGACTAACTATTATGTCTCGCCCGATGGAACGACCGAAGTCTCGTCGGAAGAAATCACCGACGTGGTGAAAACACCCATCCAAAACAAAGGGGGGCTCATCGCAGGCTTGGTGCTGATTGGTATCGGAGCCGTCGGACTTCTGAACAGGTTCGTCCCTGAACTCGACTGGAGCACGGCCTGGCCTTTCCTGCTCATTGCGCTCGGCCTCTTCCTCATCATCCCTAAAAACAAGAAGTCATGAAAAGCAGGAATTTGTTCTTAGGGCTCATCTTCCTTTTAATCGGAGTTGTGGCTTTGTTGGCGACATTTGACGTTATTGAGTTTAGTTGGCACATCGCCTGGAAGTTGTGGCCCATGCTGTTCATCTTGGTGGGCATAGCGGTGCTTCCCATCAAGGATTGGCTGAAGGCGGTGCTTTTGTTGGCCTCTTTTGCCTTGGGTGTCCTCCTGTATCAACATGAAGCTTCAAAAGGCCCACACCATTGGTTTTTCACGCAAAATGCAGCCCAAATCGAGATGTTTTTATCCTAAAGGGGTACGGATAAAACGGAGTTTTTGTCGTTTTAAACATTTTTTCAACTATTTTGAACGACATAATTGATAATTTGTATATCTTTGCGACCTGATAAACTCGGGTGTAAAAGAAATAACAAATTGTCACTATGAATATTCGTCAACTCTCAAGACTGTTTTTTGCTGCTGCCTTCTTCTTTTTGACCGCATTTGCGGCTGTGGCTCAGGATAACAGCATCAAGGGCTTCGTGTATGAAGAAGCTACCGGTGAGCCTATGATGTTCACCAATGTCTATCTGAAAGGAACCACTTACGGCGGCTCGACCAACGAGAACGGTTATTTTAATATCAACCGTATCCCTGATGGCAGATACACCTTATTAATAACCAGCGTGGGTTACGACACGGTCTCCGAAGTGTTTACCTTGTCGAAGGGACAGACTATCAGCCGCAAGTACTATATGAAGGAAACCAGCCAGCAATTGGAAACGGTGACTATTACCGCCGACAAGATTGAAGCCCGCACTGAGACCAAGACCTCAGTGATTACTGTGACACCCAAAACCATCACCAAGATTCCGAGCGTTGGCGGTCAGGCCGACTTCGCCCAATATCTGCAAGTGGTGCCTGGTGTCATCTTCACTGGCGACCAAGGTGGTCAGCTTTATATCCGTGGTGGCTCACCCATTCAGAACAAGGTGTTGCTTGACGGTATGGTGGTCTACAATCCTTTCCACTCCATCGGCCTGTTCTCGGTCTTCGACACCGACATCATCCGCAACGCCGACGTTTATACAGGTGGTTTCGGCGCGGAATATAGCGGACGTATTTCATCCATCATGGACATCTCGACCCGCGACGGTAACAAGAAGCGTTTTTCGGGTAAAATCGGGGCCAACTGCTTCGGTGCCAAGGTGATGCTCGAAGGTCCCATCAAGAAGGCCAAGAACCCCGAAGATGCCACGGCTTCGTTCATCCTCTCCGCTAAAAACTCCTATTTGGAGAAGTCCAGTCAGGTGTTGTATCCTTACGCTTCTGAGTCGGGTTTGCCCTTTAACTTCCAAGACATTTACGGTAAGGTGTCTCTTAATGCGCCCAATGGCAGCAAGTTCAACCTCTTCGGTTTCTCGTTTAATGACCAGGTGAACAACTACATGTCGCTCTCCGACTACAGCTGGAAGTCCTACGGTGCGGGTACCAATTTCCTCGTCATCCCCGGCAAGGCTCCTGTGATGATTGAGGGTAACATCGCCTATTCGAGCTACACTTCGCAGATGAAGGAAGAAAGCAGCCCCGACCGTTACAGCAATATCAACGGCTTCAACATGGGTTTCGACTTCAGCCAGTTCATGGGCAGAAACACCTTGAAATACGGTGTTGAGATGTTGGGCTACACTACGGATTATGTGACCTACAGCCTTTATGGACACAACAAGATTTCGCAAAAGGTTAATTCCACTGAGTTGGGCGTTTATGCCAAGTACAAGGCCGTGTTGGGCAAGTTCTTGCTTGAGCCAAGCCTTCGCCTCCAGTTCTACGCCTCTTTGCCCGACCTCTCGTTGGAACCGCGTATAGCTGCGAAGTATAACGCCACCGACTGGTTCCGCCTGAAAGCTGCGGCAGGAATGTATTCGCAGAACTTTGTGGCGGCCACGAGCGACCGCGATGTGGTCAACTTGTTCTATGGCTTCCTTTCGGGCATCAACAACCTGCCGAAGACTTTCGACGGAAAGGAAATCACCACCTACCTGCAAAAGGCCAACCACTACATCATTGGTGCTGAGTTTGATTTGAGCAACAAAACGACCTTGAATGTCGAAGGTTATTGGAAGGATTTCGTGCAGTTGACCAATATCAACAGAAACAAGATTTATGCGGACTCGCCCATGAATTCCGAAATCCCCGATTTGTTGAAGAAAGACTTTACCGTCGAGACGGGCGATGCCTACGGCTGCGACATTTCCTTGAAGTTTGAGGACAAGCATTGGTACCTCTGGGCTGTGTATGCCTTGGGTTTCGTGACCAGAGAGTATGAGAAAGCCACCGAAGACGGTGCCGTGCTTATGCAATATCCGACGCACTTCGACCGCCGTCACAACATCAACCTCATTTTGACCTATACCGCTGGTGCGAAACGTCAGTGGGAGTTTAGCGGACGCTGGAATTTCGGTTCGGGCTTCCCCTTCACCCAGGTGCAAGGCTTCTATGAGTACTATTCCTTCCAAGAGGGCATCAATTTCGACTACACCACGACCAATGGCGAGATGGGCATCCTATACGGCGACCTGAACGGAGGCCGCCTGCCCACGTACCATCGTTTCGACATCGACCTCAAGCGCAAGTTCTTCTTCACCGAAAACGTGATGTTAGAAGCCGACTTGAGCGTGACCAACGTATACAACCGGAACAATGTGTTTTATGTCAACATTGTCACAGGAGAGATTGCACGTCAGCTGCCCATCCTGCCTACTTTAGGTTTGACATTCTCGTTCTGATAAAGAATAATTCCCTAAGTCTGTACTTTTTGCGAGGACCAAATCAACGGTTTTTAGGGAATCGAAGGACATTTTGGCATATTTTACCCAAAATTCAAGGAAAAATCATACCTTTGCACGAAATTTGCGCTTGCCGCAAACCATCGAATTTTAAATCTTAAATTTTGAATTTTAAATCACTGAATACATGGGATTTTTCAAAAACCTCTTCGGCGACAAGGCCTCACGCGACAACAAGGCCCTGCAGCCCATACTCCAAAAGACGCTCAAGGCTTACGACGAAATCGTCAAGTTGGACATTGACAGCCTGAGACATAAGACACAGGAATTCAAGGAATACATCAAGAACAAGACCGCTACCGAGGTGGCCGAAATCGCGGAGCTGAAAGCCAAGGCCGAAGCCAACCCCGACATGGAACCCGACGATAAGGAGAAGCTCTACAACCAAATCGACAAGCTTGAGAAACAAGAGCTTGACCACATCGAGGAGGCTCTGAACGAGATTCTGCCTCAGGCGTTTTCCGTCGTGAAGGCCGCGGCCAAATACTTCTGCGAACATGAGACCGTGGAAGTGACCGCCACCGACCTCGACCGCGAACTGGCCGCCAAATACGAGCATGTCACCATCGAAGGCGACAAAGCTTACTACAAGAACAGCTGGATGGCCGGCGGCAACATGGTGACTTGGGACATGGTGCACTACGACTGCCAAATCATCGGCGGTATCGTGCTGCACCAAGGTAAAATCGCTGAGATGGCCACTGGTGAAGGTAAGACTCTCGTGGCTACGTTGCCTGTCTACCTCAATGCTTTGGCAGGCAAGGGCGTGCATGTGGTCACCGTGAACGACTACCTGGCCAAGCGTGACTCCGAATGGATGGGCGCGATGTATGAGTTCCTCGGCCTTACCGTGGACTGCATCGACAAGCATGAGCCTAACTCCGCTGCCCGTCGCCGCGCTTATAACTGCGACATTACCTACGGTACCAACAACGAGTTCGGTTTCGACTACCTGCGTGACAACATGACAGGCAACCCCGAAGAGTTGGTGCAACGCAAACACCACTACGCCATCGTCGACGAGGTCGACTCCGTGTTGATTGACGATGCGCGTACACCTTTGATCATCAGCGGTCCTACCCCTCGCGGCGACCAACAGGAATTCGACGAGCTGAAGCCTGATGTGGTCAAGTTGTATGAAGCCCAGAAACGTTATGTGACTGGTATTTTGGCCGAGGCAAAGAAAATCCTCACCGACCCCACCGCCTCAGAAGAGCAGAAGAAACATGGTGCCGACCAGCTCTTCCGCGCCTACCGTGGTCTGCCTAAGAACAACGCCCTCATCAAGTTCCTCAGCGAGGAAGGCATGAAGACCTTGATGCAGAAGACCGAGGGCTTCTACATGCAGAACCGCAACGAAAACATGCACATCATCGACGACGAGCTCTATTTCGTCATCGATGAGAAACTGAATACCGTTGTCCTCACCGACAAGGGCAGCGAGCAATTGGCACAAGCCTACAACGATCCGTCGTTCTTCATCATTCCCGATGTAGGTAGTGAGGTGGCCGAGTTGGAGCACTCCAATCTGACCAACGACGAGAAAGTGCTGCGCAAGGCTGAACTGATGCGTAACTTCGCCGAGAAATCGGAACGTCTGCACACCGTGCAGCAACTGCTGAAGGCTTACACTTTGTTTGAAAAGGACGTCGACTACGTCATCATTGACAACAAGGTGAAGATTGTGGACGAGCAGACAGGTCGTATCATGGAAGGCCGCCGTTGGAGCGATGGTCTGCACCAAGCCGTGGAGGCCAAGGAAAACGTGAAGGTGGAAGCCGCCACGCAGACCTACGCCACCATCACCTTGCAGAACTACTTCCGTATGTACCACAAGCTGGCCGGTATGACCGGTACCGCTGAGACCGAAGCGGGCGAGTTCTGGGACATCTACAAACTCGATGTGGTCGTCATCCCGACCAACCGCCCCATCGCGCGTATCGACCAGGAGGACATGATTTACAAGACCAAGCGCGAGAAGTTCAACGCCGTCATTGACGAAATCCAAAGGTTGGTCAACGAAGGCCGTCCTGTGTTGGTGGGTACCACTTCGGTGGAAATCTCCGAGTTGCTCAGCCGCATGTTGACCCGCAAGAACATCCCGCACAATGTGTTGAACGCCAAGTTGCACTTCAAGGAGGCCCAAATCGTCAAGGAAGCCGGTCAGGCGGGCACCGTGACCATCGCCACCAACATGGCTGGCCGTGGTACCGATATTAAGTTGGGTCCTGGCGTCAAGGAAGCTGGCGGTTTGGCCATCATCGGCACCGAACGTCATGAGTCGCGCCGTGTGGACCGTCAGTTGCGCGGTCGTTCTGGCCGTCAAGGTGACCCAGGTAGCTCACAGTTCTACGTCTCCTTGGAGGACAACCTGATGCGTATGTTCGGCTCCGAGCGTATCGCAGGCATCATGGACAAAATGGGATTGCAGGAAGGCGAAGTCATTCAGCATCCGATGATTACCAAGCAGATTGAGAAGGCACAGAAGAAAGTGGAAGAGAACCACTTCGGCGTGCGTAAACACTTGCTGGAATACGACGACGTGATGAACTCGCAACGTGAGGTGATTTACAAGAAACGCCGTCACGCCCTGTTTGGCGAACGTCTCTCCATCGACATTAATAATATGATGATGGACTTCGGCGAGAAACTCATCGAGGAATATCAGGATGCCAAGGACTACGAGGGTCTCAAGATGGAACTGCTTTCGAGCATGGGTATCGATGCGCCTTTCAGCGAGGAGGAATTCGACCGCATGAAGACTAAGGAACTGGCCGATAAGCTCTTTGATGCCGCTTTGGAGCATTACAAGGAAAAGGCCCGCATCATCGGTGAAAAGACCCTGCCTGTCATCAAGAACGTGTACGAGAACCAGACGCATTTTGAGAACATCGCCATCCCGATTACCGACGGCAAGCGCGGCATGAACGTCATCGTCAACCTGAAGAAAGCAGTCGAAAACGGTGCCCGCGAGGTGAACCTCTGCATCGAGAAGAGCATCACCCTCGGCCTTATCGATAACGCTTGGAAGGAACACCTCCGCGAGCTCGACGACTTGAAAGAAGCTGTGCAGAATGCTTCTTACGAGCAGAAGGATCCGTTGGTGATTTATAAGTTGGAGTCGTTCAACCTGTTCAAGGCCATGTTGGAGAAAATCAACGAGGACGTCATCTCCTTCCTGATGCGTGCCGACATCCCGACACAAGACCCGAACACCGTCCGCGAATCGCGTCCGCAAGGCATCGACAAGTCGAAGATCCGCGAACAGCGTCAAGACCTACTGGCACAGTCGCACAGCGACACGCAGCAGCGGCAAGTCACGCAGCCTATCCGCAAAGAGGTGAAAGTGGGCCGCAATGACCCATGCCCCTGCGGAAGCGGCAAGAAGTATAAGAACTGCCACGGAAGATTAGAGGCGGCGGAATAAGTTTCCATTAACCATAAAAATCGAGCGGAATTAGGGTTTAATTCCGCTCGATTTGTTTTTCGTGGACATAAAATGAATAAAAAAAAATGTCCACGAAATGGTGATTTTATGCTTTCGTGGACACATTTTGATATATAAAAGTGTCCACGAAAACGGTTTTGAGAGCCTTCGTGGACAAAATTTATTGACAACCTGTTTTAGGTAACTCTTCAACTCAAATAAACAATGATTCTTATTTCCTCGGAATTATACCAGCCATCAGTAGAAAAATTGACTCTCTCTTTGATGCTATAAAGCCAATTGCCGAACCACATGGCATCGTTAAGCGACTCCTTTTCCCATGAATCCTCATCGTCAAACCATTCTTCTTCCTTTTCAAAAGGTTTCAGTTTGGCAACTTTCTTCTGTTCCAGCAGTCGCTCCATCCTGTCGAAACGACTATTGATGTAGTCGAAACGCGAGTCCATCCGTCTTTTCATGTACCTTTCAAAAGCTTCGTTGTACTCTTGTTTGAAAATCGAATACAACTCTGACAATAGTGCATACGACTTACCCCAACGCCAGTCACGCTTTTCACCATCACCATAGTCAACTGCGTATTTTTCGTATTTCTTTTTCAAGATTTTGTCCAACTCTTCACTGATGTCGGTTGGGAATCCTCGGCCTGAAATTTCCTCATTTTCAGAAAACAAATTCCTAGGCGTTCCTTGTATGGAATCCTGATACACCAACTCATACTTTCTTCCATCATCCAAAACAGCAGTATCTTCATCATCCTCATCCCGATAATATCTTTTCTTGTGTTTAGGTATCAAGTACGACAAAAGTTTCCATTCAGAATCCTCTTTATCTTTAAATTCGATGTAATAAGTCAAATCTACACTCATGGTTGTATAATTTTTCTGCTTGTTTGAACGCAAAATTACACATTTTCACCGAATTACAAAACAAAAACTGCGTTTTCCTACAAAATTTACCCTTAAAAAACTGCGTTTTCCGATAAAAATCAGGGTGAAAAAACTGCATTTTCCGATAAATATACAAACAAATACCCAAGAAACAGCATCATTCCGAATACATTTGAAGAAAAAAAGTTATTTTTGCCCTCGTAATCAAGCCCATCAATATTATGAAAAAGCTACTCTTTACACTGATGCTGACGCTCACCCTAAGCATCGGCTTTGCGCAAAAGAATGTCCTCGTCGAAGAGTTGACCGGCACATGGTGTCAATGGTGCCCGAGAGGTATCTATTATGGTGATTCGCTGTATTTTACCTACGACAATGTCATTTTTGTCGCCATCCATTGCAGCGACCCCATGGCCAACGATGAATACTATCAGGCTTCGGGGCTCGTCGGCGCACCTTCGGCCAACATCGGGCGGCGTTTCCTGGCGCAGGAAACCCAGACTTGGTTTGCCAAAGTGGAACAGGAAAGCCAGACACCGTCAAAAGTCTACATGTCAATCCACTGCGACTATGATCCTGAGACACGTCAACTGTCTGCCAGTGTCGGAGCCATGGCCTTGGAAAACATGAACGGTGACTATCGTTTCGCCGCCATCCTTATCGAAGACGGCGTGACGGGGCCAGCACCTTCCTACAACCAAACCAATTCATACAGCGGTGGCAATCACGGCCCAATGGGCGGCTACGAGAATTTGCCCAACCCCATCCCTGCCGAGCGCATCGCCTACGACCATGTAGGGCGTCAACTGCTTTGCGATTATAATGGAGTCCCAGGCTCTTTCCCATCGTCGTTGGAAGCTTCACATGATGCCTACTATGAGTTCACCTGCACTTTGGATGAAAACTGGGATTACAACTATGTAAGCGTCATCGGCCTGCTCATCGCCCCTGACGGCACCGTGGAAAACGCCGTAAAGAGTTTCTATCTCAATGGCGACAACACCGCAGCTCCCCTGTTTACCTCGACCCCAAAGACCGAAGCCTACGCCAACCTCAACTACCTTTATAACATCTATTTCCACGACCCTGACAGCCAGAATCTCACTATCAGCCTTGCTCAAGGCCCAAGTTGGCTGAGTTTGGAGCAATATGATGGAAAGTCGGCCTGCCTCTACGGAACACCCGACCAGCCAGGCAATTACGAAGTGAGCCTCATGCTCTCCGATGACAATCACAACACCTATCAGGACTTCACCATCGTCGTTGATGAGCCTCTCAGCGGCAGTTGGGAATATGTCGGACCACGCGGATTCTCGCAAAATCCATTTCAAGTTTTTGGCATAAAGCGGGATAGCGACGGTAATCTGTATATTTTTGGAAACCAAAGCAATACGCCTGTGTTATACAAAAACGCTTCGGGTACCGACACTTGGGAACAGATGGGTAGCATCAACACCGCTTGCTCTGTTTCGGCTGGTGGCATGGACGTTTCCTCCAACGGTGACGTTTATGTGGCCTACTCCGACCAATCCGACAATGGACATGCCTTCAAATGGGATGGCAGTCAATGGACTGCCATAGGCAGTGCTTTCAGCAGCGTAGAAACACACATCGTCCTTGACAACAACGACTTGCCCTATCTCGTCGCCCGCGATGTTTCGCAAAATTACATCGGAGTCATCTTCAAATTGGAAAATAACAGTTGGGTGCCTCTGAGCGGTACAGGGGTCTATGCGCCAAGTAACGAATATGCCTGCCATCAGGAATTGGTTTTCGACAGCAACAACACACCTTACATCGCCTACGCCGACTACATGGCCAGCAATCTCCTAAAAGTCAGGAAATTTGAAAACGACGAATGGGCTCTCGTGGGCAATGGCATCGACAACATTTATTTCTACCAAAGCCTCGCGCTCGATGAGAACGACACGCCTTATCTTGCCTATTGCGCCTTCCCTTCGTACCAACTCAGAGCCGTCCGTTTCAACGGCGACGATTTTGAGAGTCTTGGCGACGACCTCGCCGAAGGAGCCGTATCGGAACTTAACGCCTGCTTCAACGAGGGCAAGTTCACGGTGGCTTTCGTCAACGAGGGTCAGTCGAATTACCTTAGTGTGCTGCAATACGATGGTGAATGGAGTTATGTCGGGCCAAGTCTTGTCTCAGAAGGTGCCATGGATGACCCATTCATTATCGCCAATGATGGTGCCCTTTTCGTGGCCTACTCCGATGATGGTTTGCAGGGTTATGCCTCCTGCATGAAATACGCGGAGGTTGCCATTCTCTATCCCCCCACTGATTTTGCCGCTGAGGTCTTCGGCAATGACAATGTCAAATTGACTTGGAATCTGCCTATTGAAGGTACTCCAACCAGTTACAAACTCTACCGCGATGACGCACTCATCGCCACCGTCACAGAATTGATTTACAGCGATTACGACATCCCCTCAGGCACACATCGCTACACCCTTTCGGCAGTCTATTCCGAAGGCGAGTCGGTACAAGTCGGGCCAGTTGTGGTGGAGACCACTGAAGGCGTTGAGGAAAACGAAATACTTTTCAGCGTTTATCCAACCAGCACTCAATCATCGATAACGATTGAAAGCTCCATCCAAAGTAACGTTACCGTTTATAACACTACAGGACAAGCACTTATAAAGAACCAAATCAACATCGGGAGCAACTTGATATACCTTTCTTCACTTGCAAAAGGTGTTTATTTCATCAAGTTGGCTGAAGGAAAAACAGTGAAAGTTTTCAAATACTAATCTTGAATCTTAAATTTTAAATCTTAAATCTCAAATTTTGAATCTTTAAATCCCAAACACAATGAAATACAACAGAGTATTACTGAAACTCAGCGGCGAGGCCCTGATGGGCAGCCAGCAATTCGGCATTGATCCGCAACGTTTGAACGATTATGCCGATGAAATCATTGAAGCAGCAAAGGCCGGTGTACAAATCGGCATCGTCATCGGTGGCGGCAACATCTACCGCGGCCTGCAAGGTGCCTCGAAGGGCATGGACCGCATCCAAGGCGACTATATGGGTATGCTCGCCACCGTCATCAATTCGATGGCCATGCAGTCGACTTTGCAAAGCAAGGGGCAGAAAGCCACACTTTTGGCAGGCCTTTACATCGATCGCATCGCCGACACGATGAGCAGTGCCAAGGCTATCCGTCTGCTTGAGGAAGGCCACATCGTGGTGATGGGTGCCGGCACAGGCAACCCCTTCTTCACCACCGACACAGGATCTGCCCTCCGTGCCGTGGAAATCAAGGCCGACATCATCCTGAAAGGCACCCGCGTGGACGGCATCTACACTGCCGACCCTGAGAAAGACCCGACCGCGACCAAGTTCGACCACATCACCTACGACGAGGCCTACCAGCGCAACCTGAAGGTGATGGACATGACCGCCTTCACCATGTGCAAGGAAAACGACATGCCGATGTACGTCTTCGACATGAACACGCGCGGCAATCTGCTGAAGGTCTTGCGTGGTGAAAACATTGGAACCTTGGTCACCAAATGAAGACAAGGAAACTCCATTTGCGTCAAAAACGCAACGTGCCAAGCAAAAAGCTTGACCTCATCCTCATGGCTGTCATCCTCGTTGTGGCAGCCATTTTGAGGTTATGGAAACTCGGCCAAGTGCCCTTCATGCACGACGAGTTCAGTGCCTTGCTGCGCACCCGCTTCGACAACTTCCACGACTTCATCCAACAAGGTGTGATGCCCGACAGTCATCCTATCGGAGTGGAAGCTTTTCTTTGGCTTTGGGTGCGGATTTTCGGTTGGAGCGAGTTCTGGGTCAAGTTGCCTTTCGCGCTGATGGGCATCGGTTCCATATACCTTATTTATTTAATAGGAAGGCAATGGTTCAACCAGAAAGTGGGTCTGTTTTCGGCGGCGTTCTTTGCCGTTAGCCAGTTCACTATTTTTTATAGTCAGTTGGCGCGACCTTATTCAGCGGGACTGTTTTTTGTGCTGCTAATGGCTTGGTTTTGGTATAAAATCGTTTTCGAGACGAATACGCCAACAAAGGGCATTTACATCGGCTTCGCATTATCGGCATGGGCTTGCTCCCTGATGCAGTATTTCTCCATCGCACAGGCGGGATTAATTTTCTTAACAGGATTGTTCTTTTTGCCGAAAGAAAGACGTAAAGCCTATTGGCTTAGCGGAATAGGAGCCGTAATTTTGTTTGCTCCTACCCTACCTATCTTCTACCAGCAACTTTTTGTAAGCGGTAGCATTGGCGGTTGGTTGGCGGCACCCAAGTCCACTTTCCTCAGCGACTTCCTCCAATACACGATGAACTACGACATGCTGTTCATGTTTACCACAGGCATCATCATCTTGTTACCGATCCTTCTTGGCAAACGCGACAAACGGAACCTTCCCTTGCGTTGGGCGGGTTTGGCGTGGTTTATCATCATTTTTGTCATCGCGTTCGCCTATTCCCTGCTTCGTGAGCCCATCATCCAGCATAGCACGTTGATTTTCAGCTATCCGTTCGTCATCATCGTGGCGTTTTCGCTGTTCAAGAACCGCACTTTGTCGCCGTGGCAGAATGCCTTGGTAGTGGCCGCCATCCTTTTCGTAGGTTGCACCTCCCTCATCATGACCCGCAGACATTATGACCTGATGTATCACCAAGGTTTCGACCAGATTGCCGCCGAAATGAAGGCCGACCATGAGCAATACGGTGACAGAATTCAATTTGCCACACGCACCGAGATTGGCGAGGCTGCCGAGTTCTATCAAGCGAAGACCGATGTCGAGAACCGTATCGTTTACAATAGATACAACAACCTGGGCGAGTTCAACGACTGGCTTGGCGAGCACCAAGACTCTCCCATGCTTGGTTTCGGTTGGACCGATTACATCAACCCCATCTGGGAAGTCACGGCGGTGGGTAACTATCCCTACCTCATCGAAAAGAAAGACTGGTTTACTTCGCGCTACCTCACATTGAGCAAGACCC
>JAEEGG010000549.1_pt1 | contig 118293 bp, 72 predicted proteins | sample 9134161 | NCBI WGS metagenome assembly JAEEGG01 (sample SAMN16246543, study PRJNA631951) | gut metagenome | biome: gut microbiome; feature: rumen; material: CR-attached | host: Bos | place: Iran: Karaj | collected 2018-10
ACCAATGAACTCCTTCGGAATCTCGAAGGCCTCGATACGAGGTACATGGGGCTTCAGCTCAGGACGTGGCTCAGCGATGGTATCGGTGATGCACTTCAGGATGTGCTCACGACCAGCCTTAGCCTGCATCAGAGCCTTCTCCAGAATGTCGAAAGAAAGACCGTCGCACTTGATATCCATCTGGGTAGCGGTCAGACCATCCTTTGTACCAGTGGTCTTGAAGTCCATATCACCCAAGTGGTCCTCGTCGCCAAGGATATCGCTCAATACTGCGTATTTCTCTTCTCCGGGGTTCTTGATCAGACCCATAGCGATACCTGAAACAGGCTTCTTCATGGGAACACCAGCGTCCATCAGTGCCAACGTACCAGCGCAGACGGTAGCCATTGATGAAGAACCGTTAGACTCCATGATCTGAGATACTACACGAACGGTGTAGGGGAAGTCAGCAGGAATCATCTCCTTCAGACCGCGCCAAGCCAGGTGACCGTGACCAATCTCACGACGACCTACGCCACGTGAAGCCTTGGCCTCACCAGTACAGAAGGGAGGGAAGTTATAGTGGAGCAGGAAACGCTGATAGCTCTTGTCGAGTACATCGTCAACCAGCTTCTCATCGAGTTTGGTACCCAGGGTAACAGTGGTCAGAGACTGGGTCTCACCACGGGTGAAGATAGAGCTTCCGTGAGGCATGGGCAGCGGAGAAACCTCGCACCAGATAGGACGAATCTCGTCGGTCTTACGACCATCGAGACGGATACCCTCATCCAGAATGCAACGACGCATAGCGTCGCGCTCTACATCGTGGTAGTAGCGGTCCATCATGGCATATTTCTCTTCCAGCTCGTCCTCAGTCAGGTCTGCATGCTCAGCAGCATACTTCTCCTTGAAATCGGCCAAAATCTTCTCGAAGGCCTCAGCACGGGCGTGCTTCTCGAGAGCCTGCTTGGTAACGTCATAAGCGGGCTGATACAGCTCCTTGTTCATACGCTCACGCAGTTCCTCATCGTTTACCTCGTGGTCGTACTCGCGCTTCACATCCTTGCCGAGCTCCTTGCTCAGTTCAGCCTGCAGTTCACACATGGGTTTGATAGCATCCATGGCAGCCTTCAGGGCACCGAGCAGATCCTGCTCTGATACTTCCTTCATCTCACCTTCTACCATCATGATGTTCTCAGCCGAGGCACCAACCATGATGTCCATATCGGCCTCCTTCATCTGCTCGAAGGTAGGATCGATAACGTACTGACCGTTGATACGGGCTACGCGCACCTCAGAGATGGGGCACTCGAAGGGAATATCTGAACATGCCAGCGCTGCTGATGCTGCAAAACCTGCCAAAGCATCGGGCTGGTCAACACCATCGGCGCTGAACAGCATTACGTTGACATAAACTTCTGCGTGATAGTTAGAGGGAAACAGCGGACGAAGCACACGGTCAACCAGACGGCTCGTCAGAATCTCATTGTCAGAGGCCTTACCCTCGCGCTTGGTGAAACCGCCAGGAAAACGTCCTGCAGCGGCATACTGCTCTCTGTAGTCAACCTGCAGAGGCATGAAATCTGTTCCGGGAACTGCATCTTTTGCGGCACAAACAGTAGCCAGCAGTACAGTGTTGTTCATGCGGAGCATCACACTGCCATCGGCCTGCTTTGCCACTTTCCCGGTCTCAATTGTGATGGTTCTTCCATCAGGCAACTGAATACTTTTCGTAATTACGTTCATCTTGAATTTAAAACATCTAAAAAATAATAATGTGCGACTTTGCGCAAAATCGAGCGCAAAGGTACACATTATTATATAAAGGAACGAAAAATTCCTTAATAATTATAGTTTTTTAATTACTTTGCATGGATTTCCTGTAAAAGGCGATCGGCATGACCCCAACGGTCCATCATAAAGAGCATGAAACGCACGTCGACATTGATGGTACGAGCCAATTGACGATCGAAGAAGATATCGCTGGCCAGCGAGTCCCAGTTGCCATCGAAAGCCAAACCTAATAATTCGCCCTTTCCGTTGAAGATTGGTGAACCAGAATTACCACCTGTAATGTCGTTGTTCGAGAGGAAACAGAGTTGCATGGTACCCGTCAGCGAATCGGCATACTGGCCAAAGTCCTTCTGCGACATCAGTTCGTGCATGACAGGCTCGGCAAAATATTCGAAGTTCTCATCAGCCTTCTGCATCTTTTCCCACAACGAACGGGCGGTGGTATAGTAACCAGAAGGACGTCCGCCAAGGGTATATTCGCCAATCTGACCGTACGTCATACGCATGGTAAAGTTAGCATCCGAATAGTTGGGCATATCCATCTCCATACGCAACACGGCGTCGCAGAGCAGCTTCTCCTGTTCCGCTATATCATAGCTCATCTGTCGGCGGTCAGCATTAATCTTAGACATAATCTCACTAATTGAAAGACCATACTGAACACCTAAGTCCTTGTTGTAATTCTTCTTATTGAAATAGATGGGTTTGCCGCTCTTCATCAGCACCGACTTCTTATACAGGGCCTTCACGTAGGCAGCATAGTCACCACGAAACTGCTGGTCGATGGTCTGGTAGAAGTCTGGCAGATAGTCACTATCGACCTGTAGGCGATAGTTACGAATCAGCGTAGAGAGAAGTTCGCAATCGGTAGCCTCATCCCATTCTTTGCTGTTGTCGTCAAACTTGAAATACTGTTTTTGAGGCTTGTCTTGGGGACCTTCGACTTTCATACCCCAGTTACTGCGCCAAGCACGAGAGGTTAATTCGTCATCGAAAGAGAAGAAGGTTTCCCGAAACAGGGTGCGCAGACGCGTCAACTTCATGCGCTTTTGGTAAAGTTCAGACAACTTGCCGAAGTCAAGTTTACCCTTCAGATAACCTGTAGAATCCTGCCACTGGCGAATCTTTGCCTCGAACAGCTGTTTCTGTCCGATGAGTCCGATACTGTCGATACACTTGTTCATTCCAATAGAATTCTTCCAATAGTTGCTGGAACCGGCATACTTCGACTCGTACATGATACGAACAGCCTCAGAAGCACGCATGTGACGCAACATCACTTCCTGCTTCACTTCACGAACCTGTACACGGGGGGCATTGATGGCATCACGACGTTCCTGAATACCATAGCTCGACAGATAGCGACTGGTTGAGCCTGGATAACCCATAATCATACAGAAGTCGCCTGGTTTATAACCATCCATGCAAACGGGTGCCCATGACTTGGGGTGATAGGGTACATTATCCTTTGAATACTTGGCAGGACCATTGGTCTTGGGGTCGGCATAGATGCGGAACACAGAGTAGTCGCAAGTCTGACGGGGCCACATCCAGTTATCAGTCTCACCGCCATACTTACCCATAGACTTGGGAACGGTAAAGACCAGACGGACATCGTTGAAGTCGCGGTAGGTGGTCATATAGTACTTGTTGCCTTCATAGAAAGGCTTCACTTCAACACGCAAGGTAGAGTCTTTCTGGCGGATGTCTTTCTGCCACGCATTCTCGATGGAATCGACGAATTCTTCCACATCCTTGAGTTTCAGCTTGTCCATACCCAAGCGATTCAACTCGTCGGTCACGTCCTTCTGCTCTATCATAAAACTGACGAAGAGGTCTTCGTTGGGTAGTTCTTCGCTATAGCTCTTAGCATAGAAGCCATTCAGCATATAGTCGTGCTCCACGGTAGAATGCTGACGGATGGCATCAAAGCCACAATGGTGATTGGTGAACACAAGTCCGTCGGGCGACACAACAACACCCGAACAGAAGCCACCGAAGTTAACAACGGCATTCTTCACGGCATCGTCAGTTTTGTATAGCTGATCCTTTGACAACTGAAAGCCGTACTGCTTCATCTGCTCATAGATGGCATCAGGCAAATTGTAGAGTGTCCACATGCCCTCGTCGGCATGAGCACCTAACGTGCACAGACACATCAGTGATAATAAAATCTTTTTCATATCTTACTTTTTAAAATATTTTCCTATGATGGGGAGACTCTTTAAAGGCAAGTCGCACCTAATAATATACGATACGAAGAACAGGATGCAGATGGTGTTCCAAACAAGTTGGCCTATCATTCCAAAACCAAACTGTTCCGAACTCCAATTCATCATCGTGGTAAGAATAACGGTCATCAACACATACATGGCTATCGAACGCATCGGATAAGGAATAGGGTTCTTCTTCTGACCTATGACGAAACTCAACACCATTGCCGTTCCGTAGCCAGCCACACCTCCCCACGCACAAGCCCAATAGCCATAACGAGGAATCAACAGAATGTTGACGGCAAAAAGTACGGCACAGCCTGCCAACGAGAACCAAGCGCCATAGATGGTCTTATCGATGAGCTTATACCAGAACGACAGGTTGAAGTAGACACCCATCATAATTTCTGCTGCCATCACAATAGGTACGACACCCAAACCTTCACGATATTCCGCACCAATGATATATTGCAGTAGCGGCATCCAACCAATCACGCAAAGGAAAGCAAGAAGTGTGAATATCAAGAAATACTTCATTGCCGAAGCATAGTACTCCGTTTTGTCGGCATCCTTACTCTTGGCAAAGACGATAGGTTCGTAAGCATAGCGGAAAGCCTGTGTAATCATTGCCATAATCATAGCAATCTTCACACACGAGCCATAAATGCCTAACTCGACATTAGCCTGCGACTGGTCGGGATATACCAATGGAAAGATAATCTTGTCGGCCACCTGATTCAGAATGCCCGCAATACCCAAGATAAGGATAGGCCACGAGTAGCTGAGCATGCGTTTCAGCAATGCACCGTCAAAATGCCAATGGACCTTCACCAAGTCGGGAATGAACAAAAGGGAAATAAAGCCCGTACATAGCAGATTAATGAAGAACACATAGTAAACCGACGTCTTGCCCAATACCACAAAGTAGAACACGTTAAGAGCGATATTCAAGGCAATAAACAACAACTTTAGTGACGCAAAACGGATGGCACGCTTCTGGTAACGCAGATAGCTGAAGGGAATGGCCTGCAGAGCATCCATCGCCACGACGGCAGCCATCATCTGCAAATATTCAGGGTGTTCGGCATAACCTAAGGCATCACTGATAGGACCAATAAGCCCAAACACCAACAACAGGAAAACGACTGTCAATGAGCCGACTACCGCCATCACGGTAGAAAAAACGGTATCGCTATGCTTACGTCCAATTTCTGGCGTCAACCTGTCGTCGTTGGCAAAGCGGAACAGCGTAGTCTCCATACCAAACGTCAGTAGCACCAAAATCAGCGCCACATAGGCATACACATTGGTGCTCACACCATAGTCGCCCGAAGCCTTGGGCATATAATGCGTATAGAGCGGCACCAGCAGATAGTTCAAGAATCTGCCTACGATACTCGACAGCCCGTAAATGGCTGTATCCTTCATCAATCCTTTTAAGTTTGCCATACCTTATCCAAAGAAAAAGTAGCAGATGAATATTGCAGAGATGATGCCAGCCAAGTCGGCCAACAAACCACAGGTTACGGCATGACGGGTATTCTTGATGCCCACTGAACCAAAATAGACAGCGAGGATATAGAACGTAGTATCCGTAGAGCCTTGGAAGACACACGACAAAAGACCTACGAACGAGTCAGCTCCGTGAGTCGTCATGGCGTCGACCATCATTCCTCGTGCACCGCTGCCACTCAACGGCTTCATCAAGGCCGTAGGCATAGCCTCAACCCAGCCCGCATGGACACCAGTCAACTCCACACACCAACGCAAACCGCCAATCAGCATATCCATAGCACCCGAAGCGCGGAACACGCCGATGGCCACCAAGATAGCGACAAGATAGGGAATGATGCGTACGGCAGTCTGGAAACCATCCTTGGCACCTTCGATAAAGGCCTCATAGACATTCACCTTCTTTCGGACACCTGCCACGATAAAGCCTGTAATGATACTCATCAGCAGGATGTTGGCAATCGTGGTACTTACACGGTTCATCATTTCAGGAGGCATCTGGGAAAACGACCAGATAATGCCTGCAACGACGGCACAAGCACCACCCAACGTCAAGAGCATGACACGGTTCAGCAGATTAATGCGCTGATAAAGAGACGTGATGATGATACCTGCCAATGTCGAGAAGAACGTTGCCAACAGAATAGGTATAAAGATATCCGTGGGCTGAGCGGCACCCATCTGTGCACGATAGACCATGATGCTGACAGGTATCAGCGTCAGTCCGCTGGTATTCAGTACCAGGAACATAATCATCGGATTCGTTGCCGTATCCTTCTTCTGATTCAACTCCTGCATCTGTTCCATTGCCTTCAGACCCAGCGGCGTGGCGGCATTGTCCAGTCCCAACATGTTGGCAGCGATATTCATGAAGATGCTACCTGTCACGGGGTGCCCTTTAGGGATGTCTGGAAACAGCTTGCAGAACACAGGCGAAAGAAGGCGCGCCAGTACGTTGACCACCCCACCCTTTTCGCCGACTTTCATCACACCGAGCCATAGCGACAAAACACCCGTCAAACCCAGCGATATCTCGAAAGCCGTCTTCGACGATGAGAACGTCGAATCCATCATAGCAGGAAACACGTCATAGTCACCAAAGAACAGCAACTTCACGACTGCTATCACAAAAGCTATGAGGAAAAATCCTATCCAAATATAATTCAATACCATACAATCTGCAAAGGTAATGCTTTTCATCGAAACAGCCAAAATATATGCAAAAAAAGAGCGGTTACATCTCGCAACCGCCCCTTTTCTCAATAATTATAATGATGTATTTGATGAATCAATTATTCTTTGTTGTCTTTCAACAACAGGTTGACATACTTCTCGACAACTTCATCATACCATACAATAGTTGGATCACCTACCCATGTGGCAAATTTGGGATATGCGTTGCTGATTCCTACATACTCGTCAACCCACTTAGTACCTACAGGACAATTGAATTTAGCGGCTGGCTGGCCTACATAGGCATGAAGTTCTGTCCATACTCCGTCCTTCTTAACATAGATGGGAATATCGCTACCATCAGCTGCAAAAGTCTGCTTGCCTGCATCAGCGGCAGTAATCTCGAACTTCTGATAACTTTTGGTTACAATCTTGGAAGCACCATCAGTAGCAGTATTCACCATTATATTGGTGTTTACACCAAACTTGTTGTGAACCTCCACGCCAGTATTCTCATCATCCTTTGTACCACCAATGCGGAGCTCCTTAGTACCACCAGCTGCCAGCAGTAGAATCTGAGCTTTTGCACCATTATCAGTAATCTTCCAGTCGAAAACAACATCGTTGAAGTCAAAGTCAGAACCTTCCTTAGCATTCAAGTCCTCTGCAAAGATACGACCTGTGTAATTTTCGTTTCTCTGTGCGGGCGCCAGGGTTACAATCCAGTCGGTGAAGTAGCCGTCGCTCTTGCCAACTTTAACCCACTCCGTCAGGCTCTTGTTATTAACGGGCAGATAACCTTCATTGACAAGCTGCTTGATGCGGGGCAGATTGACAACACTCTGGTAATAGGTGTCACCAACCATCACATCTTTCAGGACAGGCGCATTCTGAATGGTGGTAATTGTAGAAGCTTGAGCGCGATTCATGCTTATGGTCTGCGGCATAGTAACCTCGGCAGCAGCAACATAGAAATTCTTGTTAGTGGTGAGCCAGCCAACATTCATAATGGTCTTGTATTCATCATAGTACTCAATAGGCCAATTCTTTGTTGGATCAGCAATGTCAATGATTTTCTCACCATCCCATGCCTGCTTAGGACTCTCAGCAGCCTGATCGTATGTTGCATAGAGAACATTGCCAGCATCATCCGTAGCATATGCCTGTGCGCCCTCCTTGATAGCAAGGTCAAAGCCGAGGAATGAGCGGTTCCACTTATCCGAGACTGCCTGGCCAGGATTGCCATTTGCAGCAGCCCAAGCGTCAATATCTGCTGCAGAAACAAGAGCAGCCTTATTGTTGTGCTGTGTGCTGCTACCCGAATCGAAATAGCCGAAGCAAGAGGTATCATCAATATTCACCATCAGTGTAATCTTATCTTTATGAGAGGTGCCACCAACTTTCTGACCATTGTTCAGTACATCGCTCTCACTGCAATCGCCTCCGTTGAAGTCATTGATATGAATGTTAGCTTCACCTACAGACAGTTTGTCCATGTTGGCACTGCTGTAAACGCTGCCATTTGCAGCAGTAATTGTTTCCGAAGAATTACCTGCCTGAGCAGTGTTTCCTTTATATACTTGCTGAACGAAGAAGTGACGCAATTCGGGATCCTTGTATTCGAGGTTTGGATTAGCCTGGAAGTATTTGCGAACACGCTCAATCTGACCTAGGGTAAGGGCATCTGGAACGAGCCATCCGCCAAAATATTTGTCGGGATCTGCCCACTCATTGTGATTCATGTTATGGTAAGCTTCCGTTGAGGGATAGTCTACGCCAGCATTACCACGTGTCACACCCCTTGTCGATCCGAAGCCCCAATTCTGATTGGAAGCCGGCTGACCAAACGTTTTAAAGAAAGCCTGATTGTACTTGGCCTCGATAATGTCACTTTGAGATGCTGGCTCAAAGTCGTTCTTGTTACAACTGGTAAAGACTGCGCCCATAGCTACAGTAGCAATACCTAACATCAAATACTGTTTCATCATAATTTTAATTTAATTGGGTTTATATTTACGATAAATAATTTCAAATTACGGTGCAAAGATAGTAAGAATTGCACTATTATTTGATATTATTGTGGTTAAAGATTGTTAACTGCTACACAATCGTATATGTAATTCAATAAACCATCGAAGTATTTGGATAAAGATACCAATCTTGAGCCTTGTTACGGTCAGCCCCCCATTCGCCAAAACTATGATCAAAGGTTTGATAGGCGCCATAAAGCGCTCCCTTCTTATAACTGCCCATAGAATTATCTACCAGTGGATAGCGGAACCATGTGTATGGTATCTCGAGTGCCCATGAAAAGCCATTGTCATAGGCAAGGGGATTACCGCTAAAGTAAGAAAAGAGCGTCTCTTTAAACTTATACTTGTACTTATGTACCTCCCAAACAGTGCCAGCATAGTTGACAAGAATAAAGGGATCGAGTTCCGTAAATGTAATTGCATTAGCAAATCCCTCGTTTTTAAAAGTCACGTCATAGCTGACAGAGGGTGATGAGAATTCATAGCAATCGTTAGTGTTGCTGTGTTTTACATTATATCGATAGCGATAGACCATTCCCAGATTGTTGACCTTATTGTAAAAGGCAGCATGGGCGTCGTCGAACATATTGATGACAGCCGACCCGTCCTGCCCTTTCAATAGCACGCTTTCATCGTCGACATATACACGGGAGAGCCCTTCGGCTCTTCTGAAATTGCTGCCGCCTACTGGTTCAACTTTCTCCACCTGATCGTAGCTGACACCATTCAAGCGGAGTGCACCGCCAATCTGGCTCGTTGTGCCTACGGCCTGCAACGTCACGTTGATGCGCAGGGTGCGGCTGTCGATGACTTCCCGAGAGATGCGTAGCACGCAATCGTTGAACCCCCACGTGCTACTGGGTTCTGGATAGGAAGAGCAGTAGCAGTAGTACACCTCTTGCGGCTCGACTTCCACCGAAATATTCTTATTGACGGTATTCAGCGTCGAGAAGTCGACATCGTACTGCCGTTCAGGAACAGCCACCACATAATAATGTCCTATACTATCGACGGCGGCAGCATACAAAGAGTCGCATATCACAGGCAGTGAACAATACATCTCCACCACGTCATTCTGTCTTGCCGTCCTGCTGCCTACAACATCCACATTTTTATCGGTATAAGGATTACCACTGAGCAGCTCTATCCTGCGTACGCCTTTCACGTTAGCTGTGACCAGTACGTTCCAATCTTTTATGAGCGTCCAATCGTGATATTGGTCGACAGAGTCGTTATGAAACGACAGTTCCGTCAGTTTCTTTGCCGTATTGCTGTCGAACATTTCCTTCTTACAGGCGCCTGCCAAGCAGGTCAGCAGAAAGAGGAAGGTCAGTATTCTCAGTGTTTGTTTCATCTCTTATACCCTATTATATAATGTAACTACCTTTTGTAAATGGAGGGGACTGCCATTTCTCATGGTTGCCCCCTCGCTATTAGAATAAATGTATTTGATTTCGTTTATTCACCAAACTCCTTAATCATCACACTGCCTGTAGGATACTTATACCATAACTCAGCGTGACCAGCATTCGACATAAAGTTCGAGAAACTCTGGTCAGCCTCTGTCTCTGGAGCATTCGTCTTATTATAAGCGCTGGTAATGCGGACACGCTCTTTCGGCCACTTCCAGTCCATAGGAATCACAACTCCATAAGGAGCTTCACCGGAACCGGCCAACTTCACTTCCCAAGCAGAAGAGACGATTGAGAAGCGCAACTTGTCAGCCGCATAGTTGCTCTTAGGCAACTGAGCAATTCGAATCGGTTTCTTATTTGCACCTGCGCCAGTGTTCACCATTGTGCCTGCGTCAATATCCCACATTTTGTGAATCTCTGTCTTACCGTTTAATTCAAGCGTCCGTACAAAATCACCATAGAAGTTGCCCGATTCGTTGTTGGCATCATACTGATACAGGTTAATAGTCAGGTCGAGCGTTGCACCTGCGGCTACGAGCCACACATCAATGTTTTCGCCATTCTCCTGAACCTTCAGCACCACATCGTTCATATCGTAGTCACCATTCTCAGTATCCTCGAAGGCATAGCTCCAAATGTTGTTGGGTTCTTCTCTCGGAGGAACGTCGCCATTATAACCAGGTGTACAGCCAGTGCTGCCCTTTACAAAGCCTTCGCTGACAGGGATGATTTCCGACGAACCAGCTACGACTTCCGTCACGTGACCATTACCTGCAATCTCTGTTGCACCATTATTAAATGCATTTGCCACAATATTAAAGAACTTATAGTGGGCTGTCCATGTTGACCATCCATTTCCTGTTGGACAGTTTGTTCCGTCCGTAAGCTCCACATAGATGTTATTGGCAAAGTATCCACCTGCTGCAGGATTATCCTGCTCCCAGTTCAAATAAGTAATCTGCCCTATTTTTACCACAGCATAGCCACCTTCGGTTGGACCACTCCAAGAAGTGCCATTGTTAGACAGCGTACCGCACTCAACGTATGCACCTTCTGCCAAACCTACGTAAGTAGGATCAGAAGTACCGTCCTCACTGCTGCTGCACATCAGTTGGCCGTCAACGATGAGCGACGAGCCACCAAGACCTTCGTAATTGCGGATACGCATATCGTGTACAACATAGAATTGACAAGCATTGAAGATGCGGGCATTCGCTGTACTGCCAGCGTCTGAAGTTACACCAGCGTGGTCGATGACAACCAGATGGTGGTTATAGAAGTTGCTCTCCTGAGCACCACCCCAGTACTCGTTCACGCGGAATTCGCCATAGTTATAGAACTTTCCGAAGTTGTTGTTGAAGGTAGCCACGCTGACTGTTCCACCGTTATAGTTCTCTTTGCCTACGGCATTACCATTGTTCACCTCTACTTTACCAGCACCTGTGAGCGTACCACCAGGAAGGATAACAAGCTGAGCCTGGTTAACCATATTCAGTTGTTTGCCAGAAGCTACATTCACTGTACCACCGTTAGCAATGATAATCTTACCAAGACTACCGATACGCTGATCCTCAGTGATGTTCCAAGTTCCAGTTACCACGATAGTACGCTCAGCATGACTTAACGTTCCACCGTCCGTAATACCCTCTGAACCGGCAACATTGATATAACCACTATAGGAGCTAGTAATCTTGAAATTAGTTACCCAGTTCTCGTCAGCAACATAACCTCCTTCTGAATTCACCGTTAAATTCCAATAGTTATAGTCACCTGTATATTCCTTCAATTTCATCAGAATTGTATATGCAGCAGTGCTATTTGAATTCCAATCCTTATTGCAAGCATCTATAAGTGCTTTAACATTGGCAGTATACCAGTCCTTGTCAGCCTGAGTAACAGGGCTACCCGCATAAATACACCAGTCGTAGTTGTTCATTAGAGTAGAAAGTTTCCCCCCACCATTGGCATACCACTGACAACTTGCCACATAGCCATTATTATTATTATGAACAACATTAGTGCTATTAGGCTCAGATGCCGTAGTCAAATAGTCAGCCACCCACTCCTCAGTGTAAGGCTGGGTGATGTCTGGACATGCAGGAACAGCCATGCTTCTGCGGGGAGCAGCTGATGTTTCTCCGAAAGCAATGTTAAGCACACCGCTTTCTACCTTTCCAGCCCTGTAGAACGTGTAACCCTTAGAATCGGTAATACCAACGATTACCGAACTGTTGCCAGAAGGATAGGTAAAGTCAGTGGTAAAGGTCTCGCCGTTCTTAATCTCTCCTTGTTTCAGAACGTAGCCAACCTCGTCTGCTAAAGGATTGTTTGCATAAATCTTCACAGTGTACGTCTCACCAAAGGTCTCGTTTACCGTAATCTTAGCAGTAGCATCAGCGGTCATTTTCCAATCCTGATTGGGGTCTATCGTAGCACCCAACTGCAACTCAGCATTGGCCATAGCGTCCTCTTTTGAGATTTGAGCCTTACCTGAGAAATCCATCTTGTTACAACTAGCAGCAACAAGACCCATAGCCAATGCGGCCATGCCTTTCATCAAATACATTTTCTTCATTTTTACCTATAAATTTAGTTAACTATACTTAATATTCGGAATATTCGGGGGCAAAGATACGAATTATTTTTGAATTCATCCAAGTTTTTTTGCACTTTTTTATATCTTTTTAATTTTTACCTTGTTTATATATAGTTTTTAGGTAGATATTTATCTTTCGGGGCCTTTTGTGACGATTTGAAACGAATTGGGGCGTTTTCCTTGCAGAAAGAAAGCAAAATGACAGCAGACATAAACAAAAAGCTTACATATTGTCAGAATATCAAAGAATTAACAAACAAAATGCTTGACTATTTAGTCTATTTCATGTCGTTTTGTCTAATTTTGCACCCAGAAAATTGCAAATAGTAAGCAAAATGACACGAATTAAAATGAAATGATTATGGAAGCATTAAGATTTCAGGTTGTCGGTGAGGCGTTCAAGAAGAAGCCGCTCGACGTAAAAACACCAAGTGAGAGACCCGCACAGTATTTTGGCAAAAAGGTCTTCAATCGTGAGAAGATGTACAAGTACCTGCCGAAGGACGTGTACGAGAAGATGATAGACGTAATGGACAATGGTGCACGCTTGGATCGTCAGGTTGCTGACGCTGTAGCTGAAGGTATGAAACAGTGGGCAACGGAGAACGGCGTGACACACTACACTCACTGGTTCCAGCCTCTGACGGAGGGAACAGCCGAGAAACACGACTCGTTTATTGAGCACGACGGCAAGGGTGGTATGGTCGAAGAGTTCAGCGGCAAGCTGCTCGTTCAGCAGGAGCCTGACGCCAGTTCATTCCCCTCTGGCGGTATCCGTTCAACCTTCGAGGCCCGTGGTTACTCCGCTTGGGATCCCACATCGCCTGTCTTCATCATTGACGACACACTATGTATTCCCACCGTATTTATCAGTTATAGTGGTGAGGCACTCGACTACAAGGCTCCTCTCCTCCGTGCTTTGCACGCTGTGAACGTGGCTGCTGTAGATGTTTGCCATTATTTCGACCCCGCCGTGAAGAAGGTGACGTCAAACCTCGGATGGGAGCAGGAGTACTTCCTCGTCGACGAGGGTCTCTACGCTGCCCGTCCCGACTTGCTGCTGACGGGTCGCACCCTGATGGGCCACGACTCTGCCAAGAACCAGCAGATGGACGACCACTACTTCGGATCTATTCCTGAACGTGTACAGGCCTTTATGAAGGATTTGGAGTTCGAGGCTCTAGCACTCGGCATTCCCTGTAAAACCCGTCACAACGAGGTGGCTCCCAACCAGTTTGAGCTCGCCCCTATCTTTGAAGAAACCAACCTTGCCGTCGATCATAATATGTTGTTGATGTCTGTAATGAAGAAGGTGGCTCGTAAGCATGGCTTCCGTGTCCTGCTTCACGAAAAACCCTTCGCAGGCATCAATGGTAGCGGTAAGCACAACAACTGGAGCCTGAGCACCGACAACGGCATCCTGTTGCATGCTCCTGGCAAGACACCAGAAGCCAACCTACGCTTTGCAACATTTATAGTAGAAACTTTAATGGGCGTATATAAGCATAATGGGCTTCTTAAAGCTTCTATCATGAGTGCCACCAACGCCCATCGTCTGGGCGCCAACGAGGCACCTCCCGCTATTGTCAGCTCATTCCTCGGCAAGCAGGTTTCTGAACTCTTGGATCACATCGAGAAGGCCGACGTGGACGACATCCTCGCTATGGCTGGCAAGCAGGGACTGAAGATGGACATCCCCGAGATTCCCGAGCTGTTCATCGACAACACCGACCGTAACCGTACATCACCTTTCGCCTTCACAGGTAACCGTTTCGAGTTCCGTGCCGTAGGTTCTGAGGCCAACTGTGCCAGCGCCATGATTGCCCTGAACAGCGCCGTAGCCGAAGCTCTGGTCAGCTTCAAGAAGCGTGTCGACGCCAAGATTCCTGAGTACGAGAAGAAACTTGCCGGCACTGGTCACTCCGCTACCTTCCACGCCATCATCGACGTGCTGCGCGAGGATATCAAGACCTGTAAGCCCATCCGTTTCGACGGCAACGGCTACTCGGACGAGTGGGTTGCTGAGGCCGAAAAGCGTGGTTTGGACGTTGAAAAGTCGTGCCCGAAGATCTTCGAACGCTACCTCGACAAAGAGAGCATCGATATGTTCGAGAGCTTAGGTGTGATGACCAAGAAGGAACTGGAGGCCCGCAACGAGGTGAAGTGGGAGACGTACACGAAGAAGATTCAGATTGAAGCTCGCGTCTTAGGCGACCTGTCGATGAATCATATCATCCCAGTGGCCACCCGCTACCAGAGCGAACTGCTCACCAACCTGAACCACATGGCTGCGGTATTCCCCATCGATACAGCCGACAAGCTCTCGGCTCGTAACAAGAAGATTATCCAGGAGATTTCCGAGCGCACCTCTGCTATTGAGAAGGGTGTCGAGGAACTTGTCGAGGCCCGTAAGAAGGCTAACAAGATTGAGGACGAGCACGAGAAAGCCATTGCCTATCACGACAAGGTGGAGCCTTATCTTGACAGCATCCGCTACGAAATCGACAAGCTGGAACTCATCGTCGACGACGCCCTCTGGCCGTTACCTAAATATCGCGAACTGTTATTCATAAGATAAGAATGTTTGAAGTTTGCAGATGACTCGAACCATGTTCTAGTTTGCACAAGGACTCGTAACTGTGATAGCTACGAGTCCTTTTTTCAATGATGTAATCAGTTCAACTGGATTTTTCGTAGGAATATTTGGCGGAATGAAAGATATATTGTATATTTGCAGCGAGATTACTGGTATCACTAAAAAAAGAATTACTATTATGAAAGAAAGATTCCGTATGATGCGTGTCGCGATTCTCATGATCTGCGGCATGACGGCTGGGTTAACTTCCTGTACTGGAAGTCTATAACGGCGGCGAAGACGGTACGGCCATCGGAGGCAGCCGTTCGGATGCACCGGAATATCATAAATGTGGTGATATTACCATCGCAAGATGCAAACTCAAAGCCGAGGGTGTTGGCGGTGGTCCGAATATCGGCTGCCGCGAAGGAGGCTCGTGCGGCAGCATCCAGTTCCTCGACGGATGCTATGTGGAAGCATGGGGCGGCTGGGGCAACGTAGCCATTGGCTGTGGCCACAATGCTTCTTGTGCGGAGGTGCTCGTGGCTAAAGGTGCAACCGTTATTGCCCGTGCCGGTAATGATGCCCCGGCCATCGGAGCCTCACATAGCAGTAGCACTTGCTCGCGCATTGTTGCCGAGGGAACCGTAAAGGCCTATCGCAAACAGTCTACCACCGAGAAGCTGCCCGTCAGCGCATGGCTCGATGCCGATGTCGTTAATCTGAGCACTCATTATACGAGAGATATCCGTAATGTTATGCTTGAAGATGGTGCAGCCTACACTAGCGGTGGACTTACCCCCGGGTTTAGACGGAACAAAAACGAATTCTTCGTGGATCCGGGTCTATAGATCATTGAGATTGTCATTTGCTGTTTCGACTGCAAAAGTACAAAAAAAGCCGCCCTCCAAAATCAGGCGGCCCTTTTTTATGTATGCGCTGTCGCACGTTGCATTTAAAGATGAATTAACGACGCTCCACGCAGGTGGTCACCCTCGTCGTCCGTGGGAGGATTGCCCTGTGGGAAGTAAGGATTCAGCTTAAAGAGACGGCTCCATTGCACCTTCTGGTCGAACGCCGTCTTATAGTAGGTATTGGCGAACGTCTGGAAGGTCTTATTGCTGCTATATTTCTTATCATAAGTTGTCTCGCCTTCCCAATAGAGAAGCTCGTTACCGTTTTCGGTATAATACTTAAAGAAGTATTTCTTACTGTCTTCATCCAAGGCGCGAATACGGATAGCCGGATTTTCGAACTCACCACTCATCATCGCACCCAGCGTGACGCTATAGGTCAGTTCGTAGTCCTTATTCTCATCGGGCTTGGTATAGATATGGAAGCACTGTGCGTCCTTTACGGCCTGGTTGAAAGCGTTCACAAGTTTGAAAGCCTCATTGTCAGCCACAACCTCGCCCTCCTTGAGGAAGGCTTCAGCCAGGTGCAGGCAGTAGTCCTTGACGTCGTAAAGAGCACTCTCGTTGAAATAGTGATAGGTGTTTTCGGCAGCCGTCTTCACAGCTTTCTGATTGGCCTTGTCCCAGTTTGTCACCGCGTAGTCGACAAAGTTCTTCAGCGGGGTATAGATATTCTTCACCTTGCTCATGTCGTTCAGCACGAAGTCAACGTACTTACAATTGACACTCTTCTTGTTCTCTTTGTAAGTATCATAGTGCCTCTTTGCCGATGATTGTGCCCATGTCTCCATGGCTTTAACAAAGTCACCACCTTTTGCTGCAGCTTTCAACTGTTGGACGAGTACCTTGTGGTCCGATGAAATGGTTGAGTGGCCTGAACCATAATAGTAATCGGTCAGGTCGAGGAATTCGGTAATAGACTCCATGTTGTTCATGATGCAGCAGTCGAAAATGAGTGCCTTCAGATGTACGCCAGCCTTCTCGATAGCCGTGCGCATCTCATTATTCGACATCAGTAAGTAATTCTGCGTGTCATCCTGCATGGCGCCACGGGTAAAGAGACTCTTATCGAAGTCAGCGCTGACGCTATAAGCGCCGCCGTGGTCGGAAATCAACAGAATATAATTCTTGGCAGGAGCCACCTTCTGGCAGTACTTAATGAAGTTGGCCAGCGAGTCGGGCTGGTAAATCTGACAAGCAGCACCCTGATTACCATACTCATAGCCACTCAAATTAAAGTAGTAATTCTGATAGTTATATCTGTTGTGAGTCAACTCAAAGCGGTAGCACTGAGCAGCTTTACCACCCCAAACGTGTGAATTGTTGTAGTCTTCTTTATTTTGTTTATCCAGATTATTCTGACCAGAATACTTGAACTGCACCATGTAGCGAACATTGGGGTCGTTGATTTCAAGACCATTCAAGGCTTCACCCCAGTTGCCCTCGGTAGCACCATCCAAGTTGAAACCACCACAACTGTAGAACATCACGGTGTAATCTACAACGTCCGTACGGACCTTGTCACCGTTACCACCGTTGCTTGCATTGTCATCACTATTAGAGCATGACACACAGAACATTGCAGCCATCAAGGCTACCGATAAATAATAGAACTTCTTCATCCTTTTCCTTTAATTAAAAAAATTAGCAATTTGTAAAATCGGCTGTAAAGGTAGCAATAAAAAACGAAACATCCAAATAACTGTCTCATTTCTTTATTGCTAAGTGTTATTTCCTTGATTTATAAATCATTGGGATTACTGAAAAGGGCGTTCTTTTTCATAATGTTCGTTATTTCATTATTTGTTATTTTGGGTGCAAAAGTAGGCAATTATATCCTAAATTTGCTGTCCGATTTTTCTGTCTTCATGGTCTATTCTTGTCCTTTGCCAAGATAATCTCGTTTTAGAATACAATTTAGGAAATATCGAACATCAAAATTTGATTCTTGCAGTACAAAGGAGAGCAGGCGAGCAGTCCGCACGGAAGTCAATCTCAACACCTTACGGGCTGAACGGCGGAGAGCTACGGGCTCTGCGGCGGAGAGCAGGGAGGGAATCGACGGAGAGCCCGTAAGGTGACGACGAAAAGGTAAGAAGGCGGTAAACTCTGACTTTTGTGACGGTAAACTTGAAGTTTAGTGCCACTAAACTCAACCTACGGGAAGTAAGCAACCAGCCCTTGGGAAGTAAGCAGGCGACCCTTGGGAAGTAAGCACGCTGCCAACGGGAAGCAAGCAAACAAGAAAAGACCTCCCCTCCTCCCTTCGTGGCCCTTAAACCTCGATAAACAAAGGGATTGGGGCACGGGAGGTGATGCTCAGACACCTCCCTAACACCTCCCTTGCCTCCTCACCACAAACTTATTCTCTGGGCAGGGAATAATATTTTTCCAGTTAGGGCGCAAATTTTTGTGTTAAAAGAGCAATTTTAACACAATAAAGATGTCAAAAACTTGCAAAACACATTTTTATTTTGTACCTTTGCAGTGGCGTTCCAAGGTGGAGTGCTATAGGCTATGAAAAACACAGGCCTATTATGTTTAACAGTATAGATCTTTTAAGTTGCATGAGTAAAGAATTACTTATTCATGGTGAAGCTATGAATGCTTCGCTGCAGGGAATGCTCGCTGTCGAGCAGTTTCTTCAAGACCGCTACCTTTTCCGTCGTAACATGCTGAACGGGAAGGTGGAATTTTCAACAAAGCCAGCAGACGGTCAGGAACCCTCGTTCCGTCCGCTGACCCAGCAGGCGCTGAACAGCATCATCTTAGAGGCTATGCGCATGGACATCTGCGATGGGGCTAACCCCAAGTCGGACATCCAGACGTACATCAACTCTGAGGAGGTGACGACGTTCGATCCCATCCGTGCGTATCTCGACCGCCTGCCTCAATGGGACGGACAGAACCACGTGGCTCAGTTGTTTGGCAGGATTCCTGGCGTCAGCTCCGAACAGCTCGCGTACCTTAGTATATGGTTACGCGCCTGTGTGGCTCATTGGCTGCAGATGGATACGCTGCACGGCAACGAGTGCGTGCCTACGCTGATTGGCAGTCAGGGTTGTGGCAAGACGACTTTCCTGCGTCGATTGTTGCCTCAGCATCTGCGCCAGTATTATCTGGACCACTTGAACCTCTCGAACAAGTTCGACAAGGAGATGGCCCTGACTAACAATCTGCTGGTGAATCTGGACGAACTTGAGGCCATCCGTCCCTCTCAGCATGCTGCCCTGAAGCAGACGCTGTCAAAGAGCAAGGTGAACGGGCGTCCCATCTATGGAGCAGCGCAGGAAGACCGTCCACGCTATGCCTCGTTTACGGCAACGACCAATAACCGCCATCCGCTGACGGATGCAACGGGTTCGCGTCGTTATATCTGCCTGATGATTCCTGACGGACAGCTGATTGACAATGCCAGCGAGATTGACTACGACCAGCTATATGCACAGGTGCTCTATGAACTGCGAGAGTTGAAGGCTCCTTACTGGTTCAACAACGACGAGGTGCGACGTATTCAGGAAATGAATCAGGAGTTTATGGAGCAGAAGGATATGGCTGAGATTATTGCCGCCTGCTTCCGCAAGCCAAAAGCCGACGAGCAGGTCAAGGCGATGAACAGTACCCAGATGCTGACGCTGATGCGACAGGAATATCCGTCGCTGAAGATCAATCACAGCACCAGGATACACTTGGGGCAGGCTATGAAGGAACTGGGTTATGAGCATACAGAACGCAGCCATGTAGCCTTTTACAAGGTTGTTCCCAAAAAGGCGGCGTGAGGTGTCAAGGGGGGAGTTAGGGAGGTGTCTGAGCATCACCTCCCGTGCCTCAAGCCCTTTACACATCGACCTTGGAGGCCTATAAAGGGAGGAGGGAGGTCACGAAGGTAAGAAGGAAGATGGATGATGGAAGAACGGAAAAGGGCGCAGGGGGGAATGAATCCGCTTGCGACAAAAAAAGCCGAGACCCGTAAGAGAGTCTCGGACTTTTTTATGATAGTGGAATAGTGATTACTTCTGAATCATCTTCTTTCCGTTCATGATAACGATACCCTTGTAGTCCTTGCCAACCTTCTGACCAGCGAGGTTGTAGATAGCACCGTTGTTAGCCTTTACATTAGACTTGGCAACGCTGATGCCAGCCTCAGAAGACGGAGCAGAATAAGATGCTAACTCATTGTTCTTATCAAACTCATAAATTTCCTTATACTTCTTAAGAATACCTTTTACTATAACAGTTGCACCAACTTTCACATCATCGACAGAAGCAAATCCAGCACCGTCCAATCCCTTGCCACTATATACCTCTAACTGATTGGTAGTCGTACCATCGTCCGAAATCCAATAAGTAATCGAACTATATGTCTCGTTGTATGAATCTACCTGAGAAACAATACCCTTTACGAAGACGGTTTCTGACAAAGCCTCGCCAGCATCAATCAGCTCAAAAGCTTTTGCTACCGTGTATGCTGTTTCCGCAGTATTGGCAATATGAGTTGGCTCTGGAGTATCACCTGAAGTACCCTTCTTCCATATCAAGATTTTTGATATCTGATTGTTGTTGTCATTAGTGTTCTTAATAACATAAACGGTACCTGCAGCTTGTTTTCCTTCTGCAATATTGAAAATAGCAGTCTCCTTTGCACCCGTAACTTCTGTACTTACAGCCTCATCTCCAACAAAAATATTAAAGGTGACTTTACCAGATGCACCACTTGCGCCAACAATATCGATACGCTCAACATCGAAATCGAATGCTGGAAGGGTAATTGTTGCATCTTTCTTTCCAAATAAAAGGACCTTGGTGTCAGAAAACCAACGAGTGTAGTTGGTCGTTGTAATGACTAATGTTTTCCCGTCTTTGGTAAAAGTCCCAGTTTCTTTTAACTGTTCTGTTGGGAAATTCCAAGGATTTGCTTCATCCGTGAAATCAAAAACAAATTCTTGAGCACTTACATTTCCAAAAATCATAGCCATCAAGGCTACAAACGAATAGCGTAAAAGTTTGTTCATAAGCGTAAAATTGTTTAAGTTAATAATTTGTTAATACGTTTGTTGGGTGCAAAGATAGGGAAAAAATTGGAAAGTAGAAACTTTTTTGGAGGTTTTTTTCAAAAAAAGTAAAGGGTAGCCGAACAGTGCTACCCTTTACCTTTATTTAAGACATCCTAGTTGCTTCGAACGTATGGGTCGTAGCCTGGATTCTGGCCAAACTCCTCAGCATTCTGCAACTTGTCGAGGAACGTGTTGGGGATGGGCCACAGGTTGTTGTGCTCGTCCACCACATTACCTTTAACCGACTTTGCCTGCTGAACTTCGGCAGGCACACTGGTGGGTATTGCCGTTGCAGCCAGCACCTGGGCAGGTGCAAACAGCGACACTACCAAACCATAAGCCAAATAAGTCTTAAAAGTTTTGTTCTTGTCTTTTTAATTTGGGTTAGTTAATTATCACTAATAAAGTAAATTTAACATAAGACGAACTATAGGCGTGGTTGTAATCTTTTAAAGTAATAAATTCTTTATACAATGGACTTTTGAAACGTTTTTCTATGGTAATGAAACAAAAATCTATGGTTTATATAAGAATTTTGTGTAATTTTGCAGCATAAATAACATAATATATGCGTCAACTACTACTGCTTGCGACTGTGTTGGTCTCTGTCCTCGGTTTGGGACAGGCTGGACAGTTTGTACCGTCGGAACGTTTTTCGAGTGGACTGATTAATGATATCTGCCAGGATAAGTATGGATACATCTGGGTGGCTACGGACTTTGGACTGAACAAGTTCGACGGCTACCGTTTTACGGAGTTCATTCATCATCCTGACGACTCGACGACCGTACAAACGAATACGGTGACCTGTCTGTTTTGTGACCAGGACGGCCAGTTATGGGTAGGTACGAGCAGAGGTATTGACCGTTACGACTATGCTTCGGGCTCGTTTGTGCACTACCCCTTTGCCGATGGTGCACGGCCAAGAATCAGGAAAATCATACAGATGAGTGACGGGGGGTTGGTAGCTTGTACTTCGGGCTACCACGGCTTGTACGTGATAGGGAAGAAAGAAAACAAGATATTCCAAGGCGGCAATGCCGACATGCATTACGTGAATAGCATCATGCAAGACAGCAAGGGGCGGTTTTGGCAGAGCGCCTATGACCACGTGTTCTCAATGCGAGATGCGGCTGGTGTGCACCGTTTGAGGTCTCAGACGGGTTTTGTGGTTGATTTCGCAGAACGTAACGACGAGATCCTGATATTCGGCATGCACGGCATTATGAGTTATCGCAACGGTGAACTGTCAGTAGCCGACATCGACATGCAGGCGATGCAAAACACGGATGTAGTCATACAGCGCGTATATCGCGACCGGCAAGGCAACATCTACATCGGCACCCGCGGCGACGGGCTCTATTGTCTGGCTGCTGGCAGCAAGAAGTTGGAACTGGTAAGTTGCGTGACGAAGGACATGGACCTGCAAACAGCCAAGATTTCTGCCATTACAGAGGACCGCAACGGCAATTTATGGTTAGGGTGTCAGTCGAAGGGCTTGGTCATGCTGAAGCAGACGCCACCGCAATTCCAAACATGGAAGTTGCAGTATCAGGGGACGCCGCTGAGTTCTACCATCACCTCGATATGTGAGGGCGATGGTGATATCGTGTGGTGTACGGTACAAGGTAACGGTGTCTATGGTTTCAACCAAGCAGGACACATCGTGGCTCACCCGGCCTGTCCTACGTCGGCTGAATTCATCTTCCGCGACAAGAGCCGTCGCTACTGGATAGGCACGAATGACGCCCTCTATGCCTATGACCCAAAGACTGGGCAGGCTAACCGCAAAGTCAGTTTTGACTGTGACCGGTTTAACGACATGACTGATGATGGACGCGGTAACATCTATCTCTCAACCTACGCCAGAGGCTTTTGTATCTATAATCCTCAGACCAACGAGTTGCGCAACCTAAACTCTAACCAGAAAGACAACGAGAAGGGATGGCTATGCAACAACTGGATTCTGAACATGATGCCCGACCACAGCGGTCGTATCTGGTTGGCAACGTCGTCGGGCGTATCTTGCTACGACCCTGCAAACGACAGCTTCCGCAGCTATGGTTGGCACCAGCTGTTGGAAGGTGTGCTGTGTTTCTCGCTGTGTGAGACGAAGCAGGGCAACATCCTGATTGGTACTGAACAGGGCGTTTACGTCTATGAGCCTGGCAAGGAAGAAGCCGTCCCGTTCCCTGAAAACAACGGTTTGAAGAGTCAGGTGGTTGGCTATATCGTTGAGGCCGACAATGGTGATTTCTGGTGTTCAACATCGAGTGGCCTTTGGCGCTATGACCAAAAGAAGAAATTGTTTATCAATCACATCAACGACAATGGTCTGCACAGCAAGGAGTATATCAACTGCGTAGGCATGCACACCGATAACGACCGTATATACTTCGCTAATAACGAGGGTATCACCACTTTCCAGCCTGATGTGGTAACTGGTGTAGAGCGAACGCTACCTGCAGTCAAACTGACGGGCTTCTATATTGCTGGACATCCCGTCAACACACGCATAGAGTCGAACGGCAGCCCTGTTACCACGGGACCTGTCATTGATACAGACGAATACCGCGTGTCGTACCTTGACAACTCCATCACGTTGGAATTCTCGCTTCTCGACTATATCGACCCACAAAACCTCATCTTTGAATATAGAATCAACGAGGGCGAATGGCGACAGAATGCCCCCGGACAGAATGCCATACAGATGAGTCACCTGCAACCGGGCACTTACGAGGTGGAGGTCAGGGCGCTATCGGCCGGTGTCTATTCGGAAACGACACTGATTACCATCAAGGTTACACCGCCTTGGTATCGTTCTACGCTGGCCTACCTACTCTATCTGACCATATTCATTGCGATGCTCATTGCCGGTTTATTGTATTGGCGCAGGTGGTCGAGCCGTCAAATGGACGAGGAGAAGATGAAGTTCCTCATCAACGCCACGCACGACATCCGCTCACCGCTAACGCTTATTATGGGGCCTCTGGCTAAACTGAAGTCACTGGTTTCCGACAATGAGAGCAAGATGTATATTGACACCATCGACCGCAATGCCAACCGACTGATGTTGTTGGTAAACCAGATTCTGGACGAGCGTCGTATCGATAAGAACCAGATGCAGCTGCATTGTCGTGAGACGAATATGGTTGACTTTATCAGTGGCATTTGTAAACTCTACCAGTATAATGCCTCGCAACGCAATATCACGTTCACCTTCGAACACGACCGTGACCACGTATTGGCATGGATAGACCGCATCAACTTCGACAAAGTGGTGAGTAATCTGCTGTCGAATGCCTTCAAGTTCACCTTTGACGGTGGTGAGGTAAAGGTGGTACTGAGCGAGACCGAGAAAGATGTCACGTTGAAGGTCATCGACTCAGGTGTGGGCATCAAGCCAGAAGATACCTCACACGTTTTCGACCGCTTCTACCAAGGACGCAATGCCGACGATATGGGTTTGCAGGGTACAGGTATCGGTCTGAACTTGTGTAAAGCCATTACCGAGATGCACCACGGCGAGATTAGCGCACAGGGGCGTGAAGACGGCCAACGTGGTTCGTGCTTCATTGTCGTTCTGCCAAAGGGTAACGCTCATCTGAAGCCCGAAGAGATTGTGGTTGACGCCCCAGCCCGAGAAGTACTGTCGACTGGTGGTACGGGGGGACGCCAGTTCCGCCAATTCCGCATTCTCATCGTTGACGATGATCATGAGATTGCAGACTACATCATCAACGAGTTGGGCAACCGCTATAAGTTCGACCATGCGCCCAATGGCAAGGAAGGTCTGAAGATGTTGCTGACGGCCAACGATTACGACCTTGTCATCAGCGACGTGATGATGCCCGAGATGGACGGCATCACGATGCTGAAGCGCATCAAGGACAATCCACAGATATCACAGCTACCTGTTATCATGCTGACCTCAAAAGCCGAGGTAGAGCATAAGCTGGAAGGTTTGAAGTCGGGTGCCGATGCCTATATTGCCAAACCGTTCAATATGGAGGAGCTACATATCCAAATCGATAACCTGATAGACAATGTGCGCCGCTTGCGTGGAAAATTCAGCGGTGCAGTCCAACAGGAAGAGCGTGTCGAGAAAATTGAGGTCAAAGGTAACGACGATGCCCTGATGGAGCGAATTATGCGTTCAGTGAATGCCCACATGTCGGAACCCAACTATAATGTCGATACGCTGGCAGAGGATGTTGGCATCAGTCGTGCCCAGCTACACCGAAAGATGAAGGAGATGACCGGTATATCGAGTGGCAAGTTCCTGCGTAACCTGCGTATGGAACAGGCTGCCCGCTTGTTACGCGAGTCGAAGGTCAATGTGTCGCAGGTAGCATACAAAGTGGGCTATGCCGACTTGGCACACTTCTCAACGGCATTTAAGAGCCACTTTGGACAGTCGCCCTCAGAATATGCAGAGACACATAAAGAAACATTGACATAATTCAAAATAATACATAATATGAAAAGAAAGAACTTTTTAATGCTTTTGCTGCTTCTCATGTTGTCATTTAGCAGCGTTGCTGCGCAATCGCGCCGCCCCATCGACTCACAGCATCCGTTGTGGTTCATCCATATAGATGTATGGAATTCGGCAGATCCTCAGAAGATTATCGACTTGATTCCTACTGACATCAGGCCCTATGTCTGTATGAACCTCTCACTATCGTGTCAATTCGACACGAACACAAGTATGTACCGTATGCCACGTAACGCCGTACGCACGTATAAGTCGTGGGCATCTGTCTGTCAGAAAAACGGCATGTGGTTCTCTTGTCAGCCTGCGTCCGGTGGACATACCCACATTCAGGACAATGACTTGGAGACCTTTGAATACTTTTTCAAGACCTATCCCAACTTCCTGGGCTGGGATTATGCCGAACAGTTCTGGGCTTTTGGCGATGCGGGCGACTTAAGTTCGATGACCGCTGCCAGCCGCTGGGCACTGTTTGCCAATTTGGTGGAGATGTCGCATAAGTACGGCGGTTTCCTCACTGTTAGCTGGTGTGGTGGCGACTACCACATGAGTACAAACCCAATGGGTGAACTGAAGGCCGACAAGAACTTCCTGGCTGCCTGCCAGAAGTATCCTGAAGCCATTGTGTTCCTTTACAAATATACACATTCCAGCAGCTTCTATAACAACGAATCCATCTGCTGGGGACCGTTTGTCTCTGGTCTTACCAAGAACTACGGCGTACGCTACGACAACTGTGGCTGGAACGACATGACCAGCAAACTGGTGGGAGAAAACAAATGCAAATATCCTGGTAGCGCTGGTATCGGCACCGTCATGGAACAGATGTGCGTCAATGGTGGTGCCGTATGGGATGGTCCCGAGCTGATATGGCGTGAGGAATGTTTCCTAAATGGGCAAGATACGAATGTGGACGGCTATACTCGCCGCAATTGGAGTTCGTCACCTCACTTCAAGGGCATCTGGATTGAAATGTGGCGTCGTCTCATCGACGGAACGATGTACATCCCTACTCGCGAGGAAGTAGTGAACAAGACCAAGATTGTCGTTGTCAACGATTTGGACATCTCTAAAGGCTATGACTCTTATACGTCATGGGATGACCTCTATAACAATGTCTACCTGCAGACGGACCCCGCCAATCAGAAGAAAGAGGCCCGTCATAACTACGGACAATGGTACAACAACCTCTGCTATTTCAAGTCGACAGGCCGCTATGGTGCCATTCCCATCGTCATGGGACTGTACGACGATGCCGCAAAAGCTATTCCTGTACAGGTAAAACGCTCCAACTACACATCGCGCTGGGGAACACTGGCCAAGAAGCAAGCTGACTTCGATGCCCAATATCCTGAGGTGTCAAAGGGCGACCTTTATGTCAACCGTTACCGCAACCAACTGGTGACATACACACCATACACCTATTTGAATACGAAAAAGTCGGCATCGGCAGAGATTCCCCTGCTCTACAACACCTGCGACTCCCTAAAGCTGAAGTATGCCAAGCTTTCAAGTGGCGTCATACGCGAATATGCAGACCATATCGACTTCTATTTCAACAACTACCGTAGCGACAGTCTTACTCAACAGTCCGATAAGATTACCATCACCGGCGTAACGTCAGAACCCACTTGCACCTTTACCAAGCCGACGACCAACGCGAATGGACATAATGCCTCACTCTCCGGTAAGAGCTATGACGCAGAGACAAAGACCTTCACCGTCACCGTGTATCACATGGGAGCTGTCAAAGTAACCATCAACTGTACGGGTGAAGCCACCGACCGTCAGACTGACGTCATACCCGTTACCGCTTTGGAGACGCCCAAACAGCCGGAACCTTACGTAGGTCCCATCATCATCGAGGCTGAGGACATGGATCGTAAGAATGTGAACCACAAGCTGACCAATTCTGGTTGGTGGGCTACGGACTACAAGGATTTTGCCGGTCTGGGCTTTATCGAGACTCAGGCCAGTACCAACAGCGCCCTGCGCCATCAGCTGAAGCTGGCAGAGCATGCCGCCGGCCAATATAACATCCGTGTACGCTATTGCAACAGCAACAAGGCGGGCAACATGAAGATGAGCGTCAATAACGCTGCCCAGGACATCGCCTTCGAAAAGGTTGCCAAAAACGATTGGCACGAGGCCGTTGTCACAGCCACGTTGAATGCTGGCACCAATAATCTCGTGCTCCAGAATTCCGGTTCTATCACCATGACCATCGACCAGATTATCTACGAGCCCGTGGGAACCCCTGTAGAGAAGTTCAAGGTAAAAGTGCGCGACGCTGACTTCGGACACGTTGTGGCCGACGTTGACTCTGCCGCAACAGGACAGACTGTCCGTCTCACCATTACTCCCAACGATGGTTATGGTATAAAAGCACTGAATGTCGTCAACTCCATATTCTTCACACAAGGCAAGACCATTCCCGTGAAGGATGGTGCTACTGAGGTGACATTTGTGATGCCTGATGACAATGTGACCATCCAACCTGTATTCTACGACAGGGCTGCTATCTACGAACTTGACTTTACCAATACCGAGTCTGGCACACTGCCTATTGGCTGGCGCACCACCGACGGCAGCGACGTACGCAATTATCCCACTTCCAATGGCAGTGGTCCGCGCACCTTTACCGGACTTACGGGCTACCAAGGCAAGGTTCTCTACTGGCGAACCACCAGTGCCGAGTATGGTCGCCTCAGCGACTATCTGCTGACACTCGACCCCGGCAAATATCAGCTCGTCTACGTCGTGGCTGCATGGAAAGGCACACCTACCTATCAGGCTAAGATTATTCAGAAGAGCACAGGCTCAACCATCAAGACGTCGGCTACGCACACTGCCAAGCCCAATATTGACGGCAACTATGCTGGCGACATCTCGTCAGCCCAGCGCAACACCATGGATTTCGAAGTGACGACAAAGGGTGATTACGTTATCCAATTCAAAGAGGTGGGCAGTGGAATGCAGGAATTCCTCTTGGCCGAGTGTCGTCTGAGAGACCTCAGCAGTGCCACCGGTATTACGACGGTCAATGCTGCCAGCCGCTGGCCGCGAGGCATCTACAGTCCTACAGGTATCCATCGCCAGTCTCTCCAGCCCGGTTTAAACATCGTGGTTGATGCAGATGGTAATATCAAAAAGATATTTGTTCGCTAACGTGTATTTATGAAAAGGATTTTTTTAGTGGCTGTCATATCAATGATGATATTGACGGCCACTTCCCAGACAAACCGATTCTGCATTGCCAAGGACGGCGAAACTGCCACCATCTTCGTAGATGAAAACGACTGGAAAGGCGTATTGAGGGCGGCTAACGACTTAGGCGATGACGTGAGGAAGGTGACGGGAACGGCGGCGCAGGTTGAGTTCGCTGCTGTGCCACAACAGCAGACGCAACAAGTTGGCATCATCATCACCGGTACCATCGGCAAAAGCCGCTTCATCGACCGCCTCATCAAGCAGAAGAAGCTCGAAGTGAAGCCCATCAAAGGTCATTGGGAGGCGTACCTGATTGACATCGTGGACGGCAATCTCGTCATTGTCGGCAATGACAAGCGCGGCACCATCTACGGCATTTACGAGATTTCGAAATACATCGGTGTCTCGCCTTGGTACTGGATGGCAGACGCACCAGTCGTCCACAAAGATGAACTTTACTGGACTGAAGGACGCACCACCGACTGGCCTGCCGTTAAGTATCGTGGCATTTTTATTAATGATGAGTGGCCTTCGTTCGGCACCTGGTGCAACAAGCACTTCGGCGGCGTCAACTCAAAAGCCTACGAAAAGATCTTCGAACTGCTGCTACGTCTGAAGGCCAACTACTTCTGGCCAGCCATGTGGGCAACCAACTTCAACGAGGACGACCCTGAGTCGCCCCGCTTGGCCGACGAGATGGGTATCGTCATGGGCACCTCGCACCACGAGCCGATGATGCGCTCACATCGTGAATACCTTAAGCGTAAGGAACAGGTAGGACCATGGGACTATGCCACCAACAAGGAACGTGTTGATGCCTTCTTCCGCGAGGGCATGGAGCGCAATAAAGCCTACGACAACCTCGTGACTATCGGCATGCGTGGCGACGGCGACGTGGCCATGGGAAAAGGTGACGATCAAGAGAATATGCGCACGCTTCACAACGTAATTGACGGTCAGCGTAAAATCATCAAGGACATCTACGGACGCGCCGATGCCGTGCCTCAACTCTGGGCTATCTTCACCGAGGTTCAGCGCTATTACGATGCCGGCTTCACCGTACCCGACGACGTGACATTGCTCTTCTGCGACAACAACTGGGGCTACATCCGTCGCAAGGGTACCGCCGCCGAACGCAAACGCAAGGGCGGCCTCGGACTTTACTACCATATCGACATGAACGGCGGTCCTTGGAACGACCGTTGGATCAATACCACCACCGTGCCGAAGCTCCGCGAACAGCTCAACCTCGCCTACCAGAGCGGTATCGACCGCATCTGGATTATCAACGTGGGCGACTTGAAGCCGAAGGAGATGCCCATCTCGTTCATCATGAACTACGCTTGGGATCCTGAATCCGTCGGTGCCGGAGACGAGCAGGCGTGGCTCCGCGAGTGGACCCGTTCTGTACTCGGCTGTGCCACAGCCGACGATGCCAAGGAATGTGCAGACATCATCGCCGACTACTCGAAGTACAATCTCTGGCGTAAGCCTGAGGTGCAGGTGCCAGGACTTTTTAACTATCCAGAGATGCTGCGTCTGAACAACCTGTGGCAGTCCGTTGTGTTGCGCAGCGAGGCGCTGAAAGAGCGTATCCCAGCCTCAGCACAGGATGCTTTCTATCAGTTGGTCTATTATCCGGCAGTAGCCTCAGCTGGTGTCGCTATGATGTACAACGCTGCTACAATGGGCGACAGCCTCACCGTCTGCGACCTGATGGCAAAAGACCAGCGTCTCACAGATTATTATAACAAGACATTGGCCGGTGGGAAGTGGGACGGTATGATGCTCGACAACCACATTGGATACACGATGTGGAGCATCCCTGAGAAGAACCGCCACCCGATGAGCCTCGGCTATAAGGTTGACTATCCGCTTCTCTATTCGTTCGCCACCTCGTCGAAAGAATACTCTATTCCTGCCATCGACTTTGTCAATACAAAGAGGGAGGTGCATCCCTGCTTTAATGGATGGGAAATACTTTGGGGCCTTGGTCGCGGCGACGGCTGCATGGGAGCCGCCGACGTGATGAAAGAATGGCCTGCTGACGGCAGTGGTCCGAAGTTGGAATACGACATCGACCTGGCTGATGATGGAAAGATCGCCATTGGCATCCTACCCACTCAAGACATCATGCCTGCTCGCGGTCTACGCCTCGGTGTTCAGATTGACAATCACCCCATGCAGGTCATCGATGCCCGCCAAGGACTGCACGATGAATTCGGAGAATACACCCAGAAGAATCTCGCACAATCGAAAAAACTGAAGGCTCTGCCACCACACAACAACCTGTTGCTTAGCGGTTGGAAGAATGGTAGGAAAATGCTGCGCCGCGACGAGGTGTTTGACAATATCCGTTGGTTAGAGGTAAACTTCCCCAATTTGACTTCAGGCAAACACAGACTGAAGCTTATCATGATTGACCCCGAGATCGTCATCGAGACCATCATTGTCAATCCCGACAACAACCGCTACAGTTATTTTGGATCACCGAAAAAAGTAAACTAAATAAACCCAAATGATGAAACATACCATTATTTTTCTTTTCCTGTTTGTGGCAGGAATGATGCCAGCAAAGGCAGACAACATCACCGTTGACGGCACAAGCCGCTCATACAATGTCATAGTGCCCAAAAACTTAGGCGAGAACCGTCCGTTGCTCATCTTCTGCCACGGCTACAACCAGGATGCCAACTGGATGCAAAACAGCGAGTTCAAGAATGAAACCGTGAGTATGGAAGCCGTTTGCGACACCGCCAAGTTCGTCTGTGTCTTCCCCAATGGCATAGACAGAGCCTGGGACACTGGTGGAAACCGCGACATCAATTTCATTAAGGCCATCATCGAAAAGATGGTGACACAACATAAGATTGACCGCAACCGCATCTATCTGGGCGGATTCTCAATGGGTGGCATGCTGACTTATAACGCCATCAACAAGATGTCCGACATTATTGCTGCGTTTGTTTCTTGTAGCGGTCCTTCAGTCGTGACGCCTAAGTCCGGCATACGTCCAATACCACTCTTACATATTCAGGGAACGGCCGACAACTTCAGTAATGTGCAGCCTGCACTTAATCCCTGGATTAAATATGACGCCTGTTCCACTACTGCTAAAGTCATTAGCAATTACAACGGTTTCAATGGTGCCAAGTTGCACATCTGGGGACCCGGTAACGATGGTGTCGAAGTGCGTCTTATAGAACTTCAGGACAAAGGACACTGGATTTGCAAGGAGCCACAGGTATATACCGGCAAGGAAATCTGGAATTTCTGCAAGAACTACTCGCTGAATAAGACCACGCCCAACGTCAAAATAACTTCACCGACAAATGGTGGAAAGTATATCAGTTTCGGTCCCACAGCGGCTGTGACATTCCCTGATTTCACCATCACCGCTACAGCCGATGACCCGAACGGCACTGTTGAGAAAGTGGAGTTCTACGACGGCACCACACTGTTGGCCACTTGTACCGCCAAACCCTATCAGGCAACCTGGACGGGTGCTAAGGCTGGTACGCATACGTTGAAGGCCGTAGCTACCGATAACGACGGAGAGACGAGCACAGCATCTGTCCAAATAACGCTCCAGGCACCTACATCGCTTACCCTCTCGTCAGATTTCAAAGAGGGTGGCGCCCTACCCGCAGGATGGACAACCTACGACAGTAGCGAGCGTCGTACCGGCTATAGCAACGGCTACTCATCTGGTTGCCGCGTCTTGCAGTTTACGGGTTCGTCGAAAGGCTTTAGCTATGGTCTCTATTTCCGCAACATCAACGGTCAAGAACATCAGGGTTATGCCAAGTACGGCCTCAGCGATGCCGGCAACACGCTCAGTCTGGCTCCCGGCCACTACACCCTGAAATATAAGATATGCAACTGGAATATGGCGGACTTTGGTCAGGTGGAGCTCGGTATCGAGAAACGTACCGGTGAAAGTATCGCCAGTCAGACCTATATGCCGAATATCAATATCGGCAACGTAGCCTCCAACAACTTCAGCAGTCCGGCTCAGCAAACTTTCGAGTTCGATGTCACCGAACAAGGTGACTACGTCATCGCCATTTATTCTGCCGCTTCGGGGTGGAGTGACTGTATTGTCGGTCAACTCATCCTAACCGCTGACAGCTATTCAACCACGGGAATCGGCGCTACGCTGAATGATAAGGGAGAAATAATAAAAGATAATTCCCTCTATGATTTGCAAGGTCGTAAAGTCATTTGCCCCACCAAAGCAGGCATATATGTCAAGAACGGCAAAAAGATAGTGATAAAATGATTTGCGCGTTTACATACAAATCTTTGCCCTTTTGTTGCAATCCGACATAGCAGCCTCTGAATGAGCGTTATTCGCAGGGGTGTGAAACGTTTCCCTTGTTATATAATCCTAAAAAACTCTTAATTTTGTCCCAGCAATCAATGATTGTCGTTTTGCTGGGACAAGTTTTTTTGTAACTCAATAACTAATTTAATTAATTTATCGTATGGTAAAAACAATGAAAAGAACCCTACTGATGCTCGCGCTGTTGGCAAGCCCTATGCTGCTATCGGCTCAGAGTGTGAAGGGTATTGTGAAAGACGATGGCGGTGAACCTGTCATTGGTGCTACTGTTAGAGAAGTAGGTACTCAGAATGGAACTGTGACCGACTTCAACGGTAACTTTGAGCTGAAGAACGTCACGAAGAGTGAGGTGCAGGTTTCTTACGTGGGTTATCATACCCAAACCGTCAGTATCAAAGGCAAGAGTTTTGTCGAAGTATCGCTGCAAGCCGATCAGAAACTGCTGGACGAAGTGGTAGTGGTAGGTTATGGTACCATGAGAAAGAGCGACGTAACTGGTGCTGTGAGCAGGGCCAATATCGCAGCTTTCGAGAAGAGCGCCAACACCAACCTCGCACAGTCTTTGGAAGGTACTGTTCCTGGTCTTAACGTAGGTTTGGCTACTGCCGCTGGCGATGATCCAAAGATTACCATCCGTGGTAATAATACCATCTCCGGTAATCAGAGCATACTGATCATCCTTGATGGCATCATCTACCCTGGTAGCCTCTCGAGCCTTAACCCTGCTGATATCGAGAGCGTTGACGTATTGAAAGACGCTTCCTCAACAGCTGTTTATGGTGCTCAGGCTGCAAATGGTGTACTGCTGATTACTACGAAGAAAGGTGCTAAGGGTAAGGCAAAGGTGAACTTCTCGACCAGTTATAGCTTCCAGAGCCCAACCCACAAACTGCACACGATGAACCGCAATGAGATGCTGAACTTTAATAACGAGTGTCTGTGGTTGTATTCTAAGACCGAAGAGTCAGGATATACCCAGCAGAATCCTAATTTTAATCTCGCCTCTCGTATGCCAGATGCTTGGATGACCGACAATGAGGGTAATATCATTCCTGGTGACTATGACTGGTGGGACGACTTTACTCGTACCGGTCATATCTGGGAGACCAAGTTGAATGTTTCTGGTGGTAGCGATGCTATGTCTTACCTGATTTCGGTAGGTAACACCCAGCAGAAGAACTTCATCCTGAACGATGACTATAAGCGTAACACTATCCGTGCGAATGTGGACATTCAGCCCGTAAAGTGGTTGAAGGCTGGTATTCAGGCTTTCGGTTCGTTCGAAAACCGTGACGGCGCTTCTCCATACCTCCCATTCCTCGTAGAGTGCAGCCCGCTGACAAAGCCGTACGACGAGAATGGTAAAATGATTGACTACCCTGCCCTTGACGCACGCGAGAACCCCTATCATAATACGATGGTTGACGACTACGATCGCACCAACTCTTTCTTTGCCAACATCTACGGTGAGGTTCAATTGCCGCTGAAGGGCTTGACCTATCGCATCAACTTCGGTAACAACTACCGCATTGGCGAACATCACTATGCCAGCGAGTTTGCCGAGAACAACAATGGTCAAGCATACAAGCACCACAGCACTTATTATGACTACACACTCGATAACATTCTGAATTATACGAATAACTTCGGCAAGCATAGTGTGGGAGCAACCTTCGTTTATGGTGCTTCACGTCGTAAGTACAGCTATACAGCTGCTGATGCCAAGCTGTTTCCACGTATGACACTGGGTTACAACTCACTGGAGCTCGCCTCTACGCAGCAAACCAATTCTGATGCCTGGCAGGAGACTTTGCTCTATCAGATGGCTCGCGTCAACTACTCTTATGACAATCGCTATATGCTGACCGCCACCCTTCGCCGAGATGGTTTCTCTGGCTTCGCTGAGAATAACAAGACAGCCACATTCCCGTCAGTAGCCCTTGGTTGGGTCATCACTAACGAAGAGTGGTTCAAAGTTCCTCAGATAGACTATTTGAAGCTGCGTGCCGGCTGGGGTTCCAGCGGTAACCAAACTGCCCGCTACTCTTCAATGGCCCGTGTAACTTCTGATATCGGCTACATCTACGGTGACGGTGTTTCAGGAGCTATGCGTCAGGAACTTTCCTCTTTGGCAAACAACGACCTGAAGTGGGAGCGTACTTCTGGTTTCAACTTCGGTCTTGACTTCGCTATCCTCAATAGCCGCATTACTGGTAACATCGAGTTCTATACTACGAAGACCAAGGATCTGCTCTACGACGTAGCCATTCCTTCTATTACCGGTTTCACCTCTATCCGTTCGAATGTCGGTGAAATCAAGAACAAAGGTTTCGAATTGACTATTAACTCTCGCAACATCGTCACGAAAGACTTTGAGTGGACATCTACATTCAACCTCTCAACCAACAGCAACAAGATTACGAAACTTGCCGGTCTTGATACGGACGGCGACGGTCAAGAGGACGACCTCACTTCTTCTTCACTGTTCATCGGTGAATCGCTCTCAGCCATCTACGACTATACCATCGATGGCATCTATCAGGTTGGCGATGACATTCCTGATGGCTTCCACCCCGGTAACTACCGCATCGTAGACATCAATAACGACGGTAAGATTGATGAGAATGACCGCAGCATCATTGGTAAGGCCGATCCTTCTTGCCGCATGGGCTTGCTGAACACTCTGAAGTACAAGGGCTTTACGCTGAGCTTCTTCCTCAATGCCGTTCTCGGTGGCAGCAAGAGCTATCTGGGTAAGAACTCCTACGCTGAGCTGGTGAACGACAACACCCTGCGTCATAACCGCTATACAGAGCAGGTAGACAAATTCTGGACACCAAGCAATCCCGATGGTATCTATGCGCTCTACAATGCGAACCCCGCTATCAATCCTTATCGTTATCAGAACCGTTCATTCCTGCGCTTACAGGACATCACGCTCTCTTACGACCTGCCCAAACAGTGGATACAGACTATCGGCATTGACGGCATCAATGTCTATATGAGCTGCAAGAACCTGCTGACATTCACGGGTTGGAACGGCTGGGATCCGGAGCCCGACAAGTCATATACTGACATCAACGGCCAGACGCGCTATACGGGTAGCTGCTATGAACATGATCCTGTTATGAAGAGTGTAACTTTTGGTATCAATGTCAATCTTTAATTGCTATTTCACATGAAGAAAATATTTTTATTTGCCGTTTTATCAGCATTGATGCTGACAGGATGTAACGAGGACAAATTCCTTGAGGAGAAGGCGCTTGACTTCAACTCAGCATCCAACTCATATAATACGAAAGCAGACTTCGACGCTTCTATTACTGAACTCTACTACCTGACTCGTCAGGAGTACTACTCTACCTACGACCGTACGACAGACCTGTCGAAGGTAGCTGATATGTGGATTACCGCCGACCCCCTGCAGTCGAACCTGACTGCCGACTTCTCGCCGTCGGGTGCCATTGCCAAGTTCTACTGGGACCAGAACTACAAGCTCATAGCTCAGGCCAACACGGTTATCAGCCGCCTGCCGAGCTCTACGGTTCTGAACGACGAGCAGAAGAAGGAATACGAGGCCAAAGCGCGTTTCTTCCGTGCATTGGGTTATCGAACACTGGTGCTGCTCTATGGTGACGTGCCCCTTCAGTTAGAGGAGGTAACCGCTCCAAAGACAGACTATACACGTGAGGCTAAGGACAAGGTGTGGGCACAGGTAACGGAAGACCTGGAATTCGCTGTTGCAAACCTGCCTGAGATCAATGCCGTAAAAGACGGTGAGATCAGTAAGCCTGCTGCCAACATGCTGCTCTCTGAAGTATATCTGACGACGGGCAATAACGACAAGGCTGTAAGTGCAGCGTCGGCAGTCATCAACAATCCTAATCTTGCCCTGATGACTCAGCGTTTCGGCTCGCAGGCTAAGGAGGATGGCGACGTGTTCTACGACCTGTTCCGTCCAAACAACCAGAACCGTGCCTCTGGCAACACGGAGGCTATCTGGGTCATTCAGTTTGAGACCAACGTTGACGGTGGCGCTAACCAGACCAGTGATTTCTTCTGGTACACAAGCAGTTTCTGGGGTGAGCGTTTCTTCGCACCTCAGGTGAACAAGTTCCAGATCATTGCTCCCGACGGTGTAAACATCTCGCTTTTCAACTGGCCTATCGGCGACATGACCGGTGGTCGTGGCATCGGTACACACTATGCTGTACAGCATCTCTACAAAGAAATCTGGAACGACGACTTCAACGACATGCGTAACTCTGAGTACAACTGGCCCCGCCGCTTCAAGATTCATAACCCGGATGCTATGAAGAACTATCCGGAACTTGCCGCTGCCTTGTCTGACGGATACTTTGAGGTGGACAATCCCAGACTACCTGCCGGCTACTCGATGGAGACGGGCTACGACGGTGGTGTAACGCCATCTACCCAGTTGCCTAACCGTTTCATGTGTGGTTACTCGACAAAGATGACCACCCCGTTCCATCATCCCGATGCTCAGTATCTGGATAAGAGCACCTATTTCCTCTCCGGTACAGGCGGCAAGACGTTTACCGACCAGTACTTCTTCCGTCTGGCTGGTGCCTATCTGCTGCGTGCTGAAGCTTATGTGAACTTAGGCAAGAAGGCCGAGGCTGCTGCCGATATCAACGTTCTGCGTAAGCGTGCTCAGGCTAAAGAGGTGACTGCCGACCAGATGGATCTTGACTTTATCCTTGACGAGCGTCTGCGTGAGCTCACTTGCGAGGAGACACGTCGTCTGACGCTGGCGCGTTGCGGTAAACTGACGGAGCGCATCCTGAAGTATAATCCTTATTTCCACAAGGAGAATGCCGCCGACGGCAAGGATTACGATTCTCACTTCGATTTGCTGCCTATCCCCCTGTCAGCCATTCAGGCTAACAAGGATGCAGAGTTGAAACAGAATGCTGGATATAAGTAAGTGGTTTTAGTTACATATCATTTTAAAAGATTAATAAGTTAAAAAATTAGTTATTTTCTTGAAAAGGTTCCGGGCTTGGGAAAAGTCCGGCCTTTTTTGTTTATGAAACATTTAACGATGACAATGTAACAAAATTCTATTGGAGTTTTGTTGCATTTTTCGTATCTTTGCAACCGAAATTGCATTAAATACTATAAATAATATGTTAAGAACAATCGCATATGCCATTGCGACGCTGATGGTTCAGGTAGCTACTGCTCAGACCGCACGTTTTTGCATAGCTAAGGACGGCCAGACGGCAACGATAGTAGTGGACAAGGACGACTGGAAGAGCGTGCTGAGGGCGGCTAACGACTTAGGCGATGACGTAAAAAAGGTGACGGGAACGGTGGCGCAGGTTGAGTTCACTGCTGTGCCACAGCAGCAGACGCAACAGGTTGGCGCCATCATCGCCGGTACCATCGGCAAAAGCCGCCTCATTGACTACCTCATCAAGCAGAAGAAGATTGACGTGCGAAAAGTCAAAGGTCATTGGGAGTCGTACCTCATCGACGTGGTGGACGGCAACCTGGTCATCGCCGGCAGCGACAAGCGCGGCACCATCTACGGCATTTACAACATTTCGGAGCGCATCGGCGTATCACCCTGGTATTGGTGGGCCGACGTGCCCGTGAGGCATCAGGACGAAGTGTGGTACGACGGTGGGCGCATTGTACAGCCATCGCCGACCATCAAATATCGCGGCATCTTCATCAACGACGAGGACTGGGGACTGAAACCGTGGGCAGCGAAGAACTTCGAGCGGGAGTTGGGCGACATCGGGCCGAAGACGTACGACAAGGTGTGCGAGTTGCTGTTGCGACTGAAGGGCAATATGCTAGCACCTGCCATGCACTCGTGCACAGGCGCGTTCTATTCTCATATAGAAAGTCAGCAGGTGGCCGACGAACGTGGCATCATGATAACCACGTCGCACTGCGAACCGCTGCTCTTCAACAATGCCGCCAAGTCGGAATGGGACAAGGCTCGCGACGGCGAATGGAACTACGAGACCAACAGCGCGACGATTCTGAAGAAGCTGGACAATCGCATCAGCGAGACAGCACAATATGACAATATCTATACCACGGGATTACGCGGTTTGCACGACGAGGCCATGAAGGGCTCGACGGACCCGAAAGACCGTGCCCGCACGTTGGAGAAGGTCATCGACAAGCAGCGCAAGATACTGGAGAAATATAAGAAACAGAAGGCTGACAAGCTGCCGCAGATCTTCGTGCCCTACAAAGAGACGCTGGACATCTACGATGCCGGACTGCGCGTACCTGACGACATCACGCTGGTGTGGCCCGACGACAACTATGGCTACATGAAACGCGTATCAAACGAGGCCGAACAGAAGCGTAGCGGACGCAGCGGTGTCTATTACCACCTGTCGTATCTGGGAACGCCCCACGACAACCTATGGATAGCCACCACCGCACCGATGCTGATGTACGAGGAGTTGCTGAAGGCCTATACCGCTGGTGCCGACCGCTACTGGCTGTTGAACGTCGGTGACATCAAACCTATGGAGATTGAGATGCAACAGTTCTTTGACATGGCATATAACTTCAACGCGTTCAGCTACGACAACGTGAACAGCTATCAATCCGAATGGCTCGCCCGCACCTTCCTCGCTCCTCATTCCTCCTTCCTCGCTCCTTACTTCCAATTCATCCTTGACAATTACTATCGTCTGGCATGGGACCGCAAGCCCGAGTTTATGGGTTACGAATATGAATGGGACAGCGAGGAATACAATCGCCTGCACGACACAGATTTCTCGTTCGAGACAGGAACGGCCCAGAAGCGACTGTTGGACTATCAGGCCATCTGTGAGGTGTACGACATGATTGAGCAGAGCATCTCAGCAGAGCAGCGCCCTGCCCTCTTCGAGATGTTGGGCTATGCCGTTCATAGTGCCTACCAGATAAACCGCAAATTCCTCTACGCCCAGCGAAACCACGAGACGGGCAGTGCCGTCTATGCCGCAATGGCAAGGGATGCCAACGAGAAGATTGAGCAACTGCGTAAGCGCTACAACGAACAGCTCGATGGCAAGTGGAACTATATGATTTCGACCATTCCACCGGGCTATACGGCGAAATATCATCAGATGCCGGAACTCGTCAACGAACCTACCAACGCCTATCGTCTGCCGGACGCTCAGCGTCATCCGGAGCTGCGCAACAAGATTGACCTCAAGACACTCACCGTCAAGCCGCCCTTCCGCCTGCTCGAAGGAATCGGCACCGATTGGCACGCTCTTCAGATGGGCCAACCCCTCGATTTCAAAACCACTGGCAACATCGACATCCCTCTTCCATCAGCCATCACCCATCATCCATCATCCATCAAACTCTGTATCAGCGTCGTCCCCATGTGGCCCGTCGCCTACGACCGCAGCAACAAGATAGCCGTGAGCGTCGATGGGGGCAAGGCCGTGATATGCGAAAATGTCTTCAAGGAGTGGGGACCGGAATGGAAGCTACAAGTACTCGAAAACCGCAAGGAGTTCGTCGTAACCCTGCCCCTCGATACGAACCGCAACAACCACGTCCTGACGCTGTCTATCGTTGACCCGGGACAAATCATACAGAAGATTACATACGAATAAAAACAGACAAACTATGAAACGAATCTTATTTAGCTTTTGCCTATTAGCTGTTGGCTGTTGGCTGACAGTTAGCGCACAGTTTAAAAACCCGATGTTGTTCGCTGACGTGCCCGACCACGACATCATCCTTGTTGGCGATACGTATTACATGGTATCGACCACCATGCACTTCGCACCGGGCTGTGGCATTATGAAGTCAAAGGACCTCACCAATTGGGAAATCGTGAACTACGCCTACGACGCGTTGGACGATGATGACAATTTCCGCCTGCTCAACGGCAAGAACGAGTACTCGCAGGGACAGTGGGCTACGAACCTGCGCTACGACCCCTACGAGAAGCTCTACTACATGATCATGACGTGCAACACAACCAAAACGACGTATTTCTATGTGACTGACGACATCGAAAACGGCTGCTGGCACGTGTCGAAGACGGATATGTGCTACGATCCGGGGCTGCTGTTCGATGATACGGGTACGGAGGTGAAGAAATACGTGCTACATCCCGCTACCACCTTTGACGACCACGCGATGTACCTGCGCGAAATGAAGGTCGATAAGCAGTGGAATGTGACGGTTTCGGAGCGTCGCAAGGTCATCGACTACGCCAACCTCGAAAACCCAGCCCGCGGTCTGCGCGCCGAGGGTTATCACGGCTACAAGATTAACGGCTACTATTACATCTTTATGATTCAGGGCTGCGACGGTCAGCGTCAGGAGATAGTATGGCGTTCCCGCGACCTCTTTAACGGTCAGTGGGAAGGTCGTATGGTCTTTGGCGGCGAGATGGTCGATGCCGACGGCAAGGTGGTCATGCGCACCAACGGCATCGGTCAGGGCGGCATTGTGCAGGCTGCTGACGGCAAGTGGTGGTGCTTCCTCTTCAAGGACTACGGTTCGCTGGGTCGCATGCCCGTATGGCTGCCGATGACGTGGAGTGCCGACGGCTGGCCTGTCGTGGGCAACGGTAAGACCAACCAGCTGCCCGATGGCAAGAATATGACCACGCCATTCACCGTCAATTTGCCTGTCCAAAAAGGCATCGGCATCGTGCAGAGCGACGAGTTCAACACGTGGAAACCAAAGAAAAGCAAATCTCGCTTTGGTTGGCGCTGGGCGAACAGCATCTTAGGTAACAAGCAGCAGGGCTGGCTGAAGCCCGTGTGGCAGTGGAATCACGTGCCCGACATGAACGCCTGGAGCCTCACCGAGCGTAAAGGCTGGCTGCGACTGAAGACCACCGCCGTCGTCAAGCACATCCGTGAGGCCCGTAACACCTTGACCCAGCGTGTCTATGGCCCCACCTGTCAGGGCGAGGTGCTGATGGACTTCTCTGGGCTGAAGGACGGCGACGTGGCAGGTCTTTCCTGCTTCCAGAACCGCTACGGTTTCGTGGGCGTGAAGAACGAGGGCGGCCAGTTCTATGTTGTCATGCAGAAAGCGATGGATAAAGGCGATGGAGTTGGCAAGGAGATAGAGAGATATAAGATGGAAGAGGGAAGAAGTAAGATTTGGCTGCGCATGTCCTGTGACTTCACCAACCTTATCGACAAGGCCACCTTCAGCTACAGCCTCGATGGCAAAGACTGGAAGAGCATCGGCGACACCCTACAGATGCACTACGACTGGCCTGACTTCTGCGGCTACCGTTTCGCCCTGTTCCACTACGCTACGAAGCAGTCCGGCGGCATTGCCGACTTCGATTACTTCCACATCCAGTAATCATCTAACCGGTCTTTTCGCGAAACAGATTTTCCTGCTTGAATGAGGACAATGCAGTAGGCAACGAGCCAACTGGAATGAAAACGTAAATGCCAATTTCAAGGTAGAAATTCTTGGAAAAGAAGAATAAAACATTTCAATTACGAGAACAGTTTTTTGATTGAATATCGTTGCATTGGGGGTGTACAAAGTCTCATTTCGGGGAATTTTGTACACCCAAAATGTAGATTTTGTACACCTATATGCATAAAAACCTTGCTGGTTTTCGTTTAATTTCGTACCTTTGCAGCTGAAAGAGTTAGTAAAAGGTAAAGGCTGAGTTAGTCGGCCATAAACGTTAATCATTATGAGTGATTTTTTATCTGCATCTTGGGTAACCTATGTGCTCGGCACTATTACAGCAGGGCTTTGGATCGTCTTCTTCCTCATGCTCCTGAAAATGCGTGAGAAGTAATTTCTTAAAAAGAAATCCTTATTTCTGCTCTGCCCACAGACCACCGCCAATAGTCTCCTCGCGGGGTGACCTCTTGTTGTCGAGGATCTCATCCACCAGACCGCCACTGTAGCGTAAATAGAAAGCTCTGCCGGTACCTACGTGCAAGGTGGTCTTCGACTGATAGGTGAGGGCTATCATGTCGGGATCGGTGTCTATGGCGCCCTTGAGCAGCAAGGCAGGTGCTACGGGCATGTAGAGTTTATCCATTTCTATGTAGCGCTTCAGCGTGGCCAGCGGGTCGTAGGGACCATCACCGCAGATGGCACCCTTCAGGCGCAGTGAGGTCTCGTTGTGCTCCTGGCAGTAGCGCAATACGCCTGCTGCTACGGCACCACCTTGAGAATAGCCGATGGCCACACCTGACCAGTCGTCTTCCATGCTCGTCACTTTCTTCTCAAAATAGGCGAGTCCAGCCTTGACTCCTTCCACCACCTGCTGGGCAGTGAGTTCACGGTTTTTAATCCTCCAAGGGCTGCATGTAACATTACCTTAGGTAACATCAGCCGTTACCTAAAGTAACAAAGCACGTTACCTTAGGTAACGCTGGGAGGCATGAATAATCACGACAAAAGTCGTTCTGAGATTCGCGCGGAAGTCACCAATTGCCTACGCGGCTTCAAATACGCGAAATATGGCAAATTTTCATAACCTGCTGATAATTAGAAACTTCCATTTTCTTTACTCGCAAAACGAGTCGAAAAAGGCAGCTTTGTGGCGGTAAAATGGCAGTTTAGTGCCGGTAAAGTGCCACTTTAGCGCCAGTAGTCTTCCGGCTGAAAGGTCGAGAGCTTCCTGCTGATCGCTAATCAGCTTCCTTTGCGTCGACTACGAGCTTCCCAAGAACAGGCTGCGAAGTTCATTTTCCGTCAAAAACAAGACTCTTTGGAATCCAAAACGCCTCGTTATTTTCCTAGAATGCGCCCTAAAGTGGGAGCGTTTTTAGTTAGGTTTTCTTTACAAAATCCCCCGCAGCGTTAATGCCGCGGGGGATTATTATCGTGTTGACAAGTATTGTTTACTTAACCACGAGCTTGAGCTAAAGCTCGAGCTCGTTCACGTTCGATAAAACTTGAGCGAGCTCAGTTTTATTCTCACTTAATCACGACCTTTTTACCGTTCATGATAACGATACCCTTGAAGCTCTTGTCAACCTTCTGACCAGCGATGTTGTAGAGAACACCGTTCTGAGCCTTGTTGTTAACCTCAACGATCTCGATACCAGAAGCATCACCATACTCTTTAGCGTAGTCAACACCCTCTGCCTTACCGGTCATCTTGATAGTGACATAGTCAAGGAACGGCTGAGACTGTGTACCACTGATGAAGCCAAGAGTCAGCTGGCCATCGGTAACAGTAATACCTTCGATGTTTCTATCCCAACCTGTGTTATTAACCTGAGCATAGCCAGCATAGTTAACAGCGGGATCAAGCTCTGCGCCATCCTCAACAGCAGGTGTAGCAGAAGTCTTCACATATACATAAGTACCATCAGAAGTGCTTGAGTTGTCGTTTGCATTGAAGTAAATGGTGTAAACACCCTTAGGCAGGTTAGTGATAGTCTGCTCAACATTGCATACAGCATGCCACTGCAGATAAATGCAGCAATCCTCTACGTATGCAGTCTTCTCACCGTGAGAATTATTTGCATTCCAGTCTGTCCAAGCAATAGGATTACCGGCATTAATAGTCCAACCAGGCACTGTGGATGAGAATTCGCGTGAATAGAGGTTCGGGTTCTTTGCGAATACTGTCAAGTCAAACGGCTTTGCAGATTCCTCGCCTGTTTCAGCATCAACACTCTTGAAGAAGCTGCCATCAGCATCATCCTTCAGCTTACCATAGAGAGCCTTCGTAATCTTAGCCATCAGAGCCTCAGCAATTGAATCATCGTCATCCAGTGCATCCAAAGCAATCTGGATAGCGGGATCCTCAGCATCAAGAACCTTCAGAGCTTCAGCACCTAAGCGTAGACGCTCAACCAGAGCAGCCACACCAGTGGTCTTTCTCTCAGACTTACCAGTGGTGAACAGCTTAGCAGTTTTATTAACAATCTCGCTCAAATCAGCAATAGCAGCATTCAGAGCAGCCTCGTCCTTCAGGATGTCATACTCATACTTGCGCTCCCACTTAGCCTCTTCACCTTCAGCGGCAACATTCTCCATCCAAGATCTGCCATGATACTTGTCAACGATGGTTACCAACTCACCATAGAGAGCTGTACTCTTGAACTTCGTCTCCTTATTCTGATCAACAGTAGCACTACCAGTCTGAATCTGGGCGTCGTAGTCGTTGCAGAGATTTACGTGGTTCACATAGTCCTCACTAGTTGCACCCAGCAATTCAATAGCGGCTTCACACTCAGAAGGTGATGTGTAACCATCCTTCTCACCCTCTACCTTAGCAATAGCATTGCTCAAGGCAGTCTGGGCTGCACCGTCGTAGCGTTCCTGCTTTTCAGCAAAACTATCCTGAGTATCCTTTGCCTTCTTCAGAGCCTCGTTAACAGCCAGCATCTCAACAACACCATAGGCATTGGGGATGTAACTTACCTTAACATTAGCAAGAATGACACCATTCTGCCAAGAATTATCTGTAGGAGTGCCATCAGCATCCTTAGCAACAATCCAGTTCATTACGTAGTTGCCATCAGCCTCAGGAATGAAATCAATGCTGGTAGAAGTAGAGTTCTTCACAGCGTTGTTTGCATTCTCACCAGCAGATACAGTCTGCTCAACAACCTTAGAGTAAACCTCCTGCTCGCCGTTCATAATCTGGAACTTCATGTAGCGGGCAGCGCTATTTGTCCACATGCAGCTGTTGAATGAGATATTGTACTTCTTACCAGCCTCCATCGTCAGCACGTGTGTCTCGTCATTGGCACCATAGGTCAGATACCATGTACGCATATACAGACCCTTGGTAAAGTCACCACCAGCAGCAAAGTTCATCATACGGTTACCACTACCATAGTTGCCACCAGGAACACGCTCCTCAGCAGGATCGCCATCGGCAAAGAGCTTGAAGCCCTCAGGAACAGAACCAGCAGCACAATCATTGAAGTAGCTGGCAGGAATCAGGTCAAATGGAACATCTGTAGCATCGGGAGCACCTACGCTGAACTGGTAAGTAGTATCAGCATAAACTTCCTCATCCAAAATGGCCTCAGGATAAATCTTTGTGATATTGATAGTGTGCAGACCATCCTTCAGGTCTTCACCAGCATATTTCAGAACAAACTCCTCAGCATAGCCACTGTTGGGGCTAACAGTCAGGGCATTGCCATCAAGTTTAGCAACAATCTGAGAAGCGTCAGCATTCTTGTCGAACTTCACCTTGAATTCCTTCAGGTCCTTCTTTACATTGAAAGAGCCCTGCTCAGGATATGCAGAAACGATAGAAGGAGACAGCATAGCGTATGAATAAATGTCATCGCCCTCAGCAGCCTCTGCGTCATAGCTTGCAATTTCGTCAACGCTAGGAATAACCTGACCAGCGTTAGCACCACCAGCATACTTCAGCTGCAGGTTGCCAGCAGCATTGTTGTAGATAACCTGTACCTCAGCATTGTCGTCGAGAGCCTCTTCCAAGAAGATATAGAAACGTCCATCGGCAAAGCCTTCTGCAGAGATAATGCTGATTTCCTGACCATTTGCCAGAACCTTCACATTCTCAGTGGGGAAGATGACACGGCTCTTACCTGCAGCCTTGCACAGCTCAGGAATGTTAGTCTCGAAACCGAAGTCAACCTTAACGACCTCACCACAGAACACTGCTGACGTACCATATTTATAAATCTCGAACTTAATGTTGTCGAAATAGTACTGTGTTGCAGTAGTCTTGTCAAGATTCAAGTCGAAGCAAAGGCTCTGGAAGCTCTTACCAGCCAGATCCTCGGAAATAGTACCCTTTGCGGTAATGGTGCTCCACTCAGTGGTGAGCTTCGGATTTGTACCAAAGTCAGAAGAGAGGGCGCTACCGCCATCCTTCCAGTCACGGGGTTGTGCATGACAACCTGTGCCAAGCTCTGCTTCAGGATTAGCAACACCATCCATTGAGAAGCGCCACTGTGTACCAGCGGGAAGTACTTCTGGGAGTACGATGAAGAGCTGAGTAGTCCAAGTTTCAGCAGCGTCAGCATCAGACTTAATAGAAAGACCGCGAGAGCCGCCTTTACCAACACCATCCTCAATCACTGCAGGGAAAGTTACATTACCATCGCTGCTATTAGCGTGAAGTGCATAGGCAAACGAACTGATGTCATCACCCTCAAGGTCGCTATTGGTCACGATGTTAATCCAACCAACCTGCTTTTCTTTACCCTTGCTGATTACTACCATGCTCTCAATGGTCACATCTTCCCAGTTAGCACCCTTGATAGCATGAAGATATGCAAAACCCTTATCATTGACCAACTGTTTCAGATCAACAGTGTAGGTATTTCCATCCTTCGTAAAATACTTAGAGCACCAACCGCCTTTCGTATTGTCAATCAGGTGAGAGTTGGCCTCAGTGGCATCCCACTGACCTTCAGTCTGGTCACGGTTAAAGAGAAAACGCGGCTCGCCAGCACTAGCTACGACAACCAACTTCTCGTAACCTGACAGGTCGGCAAAGTTGTTTACATTAGAGTCACCATAAGGCAGACCACTAGCTTCGCCAACCACCCACGCACACTCGGCTGTAGTGCTTTTGGCTTCTTCGAGTCCCCAACCGCCTTCATGGGTCCAGAAGGGAACGTCCTGCAAGGATTTCTCCTCGGCACTTACATTCATTGCACCCAGTAGCAGCATGGCTACAAGCGCAAAAAACATTTGGTAAGTTTTCTTCATTTTGTTAATGTTTTAATTAGTTAATAGGTGAAAAATCAAATTCTGGCGGCAAAGTTAGATACTTTCTATTAATTACTATTTATATAATGTATCAGATACTTTTGTATTTTGTCACAAAATGGAGTTTGTCTCATTATGACACAAAAAGCAAAACCAGTGAAACAAAATTCTTGCGCAAAACCGTTAAAAACAAACTTTGTGATATAAATGAATAATAATATTATATAATAAATGCGTAACTTTGCAAAAATTTTTAATAGTTAACAAAAACCATTTTTAAACGTATGAAAACCAGAAAGCAAATTTGGAAACAATGCCAAGGCTTCAGCCCGCGTCGGAGCAGACGTTGGATGATGGCTGCGGCAGTGGCACTGGTTGGTGGAGTCGCCTTGACGTCATGTCATCAGTACGACCTCGACGAGAAATCCCCGGAAGGCTGGGGTAACAGCATCTACAGCTGGCTCGACGAACAGGGCAACTACACAAACACGGTGCGAATGATCGACGACCTGAACTATCAGGAAGTATTAGGCAAGACAGGTTCGAAGACGCTCTTTGTGGCCGATGACGCTGCTTACGAGCGATTCTTCAAGAACAACTCTTGGGGGGTGTCGAAGTATGATGACCTCACACCTTCGATGAAGAAAATGTTCCTGTTCGGTAACATGCTGGGCAATTCTATTCAGTTGAACAGCCTGTCAACCATCCAGGGTAAGCCGCTGAAGGAAGGTCAGGCCATGCGCCGATTCTCCGAATTGGGCGAATGGGACAGCGTGCCCATCTTAAAGCCTCAGGACATGCCTGTCAACAAATATTGGCAGCGTCACATTGACGCAGGCAAGGAAATGGTCTGCTTAGAGGACGGCACTGCCGTTCCTATGCTGCTGTTCCTGGAGGCTATGTTGACGAACAACCGTATCACTAACGACGACTACAACTTCCTGTTTAACTATAAGACAGACCGTCAGGCTGGTGACGCCAGCGTTAACGGTATTAACGTCGTAGAAGACAACATCCGTTGTGCCAATGGTTTCATTCACCGTACGGCTGAGGTCGTGACACCGCTGCCCAACATGGCAGAGTTGATAGCCAAGAAGCCACAGGTAAGCCTGTTTAACAAACTGTTGGAGCGCTTCTGTGCACCTTACCCCGACGGCAAGGACTTGGCAAAGACCGAGCGTTACAACTATCTGTATAATGCCCACGTAGACACCGTTTACACCAAACGTTTCTTCAATGAGAAGAAAGGTGGTGCCGTAACCGAGACACCTGACGGACGCGGTGTTCCTGCCAAGCTGGCCTTCGACCCCGAGTGGAATTCCTACTATTCTTCCAGCAACAAGTCGGCCAGCGAGGGCAATGCCGCCGAACAACGTGATATGGCTGTGATGATGGTACCCTCAAACGAGGCTATGGAGGAATATTGGAACGGTATCGGCAAGCCGCTGAGCGAGAACTATGGTTCTTGGGACGATGTACCCGATGACGTAATTATCAAGCTATTGAATGTCAACATGCTGCCATCGTTCACGTCGTCTGTGCCTTCTAAGTTCGATGCTATCCTGAACGACGCCAACGACCCGATGGGCGTTAACATTGCTGATATGGACTCCGTATGGATGGCTTGTAATGGTGCTATCTATCTGACCAACAAGGTTTATTCGCCGACAGCATACGTCAGCGTATCGTTCCCTGCATTGGTCAACAAGACCATGAAGATTATGGACTGGGCTATTACGCAATGTAAGTACAATGTCTATCTGAATGCCCTGGGCTCAAACTACAGCTTCTTTATCCCGACCAACAATGCACTCGTAGAATATATCGACCCCTGTTCATACGGCAAGAATAACCTCCAGCTGCTCAGTTTCCGTTGGGATGAAACTAAGAGAGAAGAGGAAAGAGTCTATGCTGTGGTTTACAACTACGATCCTATTACAGGTGAGCGCGACTCTCTTGAGACGACCACCGACTACAATCGCATCACAAGATGTCTGCAGGATATTCTGGACACCCACATCGTCATTGGCAAGGTCTGGGATGGTAAGTACACCTATTTCCGCACCAAGAACGGTACGGGCATCCGTGTGACCAATCCTGATAATGAAAAGGACATGTATGTCGAGGGCAGCTATCAGATGTATGAAGGCTCACGCCTCAAGGTTGCTCGCGTCTATGACCAGCGCAAGGAAGTGGCTGGCGGTAACGGTAAGAGCTATGTGCTGGAAGGTCAGCCTATCATGGGTACCCGCAAGACCGTCAGAGATCAGCTGGCTGAATACTCAGAGTTCTCCAAGTTCTTGGAACTGATGGACGGTAGCGGTCTGTTTGAGAATATCCACAACCTGGGAACAGGTAACGAAAGCGACAACAAGGCTTGTGGCGGTACGAACGTATCACTGTTCAACACCTATCATTACACGGTGTATGTGCCAACCAACGAGTCTATTCAGAACCTGCAAAATGAGGGTAAGTTACCTACTTGGGAGCAGGTGGAAGCCGCTCATGAGGAAGGCAACACAGAGAAAGCCACTGCAGATTCCATTAAAATTGTGAACTTCCTGAAGTATCATATTCAGGATAATGCCCTCTATATCGGTGCACAACCGGAAACGGGCGACTTCGAGACCTCTCTCTTTAACAGGACCGATAAGCGCTTCTACATGCTGAAGACTGCGCTGAAAGACGATTATATTGAAGTTGAAGACGGTCAAAAGACCAAGCATACTGTGACAAAGAAAACTGATGGCGCAGGAAGACCTCTCTATAATATTCAGGCACGTGAATATTTGTATAATAGTAGGGATGCAGAAACAGCAACGAACTTGTACACGACATCTTCGGCTGTGATACATCTGATTGACAGTCCATTGTCTTGGTAATTAAAAAATTAAAAAATAGGAAAGATTATGAAACGACTGACATTTATATTAATATCATTTTTTAATTTTTTGATTGCAGCAAACGCCCAGCAGGCCGGTGACATCATTAGCGGTACCGTTAATGATGAGATGGGTCCTGTGATGATGGCTAATGTCGTGGAGATTGACGCTGCCAAGCGTATCGTCGCCTCTGCAGTCACTGATATGAACGGTAACTTCTCGTTTAAATTGAAGAATCCGAAAGATAAGCTGCGTGTGACCTTCGTTGGTTACAAGACTGTTCTTGTTCCCATCAATAAAACGCATTTCAACATCAAGATGGAGGATGCCACCCAGATTCAGGAAGTGGTGGTAACAGCCAAGAAGCGCGCTGGCGGTTCAGGTCTAAACATCCCCGCTGATGAAATTTCTACCGCCCAGCAAAGCATTAGCATGCAGGAGTTTGAAGGTTTGGCCCTGACCACCGTCGATGAAGCCCTGCAAGGACGTATCGCCGGTCTGGATATTGTAGCCAACTCTGGTAACCTGGGTAGTGGTACTTCTATGCGTCTGCGTGGTGTATCAACCATCAATGGTTCCAGTGAGCCTCTGATTGTTGTTGACGGTAATGTCTGGCAGACTGGCGGACAGACCATCGACGGCGACATGAACGAAGAGAAGTTCGCACAGTTGCTGAACATCAACCCTGAGGATATCGAGAGTATCTCGGTATTGAAGGATGCTGCCGCTACAGCTATCTGGGGTTCACAGGGTTCTAATGGTGTTATTGAGATTAAGACTAAACGTGGTACACGCGGAAAAACCCGCGTCAGCTATTCGTTCCGTCTGACTGGTACCTATCAGCCCAAGGGTTATGAGATGCTGAATGGTGACGAGTACACCATGATGCTGAAGGAAGAGTACTTTAATCCGGAGATGAGCGATGTAGCCAGTGATATTCCTGAACTGAACTACGACCGTAACTTCTCGGAGTACGAGATGTACAACAACAATACCGACTGGCTGAAGGAAGTCAAGAAGACCGGTTGGCGTCAGAACCACTATTTGGCTCTGAGCGGTGGTGGTGAAAAGGCTCACTTCCGTATCGGTGCCGGTTACGACCATGAGACGGGTTCTATCATCGAGCAGCAGCTCGACCGTTTCAGTTCACGTGTCAACCTGGACTACTTCGTCAGCGACCGTATCAAGATTGAGACGAATATCGCCCTGACTTACACCAAGAACAAGAAGAACTACAGTGACCTGTTAGGTATTGCCTATACACGTATGCCAAACCTTTCCGTCTATGAGCAGGACCGTTATGGCAACGACTTGGACGAATATTACTCCATGCTGCCGACAGTCAGTCAGGCTTTGCAAGACCAATTGAGCAACAAGAACCCCGTAGCTTTGGCTCATTTGGCCAAGAACGATGAGACGAGCTATAACATTGAGCCGGAATTCAAGTTGCGTTATAACCTGTTGTCGACAGAAGAAGAGAAGACACACCTCAACTATGAGGGTAAGGTGGTGTTCAACATCTTCAATAACTATAACGACTCGTATCTGCCCTTGTCATTGAACACACGTGGCTGGAACGATACATCAAATAAGGAAAGTAACTCCACGACATCCAATTCCTCGAAAAGCTTCGCTGTAACGACGACGCACACGCTGACCTTTACACCAGCTTTCAAGAATAAAGATCACTCGCTGACCATGATGTTGCGCGGACAGTTGACAAGCGGTCATAACAGTTCGCAGAGTACTTCTTCATGGGGCCTGCCCTCTGGAAGCATCCAGAATCCCGCCGCTCAGGGTCTTATCAAAAGTATGGACACCAATAGCGGCGAATGGCGCAGCATCTACCTGACCTATTCTGCCCACTACGCATACAAGGGTCGCTATATGGCAGACTTCTCTGTACGTCGTGACGGTAGCACGCAGTTTGGTGGCGACCAGCGTTGGGGTAACTTCCCTGCCCTCTCATTGCGTTGGAACATTCATAAGGAACCTTGGTTCAAGAAGGCCCTGCCTTGGGTTTCCATGCTTTCTGTTCGTCCAGGTTGGGGTATCGTAGGTCGTCAGCCTGGTCAGGAATATCTGTACTTCAGCACCTATTCCAGCGGAAATGCTTATATGAACCAGGGTAGTGTACATCCTGACAACATCCAGTTGAAAAACTTGAAATGGGAGCAGAAGGAGACCTTTAACCTTGGTGCCGACTTCGGTTTCTTCAACGACCGCCTGACCGGTAACATCGAGTTCTACTGGCAGTTCACCAGTGACCTGCTGATGGCCAGCTACGGTATTCCTTCATCATCAGGTTATCCTAACCTGAAGTGGCAGAATGCCGGTAACATGAAGAACATCGGTTGGGAGTTCAACCTGAATGGTAACCGTATCATCAAGATAGGCAAGTTCTCGGCCGACTTCAACGTCACGTTCGCTAACAACAAGAACCAGATTACGGCAATGGATGAGACCTGTCTGTCCAATCTTAATAACGAGTTTGACCGCAATAACGGCAGTTATCTGACCCGTGTCGAGCTAAACCGCGCCCTAGGTAGCATCTATGGTTTCCGTTGTCTGGGTGTCTATCAGTACTCTAAGTATTCTGAGACGGAAGTCAAGGGTGTCAGCGGTCCCGATGCCCCTGTGGCTCGCGACAAGGACGGCAACGTCATCCTTGATGAGCACGGTTTGACAAAGCCTGTCATGTTCTGCGCTGGATCTGTAGACTATGAGTTCAAGGGTGGTGATGCCAAATATGAGGATATCAACCACGATGGCCAGATCAATGAGCTCGACATCGTCTATCTCGGTTCTTCACTGCCTAAGTTCACCGGTGGTTTCGGCTTCAAGCTGAACTTCGGACGCTTTAGCTGGAATAACCAGTTCAACTTCCGTTATGGAAACAAGATTATCAACAAGGCACGTATGGACGTTGAGAATATGTATTCGAACAACAATCAGAGCCGTGCCGTCAACTGGCGTTGGCGTGTAGAGGGTGACGTCACTGAGATGCCACGTGCCCTCCGTCAGACTGGTTACAACTACTTAGGCTCTGACCGCTTTGTGGAAGATGGTTCATTCATCCGTCTGAACTACTCACAGATTAGCTACTCTGTTGATCCGAAATACCTCAAGAAATGGGGTCTTACTCAGCTGAACTTCTATGTATCGGGTAACAACCTGTTCGTTCTGACTAAGTACTCGGGTGCTGACCCAGAAGTAGGCTACGGCTCTATGGGTATCGTAACTGATGGTGCCAAGACACCACGTTCGAAGTCATTCACTGGTGGTATAACGATTCAGTTCTAATTGACAATTGATAATTGAAAATTGAAAATTATGAAAACAGTATATATATATAATAAGGTAAAAGAATCCTTAAGGACTGTTCTCTTCCTGTCTGTCGGCTCCATACTGCTTGCAAGTTGTGGCGATTTTCTCGACATCCAGCCCATGAACTCGACAGTGCTTGAGAACTACTGGAAGGAAAAGGCAGACGTGACAGGTACCGTGAACGGCTGTTATGAAGCCTTAGCCAGCGAAGACGTGCTGACCCGTTTTGGGGTTTGGGGTGAATTGCGCTCTGAAAACATCGTAGCAGGCACAAATGTTCCTAATAACATCAATGAGTTGTTAAAGGAAAACCTGTTGCAAACCAATGATATATGCAACTGGTCCAGTGTTTATAAAGTCATCAACCGCTGTAACATCGTATGTCACTATGCGCCAGAGGTTGAAAGTCTAGACCCGAACTACACGGCTAATGAGCTGAAGGCTACCATTGCAGAGATGAAGACCATTCGAGCACTCTGCTACTTCTACCTCATCCGTACGTTCCGCGATGTACCATACGTCACAGAGCCCAGTATCGACGATAACCAGAACTACGTTGTCCCTGCCACTAAATTTGATGTAGTACTCGACTCACTTATTAACGACTTGGAGGCTGTCAAGGACGATGCTCAGAATCGCTACAGTGTGGAGAAGGTACAAAACAAGAGTATCTATGTGCCCAGAGAGAACAACAGCCGCATTACCCGTTGGGCTGTCTATGCGCTGTTAGCCGACCTCTATCTGTGGAAAGGCGATTGGAACAATGTTGTTAAGTATTGTGACCTGGTGTTGGCTCATAAGGCACAACAGTACAAGGAATTGCTGACCATGGATCAGATTACTGACATGGATTTGTACGACGATGTTCCGTTAATCCTGGAGGCCGTCAAAGGTCAACAGAATGTAGGTAACACCTACACCACGATCTTCGGTGAAGGCAATTCGTTCGAGAGTCTCTTCGAGCTCTACTACAACGGTTCTACCGGACAGGAGAACACCTGGGTGAACAATTACTTCGGCAACAGAGACAACCACGTTGGACGTCTAAGGGCTGCTGAATGTCTCATGGAAGGTTTTGATACAGACCAGAATCAAATATGGCTCTCGCAGAAAGACTGCCGCGCCTACGAGGCTATGGAGAATGAAGGTACCAGCTATTCCATCACAAAATATCCTCGTGAAAGGGCTAGTTTCAGCCTCTTGCAAACCGGTAATGTCAGAGTAAGCGGTGAGCATCGCTCTTCTGCCAACTCCAATTGGATTTTCTATCGTCTGAGTGATGTCATGCTGATGAAGGCTGAGGCACTTATCCAGCGTGGAGAGGGAGATTGGCCCGAAGCTTTCAAGCTGATCAACAATGTCTATAAGCGCGCCAACAACATTGCGCCAGAGACAACAACTGGTAGCTTGGTTTACGAGACTTATTCGACATCAAAGGATAAGATGGAAGACCTGTTGTTTACAGAGCGTCATCGCGAGTTCCTCTTTGAGGGCAAGCGCTGGTTTGACTTGGTACGCATGGCCCGTCGTGACGGTAAGACCGACCGTCTGGTATCTTGCGCAATCCGTAAGTATCGTCAGGACATCAATGTCATCAAGATTAAGCTGACAGATCCCAACTACATCTATTACCCCTACGCCAAGAGCGAACTGAAGGTTAATCCGCTGCTTCACCAGAATCCTGCTTTCGATAAGGGCGAAGATGGTAATTTAAATTAGTAATGAGTAATTAGAAATTGGAAATTATGATTACCAAGATATCCATAAAGCATCTGATAAGTTTATCGTTTATCATTTGTTGTTTATCATTTAGCGTATGCGTCACCTCGTGTGTTGATAACGACGACGATGTGCCCATGAATAGATATACTGCAGAAAAAATGACTGCGGCCCAGTTCCTCACGGAAAACGAAGACCGTGTGGGAGATTTCATCACTCTTCTTAAGAAGACATCTTACTTCGCTATGCTGTCCACCTATGGTGATTATACGGTGTTTGCCCCAAATAACGACGCATTCAACACATATCTGTCCACCAATGGTTATAAAAGTATTGACGACATTCCCCAGGCTGTCTGCGACACATTGGCTCGTACCCATATCATCAAAACTAAGGCCTACTTTACGACCGATATATCGGAAGGCTCATTGGGTATGAATATGGCAGAGACCTATATCGAACTCTCTATCAACACCGATGCCGAGAACGACAATGCTGTTGTCCATTATGCCAACAAGGTGGCACGCATGGTAGAATTTGATGACTCTGTGACAAATGGTGTGGTACATATTGTGAACCACATGATTCCCCGTACCAGTGACAAACTACCCGATGTCATTGCAGCAGACTCTTCTTTGACCATTTTCTCGGAAGCCCTGTTTATGACGGGTTTGGCTGACTCGCTGATGGCATACGAGGATAAGAGCTATCCCGAATGGGGTGCTGACAAAACCTCACAAGACTCTGCCTATCAATGGACCATTATGGTAAAATGTAAGGCTGAGGGTGCCGACCCTTGCCAGTGGGTACAGAAGCGCTACTTCAAGTTTACGGCATTCGTCGAGACAGACTCTATCTTCGCAGCAGAGGGCATTCATAATATAGACGATTTGATTGCAAAGGCCAAGGAAGTCTATGATGCCGTCTATCCGGAAGATGCCGGTCAGTATGACGGTGACTTCAAGAACCGTAAGAATCCGTTGAACCGTTTCATCGCCTATCACCTCCTCGACCGCGTACTGCCTTACGACGAGGTCATCATGCGAAAAGACTGTTTCAAGCACTGGGATGTAGATAAGTGCGACCCCGAGGAATTCTACGAGACCATGTGTCCAGGTACACTGATGCGTTTCAGCAGCTGGAGCGATGAACTCTATATCAACCGCAAAGGTCATAAGGCCAATGCAGAGGTTGAAGGTATCCGTGTATTCCGCCCCGCAGAGTCTGGCTCAACGCTACAGCAGGCTCCTAACGGCATGTACCATTATATTACTAAAGTCCTGTGGTTTGACAAGACCGTACGTGACATCGTGATGAACTGCCGTCTCCGCTTTGACTCGACCGTATTGAGTCCTGACTTCTTGAATAGTGACCGTCCACTCTATGGTGAGAACAAACTGAGGGGTTATCGTCTCGACTATATCAAGAATTGGAAGGTGATGGGCGAGAAGGCCGTCATTGCCCTACATGGTGAAGGTCCTTGGTGGCAGCATTATAAGAGCAATGGTATCACCGTCAGTGGTATCTTCGATGTGACCATCAAGCTGCCACCTGTACCGAAAGCTGGTACTTACGAAATCCGTACAGGATACACAGCCAATGCCGAGCGTGGTGTGGTTCAGTTCTATCTGAATGATGTACCTTGCGGCATTCCTGCCGACCTGCGTATCATGGGTCCCGATCCCAGTATTGGTTGGGTAGCTGACGTAACTGGCGATAATGCAGACGCCAGAAATGCCAATAAGGCTACCGATAAGGCTATGCACAACCGCGGCTACATGAAGGGTATGGACTGTTATTGGCAGGGAGCAGACCCGGCAAATGCACTCCGTAATCTTGTTAACAATCTGCGTTATGTCCTAACGACTCAGCAACTCGATCCGAATGAGACTTATTACTTGCGTTGCCGTCAGGTATTGAAAGACCCGGAATGCTATTGGAGCTTCGATTACATTGAACTTTGTCCGAAGAGCGTATATAGTGGTGAAACGGGTGAAGACACGCATTAAGAGATAATTAAGAATTGAAAATTGAAAATTATGAAAACAAGAAACATAAAACAATTCCTCTTAGCAGGCATGGTAAGCTGCGGTATGACCGCAGGTTTTACCGCCTGTTCAGACTGGAACGACCATTATGAAGACGCTGCTGCTGGAGGTGCTGCCAGTGGAACACTATGGGAGCAGATGAATGCCAATCCCCAACTGAGCGACTTCTGCGACGTTCTGGAACAGACCAAGGTGTATCGCATGCACAAGAAAACACCCGTGAGCTATAAGGACATTCTCAGTGGTGGTCAGGCATTTACTGTGTTGGCGCCTGTAAACGGCACATTCAAAAAGGACTCGCTGTTGCAGTTAGTTCAAACGGTTGCTGGCGACTCGGCTGTTGAAAAGGGATTTATCAAGAACCATATTACGCGTTCTCTGGCCTCATTAACACCCAACTCTACCAGAATATTGATGCTCAATCAGAAACATCTGTTGATGGAAAACGGTCAAATTGATGGTGTGTCCGTCACCACTTCCAACACAAGAACCAGCAACGGTATCTTCCATATCCTTGAGCATGGACTGCAGTATAAGCACAACCTGTACGAGATGTTCTGCGACAATCCCAGCTTGTCGGTAATTGGTGACAACCTGCGCCGTTTCAACGAGGATGTGTTTGATCCCGACGCATCGGTGTCTAACGGTGTTATTGATGGTGTGCCCATCTATGTTGACTCTGTAGTCAATGAACGCAACCGTCTGTTAGATGCTATCGGTTATCTGAATGCAGAGGACTCTACCTATCTCGTCGTAGCTCCTACTACCGAAGGTTGGAACGAGGCTTATGCTGAGGCATCAAGCTATTTCAAATTTGACGAGACCATCGATAAGCGTGACTCTTTGCAGCAGTATTATACGATGTGTGCTCTGATGGAAGATGCCATTTTCAATATGACTGATCAAAAGAGCATCAATGACTCATTGATATCGGTGCCATACATCCATACATCTCAGACCTTTGACAAGGGCAAGAAGGTATATCATGTGTTCTACAAGCCATTTGAACCTGGTGGCATCATGTATGGTGCAACGCCATTACAGTGCAGTAACGGTAATTTATACACCACACAAAAATGGCCATTCAGCCCAATAGATACCTATTTTAAGGAAATCTATGATGAGGGAGAGGATACTTATCTCATCCTTGACTACAACAAATGTAGCTACAGCAACCGTACAGCCACTGGTGACAGTATCTCGAATAACAAATATTTGAGAATTACACCACTGAAAGCTACCGATAACTGGGATATTACCTTCCAACTCAACGGTACGCTGAGTGGCAGCTATGATATCTATGCCATTCTTTTACCCAAAACGGTCTATGACCCCAATGAGACCAAGTTGCGCCCCTGCAAATTCAAGGCCAGCGTCAACTACATGGATGAAAAAGGCAAGGCTACAACTTTCGCTTGTGTGAATGAGGAGGATGGCAAGACAGAATTCAAGTCTGATCCCTTGCATGTTGATACCGTGCTACTGGCACGCGGCTTCCAATTCCCTGCCTGCAACTATGGTCAGAGCAACACGAATTACAGCATTAAAATCCAGTGCTCTATTACGACCTTGCAGACTTCGCAGTATTCTCGTGAAATGCTATTGGATTGCATCTATCTCAGACCCCGTACCTCTAAATCAGAAGAACAATGAAAAAATATATCTTTTCCATTATGATGCTGCTTGTCTCACTGACAATGACAGCACAGGATAATTTCAAGACTGTGAAGGGACAGGTTGTCGATGCCGCCACCCAGAAGCCTCTGGCGGGTGTCATTGTAGCCGCCTACGGTAACGACAAGTACTCGGCCATGACCGACGAACAAGGTCGCTATACCCTTAATGTTCCTGACTATGTAAGCTCGGTGCAGATGCGCATCGAAGGTTATAACTTTACTCAGACAGCCATTGCCGATGGTGTCGCTAACGGTCAGCTTTATAACGAAGTGTTTACCGAGGTTTACAAGCGCCAAACAAGTGCTATTCAGGGCTCTGAAGCCAATCGCTTTGCCAACACGTCCGAGGTCAGCATTGACCCGCTCATCGCCCAGCAGTTAGGCGCTGACGTGCGTTCCGTCTCTCGTGGTGGCAATGTCGGCCTTGGTAATGCACTGCTGATGTCAGGTATCAACTCCATCAATAGCAACGCTCAGCCACTGATTGTTGTCGACGATGTCATCATGGATATGGAATACAATCGTGCAACCTTGCATGAAGGCTACTTCAACAATATGTTGGCCAATATCAATGTGAACGACATTGAGAGCGTACAGGTTCTGAAAAATGGTACGGCACTCTACGGTGCCAAGGGTGCCAACGGTGTCTTGATTATCAAGACGAAACGTAATAAGAGCATGGCCACCAAGATTGACGTGACCATCAATGGTCGCTTCGACTTGATTCCCCGTCTGCCAAAGATGATGGGTTCCGAGGACTATCGCCTCTACACCACAGAGCTTTTGGCCAACAAGACGTTGGATATGGGAAGCATGAAGTTCTTGAACAACGACCCCACCTATTTCTATTATAATCAGTATCACAACAATACAGACTGGAAGGATGAGGTCTATAGGAATTCTTTCTCACAGAACTACGGTATCAACGTACAAGGTGGTGACGACATTGCCTCTTACAACCTTTCTGTAGGCTATTCATTGGCCAACAGCACGCTGAAAAAGAACAATTACACACGTTTCAACATGCGTCTGAATACAGACATCAGCATTGCCAAAAGTTTCGACGTACGTTTCGATGCCTCTTACAGCGATGTAGACCGTTCGCTATTTGATGATGGTGCACCTTCTGAAATCCTGTCTGGTGTCATCACTTCACCTGCATTCATCGCCTTGGCAAAGTCTCCTTTCCTGTCGCCATACGCATTTGATAATGCCGGTAACATCAGTCATTATCTGGCTGAGGCAGACGACTATCTGGAGGGAATGTTCCAAGGACGTGGCCGTTTAGCTAACCCTACGAGTATTCTGGCTAACGGTGATGGTGATAACCGTAACTCATTGGGCAATCGCCTGATTCAGTTTGCCGTCACTCCAAAATACGAATTCAACAAACACCTGACACTGAGTGAACACTTCGCCCTGACACTGGTAAACACCAACGAGAACTACTATCTCCCCATTCAGGGTGTACCGACATTCGTTGTCGATGGTCTTGACGAAACGACCGTACTTCATAACCTGGTACAGAGCCAGGCCGGTAGTCTTACCGCTATTCAGAGCGACACGCGTCTGGCATGGAAGAATCAGTTCGGCGCTCATCAAGTGAGTGCTATAGGTGGTTTCCGCTATCTGAACTCTGCCTACAAACTGACGTCACAACGCGGTTACAACACGCCTAATGACAAGGCACCTAAGATGAATTCATCATTGAGCTTTAAAGACACAGACGGCGCCAACGACAAGACCACTGATCTGGTATGGTATGCTTTGGCCGACTATAACTACGCTCAGCGCTACTATCTTAATGCCGGTCTTTCCGCACATGCCTCTTCGCGCTTCGGTAAGGATGCCGATGGCATGAAGCTGGGTGGTGTTGTTTGGGGTATCTTCCCCAGCGTAGAGGCTGCTTGGGTTGCCACCAATGAGAGCTGGTTCCCGAAGACTAACCTCATCAACTACTTGCGCTTGAATGTCGGTTACGACGTGACGGGTAATGACGATATCGACTACACCGCCTCACGTTCGTACTTCGTATCACGCCGCATGCTGAACAGCAATGCTACAGGTATTTTGATCGGTAACATTGGTAATACAGAGCTGAAGTGGGAAACGACCAAGCGCCTGACAGCTGGTATCGAAGGTAACTTCTTCAACAACCGCTTGAACCTGCGCTTCAACTACTTCAAGAGTTGGACGAACAACCTCCTCTCTCTGCGCCAATTGGCTTGGACCAGCGGTTTGGATGCCAGCTGGAGTAACGAAGGTAAACTGGAAAATCATGGCTTTGACGCTCATGCTACCGTCAAAGTGTTAGCACTGAAAGACTTCCGTTGGGAGGTAGGTGCCTCTATCGGTCATTACAAGAATGAGGTGACTGCTTTGCCAGACAATAACCTTGCTTTCGAAACTGACATCTTAGGTGCCACCATCCAGACTGCTGTTGGTCAGCCTGTAGGCGTCTTCTATGGCTATAAGACCAATGGCGTCTACAGTACTACTGCTGAGGCTCAGGCTGATGGCAAGTACATTGTCAAGGATAATGGCGACAAAGTATTCTTTAAGGGTGGCGACATGAACTTCGTCGACATCACACCTGATAAGGCCATTAACGAAAACGACCGTACCGTCATTGGCGACCCCAATCCAGATGTCTACGGTAATATCCATACCACGTTCGGTTGGAAGAATCTGACCCTCACAGCAGTGTTCAACTACTCGTTAGGTAACGATATTTTCAATTATCAGCGTTCACTCTTAGAGGGTGGTACATACTTCCTGAACCAGACAACGGCAGTGAATGGCCGCTGGACCACAGAGGGACAGAAGACGGATATACCTCGCGTAGAATATAAGGATCCGATGGGCAACTCACGTTTCAGCGACCGTTGGATAGAGGATGGCTCTTATCTGCGACTGTCGTCAGTGACACTGAGCTATTATCTGCCCATCCAGAGCACCTATCTGCAGGGAATTACTATCTGGGGTAATGCTTCAAACCTCTTCACGATTACGAAGTATCTCGGCAGCAATCCTGACTGCACAATTGCCGGTAGCATCCTGACACAGGGTATTGATCGTGGTATCCTGTCGGCTGGTCGCAACTTCTCAGTGGGCGTGAATATTAATCTCTAAATTAGTAATTAGTAATTAGAAATTAGAAATTATGATTACCAAAATAAACAGAAAACATCTGATAAGTCTATCATTTATCATTTGTTATTTATCATTTAGCGTAGCGTTGACTTCATGCTCTAAAATGCTTGAGACAGAGTCCGACCTGGTGGAGTTTGAAGAGGATCACACCCTGGACCACGCCACTGACTCTGTATACAGCGTGATGGGTATCATCAACAAAATGCAGATTATTGCCGACCGTGTAGTTCTGTTGGGTGAGGTTCGTGGTGACTTGGTGCAGACCACCGATGCTGCCAATTCCGATCTGAAAGCCCTCTCAGCCTTTGATTTTGGAGGCAAGAACCGCTATAATCAGATTAGCGACTATTATGCCATCATCAACAACTGCAACTATTATTTAGCACATATTGACACGACTATGGAACGTCGTGGTCGTAACCTGTTCATACGTGAGTATGCTGTTGTGAAATCATACCGCGCCTGGACTTACCTTCAGTTGGCACTGGCCTATGGTGAGGTTCCCCTGATTCTTAAACCACTGATGACTGAAAAGGATGCCCGCGATGCTATGAATCAGCCGCGTGCAGACATCAAGACCATCTGTGAGACCTTCATCAATGACCTCACGCCATACGTTGGTGTGAACCTGCCAGACTTCGGTACTGTCAATAGTATGAATCCAAAGGATTTCTTCATTCCGATGCGTGCACTCTTGGGCGACCTTTGCCTCTGGGCAGGACGCTATCAGGAGGCAGCCCGTTGGTATCATGACTATTTGACGGACAAATATGAGCCCATTGAGATGAGCACCCAAAGTATCAACTGGATGAGTTCCACACAGTTCGTCAACATTAGGAACGGCTATGCGCCGACGAGCTCTCACGAGGTGTTGTGCTATATCCCCATGGAGTCGCGTGTCTTCGATGGTACTATCAGTCAGTTACCTAATCTGTTCAACTCAACTACAGAGAACAATTACTTCTATGAGTTGACACCATCTGCAGGCATGGCCAGGATTTCAGCTGATCAGGTTTATTGTTTCGAAGAGAGTCTCCCTGGCGCAACCACCAAGGACACCCTCTATGCACCTCGCTCTGGCTTCCTCCGTGCTGAAATGGCAGGTGACCTGCGCTATTACTCCAACTACTCACTTCGTGCTTATGGTCAGCAGAATGAGTATTCTGAGTATAACTCTTACATGCAGAATATCGACAAGATTGTTTCTTCGAGGATTTCACTCTATCGTCGTTCAATGGTTTACCTCCGCTATGCTGAGGCACTTAACCGTGCAGGCTATCCGCAGTCGGCCTTTACCATCCTGAAGTATGGTATCTACGATGATGTGCTGAAGAACCGTGTTGATACCGTTGAGCTGAAGCAGGCTGGTGACTTGGTTTATTTCGATCCAGAACTCTTCCGTTTCGACGGACGTTACTCTGGCATCCATTCGTTAGGATCTGGCGATACACACGCCAACGCCTTCTATGAATTGCCACAGCCCACAGAGCAGTTGGCAACGCGTCAGGACACTGTTGAGTATCAGATTCCTCGCATTGAGGATATGATTATTACGGAAATGGCATTGGAGGGCTCCTTCGAGGGTTATCGCTTCAACGACCTGATGCGTATTGCCCTACGTCGTAATGATCCTGCCTACTTGGCTGATCCTGTCAGTCTGCGTTATGGCGTCATGAACGCTAACGATGATTTGCGCCAGAAGCTGATGAATCCCAAGAACTGGTATCTGCCGCTCCAATAACATGACGTCATAACATAAAAAAAGTCCGAGACCCTTCTGAGTCTCGGATTTTTTTACGTTTTGACCTTTATATTGAAACAAAAATCCTTGGTTAATAAAGAAAAAGGCTGTATCTTTGCCACCAAAATATAAAACTTTATTCGATGAAAAGGAACCTAATAACATGTATGGCCATGCTAACTGTAGCAGTAGGCATGGGGCAGCCCAAATTCGACAAGCCTCACGGCCTGTATGACGAAAGTAGTATTGATGTAAGCATAACGCCTACAGATGCCAGCGCAGCGGTATATTACACCACTGATGGCAGTACGCCAACAATGGAAAGTACTCGCTATACCGCTCCACTCTCTTTGAATAAGACGACTTTGCTGAGGGCTATTGAGGTGAAAGACGGGAAAAGCTCGGATATTACAACAGCCAGCTATATCATGACAGCATCAGTGCTGAGTCAGCCGAATAATCCAGAGGGCTATCCTGAAGAATGGGGAAAGTATACACAAACATTTGGCACAGCCGTTGCCGATTACGAAATGGATCCAGAGATGACCTCTGACCCCATTCTGCGTCCAAAGATAATCGAGGGACTGAAACAAATACCTATTCTCAGTGTGGTAACAGATAAGGGCAACCTGTTTAACAAAGAAGCAGATGAAGAGACTGGTGGCATCTATATCTTTACAGGTCCTCCAGTGGGTGATAATACAGGTAACGGATGGACACGCCAGTGTAGTGCAGAACTCTTTGGCGGTCCACAGAATCATGATTTCACAATTGACTGTGGTTTGAAACTGCATGGTGGTCATGGCCGCTTGGCTGAGAAGAATCCCAAGCACTCGTTCCGTCTGCAGTTTAAGAAGGCTTATGGTCCTGCATCTCTTGAATATCCGCTATACGGCAGTGATGAACCCAAAAAGTTTGATCAGCTTGTGCTTCGCTGCCATTTCGGCAATGCTTGGCAGCATTGGGCAGAAGGCAACCGCCAGAAGGCTCAATATACCCGTGACGTATGGGCTCGCCGCATACAACGCAAGTTAGGTCATACCAGCGTGAATGCGCTTTATGTACATCTATTCCTGAATGGCATGTACTGGGGAATCTATAACATTGCAGAACGTGTGGACGATAACTTTGGCAAGGAGCATTTTGGCGGCAAGAAGAAAGACTATGACGTCATCAAGATAGAAGAAGAAGGTGGCAACCATATCGAGGCCAGCGAGGGTACACTCGACTCGTGGAACGAAATGTTCGAAACGGTCAGAGCCGTTGCAGGCAAATCAAGTGAACTTACTCCTGAGGCTGCTTACGAGAAACTGGATACGCTGCTCGACAAGGATAACTTCATCGACTACATGATTATCAACCAATATGCTGGTAATACCGATTGGGATCACCACAACTGGTACGCCATCCGCCGCAACAACACTAACAAAGAGGGCTTTAAGTTCCTTTGCTGGGACTCAGAGATTATCTTCGAGAATAAAGATGAGAACGTTGTCACAAAGCGTAACAGCGGCGGTCCTACGGATATCTTCAATATGCTACTGAAAAATGATGACTTCGCCCGTCGCTATCTGATGCGTGCCAAGGAACTGCTTGCAGACGATGGTTTGTTAGGTGAAGCGTCTGTTGTAGCGGTCTGGGACAGCCTTTATAACACTATCTCGATGGCTATCTACGACGAGGCAGCGCGCTGGGGCGACTATCGCCGCGATGTTCCCAATGGCTATGGCTTTGCCAACACGGTATATACTGTCGATGATACCTATATGGCTGAGCGCAACCGTCTGAAGAACCAGTATTTCCCAATGAGAACAGCTACCGTATTGTCACAGATTACTAAATATGTAGATGTTGATGACTTTGTGGCTCCTGAGAATTGGGAGAAGCTAACTGCCGATATGTATTATTGGTGGAACGGTACGGGTGCTGATGCCAAACCTCTTGAAAATGCAAACGTCAATTGGAATTTAAATCAAGATGTCTCTAACGGTGGAGTCGTTGCAGGCTTAGTGTCTGTTGACCATGATTTGTTTGCAGATATTAGCCAGTACGATAAAATCGTTCTGCGTGGTAATGGCGGCAGTGTACGCATCTTAGCCAACCGTTTGGTAGCTCATGGTGAGTGGAAGGAGATTGCGCCATCGTTCAATGAGAACGATTCTTACTGGAATACTGAATATGAGGCATTGGTGATACCCCTTGAGGACTTTAAAACAAAGAAGACCACTAGCAACAATCCGCGTGTAGACACCTTTGTGCATCTGGATGCCATTAAGGCCAACAATGGCAGTACAGTTAATGTGAAAGCCATCTATCTGGTGCCGAAAGACGGCTCTTCTGGTATTGATATGATAGCAGATGAAAGGTTTAAGGTTAACGTCTATTACAACCTACAGGGTCAACCTGTTGCAAAACCCACCAAAGGACTCTATATCTTCAATGGTAAAAAGGTTATTATAAAATAAGAAAAGGAGCTCTGCTGAGCTCCTTTCTTGTTTTTTAGATATTTCCGACTATCAGGGCACCGCCATTCTCAGGAATCGTGAGGGTGATCTGCTGTTTCTTGTTCTGTTTCACCGTCTTGACACTACCTGTCAAGGTGGGGTCACTGGCATACTTAGGATCGTCAGCATAGACGGTCAACTGAGTGTCCTTGGCGAACATGGGCAGGGTGATGGTCTTCTTCAGAGGCTGCTTATCAGCATTGATGCCAGCCACATACCAGGTGTTACCTGCACGACGAGCGATGATGGCATAACGGCCAGGATAGCCGTCGATAAATCGAACTTCGTCCCAGTTGGTAGGCACCTGCTTCATGAAGTCGATAGCCCATGCGGGAGCGTCTTCCAGGTTATTGGGAGCTAAAGCGAAGTGCTGCACACTACTCTGGAATAATACGGCTGTCGCCAAGGCATAGACGTCACTGGTACGACGATAAGTACCGCGGTCGTTACCTGTGCTATAGCGCTTGTTCAAGGCCGAGCCGCCCCAGTCCATCGAAGCCACCGTGTTGCGGATGAAGACGTGCGTACAGCCGTTCTTGGCCTCAGCGTCGCAGGCTCCCTGTCCGAAGCTCAGGTTCTCAGAAGCCAGCACAGCCTCAGAGGCTACGTAGTTCGGATACATACGCTCCCAACCACGAGGCAGGGTGCAACCATGGAAGATACATTGCAGACCAAACTCGTTGGCATCGGTCAGAATGTCTTCGTAGAGCTGCATCATCACCTGCTTGTCGCCACCGAAGAAGTCGACCTTGATACCTAAAATACCGTTCTCCTGCATCCATTTCATCTCTTTGCGGCGCACAGCCGAACGGTCCATCTTCTGACGAGGACCCTGAGGCGCATCGTTCCAGAAGCCGTTGCTGTTGTACCACAGGAACAAACCTACGCCCTTCGACTTGGCATAGCGCGACAGTTCAGCCACCTTGTCGTAACCAATCTGCGAATCCCAGTGAGCGTCAACCAGTACAGAGCGATAGCCTAAGGCTGCTGAGAAGTCGATATACTCTTTCTGCTCCTTGTAGTTACAGCTGCCATCCATACGGATAATCCATGACCAAGTACCCTTACCATAAGTGTAGTCCTTCGAAGCCTTGTATTTGGGCTGCACAAGGTCGTTGGCAACGGTGGTCTCGACGATAGGAGCCAGTGTGGTGCCGATGGTCATCGTACGCCAAGGCGTCAGGGCAGGCAGTGCCACTTTCGCATTCGGTGTTCCCCAGCCATCCATCTCCTCCTTTTGTGGGAATGCGATGCTGTATTTGGCACCACCGTCGTTTTTCAGAGCACAACCAACATAATTGCCATCGGTACCAGTTTCAGAGATAATCACCCAACCTGCAGTTGTCTTAAACAGGCAAGGGAAGGTATAGCCCTGACCCCAGCCGTTCTTACCCATCTGGTCGTCCCAAGTATAGCTGGTCTCATAGCTGGGATAGGTACGTGCAAAACCACCCATGGGTTTTACCTGTGGACAAAGGAACGTTGTGGAGCCCTCGGGCAGCACAAAGCTGCTGGCCTCGCTCTCGACGACAGCGCTGAACATGTCTTTCTTAGAACCATAAATCTTATAGCGATAAGCCACATCGCGACCTGTCACACGGAAGATAACGTCGAGAGCCGGTTTGCCCTGTTTCTCAAACTGACAGACTGCCTCGGTAGCCTCATAGCTGACGTGGCTCTGCTTGATGGTCTTCAGTGAATACTCGTCCTTAACAGTACTGGTCTTGCAATCCTTCAGCGTAAGGCCCTGTGACAGGTCACCAAAATTCATTTTCACGCCCAATGGCGAGCGCTCGATAAACGTGGTGCCGTCGAGGGTTACCTGATACGTAGGACGTCCGCCCTCATCGTTCACTGTGACGGCCATCTTGCCGTCAGGACTTTGGAATGTTTTCTCGGTTGCTTGGGCTGTCAGCAGGCACAAAGCCAATGCTGCAGCGGTCATCATTCGTTTCATCATGTTGATTTTAGAAAGAAAATATCATTAATTATTCAGAAATTCTTAACACATAGCTTTGGCCTGCCACCGTTTCGAGGTCATACTCATAGACCTTGCGGATGGGCAAGATTTGTAGCGACTGGAGTTCCTTGGATCGCAATGGCTGTTTGATGTCGGCAGGTGCCAGCAGCTGGTTGGGACACTCGCCCTTGGCCTCAGTCAATACTACACCCTTCGGACCTTTAGCCAGTTGTAGGGGAACATAAGAGCGCAGGCGCAGGGTGCCACCGATAGTGGATTGCACGGTTGTGGTGCGAAGTGCTCCTTCGCTCCAAGCCTCATCGACTATGAAACCGCCACGAGCCCTCAAACCCTTTACTTCACCCTGCTTCCAGTCGTCAGGCAGTGCTGGTAACAGCTGAACAGCGCCATCGTGGCTCTGCAAGAGCATTTCGCAAATACCTGCCGAGACACCGAAGTTACCATCTATCTGGAAAGGAGGATGGGCATCGAACAGGTTGGGATAGGTGCGTCCGTTAGGAAACTCACGCATCTTTGAATCATCGGGCAATAGGTGAAGCATGTTCTTGATAATCTGGAAAGCATGGTTACCGTCAAGCATGCGTGCCCAGAAATTGGTCTTCCAACCCAGACTCCAACCCGTAGCCATGTCGCCACGCTGTTTCAACGTGTTGGCGGCAGCGGTAAAGAGGTCGGGGTGAGTATAGGGTGATATCTGATTCGAGGGATAGAGACCATAGAGGTGGGAAATGTGGCGATGCTCGTCCTTAGGATCGTCAGCATCGATGAGCCACTCCTGTAATTGTCCGTAGCGACCAATCTGCATAGGAGGCAGATTCTTCAATTGAAAATTGAGAATTGAGAATTGAGCGCTGTCACCCAAGACCTTGGCGGCCTGCAGGGCTTGCGACAACACGTCGAAGACGATTTGGTTATCCATTGTCGAGCCAGCACAAACGTTAGTACCCTTGCCGCGAGGACCATGTTCTGGCGATACGGTAGGAACCGTCATCAGCCAACCAGCAGCCTCCTTCACTTCGCCTGCGGCAGGATAGGTCTGCATATAGTCGAGCAGGAACTCAGCAGCACCCTTCAATACAGGGTAGTATTTAGCCAAGAAGTCCTTGTCGCCTGTAAATAGGTAGTGTTGCCAGATATGCGTCGTCAGCCAGGCGCCACCTGTTGGGAACATACCCCACGGTGTACCATCCACAAGTCCGGCAATTCGCCACAGGTCGGTATTGTGGTGGGCTACCCAACCGCGACAGTGATACATCTCTTTAGCTGTCTTAGAGCCCGTTTCGCTCAGGTCTTTTATCATTGAGAACAAAGGTTCTTGCGTCTCTGCAATATTACCCACGAGGGCAGGCCAGTAGTTCATCTCAGCATTAATGTTGATGGTATACTTGGAATCCCAAGGGGCATTCATCTTGTCGTTCCAGACACCCTGTAAGTTGGCAGGCTGACCACCAGGCTGGCTCGACGAGATAAGTAGATAGCGACCGTACTGCATCATCAGCGACACCAAGTCGAAATCAGATGGGTCCCGCTCAAAGGCTGCCACACGCTGGTCGGTAGGCAAACTAGAAGCTCTAGAATCTCTAGATGCTCTAGAATTACTAGATAAATATAGCGACACGCGATTATACTGCTCCTGATATTTCTTGATGTGATCGGCCAACAGCTGCTTGTATGCCTTGCCCTTGACGCTGGCCAGCGCCTGGTTATTCTTCTTAACAGGACTGCCACTGATATCTTTGTAATTCACGAAATTGGTGGCTGCAGTGATATAGAGGGTTGCCGTTGTGCCATCAAGAACGTTCAACGATTGTTCGTTAAGTCTTATTTTACCGTCCGACTCCACCATGACGCGACACTCGGCTTTCAAGCCAGCCTTGATACCTTCCTGCTCTACCCCATCAATGACGGCAGCCAACTCGCTGACCTTCCCATTGATGCCCTCATGCTCGGACACGATAAAGACTTTTGACTGCAGTTGACTGGTAAAGCCCAAGCCGAACGACAGGGCACCTTTCTTCGAGGCCTTCAATTGCATGACAATGACATCATCGGCCTGCGAGGCAAAGACGGTACGTTCATACTTCACGCCTTTACTTTTATAAGAGGTGGTAGCAATAGCATTGCCCAAATTCAGCTCGCGACGATAATCCTGTACATCCTGATGAACCAACGTCAGTTTCAGACTACCCATCGGCAGAAAACGCATGCCATGAGGACCTTTGACAAAATGCTTGTCAATGAGTTTCGAGGCTTGATATTCCTTGCCTTCGAAGATAAGCCGACGCACCTCGGGCAATACGGCCAACGACTCGTGGCTGTTATTGTCGTGGGGCGAACCGCTCCAGAACGTCTCTTCGTTCAGTTGTATCTCCTCCGTCTCAGTGCCGCCATAGACCATCGCTCCCAAATGGGAGTTGCCTATAGGCAATGCCTCTAACCAATGAGATGCAGGCTTGTCATACCATAACTTGTGCTGTTGGGCACTCATCGAAATAGCCATCAAGGCTATCGATGCCATACAAATCAGTTTCTTCATGTCTTCTTCTGCTAAAAGGGTCGCGTTTTAACGTTATTGCGCACAAAGGTACGAAAAAACGCGCTCAAAGCAAAAGAATTTTGTTTCTTTTTATTGCAAAAACTATGTTTTACTCCATGCCTCGATGCGGTCGAGGGCTTCATCGGTCTTCTCGTGACTATTGAAGGCGGTAAAGCGCACATAGCCCTCGCCTGAAGGACCGAAACCGACGCCAGGCGTACAGACGACGTTGGCACCATAGAGCAACGCCTCGAAGAACGACCAAGAGTCCATGCCTTCTGAGGTACGCATCCAGATATAAGGTGCGTTCTCGCCGCCGTAGCACTCAAAGCCAAGAACGCGCAAACGTTTCAACATCCTTTGGGCGTTGTCCATATAGTAATCGATGGTGGCCTTGATCTGTTCCTTACCCTCTGGCGTATAGATGGCCTCGGCAGCACGTTGCGAGATATAGCTCGTGCCGTTGAACTTCGTACACTGGCGGCGCAACCACAGTTGGTTCAGGGGGATACGCTCGCCATCGAAAGTCGAAACGGTCACTTCCTTAGGTACGACAGTATAGCCACAACGCACGCCTGTGAATCCTGCCGTCTTCGAGAACGAATGGAACTCGACGGCACATTTCCTGGCACCACGAATCTCGTATATCGAGCGTGGTATCTCTGGGTCGCGGATATAGGCCTGATAGGCGGCATCATAGAGGATGAGCGCATCATTCTTCAGCGCGTAGTTCACCCATTTGCGCAGTTCCTGCTTGGTAATCACCGTACCCGTCGGATTGTTAGGATAGCACAGGTAGATGACATCCACAGGGCGCCCCTTGGGCAACTCAGGAATAAAGCCATTCTCCGCAGTTGTCGGCAGATAGCGCACGTTGGTCCAACGGCCTTCGTTATAGATGCCACAGCGGCCAATCATCACGTTCGAGTCGATATAGACGGGATAGATGGGGTCGGTCACACCAATAAAGTTATCCCAATGCAGCAACTCCTGGAAGTTTCCCGTATCGCTCTTCGCACCATCGTTGATGAAAATCTCGTCTGTGCTGAGGTGTACACCTCGTGTCAGGAAGTCGTTCTTCAGGATGGCCTCACGAAGGAAGTCATAGCCCTGTTCAGGACCATAACCTCGGAAGCCCTTGATGGTACCCATCTCGTGGGCAGCCTTGTGCATAGCCTCCACCACGGCAGGTGCCAAAGGTTGCGTCACGTCGCCAATACCCAATGAAATGACATCGGCCTTGGGGTGCATCACCTTGAAGGCGTTCACCTTCTTGGCAATGTCAGCGAACAGGTAGTTGTTCTGCAGGTTCAGGAAATGAATGTTTACTAATGCCATATTGCGTTTATCATTTATCAATTATCATTTATCATTTAGGGCAAAGCCCGCTTCTATTTCACCGTCGAAGACAAACTCAGCAGGACCCGTCATATAGACGTGGTTGTCCGACTCGCGCCACTCGATGCTCAGCGTACCTCCATCCATCACGATGTCGCTTTTGCGCCCAGCTTTACCCGTCAGCGCTGCAGCAACTGCAGTTGCACAAGCGCCCGTACCACAAGCCTGAGTGATGCCGCTGCCACGTTCCCAGACACGTGTGCGGATACTACCGTCTTCCTCCACATGGGCAAATTCAATGTTGCAGCGCTGAGGAAAGGCGGGATGACGCTCTAACGTGCGCCCCGTCTCGCCTACTTGGTCGACATTGTCCGTAAAGATGACATAGTGAGGATTGCCCATTGAGACAAATGTGCCGCGACCCACACTGCGCGAGGCGATATGTTGTGAATCATTTTCCAGTACTGGCTCCAGCATGTCTACTGTCACGCTTTCCACCTTATTATTTAATATATGTAGCTGCAGCGTCTTGATGCCCGACAATGTCAGCAGACGGATTTCCGTTTTCGTCGTCAGTCCGCGTTCATACAGGTACTTGCCGATGCAACGGCTCGCATTGCCGCACATCATGGCCTCGCTACCATCCGCATTATAAATGTGCATCGTATAGTCGGCCTCAGGCACAGGGCTCTTGCCTATCAGCACCAGTCCGTCAGAGCCGATACCCTTGTAGCGGTCGCTCCATCGGATGGCTGCCTCTTGAGGGTTCGGCACCTTCTGCTCCATCGTATTGACATAGATGTAGTCGTTGCCGCAGCCGTGCATCTTCGTAAATCTGATTTTCTGTGCCATATTGCTTACTATTGGGGGATTTTGCTATCCTTTTGCTACTTTTTCGGCTGCAAAGGTAAACAAAAAGACAGAAATACCAAAGAAAGGCATAGCTTTTTGTACTTATATTTAACTAAAAAGTGTCATTTTGTAAAGAATTCAACTACAAATTCTATCGTTTTACTTACACCTTGCCATTTCGTCCCTTGATTTATCAGCAAAGTGTCAGTATATGTTAATTCTCGTGTTTTCCTGCCGTTATTTCGCAAGAAATGACTACCTTTGTACAAAAGTTAAACCTAATAAGGTTAAAAACAGGTATGGAACAAAACAACGAGCTGCGCACGGCGTGGGACTTCGTGGAGAGCACGGGTCGCAGCATATTTCTGACGGGCAAGGCGGGAACGGGCAAGACGACGTTCCTGAAAACCATCATGGAGTGCTCGCGCAAGCGCCCCATCGTGGTGGCTCCGACAGGTGTGGCAGCCATCAATGCAGGCGGCGTCACCATCCACTCGTTCTTCCAGCTGCCCTTTTCGCCTTACGTGCCTGGTGCGAAGGTCGAGAGTAAGTTTGACTTCGGCAAGGAAAAGAGAAAGATTATCGCCTCGTCAGACCTGCTCATCATCGACGAGATATCCATGGTGCGTGCCGATCTGCTCGACGCCATTGATGCCGTGCTGCGCCGTTTCCGCGAGCACGGACAGCCCTTCGGTGGCATGCAGTTGTTGATGATTGGCGATCTGGCACAGCTGACACCCGTTGTCACACCTGAAGACGAGCGTATGCTGAAACCCTATTACGACACGCCGTACTTCTTCGGCTCGAAGGCGTTACAGCAAATTGACTACGTGACTATCCAACTCTCTCACGTCTATCGCCAACAGGACGAGTCGTTCGTCGCACTTCTGAACGAGATTCGCGAGGGACATCCGTCGGCAGAGGCACTGTCGAAGCTGAACAGCCGCTGCCAGCCCACCTTCATCCCCCGTCCTGAGGAGCCGTATATTCGCCTGACTACCCACAACAACCTCGCCAATTTCTACAACGAGTCGGAGCTGCAAAAGCTCCCTGGCCGTTCCTTCCAGTATCGCGCAGAGGTTAAAGGCACATTCCCTGAATACGCCTATCCTACGGCTGAGACACTGGTGCTGAAAGAGGGTGCGCAGGTAATGTTCGTGAAGAACGACCCGTCAGGTGAACACAATTATTATAATGGTCGCATCGGACGCGTAATGGAGGCATCGGAAAAGCGCCTGACCGTCTATTGCGAGGGCGACGCTAATGCTATCGAGGTGGAGCCGTTGGAGTGGGAGAATATGCGCTATACGCTGAACGAGCAGACGCGCGAGATAGAAAGTGAGGTACAGGGTACCTTTAAACAATTACCTTTGCGGTTAGCTTGGGCTATCACCATTCACAAAAGTCAGGGTCTGACCTTCGACCGTGCCATCATCGACGCCAACCAGTCGTTCGCTCCAGGTCAGGTGTATGTCGCCCTGAGCCGCTGTCGCACGCTCGAAGGACTGGTGCTTGCCTCGCCTTTGGAGCCTCGTGCTGTCATCAACGACGAGCGTGTTGACTCGTACATCTCCCAACAGGAAAGCGAGGCCAAACGCAGCATCCACCAATTGCCTATGCTTAAGCAGGAGTACGAACGCTACCTGTTGATGCAACTCTTCGACTTCCGCGCCATCCTTAATTTGGAAGAGTCAATGGTACGCATCTTCGCCGAGTTCTTCTACCATAGTCACCCCTCGCTCAAGCAGTTGCACGATAAGACACTTCTCGACCTACGTCAGCGTGTTCTTGAGGTGGCAGCCAAGTGGCAGCAGAAGATTCAATTGATGTCTATCGAGTCCCTGCGTGATGCAGACTTCCTCGACCGCGTAAAACGTAGTGCCGAATACTTTTCTAACCAATTGCGCGACATCCTCACCAAGCCCATCGAACTCTCAGCGAAAGTCGAGACTAACAACAAACAAGCCTCACGCCGCCTCAAAAACGCCCTACCCGACCTCAAGCAGACGTGGATCGCCCGCCGCTATCTGCTCGTCAAGATGGCCGAGAAAGGCTTTACCGTCGACAGCTACCTGCACGAAAAGCAGATGTCCATGCTCGATGCACTTGGTGAAAACGACGTGAAGCCCAAACGCAAACGTAAGCCCAGAAAGTAGATAAAGAAACATTATTTTAATAGACAATGGATATAAAGGAACTATTGAATCGTACAGATAGGTTTGCAGCCAATGCTGGTTGTAGCATTACGGAGGTGGACCATCAGCATGCTGTGGCTGAGATGACGGTGACAACGATGCACCTGAATGGCGGCAATGTGTGTCAGGGAGGGGCGCTGTTTACGTTGGCAGACTTAGCCATTGCGGCCTGGATGAACCACAACGGTCAACTCACGTTTGGCATCAACAACAGCATCATGTTTGTGTCGAGTGCACGTGAGGGCGATGTGTTGCGGGCAGAGGCTATCGGCATTTGCGACCATCACAAGATACCTGCCGTAGAGGTGCGCGTGACCAATCAGGACGGACGACTCATCTGTCATGTGACGGGCATGGGTTATCGTAAGAATATGAACGTACCAACGGAAGAAACAAAATGAAAAAGGTCATTGTTGCAATCGATTCCTTCAAGGGTTGCCTGACGTCGGCTGAGGCTAATCAGGCGGCAAGTGAGGGTATTATTGACAAGATGCCTGATGCAAAGGTCTTGCAGGTGCCTGTGAGCGATGGCGGCGAGGGATTTATGGAAGCGTTTAAGGCGGCGATGGGTGGCGAGATAGTGGAGGTCAACGTGAAAGACCCGCTAATGCGAACAATCGTGGCGCAGTATCTCGTGCAGGGCGATACGGCGGTGATAGAGATTGCCAAGGCCAGCGGACTGACGCTGCTTTCGCCAGAAGAGCGCAATCCGATGGTGGCAACGAGTTACGGCACAGGCCAGTTGGTGGTGGATGCCGTAAGAAGAGGGTGCAAACGCATCATCGTTGGACTTGGCGGAAGTGCTACCAGCGACTGCGGCATAGGCATGCTACGGTCTATTATCGATAGTTTTGCCAAGCATGGCAATTGGGACGATGTGCACGAACTGGACGATGTACACTTCACGATAGCGACCGATGTCACCAATCCACTTTGTGGCGAGAATGGTGCTGCACATGTATTTGGGCCTCAGAAAGGCGCAACACACGAACAGGTTCTTGCCCTCGATGCTCGCGCCAAACGTTTTGCGGAGGCCTCTGCCAAGCATCTGGGCCGTGACTACCAAAATATGCTTGGTGCAGGTGCCGCTGGCGGTTTGGGCTATGCTTTCCTGCAATACATGAATGCCGACTGCCGCTCTGGTATCGACCTCCTATTAGACACCATCCATTTCGATGACCTATTGCAAGACGCCAGCCTCGTCATTACTGGCGAAGGCTCTGCCGACCGTCAGACCCTCATGGGCAAGCTACCTTTCGGAATCCTCCAGCGAGTTCAGAAACACGACGTGCCCGTCATGTTGATAGCTGGTCGCATAGCCGACAAACAACAGCTCCTCGACGCCGGCTTCTCCCACGTCGCCTGCATCAACCCTCCCAATACCCCTCTCGAAATCGCCATGCAACCCGCAACGGCGAAAGAAAACATCAAAAAGGCTGTCATTAAATTACAATAAAACTATATGAAACATTACTTTATGCATTGTTTTGACACCAAGGTCAAAGTGTGGCGCCCAGTAGGAGAGCAGATTGTCAACTGGTATGCTAACAAGCAATAATAATAGTTGCTATGCAGAACGTGGAAATACATAGTTGTCCAGAATTGATGGACTACATTCAGGAGGTGGGATTCCTGCCGCTGCTGGATAGTGGCATCAGGGGCTATTCTGCTGAGGATGTCGTTGATGAGGACAATCGATATGTGGTGTTCGACGATGGCGGTTGGGACTGGCCGCTGTGGAAGTGGAAGGGACCTATCGTGACGGAAGGTCGCTGCGTGTATGGCAAGTTCTTTGCGGGCAAGGCGGGGTTCGTCAGCAAGGAGTGGTGGCCCGAACTATGCAACTATCGTCGTGCTTCGAGGCCTGCGCCCGTCGAGGGAAGTATTGAAGAGGCTATCCTGTTGACGTTGGCCGAACATGGCAGTCTTATTACGAGAGAATTGCGTGCAGCCTGCGGTTTCGACGGTCCTAAGATGCGCAGCAAGTTCGACGGTTACGTGACGCGGCTGCAAATGGCGTGTCGCATTGTGACTGAGGACTTTGTGTATCCTACTGACAAGCATGGCCGCGAATACGGCTGGGGCTGGTCGCTGCTCACAACGCCAGAGTCACTTTTAGGTCGCGAGATGTGTCGATGCAATCGCACCCCCCAGGAGTCGTTCGAACGCATAAAGGCGCACCTTCGCCAGCTATTGCCAGAGGCTACGGACAAGCAGATTGAGAAGTTGATAAAGTAAAAAGAAAGTGTAATATAGCAAAGAAGAAAAAGAGATTAAATGGGTTTATCGTAGTACATAATATTTCTGACTTCTTTCACCTCGGCTGGTGATGCCAGACGAGGGGTCGAGGGCCAGTTTGCGCAACTCCTGGCTGGCAGTCGTTTGCGAAAGGCCTGTCAGCCGCACATAGTCGGGGACTCTCATGAAATGGTTTTTCTGCATGAACTCGCGGGCTTTCTCGATGCGCTCTTCAAGCGTCAGTTTCGATTTCTTAAGACGGCTTACGCCGCCGCGTTCAAGCACGCACTTACGGCTTGTGTTCCTGATGAGGTCCTTGTCGGCCCTATAAGCCACGCCCGTCACCTGAATGCTATGGGCGTTACGGTTTGATTCTCCTGGTTCGAAGGCATCCTGCAACATGTCGCTCCTCACACCGAGTTTAGCGTGGAAGGTACCAATGCCATCGAGTTTCACCGAGAATCCTTCTGCCATACAAAGGGCCAACTTTTCGCTGACCAACGACATAACTGCCAGGATATGGCTCTCCTCCATATTGCCCTCGCGAGAACACTGCCTTACAAACTCCTCGTAACTCTTCGGACTCAGCTCCATCTGGTAGTAAGCCTGCGTCCTGCCTGTACCGTTCAGGTCGGGAATCTCCCTTTTGATATACTTTGCGTACATAGTTATTTGTATGATTTTGCTTGATTTGCGTACAAAGGTACACAAAAGCTCTGAAAAACACAAAACAATGCCACAGATTTATCAATCAATGTCTTTGTTTTAATAAACAGTGCCTTTGTTTTAACAAACATTGGCGCAGTTTTAACTTTCGCACGGCACTCCACACCCTTTAACACGGCACTAAAGATGCTTTTACCAGGCACTCCAGAACTTTTTGCACGGCATCATGCGACTTTCGCCAAGTTCCTGCTTCGCTGCGAACCAAAAGGAGTGAAGGAGAAAGAACGTTCTTTCATTTGTTGAAGCTTTCGTGGACGACCCATTGCGTAGTTTTGTGTAAAAATGGTTGTAATCTCCTGATACACAATCAGCTATATATGAATTGTGTATTTTTCCGTGTACAGTAAGTCCGATATCTTCCATTTCGACGACATCAGTTTAAAGGTCATGAAGGATGCACCTATCGCGTTTGCCGATGCTAAGGTAAAGGAAATCTGCGTAAACTTCTGGGATACCAATAGGGACGGTGAGCTGAGCTTGTACGAGGCCGCTTCTGTGACGGAGATATACGACTATATATTTTCAAGGAGGACGGATATCACCAGTTTTGACGAGTTGCAATATTTTGTGGGGCTGGAGAGTATTGAGTCTTATGCTTTCAGCGGTTGTACCAGCTTAACCTCTGTCGTCATCCCTAATTCAGTTAAGGTTATCGATTCTGAGGCTTTCTCCGGCTGTACTGGCCTGACATCTGTCAGCCTCCCAAACTCAGTGACGAGCATTGGCAATTGTGCTTTCCAAGGATGCGCAGGATTGGAAGAAGTTATTTCACACATAGAAGAACCCTTTGAGATTAGTAATATATATATCCTGCTCTCGCCCAGCGAAACTTTTCTGCCACTTTGTTTGGAAATCTCGGAAAGTATTCGTAACTTTGCGGCATTGAAATCTATAAATATTTAAAGGTATGGGAAAGTTCGAATTGATGGTGCTGCCGTATGCGATAGATGCGTTGGAGCCGGTGATTAGTAAGCAAACGCTGGAGTTTCATCATGGGAAGCATCTGGCGGGGTATGTGAATAATCTCAACGGGCTGCTGCCTGGAAGTGGATTCGAGGAGATGACGCTGGAGGAGATTGTGTGTAAGGCGACGGGCGGTATCTTGAATAATGCAGGGCAGATAATGAATCATGAATTGTACTTTGGGCAGTTTGCTGCTCCAAAGGGGAACAATGCGCCTACGGGCAAGCTCGCTGAGGCTATCGTGCGCGACTTCGGGTCGTTCGAGGCTTTCAAGGATGCATTCCAGAAGGGTGGTGCAACGCTGTTTGGCTCTGGCTGGGTGTGGCTGTCGGCTGATCAGGACGGCAAGCTCGTGATTACTCAGGAACCTAATGCTGCTAATCCTGTTCAGAAAGGCCTGAAGCCGCTGCTTACTTTCGATGTGTGGGAGCATGCCTACTATCTGGACTATCAGAACCGTCGCCCTGACCATCTCTCTGCATTGTGGCAGATTGTGGACTGGAATGTCATCGAAAAACGTTATCAAAGCAAATAACAATGTTACAAATTAAATAATCAAGACTTATGAAAGAACTGAAAGGAACGAAGACCGAGCAGAACCTCAAGGAGGCTTTTGCCGGCGAGAGTATGGCAAGGAACAAGTACACGTATTTTGCTTCGCGCGCCAAGAAGGACGGGTTTGTGCAGATTGCGGCCATCTTTGAGGAGACGGCTGCCAACGAGAAAGAGCATGCCAAGATGTGGTATAAGTACCTGAACGGCGGCAGCGTGAGTGATACCAAGGCGAACCTGGCAGATGCTGCTAATGGCGAGAACTTCGAGTGGACGGATATGTATGCGCGTATGGCTAAGGAGGCTCGCGAGGAGGGCTTCGATGAGATTGCAGAGAAGTTCGAACTCGTTGGGGCTATCGAGAAGCACCATGAAGAGCGCTATCGCAAGTTGCTGAAGAATATCGAGGACGCTGTAGTGTTCTCTCGCGAAGGTGATGTCATCTGGCAGTGCAGCAACTGCGGTCATATCGTTATCGGCAAGAAGGCGCCTGAGGTGTGTCCTACCTGTGACCATCCGCAAAGTTACTTCCAAATAAAGGCGGAAAATTACTAAAAAATAGTAGCCCTTAGTTGATGGACTACATCCTGGCGGTGGTTAAGTAGCATGAGCATCAAGACAATCATACTAATCCTAACGACAACGATGATGATGAACGGATGTAAGGGACAGACGCAGACGCCCGTGGTGAGGCCGGCTACACAGGCGGACCGTTTTTATACAGGCGATGCACGAGAACTGAGCGAGGAGGTCGATAGCTTTCTGGCGTTGCATAGCGGCGACGCGAAGTATCAGAATGTGGCAGCGGTAATCGTGCCTCATGCAGGGTACTATTTCTCAGGCAACGTGGCAGCGTCGGCATATATGGCGATAGACGTGAAGAAGCCATACAAGCGGATTTTCCTATTAGGACCGAGTCACCACGAATGGCTCGACGGGGCATCGGTGAATACGGAGGCGGACTATTATGCCACACCGTTAGGCAATGTGAAAGTAGACCACGAAACGGCTGTCGCATTAACGAACACGGATGGAACGGATAAAACGGATTCTGTGTTCCGCTACAGGCCGGAGGCGCACGACAGGGAGCATTGCTTAGAGGTGCAGTTGCCGTTCTTGCAAAGGAGGTTTAACGAGGTGCCACCGATTGTGCCAATAGTTATTTCGACGAATGACTATGACAAATTGAAACAGATAGCAGAAGAGCTGAAACCATACTTTACGGACGAGAATCTGTTTGTGATTAGCAGCGACTTCTCGCACTATCCGTCGTATGAGGATGCCTGTGAGGTGGACACTAAGACGGGTAAGGCCATAGAAACAGGCAACGTGGAGGAATTCATTGCGACGCTTCATGCTAATGCGCGTAGTGGGAAGCGGAATCTGGCGACGAGTGCCTGTGGCGAGTTTGCCATCATCACGCTGATGCTGATGCTCGACAACCAGTACGAAGTGAAGCACCTGATATATCAGAACTCAGGCGACATTGACAATCACGACCATAGCCGCGTGGTAGGTTATCATTCGTTTGCCATCCTACGCAAGGACAGCACGAATTTCACCCTTTCTGATGCTGACAAAAAGGCGCTGAAGGACATTGCTTTTAATAGCATTCGCGATTCGTTGGATGGCAAACCTATTGCGCAGCCCATTCTCCATTCTCCATTCTCAATTCTCAATTCAAAATGTGGTGCTTTCGTCTCGTTGCACAAGCATGGGCATTTACGTGGTTGTATCGGACATTTTGGCGAGGACTATCCACTGCATGAGATGGTGGCAGAGATGGCGCGGGCAGCAGCCTTTGAAGATCCTCGGTTTATGCCAGTCACTCGCGACGAACTGGACGATCTCGACATCGAGATTTCCGTGCTTACGCCGATGCGTCGCATCCAGAGCTTGGACGAGTTTGAACTGCATCGTCACGGCATCTATATCAAGAAAGGTTACCGTAGCGGCACATTCCTGCCCCAGGTGGCCAACGAGGTAAACTGGACGAAGGAGGAATTCGTGGGACATTGCTCACAGGACAAGGCAGGACTGGGTTGGGACGGCTGGCGTGACGCCGAACTCTACGTTTACGAAGCAATCGTGTTTTGATGGAGTGCAGGTATTATAAGCGGTTGGATGACGGACGGGTGGAGTGTACGCTCTGTCCGCACCATTGCCGTATTGCTGAGGGCAAGACGGGCGTGTGTCGTAGCAGAAGAAATCAAAACGGCTTACTTATCAGTGAGGTGTATGGAAAGCCGTGTTCGTTGGCCATTGACCCCATAGAGAAAAAGCCACTGTATCATTTCCATCCTGGTACGACGTGTCTGTCGTTAGCCTGTACGGGGTGTAACTTTCGCTGTCTGAACTGTCAGAACCACGATATTTCGCAGGCCGCACCTGCTGATGTCAATCATTATGAGTTGTCGCCTGAGGACGTCGTTGCGCTCTGCCTGAAGCACCACTGTCCTGGCATCGCCTACACCTATACTGAGCCGCTGACCTACCTCGAGTATATCATTGATTGTGCGCGCTTGGCCCACGAAGCAGGCCTCTGGAACATCCTCGTGACAGCGGGCTACGTCTGTCAGGAACCGCTTGCCGATCTGCTGCCGTACCTCGATGCCGCCAACGTCGACCTCAAGTCGTTCAGCGACGACATCTATAATAGAGTAAGCGGTGGACACCTGCAACCCGTCCTCGACACCATCCTCGCCATGAAGCAGGCCGGCGTGTGGGTGGAAATCACCAACCTCGTCATTCCTGACGTTAATGATGATATGGATATGATTCGCCAGATGTGTCGCTGGCTGAATAAAAAGGGCCTCGCTGAAGCCCCACTACATTTCAGCCGTTTCTTCCCCCGCTACAAGATGCAGGACACGCCTCCCACGCCCATCGCGACGCTCAAGGCTGCCAAGCGTATAGCCGAGGAAGAAGGCATTAAACACGTGTATTTGGGGAATGTATATTAGGCCTTGTGGCCATTCAACAGCTTCATATAGTCATCGTAAGTGATGTGCTTTCCACCCATTGACTTGAACAGCGGCGTCTCAAACTGACAGTCAATAAAACAGCCTCCGACAGTCTCCATTGTCCTTGCCAAATGAATCAAGGCCAGTTTGGAGGCATTGGGAACCAACGAGAACATGCTCTCACCCATAAAGGCTCGACTAAAGGTCAAGGCATTGCGCAGCGTGACACCATAGAGTCCTCCGACGAGTCTGCGGCCTTCGGCATTGTCAGCCGGTTCCCAAACCTCGACACTGGTGGCATAGCCAAGACGATGCAGCTTGGTGAACGCCTCAATGATGTCAGGGCCAAGCCACGCCCCACCCTCTTCGTTACGACCCTGTGCCGTAGAGCAACCGTGTATCACACCATCAAAGTCCTGGTTGACGGTGACCTCATATTTGTGTTGCCGCAACAACTGTTTCATCGAATGGCTGATGTGTATCTCGTTAGGGAAGATGACGTAGCGGTCGAGCGGACAATACCAGTGGGGCTCACGCTCCATCTGGAAAGCATACCAAGGGAAGAAGCCGTTGCTATAGGCCAACACCAGACGTTCAACGGAGAGGTCGCCACCAATGGCTACCAATCCATCGTCCTCGCCCCAACGGGGATCAGGGAACCACAACTCGTCATCCAATTGCCAAACTGCCATATTTATTGACCATTGACCATTGAACATTGACCATTGACGAGTCCAATAATGACGCTGCCGCCATCCTTCAGGCTACCAAAAAGTATCTCGCGCATCAGTAGCGGTTTCAGCTGTTGGGCAATGACGCGATCCATCTCGCGGGCACCATATTCTGCCGTAAATCCTTCCTTCAGCAGATGGTCAAAAGCCTCAGCGGTGAGCGTCATCTTGACGTTCTTCACTTCGAGTTTGGCGTCCAGTTCGCGCAGCTTTTTCTTGAGGATGAGCGTCGCCATCTCCCTGTCCATATCATGGAATACGACAGTGCCCGACAAACGGTTCAGAAACTCAGGCTTGAAGGTCCGCTTCACCTGTTTCATCATCGCCTCACCACGACTGACGCTGCCGCTAAAGCCAATGCTCTGACCCGCAAACTGCGCTCCTGCATTCGAGGTCATGATGAGCACCACATTGCGGAAGTCGGCCTTGCGTCCCTTGTTGTCCGTCAGTCGGGCATAGTCCATCACCTGCAACAGAATATTATAGATGTCCTGATGGGCCTTCTCTATCTCGTCGAGTAACAGCACGGCATTGGGCGACTTGCGGATGGCATCGGTCAGCAGGCCACCGTCCTCATAGCCTACATAGCCTGCAGGCGAACCGATAAGCTTGGCCACAGCATGTTTCTCCGTATATTCGCTCATGTCGAAGCGTATCAGCTCGATGCCCAGTTCCTTGGCCAGCACACGAGCCACCTCTGTCTTTCCCACACCCGTAGGACCTACAAAGAGCAGCGAGGCCAGAGGCTTGTTGTCGTCCAGCAATCCTGCCCGCGACATCTGCACAGCCTCAACGACCTGACGGATAGCCTCGTCCTGTCCGTATATTTGACTTGAAAGTTGAGAATTGAGCGTTGAAAGTTTCTCGTAGTCATCGTCCTTGGCAATGGCCAGTGCATCCACCTTGCACGTCTTTGCCAACACATCTGCAATATCAGCCTTCGTCACACCTCTTCCCTCTTCCATCTGACATCTTACTTCACTGGCTGCACCAGCCTCATCAATCAAGTCGATGGCTTTGTCAGGCAAGAAGCGGTCGTTCACATGCTTGGCACTGGCCTCTACGGCAAAGTCAATGGCCTCGTCGTCATACTTTACCTGATGGAAATCCTCATATCTCGGCTGCAACTGCCGTAGGATATGCTTCGCCTCATCAATCGTCGGCTCAGCGATGTCAATCTGCTGGAACCTGCGTATCATGCCCTTCGAACGGGCAAAATGGCGGTTGTATTCCTCATACGTCGTAGAACCGATGAAACGGATATTGCCTGCCTCCAGATAGGGCTTCAGCATGTTCGACGCATCCATCGCCCCTTCGCCAGTAGCACCAGCGCCCACCAAAGTGTGTATCTCGTCGATATAGACGATGTTATTGTCGCTTTCTTGCTGCACGCCGTCCATAATCATCTTGATGCGGTTCTCGAAGTCGCCGCGATATTGTGTACCAGCCAGCAACGTTCCCATATCGAGCTGATACACCTTGCAGCCCTGCAAACGTTCAGGCACCTTACCCTCTTCAATCATCCTTACCAGTCCCCAGACCAGTGCTGTCTTGCCCACGCCAGGCTCACCGACATGCAGCGGATTGTTCTTGTCCCTGCGGCACAACACCTGAATGGTTCGTTGTAGTTCCCGCTCACGACCAATCAACGGGTTCTGCTGCTTGTACAGATCGTTCATGCACGTCACCAACTTTTTCCAAGCTGCATCTGGCTTTCGCTCATTGGAATCTGCTTCCAATTGGTCGTCAAAGTCATAGCCACTGATAAGCTGACTCAAGAAATTGCTCTCTTGGTCGGCCAATCCATCCTTTAGCAGATAGCAAGCCCACGACTCTTCCAAATGCAAGATGCCCATCACCAAATGGGGAATATCCAACGATTTAGCGCTACTGTGGACTACCTGCTGACAGGCATAATCTATTACCTCTCCCAATTGTGCCGATGCCTCTGGTTCATAGTCTTGCCCCTCTGGTACTGTTTCCACTTCTATCATTTGTCGAAACAGACTGTCACACATCTTGTCTGGCCTGCAGAAATCGCTGAGTGTATTCACAAATACCTCATCGCGCATCATAGCCAGTAACAGATGTTCAGGCGTGACGAACTCGTTCCTGTCTTTCTGACAGTACTCCCAAGCTATGTGCAGTATTCTCGCTGCACGTTCTGTCTGTTTTATCTCTGCCATAGAAACTTCAATTCTTCAATCCTTTCATTCTTCAATTCTCTTCCGGTTCAACAGTCAAACGTAACGGATAACCCTGTTCACGTGCCATATTCGTCGCCTTACGGGCCTTCGATACGGCAATGTCATAGCTGTAGATGCCCACCACGGCCTTGTCCGAGTGGTGCACCTGCAACATCAGCGCCTGCGCCTCTTCCTCGCTCTTCAGGAATACCTGCACCAGTATCATCACCACAAACTCCATCGTCGTGAAGTCGTCGTTATAGATAATCACCTTATACCGCCGCGGCTCCTTCAGGTTTGTCCGCTGTCTTTCCCTTATTTGTGACTGTTCTTTTGCCATATTTTTACTGTTTCTTCTGCAAAAGTACAATATTTCCCCGATATATTTGCCGATTTGCAAAAAATAATGTAAGTTTGCAGTCGTTATGCTGACAGAGAAGACAATGGAGAAGCTGCGAATACTCGCAGAGTCGGCGAAGTACGACGTATCGTGCTCGTCGAGCGGCACCGTACGCAAAGGCAAACAGGGCATGGTTGGCTCGACGGTTGGTGGCGTGGGCATTTGCCACTCGTTTGCCGACGACGGTCGCTGTATCTCGCTGCTCAAAGTCATGCTGACGAACTACTGCATGTACGACTGCGCCTACTGCATCAATCGTCGTTCGAACGACATCAAGCGGGCGACGCTCTCCGTCAGCGAACTCGAAGAAATCACGATGGAGTTCTATCGCAGAAACTATATCGAGGGACTCTTCTTGAGTAGTGGCGTGGTGCGCAATCCTGACTACACGATGGAACGACTGGCAGCCATTGCCCGCGATTTAAGAACCGTTCACCGCTTCAATGGCTATATCCACCTGAAGAGCATCCCTGGCTGTTCACAGGAACTACTCAACGAGGCTGGACGCTATGCCGACCGCATGAGCGTGAACATCGAGATACCCAAGGAGGAGTCGCTGAAACTCCTTGCCCCTGAAAAAGACCACAAGAGCGTGTTCCAACCGATGAAGCTCATCCAGCAGGGCGTGCTCGAAAACAAAGAAGACCGCAAGAAATACCGCTATGCACCACGATTCGTACCAGCAGGCCAATCGACCCAGATGATTGTGGGTGCCACAAAGGAGACGGACAAGGACATCCTCACGATGTCGTCGATGCTCTACGGCCAGCCTACCATGCGTCGCGTCTATTACTCCGGCTACGTCAGCGTGAACACCTACGACCCACGACTGCCCGTACTGAAGCAGCCACCCTTGGTGCGCGAGAATCGGCTCTATCAGGCCGACTGGCTGCTGCGTTTCTATCATTTCAAGGTCGATGAGATCGTCGACGAGATGCACGCCAACCTCGACCTCGAAGTCGATCCCAAGCTTGCGTGGGCGCTGCGTCACCCAGAAGCTTTTCCTGTGGATATCAATACGGCTGACTACGAGCAACTGCTGCGCGTTCCTGGCCTCGGCACCAAGTCCGCCTGGCTCATCGTCAACTCGCGTCGTTTCAATCGTCTGACCTCTTACGACCTCCGCAAGATGGGCGTAGTGATGAAGAAGGCGAAGTACTTTATTACCTGCAACGAACTTACTTCGCAGTTCTCCCAGCCCATCGTCGGCATCAACGAACTGCGTCCTGAGCGCCTCCGTCCCCTACTCATCAGCAAGGCCCAACAAAAGCGCGCTGCCGCCGAAAAGCAACTCTCCCTCGATTTCAAGGACGATACAGAGTTTTATAAAAATTCAGTTGAACCATCCCTATAATTCCTGAAAATGAAAAAAGCAATCAGAATTATGGCCCTCGCAGCCATGTGCTGCCTGAGTGCCTCGGCACAGGAGAAACTATTCAATAGTGCCAGCGTGCAATCACCTGTCGTCAACCCAAACGGCACAGTGACGTTTAACATTTATGCCCCCAAGGCCGTCAAGGTCGAGGTCACAGGCGACTTCCTGCCCACAAAGACCGTAGAGGTTGCAGGCTACGGCAAATACGAAACTCCAGGTGTGGCCGAACTCAAAGAGGGTAGAAACGGCGTGTGGAGCTACACGAGCGACAAGCTGGCTCCTGAAATGTACAGTTACACCTTTAATATTGATGGTATGACAGGCGTAAAAGACCCTGCCAACATCTACGTCAATCGCGACATCGTGTCGTTCACCAACATCTTCATCGTCAGCAACGAGAAGGGCGACAAGGGCGACCTGTATAAGGTGAACGAAGTACCTCACGGAAACCTCTCGAAAGTCTGGTACCCCAGCCCCACGTTGAAGATGCAGCGACGTATGACCATCTATACGCCCCCTGGCTACGACAAGGGCGGCAAGTATCCCGTGCTTTATCTGTTGCATGGTGCTGGTGGCGACGAGAATGCCTGGAGCGAACTCGGCCGTGCTGCACAGATCCTCGACAACCTCATTGCTACAGGCAAAGCCAAGCCGATGATTGTGGTGATGCCCAATGGCAATCCCAACTGTCAGGCTGCGCCTGGCGAGTGGTCGTTTGGTATGTACACGCCAGGCTTCCGCGATGGCGGCACTGGTCCTACGGCTCCTGCCGTAGCTACGATTCCAGCCAGTTTCATGGACATCGTGAACTACGTCGACGCCAACTATCGCACCATCAAGAAACGTGAGGGTCGTGCCGTTTGTGGTCTCTCGATGGGTGGTGGACACACTTTCCATGTCAGTCTGCTCTACCCCACCACGTTCGACTACTACGGACTCTTCTCCGCAGGACTGCATCTCGGCAACAGACAGATTATGCAAGGTTCCTTCGCCGACCAAATCAAGTCCGACCCCGACTTCGCACAGCAGTCTGCCAAACTCTTCGGCAGCAAGCCCAAGCTCTACTGGATGGGTATGGGTAAGACCGACTTCCTCTATCAGGGCACCGTCGACCTGCGCAACTACTGGGACTCAAAGGGTTACAAGTACGAATACGTTGAGACCGACGGCGGTCACATTTGGCGCAACTGGCGTATCTACCTCACCATGTTCGCTCAGAAGATTTTCAAATAAATTTCAATAGAGATGAAAAAAGTATTATTTAGTTTAGTACTGGCAATGATGTCAGTAGCCGGATACGCTCAGAGCGTCATCGGCAAGTGGGTAACAGAAGGTGGTGATTCTCAAGTGGAGATTTACCAGAGTGGTGACAAGCTGAACGGCAAGATTGTCTGGCTGAAGAAAGGCGACGGCCAGCTCGACGTCCACAATCCGGATAAGAAGCTACAAAGCCGCAAGCTTGTTGGTGTCAACATCCTGACGGGCCTCACCAAGAAAAAAGACAAGTGGGAAGGCGGCAAGATCTACAATCCCAAGAACGGCAAGACCTACAAGTGTTCCATCTGGCTCGACGGCAACAACCTGAAAGTCCGCGGCTACGTCGCTATGTTCTACGAAACCCAAACCTGGACAAAAAAGTAATCACGACCTCGCAACGTTTCTCAAAAATCGGTCACACGGTCACAACTGTGACCGTGACCAATTTTTAGGCTATCGCTTGATGGCCAGTAAGGTGTCGACGAAGTGCCGAGAAGGCGGTAAACTCAGACTTTAGTGGTGGTAAACCTGAAGTTTAGTGACGTTAAACTTGGAGTTTAGTGCCGCTAAACTCAACCAGCAGGAAGTAAGCACGCAACCAACGGGAAGTAAGCAGGCGGCCCTTGGGAAGTAAGCATGCGGTCCTTGGGAAGTAAGCATGCGGTCATTGGGAAGTAAGCATGCGGCCATCAAGAAGCAAGCAATCAAAAATCCCCTCACCCACCATTGCCAGCCTGGGAATAAGGAACTAAAACCTATTTCACCACAACCTTTCGGCCTCGGTAAATATAGATGCCCCTTTTAGCAGGTAGAGAAGTATATTGTCTGCCATAGAGGTCGAAATAGGCATTGAGCGACTCGTTGACCAAAGTACTATTTTTGATGCCTGATGACGGGCCAGCAGGTTCGATGCGGAAGCTGACAGTTACGGGGAAATGGTCGCCCAACGGAGTACCAGTATCGCTACGCACGTATTCTACACTATCTACACTATAGCTGAGTGCTGTCAGTTGACTGCCGCCAACAGGATTGATGAATAGAATCTTATCGACCATCTCACCTTGACGTACCCACCCGTGCCCATTGGGGGTATGGGTTACGGGTCCTTCCACCATAGCAGGGTACTCCTTGTTACGTTCTAACTCCACCCAGGCATCAAATACGTTTGCTTTACCCGTGGCTTCTATATATTCAATAAACTGATGTTGAATACTATCACGACAATAGTAGCTGTTCATATCGCCCATTACTATGACGGGGCGCTCATCAATACAGTTAAGGATGCTGTCACGCAGCTGCCGCCATTGAGTCATACGCACCAGACGGTCAGGGGTATCCTCGCCTGATACTTCATCCTCATCGCTGCTGGCATCAAAATGACCATTATAGACCACTACCTGCAAACCTCCTGTCAAGGTCAGCTCATAGCGTCGGAAACCCTTGTTTGTCAACTCATCGCTTGCATGATCTATCAATCCGTACGATTGCCCCCATTGTACGCTGTCTGTGCGTTCACCGCTGATACCTTTTTTCCAAATGAGGTTGATACCGTCATAAGGGAAAGGAATCGTCAGTGTTTCAAGCGACATCTTCCCATAGCACAGATCGTGCAAATAGGTGGTTTCAAGCTTCTCGAAAAGCAAATCGTAGAAGTTAAAGTTCTCTTGGAAGCCGACGATGTCGTAGTTCTTCTTCAACAGATAGTCTGCTATCTCAGGCGTATATTTCTCACCGGGTCCTTCAGGATTGATAGTCACAAGCAATTCTGCAGGCAACCCATCAACGTTCAGCGTTGCTACAGTAAACTCTTCTGCCTGTTCCTGAGCCTCAACACACATCACGCCACAACACCAAACTGTGGCCAGCATCACAACATTTTTAATATTCATAGCATGTTTTTTTATAATACGCTACAAAAGTACATATTTTTTTTCATAATACATTGATATTGGGAGAAAAAAACTCGCGAGAAGGTTCTTTGACTTGAAGGTGCAAAGTGTGGCGTTGCAATCTTTGACCTGAAGGTGCAAAGTGTGGCGTTGCAATCTTTCGTTCGGAAATACTCAAATAAATTTGGTATTTCACTCACTTATTCGTACTTTTGCAATCACTATGACGGTATATGTGTTTGACGGAACGATGGACGGGCTGCTGACGGCGGTGTTTAACGCATTCGCACTGAAGGAGCAACCAGAGCAGTTGCTGGCTGAGGGCGACGCGCTGCCACTGTTTTGCGACCATACCTATCATGTGAGTTCGGACGAAGAGAAGGCGCGACGGGTATGGGCAGGACTGGAGAAAAAGTTGACGCGCGAGGCCCTGCGGCTGATATCCGTCAGTTGGCTGTCAGAGGTACGGGAGTTAAACACGCCGCTATTCCATTATATATGTAAGGTGTTCCATCAGGGCGATATCTCGCGAAACTTCGCCGATGCCGATGTGCTGGCTGTGACGAACATCGCGCGACGCGTGTTGCACGAACAATTGCGCATGAAGCAGTTTATCCGCTTTCAGAAGGCGAAGGACGGCACGTATCTGGGCGTCGTCTCGCCCGACCACAACGTGCTGCCCATCATCATCGACCACTTTCAGGATCGCTTCAATGACCAGCCGTGGTTGATATACGATGCGAAGCGGCATTATGGGTATTATTACGATGGGAAAACTGTCATCCGCGTGACATTTGAGAACGAGGCTACTGTGCCGTTCGACTTATCGAACGGGAAACTCGATGCCGACGTGCTGAGCGACAACGACCAATTGTTCCAGGACCTCTGGCGCACGTACTTCAAGGCCATCTGCATCAAGGAGCGCATGAACCCTCGCAAACAGCTGCAGGACATGCCGCGCCGCTATTGGAAATACATGACGGAGAAGAATTAAAGAATTGAAGGATTGAAGAATTGAAAAATTGAAGTTTGAGATATGACACAGAAATACGCATTATTCTTCGACATCGACGGCACGCTGGTGAGTTTCCAGACGCACGAGATTCCTGCGTCGACCATCTTTGCGCTGACGCAGGCCAAAGCCAACGGTTCGCGCGTGTATATCGCCACGGGCCGTCCACCGTTGATTATCACTAATCTGGGAGCTATTGCACACCTCATCGACGGCTACATCACCACCAATGGTGCACTGTGCTATGTGGGCGATGAGATGGTGACGTGCCAACCCATCCCCAAGGACGACGTGATGACCTGCGTGGAGGACTGCCGCGAGAAAGGCAACAGCCTCATCGTCATTGGTAGGAAGGACGTGGCAGTCATCGACCCCAAGGGTGACGTCGACCGCATTTTCCGCCAGATGCTCGCCGTAAAGAACCTCGACAAAGCCTCACCGTTGGACGTCGTGCTCCAGCAGGACATCCTCCAGTTGACAGCTTTCTTCCCTGCCGACTACGAGCCCGTGCTGATGGCGCGCATGTCGCAATGCGTGTCTGGTCGCTGGCATCCAGAGTTTACGGACATTACCGCCAACGGTGCCGACAAGGGCAAGGGCATCCTGGCGATGGCCCGCCACGAGGGTTTCGACCCCAGTCGCACGATGGCCTTCGGCGACGGTGGCAACGACACCTCAATGATTCTCCAGGCTGGCATCGGCGTCGCAATGGGCAACGCCATCGACGCCCTTAAAAGTCAGGCCGACTACGTCACTACCTCCGTCGACGACGACGGCATCCTGAACGCCCTGCGACACTTTAACGTAGTATGACGATGAAAAAAGCAATGATATGGATGTTGCTCCTGATGCCGTTGACGGTGTGGGCAGCGAAGGGTGATTTAAAGCCGCGATTAGTGGTATGTACAGACATTGCGCCAGCGGACGTCGAGCCTGATGACATGGAGTCGATGGTGCGACTGATGGTTTATGCCGATTGTTTTGAGATAGAAGCGCTCATCACAAGCGTCGGTTGGAACTGCGACCCGTATCCGAAGGAGTGGGCCGAGTATCTGACGCGTGTCATCGAAGCCTATCGCAAGGATGTGCCGAACCTGATGAGGCGTTCTGGTCAAAGTGAGTTTCTGCCTTTGGAAGAGGAGAACGGACAGCAGGAACTTGCCTATTGGCCAAGTGCTGACTATATCAAGAGTCGTGCCATGATGGGTAGCGAGCATGGAGGTATCAAGGTGATAGGCGAGGGCAATGATTCGTCTGGCAGCGAACTGCTGATTCGTTTGGCTGATGAGGACGACCCACGCCCCATTTACGTGGCTGCTTGGGGTGGTGCCAACACGTTGGCACAGGCCATTTGGCGCGTGAAACAGACGCGTAGTAATGACGAAGTGAAAAAGTTCGTCCGCAAGTTCCGCATCTTCACCATTACCGATCAGGATATGAAATATGATATGCGCATGAACCGTGCCTACAGTTCGCACATGTGGCTGCGAAAGGACTTTGCTGATGACCTGCAGTTCATCTGGGACGAGGGCGCTTGGCAAGAGCAGTGCGAGTTGGGCAAGCGTCATTGGCAGCAACATCAGGACATGATTCAGGGTAAGGGTGCGCTGGGCAAGGAATATCCCAACTACAAATGGGGCGTTGAGGGCGACACACCAAGTTTCCTCTACCTGATGCCTAACGGACTGAATAATCCGGAAGACCCACATCAATGCGGTTGGGCAGGCTATCATGAGCGTGGTATCTGTGCCGACTCGCTCACCACGGCCTGGACCTCCTGGCAGGAACCTGTGCGCAGTATCTCCGTAGGCTACAAACGTCGCTTCTATCCCAACGAGCTCAACGACTTCTGCGCCCGTATGCAGTGGGCTGCTGAAGGCCGCGGCAATCTTAATCCTTATATTGTATTCTCTCCGCAGGTGGAATTCGTTCACCCGCTTACCCTTAAAGGAGCCTCGATAGCCATGCCCAATGACACGATGACCATCACCGTCCCTCCTGGTGTCAAAAAAGGCGATGTCCTCACCATTCGTATGGATGCCTCGAAATCCTTCGACCCTGATGGCGACGCCCTACGTTTCCTTTGGTGGCAACAGCCGGAGATTGGTACAACGAAAGTGACGATTGAACAGTCTGACCAGTCGATAGCAATCCTTCGCATTCCCGTAGACACGAAGGGCGACACCGTCCACCTCATCTGCGAAGTCCACGATGACAGTCCCTTCCGTCTCGTCGCCTACCGACGCATCATTATCGCTATCAAGCGGTGACTTATATAATATGTATGGCAGGGAGGGTTACTATCTGTTTCTACGCAAATTCTGGCTGGCGATGCAACTCAATGGCGTCTGGCCATCGGTAACACGCTCCAGAATCTGCCAGTCTATGCGGTAGTCGATGCGCTCTTCAACGGCGATACGGTCTTTCGATAGCCACTTCACCCGATAGGTCTTGTTGCCCATCTTATAGGCGTTCTTGCCGTCGTACTCGACCTTGTCAACACCGCCGCCACGACCTGAAGTAATCAGTACTGCATTCTTAGGAGACAACACCATGAAACTGTTGAAGTATTTGCTTGTACGATATTGTTCATGCAGTTTCGGCAGTCCCTTCTTGATATCACGCAGTTCGTCCACATAGCCGATGATGCGCCAAGTCCCAGTCAGAGGATTGCGTGGGTCAACTTCGGCCTTACCAGTCAGTGCATCGAAGGCAATGCGGCCAAACTCAGAGTATTGTCCCGACTCGTATTTCTCGATGCACCAGTCGTTGTTGGGGAAAATATGGTGGCTGGCGTACTGGCTCCACCACTTCATGGAGAAATGGTTGGCATTACTGTCGTAGATGAGCGTACTTTTGTCGTTCTCGTCCTTGGGCTGGTCGCCTGTGTAGTTGAAAACCTTGTGGTCGTTGTCACCGATGCTGAAGAAGGCATTCTGAAATGAGACCATCAGCGTGACACTGTCGGTGCATACCTTATATTGTTCAAAGGGGGCTTTCATCTCACCCACTTTTCCTGTCAACGTCATCATCTTGTAGATGCCACGAGGGTTTTCTGTCTGTGCTGCTGTCCCTATTGTCAGTGAAGCAAGCAGTAATGTAAAGATTGATTTCTTCATAGTTTTTCGTTTACTTAAGATGGAAGGCATCATCATTTCTTCTTTTTCGGCTTTGGCTCTGGTAGGGCCTTGCAGGTTTCGCGGACGAGGAGTGAGACGTAGTCACGGTCGTCGACGTCGGCAATGTAAAAGTAGTCCTTGGCGCCGTCGTAGGGTGGGCGCATATCGACGACGCGAAGTAAGGGCCGAACGGCATCCGTGGGCTTTAGATAGAAACAGTCGTCGCAGATGAGTCCGAAGATTTTCCCGTCACAGTAGATGCCGTAGTCGCCGAACATCTTCTTCGCTATAATCTCACCAGCACCACTACACTGGTCAGCGATGTACTGTACAAAATCGGTATTGCTTGCCATGATGATTGTTGGTTATTTAAACAAATACTGTGCGAACTCATGCAGGGACTTACGCCACACCTGCCATTCGTGGTCGCCGTCCATGCACCGCCTTCGCCCTTTGTCATGTCATACTTCGTGCCGCAAAGGTCTATCTGTACCTGCAGGGCCTGCGGAGCCTGCACACGGAACATCACGCTACCGTCTTTGAGCACACGCGGATAGCCACTACGGTTGATGTTAGTCACTGGAGAGTACGATCCTTCAGGGAAGCTCTCGCGTTGGAAAGGCTGCGCTGCCAAATGAGCGCAGAAAACGGTCGCAAGCATTGTGGCTAATAAGGTTTTAGTTTTCATATTGTCGTCGTTAATTGTTCTTTATATTATTTCAAGCTGTTAATCCAATTGGCAATGTCGCTGAGGACTTCGGGCGAAATGGTTTCCTCTATCTGTCGGTACTCATTCATGATGCCTGTGGTGCAATGTTGGAAGAGGTGGTTCAGGCCAGGGTATTCCTTGATGAGGTTCTGCTTCGACTTCGGCAGCAGACGCTCGATGGCCGTAAGGTTCAGCGAAGAGATGACCTGCCAGTCACGGTCACCGTTGAGGGCGAAGACGGGGCAGCGCGTGGCAGCGATGTCGGCTGATGGGTCGTAGTCAATGAACCACTGATACCAGCGGACCTTCTGAAACTGCTCCATCTTACGTATGGAGTCTACTGTCACGGTGCCGACTCCGCCAGCCATCTCCATCATCCGATTTACCTGCGATGCTGTAAGCGTGTCGCCCTTCACACCAGGTCCTGCCAACGAGACAATGAAGTCGGTCTTTCCCTGTGAGCCAAGTAGGAAACCGATGAGTCCGCCCTCGCTGTGGCCAATCAGTCCGACCTTTGAAAAAGCCTTCCTGCTTCGAAGGTATTCCAACCCAGCAGCAGCATCGCGTGCGAAGTCCTCGCTCGTGGCGTTCCTCACGTCACCGCCCTTGGAGGCTCCCGTGGCGCGGTCGTCATATCGTAGAGAAGCAATTCCCTGACGAGCAAGATAGTCGGCAATGACGAGGAAAGGCTTGTGGTCGAAGATTTCCTCGTCGCGGTTCTCCTGACCGCTGCCCGTAACGAAAAGAGCGACGAGAGGTTTCTGCTTCGACTTCGGATTATACCCTACGGGCCAAGTCAGTGTGCCCGCCAGCGTGGCACCGTCCTGTTCGTTGCGGAACGTCACCTCCTCGGTCTCGTAGGGGAATGGCGGCTGCGGAGTCTGCGGACGTTTCAGCTCTTCTGCGCCCTTCGTCATCACTAACGGCAATGACAAGCCATTCTGCTTGAATGTGCCGACAAGTTTACCATCCTTTAGTCTTCCACCGTAAGAAGCGTTTATGCTTTTGACACTCACCGCCAACGAGTCGTATGAAAGGAAGTCTTTCTGACATGGTATGCCCTTAGCACTCTGGTCAGGGCTGTCCATCGTTACCTTCACACGACCGTCGGTCTGTTCCAGATTAAACACCAGTGTCAGCTTTGAAAAGCCCAAATCAAGCTTGCCCGTCCACGAGCCGAGCAGGTCAACTTGCGCCCATCCTGTCAGTGTGACGAGGGCGAGGAAAATGGTTATGATATATTTCTTCATAATAATAATAAATTGAGTACTTGACGATAGGCCTCCACCTTTTTGTCGAAGGACAAGGGATAGGCGCGGGAGGAGGAAGGGAGGCGCCAGAGGGCGATGGAAGAGGGAAGAGGAATGATGGAAGATGTGTTGACCTTGGGGATTGTTGAGATGCCGAGTGAGGCGCAGATGGTTTCTGTGGCCTTCTCACCCGTGGTAACGATGGCACGAAGATGAGGTAATTGAGAAATCAAGGCAGGGATATCTGTCGGCTCTACAACTTCAAGGAACTTGTCGGAGGCGTTGTCCTGCAAACGACGGATAGCCGTAGAAGTGTCGAAGAAGGCGAGGCCCTTTTCCTGGCAGAAAGCCACAATCTCGTCAATCTTAAAGCACTTGGCTTCGAGGTCCACGAAGTGGTTCTTGTCGCCAAAGAATATCTGGCCCTCGATGCGCCAGTGGTCGTTGATGAAATTGGGATAATAAAAATCCATACACCACCGTTTACGCTGGGGTGGGAAGCTGCCGAGAAAGAGCACCTTCGCATTCTCAGGCAGGAAGGGACGCAAGGGATGGTACTCTACCCCACCCTTGCTGCGAGCTATATTCTCTGTATTCAGATAGGAAGTCATGGCTTTGTCGTTTTTGCCCCCTGGCAGAAGCCTGCCCCCCGTCTAGCGGGGGGCATCTGCATCCAATATTGTCGTTCTGATTCCGGCATCTTTTCGATAGCATAGCGGAGCATCGTGCGAGGCATTTCGTGGGCGTGCTGACGGAGGAAGTCGCGAAGAAGGTCCATCGACACACGCTTACCCATTTCGCGAAGCATCCAACCGACGGCCTTATGCATGAGGTCGTGAGGATGGTGCAGATGAATCTCGGCATAACGCAGGCACCACGACGGGTCGCCCATCTGCGAGGTCTTCCACGAACAGACGATACTCATGCGCTGCTTCCAAAGACAGGAGCTCTGAGCCAAAAAATCGAGGAGTTCAATCTTATAGTCTTTGTCGCCAAGGTTGGAGGGCAACAGGAGCCAGTGGCCGAGGATCTTATGAACGGAGAGGTCGACGAGGTCCCAGTTGCTGGCTTGTTCTGCGTATTGCAGATAGAGCGTAAGGATTTCGTCACGGGCACGGATGGCCTTCTCGTCGTTTTCGAGGCGCTTCGTAGCCAACCGTTCGAACTTCGCCACAAGAATCAGCAGGCCACAGAGCCTCACCTCATGCCAGCGGTTCATCAGCAGTTCAGGTACCTCACTCAAGGGGAAGTCCTTCGGAACAGCACGTACAACTTCGCGCGTCTGTGGCACCTTCAATCCCAAGAACTCATCGCCCTCACCGTATTCGCCAAGCCCCGTTTTGAAGAACCGCATCAATATCTGCCGCTGCTCATCATCCTGCAGCGACTCCATATATCGTATAATCTCTTTTGCCGTCATTATATTCATCTGAGTGTAAAGGAACCTTTCTTCAACTTCACAATTTTTTGTTCTCCGTTCATGACCAGCATCACCGTGCAGGGTTGCTGGGTGGTGAGCGTCAGTTTGGTGACTCGTCTGTCTTTCCACGTCATATCGACGGTGATGCCCCCACGAGCCCGGATGCCACTGACGGAACCATCCTTCCAGTAGTCGGGCAAGGCGGGGAGGAGTTCGATGGTAGTGAGAGGAGAATCCTCACGCACCGAATATTCGCTCTGCATCAGCATCTCAATGACACCAGCACAACCACCGAAGTTACCGTCAATCTGGAAGGGCGAGTGGGCGTCTAACAGATTGGGATAGGTGCCACCACCACGACGGGCATCAGAACCAAGATAGCCGTCGGGACTGACATAACTGAGCAACTTGCGATAGATATGATAGGCATTCTTGGCATCGTGCAATCGGGCATAAAGGTTGACACGCCAACCAGTACTCCAGCCCGTGGTCTTGTCGCCTTTCAGTTCAAGGGTTCGCGAGGCTGCACGGTGGATAGCCTCCTTGGTGTTCGCACCGTCGTCGAGATGATGGCCAGGGTAGATGCCAAAGAGGTGGCTCTGATGGCGGTGGTGCGGATCCTCGTCTTCCCAATCATAGAACCACTCCTGTAAGTTGCCCTTATGCCCAATCTTATAAGGATGCAAACGGGTGAGGGCGGCATTGACCTCGGCGACGAAATCGCCGAGAACACTACTGGAATCGCCGAGCACAAGAGCAGCATCGCGAGCATCGCTGAGGCATTCACGAATCATGGCGATGTCGGCAAAGCCACCGAAACAGGTGCGCCCATGATAACCGTCGGGGGTGACAAAAGAGTTTTCAGGCGAGGTGGCTGGGGCGGTAATGAGATAGTCGATGGCGTGAGGGCTGATGTCGGATGTCTGAGGGGTGAAGTCGGAGAGGGGCACCAGCCAACCCAGACAGAATTCGGCGGCACCTTTCAATACAGGAAAGTACTCGCGCAAGAAGTTCTTGTCGAGCGTGAAGGTGTAATGCTCCCAGATATGCGTCGACAGCCAGGCACCACCCATGTTCCAGTTGGCCCACATGGGGTCGCCGGTGTGCAGACCAACAGGACAGGTCATGGCCCAGATGTCTGTGTTATGGGCCAAGCACCAACCGCGGTTAACGCCGTAGTAGGCCTTGGCGGTGAATTCGCCAGAGCCTTGCAGTTCCTTCATAAAGGTGAAAAGCGACTGGTGCATCTCGGGCAGCGCAGCCGTTTCAGCCGCCCAGTAGTTTTCCTCCACGTTGATGTTGCTGGTATAGTTGCACGACCAGGGCGGCAGGATGCTCTCGTTCCACAGCCCCTGCAGGTTGGCAGGCACATTGGGCGTGCGCGAGCAGCTGATGAGCAGGTAGCGACCATACTGGAAATAGAGGGCTTCAAGGTCGGGATTGAAGAGTGACTCATCGACGTAGGCACGGAGCTGGGCGTCGGTGGGGACCGCGACTGAGTTGCGATATACGGAATGGCCAAGCGTGAGTTTTACGCGCTGATAGAGCGACTGGTAATCCTTGACGTGGCGCTGCCTGATTGTCTTGTAGGGAATGTTAGAAAGATGACGCAGTCGCGCATCGGCCATTTGCTGGTACGGCTTCCCCTGTTTCACGGGGTCCTTATCATAGCCATTGAACGAGGTGGCATCGACGATGTAGAGCGTCACCTCCTTGGCACCATCCACGAGGAGCGCATCTCCCTCGGCTTTGACCTTTGCAGCGTTAACCTGAACTTTGGTGCGGAAGTGAATGCCGCGCTGAGGGTCGTAGGCGAACTTCTCCTTGGCGTCGTAATAGCTGGGCAGCGAGGCATACCCCGCGTAGCCGTCGGTGGTAAGTGTCTGACCATTGGCTGTCGTGGTGTGGCGCAACTGACAACTCAGCAACAGTCGCGCATGGATGCCTTTGGGATGATTGGTCGTAATGCGGACAACCAGTCCAGAGTCGGGATGAGTCGCCAGATACTCCGTGGTGTAACGATATTTGCCGCGCTTGTAGATGGTGTGAGCCGTGGCATCACCGATGTCGAGCCAACGGCGATAGTCAGTGACGACTTCCGTGGTGTCGAGATACTCAATAACGAGTTGTCCCAAAGGTTGATAATTCTGCGAGAAATGTCCTTGCACATCGCGCTGTAGACGGTCGGCCTCGCGGTAGTCGCCCTTACGCAAGGCCTCACGGATGGCTGGGATGCTCTTGTGGGCATCGGGTGAATAGACATTCATGTTGCACGGCTCGCCCGTCCATAGCGTGATGTCGTTGAGCGAGATGCGGTCCTGACTGGTGCCGCCATAGACAATGCCGCCCATGGTGCCATTGCCGATAACCAACGCCTCCTCAAAATAGGTGGCGGGACTGTTGTAATGCAGCGTCTGCGCCACGCTTTCCGTCGCCGTGGCGAGGACGAGCGCCAGCCACCCAAGGATACCGAATATAGTCTTTGCCATTGCTTCTTGTCGTTAATCGATGGCAAAGATACGAATAAGTGAGCGAAAAACCAAATGTATTTGAGTTTTTCCGAGCGAGAGCATTTTCGACGAAGTCAAAGATACAAAAAAAATCCCTGATATCACGAAGGAATCAGGGATTATTTATATAGAGAGATGGTTGATTGTTAATGCTCAAGGAAGGCGGCGACCTTCTGAGCGGTCTGCCGGCCGCTGGCCATGGCGCGGACCACGAGGGAAGCACCGTTGGCAGAATCGCCGCAGACGAATACGTTCTTCGGGTACTCGGGATGCTCGGGCTTCAGGAAGCCCATGGCGAGGAGGACGAGCTCGGCCTTGATGATCTCAGGCTTACCCTTCTCGACCATTATCGGACGACCACCTTCAGGATTTGGTTTCCAATCGATTTCCTGAACTTTCACGCCTGTCAGTTTGCCGTTCTCACCAAGGAATTCGAGGGTATTGATGTTCCAGCGACGGGTGCAGCCTTCCTCATGAGACGAGGTGGTCTTGAGCGTGCGAGGCCACTCGGGCCAAGGATTCTGAGGATCCTCGGGGCCCTCGACAGGCTTAGGCATGATTTCAATCTGCGTGACGCTCTTGCAGCCCTGACGATGGGCGGTGCCAATACAGTCAGAACCAGTGTCACCACCACCGATCACGAGGACATCCTTACCCTTGGCAGTGATACGTTCGTCTTTCGAGAACTCCATACCTGCCAGCACGCGGTTCTGTTGTGAGAGCAGTTCGAGGGCGAAGTGGACGCCCTTCAGTTCGCGACCTGGCGCTTTCAAATCGCGAGCAGTAGGAGTGCCAGTGGAGATGACGATGGCGTCGTAATCATTGACCATTGAGCATTGACCATTGACCATTATTTCCTGTCCGTACTTAATTTCGATGCCCTCCTGTTCCAACAGGCGGATGCGGCGGTCGATGATGGCCTTGTTGAGTTTGAAATTGGGGATGCCGTAGCGCAGCAATCCACCTGCGGCTTCGTTTTTCTCGAAGACGGTAACGGTGTAGCCCATGTGGTTGAGGTCGTTGGCGGCGGCGAGACCGGCGGGACCGGCTCCGATGACGGCCACCTTCTTTCCGTTACGTTGGATGTCGGTACGGGGCATGATAAAACCTTCCTGAAAGGCCATCTCGGTAATGGCGGCCTCGTCCTCGCGGTTAGTGGTCGGCTCGTGGTTGAAGCGGTTGAGCACGCAGGCCTTCTCGCACAGCGCGGGGCAGATGCGGCCAGTGAACTCGGGGAAGGGATTTGTGCTATTCAGCAGGCGGTAGGCCAACTCAAAGTCGCCTTTGTACAGAGCGTCATTCCACTCGGGCGCCTTGTTGCCCAGCGGACAGGCCCAGTGGCAGAAGGGCACGCCGCAGTCCATGCAGCGGCTGGCCTGCAATTTGCGTTCGCGCGTCGAGAGCGTCTGCTCCACCTCGCCGAAGTCGTGGATTCTATCGTGAATCGGACGGTAACCCGCCTCCTGGCGGTGTATCTCTAAAAATGCTTTTGGATTTCCCATTGTTACATTAAAGATTAAACATTAAACATTAATGATTAATAGTCGCGCTGGATGTCGGCGATCTTCTCATGAAGCTTCTTCATCTTCTCCTCCTCGAGCACGCGCTTGTACTCGATGGGCACCACCTGGATGAAGTCCTCGATGTAGCGGTGCCAGTCGTCGAGCATGCGGCCTGCCAGGGCGCTGCCTGTATGCAGGTAGTGCTGGCGGATGAGTTCGAGCAGTTCCTTGCGTGAAACAGAGTCCTCAACCAGCGAGAGCTCCACCATGTCCATGTTGCAGAAGTAGTCGAACGTGTGATCGGGGTCGTACACGTAGGCCACACCGCCACTCATACCTGCGGCGAAGTTACGGCCGGTCTTACCCAGTACGACGACACGACCGCCGGTCATATATTCACAGCAGTGGTCACCCGCGCCCTCGATGACGGCGATGGCACCAGAGTTACGCACGCCGAAGCGCTCACCCACCTTACCGTTGATATAGAGTTCACCAGAGGTGGCACCATAGAGACCGGTGTTGCCGGCGATGATATTTTCTTCGGCTTTAAAGTCGTCGCTCCTGCGGGCAGGAGGCAGAATAGAGATGCGACCGCCTGAAAGACCCTTACCAAAGTAGTCGTTGGTCTCACCCTCGAGGCGCAAATCCAGTCCCTTCACGGCAAAGGCACCGAAACTCTGACCAGCCGAGCCCTTGAACTTAATCTTTATAGTTCCGTCGGGCAGTCCTTCCTCGCCGTACTTCTGGGCAATCACACCACTCAGCATGGTACCCACGGCGCGGTCGGTATTCTTGATGGCATAGTCGAGTGTTACCTCTTCCTGATTCTCGATAGCCTTCTGTGCAGCCTTAATCATCTCCTCGTCCTTCACGCCTGTTACCTTTGTATATGCACCGCGATCCCAGTACAGAGCCTTGTCGGTATCGGGCTTGTGCAGCAAGCGGGCAAAGTCGATAGTCTTCTGCTTGTTGGTAGCGTTCTCGGTGTTCACCTCGATGAGTTCGGTGTGTCCGATAATCTCCTTCAGGCTCTTCACGCCGATTTCACTCAGGTATTCGCGTACCTGCTCGGCCAGGAAGGTAAAGAAGTTAACCACATACTCAGCTCTACCCTCAAAGTGCTTGCGCAGCTCGGGGTTCTGGGTGGCCACACCCATAGGACAGGTATTGGTGTTACACTTACGCATCATTACGCAGCCCAGCACAATCAGGGGCAGTGTTCCGAACGAGAACTCGTCGGCACCAAGCATGGCCATGATAATCACGTCCTTGGCGGTCTTCAGCTGTCCGTCGGTCTGCAGGCGAACCTGATTACGCAAACCATTGATTACTAACGTCTGCTGGGTCTCGGCCAGTCCGATTTCAGGACTGATACCTGCAAATCGCATACTTGATGCAGGGCTGGCACCTGTACCACCCTCGGCACCACTGATCACAATCAGGTCGGCCTTGGCCTTAGCCACACCAGCGGCAATCGTTCCTACACCGCTCTCGGCTACCAGCTTTACGCTGACGGCAGCTGTGGGGTTGATATTCTTCAGGTCGAAGATGAGTTGTGCCAGGTCCTCAATACTGTAGATATCGTGATGAGGTGGCGGCGAGATGAGCGAGATACCAGGGATAGCATTACGCGTCTTGGCGATAATCTCGTTAACCTTAAAGCCGGGCAGCTGTCCGCCCTCACCAGGCTTGGCGCCTTGTGCCACCTTAATCTGTATCTCCTCGGCATTCACCAGGTACTCGGCGGTTACACCGAAACGTCCCGATGCAATCTGCTTGGTCTTCGAGCTCAGGCTTACACCGTCCACCTCCGAGTGGTAGCGGGCGTTGTCCTCGCCACCCTCACCGGTGTTACTACGGGCACCCAGCTTATTCATGGCCAGTGCCAGTGCCTCGTGGGCCTCGATGCTCAGGGCACCGAAACTCATGGCACCAGTAACAAAATGCTTAACAATGCTCTCAACAGGCTCAACCTCGTCGATTGGGGTTGGCTTAGCGGCCTTCTTGAATCCGAAGAAGTCGCGGATAAAGATGGGCGATTCTTTCTCGTCAACCAGCTTCGACCACTGCTTAAACTTATCGTAGTTGCCCTGACGGGTAGCCAACTGCAGCTTAGCAATCGTCTCGGGGTTCCAGGCATGCTTGATACCATCCTTACGCCATGCAAACTGACCCTGGTTCTGCAGCAGTGTCTGCTCCTTGGCAGTCTCGTGAAGCGCAATAGCATCACGGGCGATCTCCTTCAGACCTACACCTCCTATGGTGCTCACCTCTGTGCCGAAGTATCTTCTCAGCAAATCCTCGCTCAGTCCGATGCTCTCAAAGATCTTGGCACCGCGGTAGCTGCGGATGGTGCTGATACCCATCTTACTCATAATCTTCTTCAGACCCTTATCTACGGCCTTAATGTAGTTCTTCTCGGCGGTGGCGTACTCCTCCTGAATCTTGTGATGCTTCACCAGATCGTCGAGCACGGCGAAGGTCATGTATGGGCACAGAGCGCTGGCACCGTAGCCTAACAGCAGGGCAGCGTGCATTACCTCGCGAATCTCACCACTCTCCACAATCAGGGCGGTCTGCACGCGCTTACCTACGCTAATCAGGTAGTGGTGAACAGCACTGACAGCCAGTAGCGATGGGATGACGGCATGGGTATCGTCCAGGTCGCGGTCGCTCAGAATAATGTAGTTAACACCCTCATCTACGCTCACTTCGGCCTGATGACACAGGTCGTCGAGCGCCTTACGCAGGCCTTCTTCGCCTTTTGCCATCTCAAAGAGGATGGGCAGTTTCTTGGTGTTAAAGCCCTTGTAGCGGATGTTACAAAGTATATCAAGTTGTGTGTTGGTCAAAACCGGCTGCGGCAGGCGTACCATCTTACAGTTGCTCGCATCGGGCGTCAGGATATTCGTACCTACAGCGCCGATGTACTCCGTGAGCGACATCACGAGTTCCTCGCGAATAGGGTCAATGGCAGGGTTGGTGACCTGTGCGAACTGCTGACGGAAGTAGTTGAACAGCACCTGCGGACGGTCTGAGATGACAGCCAGCGGGGTGTCATTACCCATCGCAGCTACAGGCTCCTGTCCGGCTGTAGCCATAGGGATGATGGTCTTGTCGATATCCTCCTGACCAAATCCGAAGGTAACCAGCTTCTGCTGCAAGTCGCTCACGCCGTTATCTACCTTGCGGCCGCTCTTCAACTTCTCCAGCTGCACGCGGTTCTCGGCCAGCCACTCGCGGTAAGGATGCGCCTTGGCCAGCTTCTCTTTAATCTCGCCATCGTAGTAGATCTTGCCTTCCTGAGTGTCAATTAGCAGAATCTTACCAGGCTGCAGACGACCCTTCGATACCACGTCGCCTGGTTCAAAGTCCATCACGCCAACCTCGGAGGCTACAACCATCATACCCTGCTTGGTGATGGTGTAGCGGCTGGGGCGCAGGCCGTTGCGGTCTAGCATTCCGCCTGCGTAGCGACCATCGCTAAACAGCAGTGCGGCAGGACCGTCCCACGGCTCCATCAGGATAGAGTGGTATTCATAGAACGCTTTCAGATCTTCTGAAATAGGGTTCTTATCGTTAAAGCTCTCGGGCACCAGGATGGCCATGGCCTGTGGCAACGAAAGTCCACTCATCATCAGGAACTCAAACACGTTGTCCAGACTGGCCGAATCGCTCATGCCATCCTGCACAATCGGACGCAGGTCCTTGATGTCGCCCAGCGCCTCGCTGCTCAGCACACTCTCTCTTGCCTTCATCCAGCCACGGTTACCACGAATGGTGTTAATCTCACCGTTGTGGGCCAACAGACGGAAAGGTTGTGCAAGCTTCCATTTAGGGAATGTATTAGTTGAGAAACGCGAGTGAACCAAGGCCAATCCGCTCGTAAAGTAATCGTTCGAAAGATCGGGGAAGTAACGTCGCAGCTGTCCACTGGTCAGCATGCCCTTGTAGATAATATTTTTGTTTGACAGCGAACAGAGATAAAAATCTTCGTTGTCGATACGATTCTCGATGCGCTTGCGTACCTTATATAATATACGCTCGAATACGGGTACATCATCTTCCGATACACCCGTTACGAAAATCTGCTTGATATCTGGTTCCACCTCGCGGGCAGCCACACCCAGCACCTCAGGGTTGGTGGGCACCGTGCGCAGGTGCATCAGTTGCAAGCCCTCGCGCTCAATCTCCTCAATCATCACACTTAATATCTGCTGCTGGGCCTTCTCGTCCTTAGGCAGAAAAACCAGACCTGTGCCGTACTTACCCTTTTCGGGCACGGGGATACCCTGTAACAAAATAAACTCGTGGGGTATCTGTACCATGATACCCGCACCATCACCGGTCTTGTCGCGTGTCTCAGCGCCACGGTGTTCCATGTTCTCAAGCACTTTCAGTGCATTGTCAACCAGTTCGTGACTCTTTCCGCCGTGGATGTTGACAACCATACCCACGCCGCAAGCATCATGCTCATAGTCACTCTGGTAGAGTCCCTGCTGAAAGCTTTGTGCGCTTTGTTTTCTCTGCGCCTCCTGTGTCGTTTGAAGTTTGCACTTTGTCATATTATCCTTACTTTTACTTTCATTTTGTTTAATTTTGGCTGCAAAGGTAATTCAATTTGTCGCAATCAACAAGATTTTGCTTTCGTTTTTCACATTGTTTAATACGTCGTCTGACAATTTGAACCAAATCAGCGCCTTTTTCTTACAAATTGAAAACAAACAGACTCTCTCGGCCAACGAATTCTTACACATTGTCATTTTGAGCCAAAAACAAGGTTTCTGTGCTCGCAAACAGGACCTCGAAAAAGCAATTTTCGCCATCTTACCAAAAGCTACAAATTGGCACGTTTTTCGCACAAACTGTTAGCAAACCGACAAATAAATCTTTACAATCTTGACAAAATGTCAGAATATCAAGGTTTTTACAATCAAAGTGCATAAAATATTGCTTAAAGTCTATCAAAATGCTGTACCTTTGCACTCGAAACGTTTCAGTTCGTAACCCAAAGAGAGGGTTTAGTATTAATTAATAAGGTAAAAAGGTATGAAAAAGATTGAAGCAATTATCCGGAAGACCAAGTTCGAGGATGTGAAGGAGGCTTTGCTCTCATCGGACATCGACTGGTTTGAGTACCACAACGTGCATGGCATCGGCCAGAGCCGACAGGAGAGGATATACCGTGGTGTTCAGTATTCAACGGATGTCATCGAGCGTGTAGCGCTGACCATCGTCTGTCGCGATCCGCTGGTGGAGCCGACGGTGAAGGTGATTCTGAAAGTAGCCCATACGGGTGAGGTCGGCGACGGCCGCATCTTCGTGAGCGACGTGATTGACACCTGGAGCATCCGCACGGGCGAACACGGTGACACCGTACTTCGTGATAAGAAATAAAAAGGACAAAAGGTTAAAAGGTAAAAAGTTATGAACGAAATAGGATTATCACTCGATACTGTATGGATGCTATTGGCAGCCATGTTAGTTTTCTGGATGCAGCCGGGCTTTGCGCTGTGTGAGGCTGGTTTTACGCGTAGTAAGAACACGGCAAACATCCTGATGAAGAACTTCGTCGACTTCATGTTCGGCTCGTTGCTGTTCTTCTTCCTCGGCTTCGGCTTCATGTTCGGAGGCGATGTGCTGGGAGGTTTCATCGGCATGCCCAACTGGGGCGACCTGAGTTTCTACGAGAGCGACCTGCCCGTTGAGGGCTTTTTGATTTTCGAGACGGTGTTCTGTGCCACCTCTGCCACCATCGTCAGCGGTGCTATGGCCGAGCGCACGAAGTTCTCCATGTACCTTATTTATAGTGCCGTCATCTCGCTGATCATCTATCCCGTTGAGGGTCACTGGACCTGGGGTGGTGGCTGGCTCTGCAACGATGCTGCCGACGGCTTTATGATGTCGACGTTCGGTGACGTGTTCCACGACTTTGCCGGCTCTGCCATCGTGCATAGCGTGGGCGGCGTGCTGGCTCTGATCGGTGCGCTGGCACTGGGTCCCCGTATCGGCAAGTACTCTAAGGACGGCAAGAGCCGCGCTATTCCCGGCCACAACCTGACGATGGCCGCTCTGGGTGTGTTCATCCTCTGGCTCGGATGGTTTGGCTTCAACCCCGGTTCTCAGCTCGCTGCTTCTGGTGAAGTGAACCGCATCGCCATCTCTCACGTGTTCCTGACCACCAACCTCGCTGCTGCTGCCGGTGGTGTGGCCACGATGTTCCTCACCTACTTCAAGTACGGCAAGCCCTCGCTCTCTCTGACGCTCAACGGTGTGCTGGCTGGTCTCGTGGGTATCACCGCTGGCTGTGACCTCGTATCGCCTTTCGGTGCTGTGATTATCGGTCTTGTCTGTGGTTTCGTGCTGGTCTATGCTATCGAGTTCATCGACCACGTGCTGCACATCGACGACCCCGTGGGTGCCAGCTCTGTACACGGTGTCTGCGGTATCCTCGGAACCCTGATGACCGGTCTGCTGTCAACGTCGAACGGTGCGTTCTATGGCCACGGCTGGGGTTTCTTCGGTGCTGAGTGCTTCGGCATCCTGGTCATCGACCTCTGGGCAGCCGTCTGTGGTTTCGCCCTGTTCTACGGCATCAAGTATGCTCACGGCCTGCGTGTCGGCAAGCGTATTGAGGAAGAAGGTCTCGACATCTACGAACACGGCGAGGCTTGTTACAATTAAAATTGAAAAATTGAAGAATTGAAAAGCTAAAGAATTGAAGTTATGAAAAAGATTGTTTTATTCGCATTGGGTATGGCCATGAGTATGACCACCTTTGCACAGGACGAAGTAGAGACAACGGTTAGTGGAGACGTTGTGAGTAGTTACATCTGGCGTGGCTTGGATCTGGGAAGTACCGCCATACAGCCGACACTCGGCGTGGGTTACAAGGGCCTGTCGCTGACAGCCTGGGGAAGCTACGGCATTGCCAACCCCGAAGACACGAAGGAGTTTGACCTGACGCTCGGGTATAGCCTCGGAGGGTTCAACATCGGCGTCACCGATTACTGGTTCAGCACGGGTCTCGATCCGCAGAACCGTTACTTCAAATACGACGCTCACGGGACAAACCACATCTTCGAGGCGTTCCTGGGCTACGACTTCGGGCTGGCCTCGTTCCAGTGGTTTACGAACTTCGCCGGTAACGACGGTGTGAACAAGGACGGCGACCGTGCCTACAGCAGTTACATGGAAGTAGCTGTCCCGTTCCAATTAGCTACAGTCGACTGGACTGCCACGGCCGGTGCCGTTCCTTTCGCCACGACATCGTACGGCACGACGGGCTTTGCCGTGACCAACCTCACGCTGAAGGCCTCGAAGGCCATCAAGGTCACCGACTCGTTCTCCATCCCTGTCTTCGCACAGGTCACTGGAAACCCCTGTTCACAAAAAGCCTATCTGGTCTTCGGCTTCACTCTACAGCCGTAACCTTACCTAAACTTCCTACTCCCCTTCCGCCTTTCGCGACGGAAGGGTTTTTTGTGTGTGAAAGCCACACAGCGAGAGAAGAAAAGAGCGAAAGTGACGTATTGTAACCATCTGACGGCAATTCTCATCAAAAAGAAAGCAATTTGACAGCAATAACCTCTTGAAACATTACATTTTGTTATTTTCATTAGATTTCTACAAACAAATTGCTATAATATTGTTTGTTTTCCTTGCAAAACGTCGTACCTTTGCACCGTGAACAAAAAAATTGAAAACAGTCAATAAGTAAATCGTAAATCATTTCAAGATGGAAGCATTAAGATTTCAGGTTGTCGGTGAGGCATTCAAGAAGAAGCCGCTCGACGTAAAAACACCCAGTGAGAGACCCGCTAAGTATTTCGGAAGCAAGGTCTTTAACCGTGAGAAGATGTACAAGTACCTGCCCAAGGACGTGTACGAGAAGATGATCGACGTCATGGACAACGGCGCCCGTCTGGACCGTGCTGTTGCCGATGCCGTTGCCGCTGGCATGAAACAGTGGGCCACGGAGAACGGTGTGACGCACTATACGCACTGGTTCCAGCCCCTGACCGAGGGCACCGCCGAGAAGCACGACTCGTTCATCGAGCACGACGGCAAGGGCGGCATGGTTGAGGAGTTCAGCGGCAAGCTGCTCGTTCAGCAGGAGCCCGACGCCTCGTCGTTCCCCTCCGGTGGCATCCGCTCTACCTTCGAGGCCCGTGGCTACTCCGCCTGGGATCCCACGTCGCCCGTCTTCATCATCGACGACACGCTCTGTATTCCCACCGTATTTATATCGTATAGCGGCGAAGCACTCGACTACAAGGCTCCCCTGCTCCGCGCCCTCCACGCCGTGAACGTGGCTGCCGTGGACGTCTGCCACTATTTCGATCCCGCCGTAAAGAAGGTCACTTCGAACCTCGGCTGGGAGCAGGAGTACTTCCTCGTTGACGAGGGACTCTATGCCGCCCGTCCCGACCTGCTGTTGACAGGCCGTACCCTGATGGGTCACGATTCCGCTAAGAACCAGCAGATGGACGACCACTACTTCGGCGCCATCCCCGAGCGTGTGCAGGCCTTCATGAAGGACCTGGAGTTCGAGGCCCTGGCTCTCGGCATCCCCTGTAAGACACGCCATAACGAGGTGGCTCCCAACCAGTTCGAGCTCGCCCCGATCTTCGAGGAGACGAACCTCGCTGTCGACCACAACATGTTGCTCATGTCGGTCATGAAGCGCGTGGCTCGCAAGCACGGTTTCCGCGTGCTGTTGCACGAAAAACCCTTCGCTGGCATCAACGGCTCGGGTAAGCACAACAACTGGTCGCTCTCTACCGACACCGGCGTGCTGCTCCATGCCCCCGGCAAGACACCAGAAGCCAACCTGCGTTTCGCCACGTTCATCGTCGAGACGCTGATGGGTGTCTATAAGCACAACGGCCTGCTGAAGGCCTCGATCATGAGCGCCACCAACGCCCACCGTCTGGGTGCCAACGAGGCGCCTCCCGCCATCGTCTCGTCGTTCCTCGGCAAGCAGGTATCTGAACTGCTCGACCACATCGAGAAGGCCGACGTGAAGGATATCCTCGCCATTGCCGGCAAGCAGGGCATGAAGATGGACATCCCCGAGATTCCCGAGCTGTTCATCGACAACACCGACCGTAACCGTACCTCTCCCTTCGCCTTCACCGGCAACCGTTTCGAGTTCCGCGCCGTGGGCAGCGAGGCCAACTGTGCCAGCGCCATGATCGCCCTGAACAGCGCCGTCGCCGAGGCCCTCGTCTCGTTCAAGAAGCGCGTCGACGCCCTCATCCCCGACTACGAGAAGAAGCTCGCCGGCACCGGTCACTCGGCCACGTTCCACGCCATCATCGACGTGCTGCGCGAAGACATCAAGACCTGCAAGCCCATCCGCTTCGACGGTAACGGCTACTCTGACGAGTGGGTCATCGAGGCCGAGAAGCGCGGACTCGACGTCGAGAAGTCGTGCCCGAAGATCTTCGAGCGTTACCTCGACGAGGAGAGCATTGCAATGTTCGAGAGCCTGGGCGTGATGACGAAGAAGGAGCTCGAGGCCCGCAACGAGGTGAAATGGGAGACCTACACGAAGAAAATCCAGATTGAGGCCCGCGTGCTGGGCGACCTGTCGATGAACCACATCATCCCCGTGGCCACCCGTTACCAAAGCGCCCTGCTGAAGAACGTCGACAGCGTCTCCACCGTCTTCCCCATCGACAAGGCCGAGAAGCTCAACGCCCGCAACCTGAAGATTATCGAGGAGATAGCCGAGCGCACCTCTGCCATCGAGAAGGGTGTCGAGGAGCTGGTCAACGCCCGCAAGCTGGCCAACAAGATCAACGACGAGCACCAGAAGGCCATCGCCTACCACGACAAGGTGGAGCCCTATCTCGACAAGATCCGCTACGAGATCGACAAGCTCGAGCTCATCGTCGACGACTCTCTCTGGCCGCTGCCGAAGTACCGTGAGCTGTTGTTCATAAGATAAACATTTTTTGTTCTTTCTCTGGCTAGTAAACTTACTGCCGAGTAGTTTGAAGTTTCTTAGCTAAGCCCAAGGCAAAGCTTATTATCCATGGGGGACCCGACGCTGCGACAGCATCGGGTCCCCTTTTTTCTGCCGATTTTCTTGCAACTTTGAATAATAATGCCTATATTTGCAGGCGCTAAAGGGAATCAAGAATAATTGGCAATGGGATAACTAATGCTTCTGCTATATTTCATCCTTTCCGTATTTCCTGCAAATTCAGAATCTTAGGAAATAAAAAAACGCTGAACTGATTTGCTAACCCGATTACGGTGCTACTCTTTCATTTCAGCGGGAGGAATCTGTTTCCTTTCGGCTGCAAAGATAGGGAATATTTTCTTATCTTCCACATATTTTCGCTGGTTTTCGACCATTTTCCTGTTGATTTTCTTGCAACTTTGAAAAATAATGCCTATATTTGCACCGTCGCAAGCTAGTCCACTCGTGGGCGGCGGGCGGTCTTATGTATGAGAAAGACGTTTTCGGACGTCTGTCGTTGTGAATCACGAATCTCGCAAATCCGTAAAACCACAACTGACAGATGACAACCAAGACGTCTGCGTAGAGCGTATCTATATACCTTAACATTATATAGTTCGTTCTGGCGTGGGCTAACTGCGTTGTCTATCCTGTGTGGTTTGGGCGATGCGAGAGCCTGTGATTCCAGGATGGGCAGAAGAACAGACACCTACGCCTTTTTTGTATCATAAGCTGAACCTTTGACAATCTATTAACTGCCGACTCTAGGGGTGTTTGGGAGGCGCAATTCGATTGGGTATGATTTTTAGCGCTTGCGAAAAGACAATCTGCGAAGTCATGAGTGATTTTTGCAGTGATTTGAGAAAAAAGGTATGGACAATACTTATTACAATCATAATTAGTTTATTTGTTTTATTGCCCTTTTCCTTATGTGAATGCGGAACCCCTAAGAACCTTGGTATGTTGATAGGCAAATTATCTGATGCAAATCTTGCAATGTTTGGAATTGACATTGCAGTTATCGCAATTCTCTTTGCATTATTTCAAGAAAAAAAGTTGGATAACATAGCTAAAGATGCATTTCGAGAGCAAAACATTTCTTTTGTTGGTAATGCCATCCTTCAACTATTTGCTTTTTTGTTATCAATAGTAATTTTGACGTTTAAGTTCCCAATGATGATAATTTGGATGACTCTGTTCTTCCAAATATGGGCATTAATACTTGTATTCGATATAATAATCGAGCTATATTGTTTGCACTCTGCAATAACCCCAAAATAATATTACTATGAAACGACTATTAATTTTCACAACATTATTATTCTGCTCACTACTGTCTTTTGCTCAGTTCTCGGGCACGGTGAGTGATTCGCAGGGAGTCCAGTACACTGCGAATGATTATTGGTCGACCTGCTATGTCAGCGGGCATGAGGATAGCTATAGCAACACAATCGTGATTCCAGAAGTTTATGAAGGACGTAGTGTGACATCGATAGGCAACCATGCTTTCGAAGGTTGCAGCGGCCTGACGTCGGTGACGATACCTTCGAACGTGACGTCGATAGGCAATTCTGCTTTCTCTGGTTGCAGCGGCCTGACGTCGGTGACGATACCTTCGAGTGTGACGTCGATTGGCGGTTACGCTTTTTGGCATTGCAGCAGTCTGACGTCGGTGACGATTCCCGAGGGTGTGACGTCGATTGGCAATTATACTTTCGCCTCATGTAGCGGCTTAACATCGGTGACAATACCTTCGAGCGTGACGTCCATTGGCAATTTTGCTTTCAACGGCTGTAGCGGCTTGACATCGGTGACGATACCTTCGAGTGTGACGTCGATTGGCGAATATGCTTTCGCTTCTTGCAGCGGCTTGACGTCGGTAACGATTCCTAAGGGTGTGACGTCAATTGGCGAAAGGGCTTTCCTTGACTGTAGTAGCTTGACATCTGTGACGATTTCTGAGGGTGTGACGTCAACTGGCAAAAGGACTTTCGAGAGATGTAGTAGCTTGACGTCGGTGACGATTCCATCGAGTGTGACGTCCATTGGCGGTTACGCTTTTTGGCATTGCATCAGTCTGACGTCGGTGACGATTCCTTCGAGCGTGACGTCGATTGGCGAAGAGGCTTTCTGGGGATGTAGCGGTTTGACGTCGGTGACGATTCCTTCGAGCGTGACGTCGATTGGCGAAGAGGCTTTCGCCTATTGCAGCGGCTTGACTTCGTTGACGATTCCATCGAGTGTGACGTCCATTGGCAATTCTGCTTTCTCTGGTTGCAGCGGCTTGACTTCGTTGACGATTTCCGAGGGTGTGACGTCGATTGGGGAAAGTGCATTCGATGGCTTGAAGGGCCTGACATCGTTGACGATACCCTCGAGTGTGACGTCGATTGGCAAAAGTGCATTCGCTGGCTGGAAGGGCTTGACGTCGTTGGTGATACCTTCGAGCGTGACATTGATAGGAGAAGGGGCATTCCAGGGATGTAGCGGTTTGATGTCCATAATTGTCGAGGAAGGGAATACTGTATATGACTCCCGCAATAATTGTAATGCGATAATTAGGACTTCTGATAATTCGTTAATTCAAGGATGCAATAATACTGTCATTCCTTCGAATGTAGCGTCCATTGGCAATTATGTTTTCTCTGGCTGTAGCGGCTTGATGTCGGTGACGATACCAGATGGTGTGCCATCCATTGGCGAATCTGCTTTCTCTGGCTGCAGCGGCTTGACGTCGGTGACGATTCCTTCGAGTGTGACGTCGATTGGCTCTGATGCTTTCAGTGATTGTAGCGGCTTGACATCGGTGACGATACCAAAAGGTGTGACATCGATTGGCGATCGTGCTTTCTCTAGCTGCAGTAGCTTGACCTCGGTAACAATTCCTGAGGGTGTGACGTCGATTGGAGATTTTGCTTTCATTGAATGTAGCGGCTTGACGTCGTTGACGATTCCCTCGAGTGTGACGTCGATTGGCATGTGTGCTTTCTTTTATTGCTGCAGTATAACATCATTAACGATTCCATCGAGTGTGACTTCGATTGATCGTGAAGCTTTCTCTGGCTGCATCGACTTGACGTCGGTGATTGCTGGATGGGTGACACCGTTAGACATTAATAGCAATGTCTTCAGATCTTCAAACTATAATAATGCTACACTCTACGTTCCAAAGGGTACGAAGGCTGCGTACGAGGCAGCAGCGGTATGGCAGGACTTCGGTGATGTTAAGGAGAAACTTGACAAGACTGACGGTGCCGTAAGTGATTCGCAAGGCATACAATATACCGCCAATGATGATGAGTCGACCTGTTATGTGAGTGGTCATGATGATACATACAGTTCGGATATTATTATCCCGAGGACTTTCAAAGGACGCCATGTGACATCGATAGGAGCAGGTGCTTTCTCTGGTTGTAGTGACATGACGTCGTTGACTGTGAGATGGGGAACACCAATAGCAGTTGATGGCAGCGTGTTTGATGGCTCTAATTGTCATAATGCTGTCCTTCGTGTCCCCATAGGTAGTAAGGCGGCCTACGATGTTACTGAAGGCTGGTCGGACTTTGGGGAAATTGTGGAGGTATTCACTGAGGGCCGGACAAGTGATTCGCAGGGCGTCATTTACCAAGCGTACTACGAAGACAAACCAACCTGCCGCGTTGTCGGCCATGAGGATACATATAGCTCAACTATTATTATACCTGAATTCTACGGAGGAAGTCGTGTGACGTCGATTGACCATATTAACCTTGGCGCTTTCCACAACTGCATCGGCTTGACGTCGGTGACGATTCCAGAGGGCGTGACGTCGATTGGCGAGGGTGCTTTCTCTGGTTGCAGCAGCTTGACGTCGGTGACAATTCCTGAGGGTGTGACGTCGATTGGCGATGGTGCTTTCTCTAGTTGCAGCAGCTTGACGTCCATTATCGTTGAGGAAGGGAATACGGTATATGATTCCCGTGGCAATTGTAATGCCATTATTAGAACTTCTGATAATATATTGATTACGGGTTGTAAGAATACTGTTATTCCTTCGAGTGTGACGTCGATTGGCCATAATGCTTTCTATGGTTGTAGCGGCTTAACGTCGCTGACGATTCCTTCGAGTGTGACGTCGATTGGCGATGCAGCTTTTAGGGATTGTAGAGGCTTGACGTCGGTAACGATTCCTTCGAGTGTGACGTCGATTGGCATATGGGCTTTCATTAGTTGTAGAGGCTTGACGTCGGTAACGATTCCTACAAGCGTGACTTCGATTGATCGTGAAGCTTTCCTAGGTTGCATCGACTTGACGTCGGTGATTGTCGGATGGGAGACACCATTAGACATTAATAGCAATGTCTTCAAATCTTCAAACTATAACAATGCAACGCTCTTTGTGCCTAAAGGTACGAAGGCGGCGTACGAGGCAGCAGCGGTGTGGCAGGACTTCGGGGCAATCTTTGAGGGTGACCTGCCGCAGGAGAATGTTGAGCTGACGGATGCTTCGGCCATCGACAACGTCATCTACATGGAGCCCATCGAGGCAACGAAGGGACGGGAGACGACAGTGTCGCTGAGGATGAAGAACACGGCGGGTATCCGCGGGTTCCAGTTCGATATGCAGCTACCGCTGGGCGTGACGGTGAAGAAAGACGGCAACGACCGCTTCGTCAGTTCGCTGAACGACAAGCGCCTGCCCTCTGGCAGCGCCCACACGCTGACGGTGAGCGAGCAGCAGGACGGTACTATCCGCTTCCTCTGCGGCTCGCAGTACGACGAGACGTTCACGGGCAGCGACGGCGAGATACTCACCGTGCGGCTGTGCCTTGACGAGCATATGCTCGACGGACAGTACCCCATCGTGCTGAAGGACGTGAAGCTGACGGAGACGAACATCAACAACTACTACGAGACGGCGACGGTGCAGACGGCGATGACGGTCATCGCGTATACGCCGGGCGACATCAGCGGTGACGGCGAGATAGACGTGAGCGACTACATCGGTGTGGCCAACTACATCATGGGCGACACGCCGACGGGCTTCGTGGCGGCCGCTGCCGACGTGAACAAGGACCAGAAGGTGGACGTGAGCGACTACATCGGCATCGCAAACATGATTCTGTATAACAACATCTACGGCCAGACGGTCAGCGCCTCGCGCAGCATGGAGCGTCGCCGTGTGAACACCGATGTGAGCACGCTGGACAACGTCATCTACATCACTCCGTTCGAGGCGGCCTCTAACGGCGAGACACAGGTGTCCATCAGGATGAAGAACACCGTGGGCATCCGCGGCTTCCAGTTCGACCTGTACCTGCCCGATGGCATGACGGCCGTGAAGGACGGAAACAACCGCTTCGTCAGCACGCTCAGCAGCGGGCGCAAGCCTGCCGGCGACCAGCACACGCTGACGCTGAGCGAGCAGCCCGACGGTGCCATCCGCTTCCTCTGCGGCTCGCAGTACGACGAGACGTTCACGGGTACTGACGGCGAGATAGCCACGCTAACCATCAGCATCGACGCCGCCGTCGAGGCTGAGGACTATCCCATCTACCTGCGCAACATGAAGCTGACGGAGACGGACATCAACAACTTCTATACGACGAACGAGATTGAGACGT